>PDWI01004496.1_pt1 | contig 18652 bp, 16 predicted proteins | sample 1430891 | NCBI WGS metagenome assembly PDWI01 (sample SAMN01162508, study PRJNA174530) | Oral metagenome, whole genome shotgun sequencing project. | biome: Marine environment; feature: Marine mammal; material: Swab sample of the gingival sulcus; isolation source: swab sample of gingival sulcus...
GCAATATCATATTTATGCATATTTTGGGGGTCTAAAGATATTTCATCAAAGGCTTGCATAAACCTCAGCCCAACAACCTTATTCGCCTTAATAAATTTTCTGCTTTTTTATGATAAATAACTTTATAAGACATCTTTGACGCTCAATTCAACGCCATTTAAATCGTCAAAATCAATATCTAAAGCATCTAATTCTTCTCTTTCTTCTTCAGAAACAGCACTTAAGTTCGCATTCATATAATCTAATAAATCTATACTCTCACTTTTTTTAATAAAATTTAAAGTTGATTGCCTTAAAAGTTCTGAAAAAGTATACCCATTTTTTAAAGCAAAATCATAAATAACTTGATAATCATCTTCTGCTAATGTGATATGTTTTCTTACGCTCATACCAAAACCTCCCAAACACAATATATGAATAGTGTGTTTTTATATTAAATGCTTGTGGCTATTCAACTAGGTAGTAATATAATTTAAAACGATTGTCAAAAGCTTTAAGAGCTTAGGTCGAAACCTAGTTTTCACGTAGAGGCGTAAAAGACGAATTTTGCCTCCTAGGGAAAATCTAGGTTTTGAGCGTTAAAAGCGATAAAGCTTTGTTTCAATCGTTTTGTCTGAACATTTACAAAATATCGCTAGTTATATTCAAATTTACTCCTATTTTAATTATTTTTCTCAAAATGCCAAGCATCTCTGACCATATCAGCAACACCTTTTTCTGCCTTCCAGCCCAGCTCTCTTTCCGCCTTGCTGGTATCGGCATAACAAGTGGCAATATCGCCAGCTCTTCGCTCTGTTATCACATAGGGAACATCAACGCCGTTCTCTTTGATAAAGCTGTTAACCATTTCTAAAACCGACGTCCCCTTACCCGTACCAATGTTGTAGACATTAATACCCTTTTGCATTTTTTCTATCGCGACTAGATGAGCCTTTGCCAAATCGACAACGTGAATATAATCCCTAACACCTGTACCATCAACAGTATCATAGTCATCACCGTAAACAGATAGTTGTTTGAGTTGTCCTTTAGCGACTTTGGTAATAAAAGGCATTAAATTATTTGGTATACCGTTAGGGTCTTCCCCTATCAAACCGCTCTGATGAGCCCCGACAGGATTAAAATAGCGTAGCAAAGTCGCACTAAATTCGGGATGCGCATTGACTGCATCGGTGATAATCCTCTCACTCATCGCCTTGGTCTCACCATAAGGATTGGTAGTCTTTTTTAACTCCTGCTCTTCCCGAAAAGGCACTTCTTGGTCACCGTAGACAGTGGCGGAAGAACTAAATACCAAGCGTGGCACCTGATACTTAACTGCCATTTGGCAGAGCAAAATCGTACTCAATAAATTATTGCGGTAGTAGGCTAAGGGTTTTTCCACCGATTCGCCCACCGCTTTTAAACCGGCAAAATGGATAATGCCATCGATTTTCTCAGCTTCAAAAATTTCTTCTAATCGCTCTTGAACGGTAACATCATATTGATAAAATTTGAATTTCTGACCCGTTATTTTTTCTAATTTAGCCAGCACTTCTAATTTAGCATTGACTAAATTATCAGCAATAATCACAGAATGACCTTTTCCCGCCAATTCAACCACAGTGTGCGAGCCGATAAAGCCCAGTCCCCCCGTTACTAAAATATTCATATTTCCTCTCTTTCATTAACAAAAGCTTAAGCATTGCCAACTAGTTTTTGAAAAGCCTGATAAAAACCAATTACCCAATCTTGATGGATAACAAACAAATAAACAGCCAAAGCTATCGCTGGACCAAAAGGCATTTCCGACTTAAGACCAAGATTGCGTCTAAATAGTTTGTTGATTACTATCAAAATTAAGGCTAAGTAGAAAGACATCACACCGACAATTAAGGTCGATTGCCAGCCTAAGCCTATGCCAATAGCAGCTAAAAATAAAACATCGCCAAAACCAAAAGCTTCCCGCTTATAATAAAGTTTCGCCAAATAATAAATTGCACCGTAAAATAAAAGTCCAGCAATCATGCCTAAAAAAGATTGGAAAATCCCTGCAAAGCCAAAATTTATACCAATTACGGCTATGTTAAAGACAGTGAATACTAATAACTGTAATTCGTATATATAATAACTGAAAAAATCAACGCTGCCAGCAATTACACTCATCAATACCAAACTGCTTAACAGGAGTAAGTTTGGCCAATCCCAAGTAGCAGCTAAATAATTTAATTCTGCTCCTATAAGCACATAAAGACAAGCCAGTAATAAATAATGGCTTGCCTTCACTTTTAAATTTTCCTCACTAGCTGCTCTCTTCATCAAATAAATATTCAACGCATAAGCGAGCAAACTAAAGCAAATTACAAATAATGATTTCATTAATTATGTCCTTTGATTGTTAATCAAAAACCTTATTTAACGTATAAACAACCTCTGCCCTTGAAACATTATTTTGACCGCTACTAGTATAGCCAGAAAGATGTAATTTTTCGTAATACATTTTATCGGCAATCTTTTGAAAATCAAAAGTATGATTACCTTTATCAGCAGTAGCTACTATACGCTCAAAGTCAGCGTAATTAACCAATTTATTAGGATTAAAATTATTAGCTGGATCTAACTTCATAATACCATGACCCAAGACAAAATCTAAAACTGACTTATCCATACTTAAATTAAGGTTATCGGCAACTTCTCCGTGATAAGTCACCTTATCTCGTCTAAAGTATAACATTCTGTACAACAGTTCCGCCAATTCATAGCGAGTGATGGACTGATTCGGTCTAAAATTATATTGTCCGCTAATAAAGTGACGTCTTAAACTCAAATAAATATCATCAAACGCCCAGTTGTAATAAATATCTTTAGGCACTTTTACATTTTCATCAATAAAGACAGCATATTTACCACCACTGTAATTACCAGCTGGAATTTGTGTGCCGATACCATTTCCGCCCTCGCCGATTTCAGTCGGTAAATAAAGCCAACGGCTAGTATCCCACTTATAAACGCCAAGCCCAGGGTTACCACCATAAACAAAGCTAAGTGTAATCGGTTTATAAAGTTTAACATAACCTTTAGGGTCACGCACTGTCACCTGATAAACACCTGAAGCGGTATCAGTATAGTAATCCTTAGTCGCCTTTAAATTTTCATTGCGGGTAAAACCGACTATACTATCTTGATAAACTGTACCTCGCTCAAAACTTAAGGCCGCTGTAGTTTGACTACTAATAGTAGGTGCACCCTTATCAATTAATCCATATAAACTATCGTAGATAGTAGTATCTTCAAAATAAGAGACAGTATGGAAATTAGTGCCATTCATAGCTTCTGTAGCAACAAAAGTCTCATATTGTTCATTGTAGCTAGAGCGATAACTCCTGCGGAAAGAATTGATGAAAACAATCAAATGGTCACTATCGTTTTTATCAAGTTTATAGCGTTCTTCTAAGGATTTTTGTTTGATAAATGTATTATAAGACTTCAGCCAATCCTTACGATAATTATTCATCAAGTCATAATAAGCAGCTACTGCACCTTCAGCTATACCTAAAGCTTCGCCGCTGGCCCATGCCCTTTCTTTACTCTCTTGAATTTTTTTAATTGAAGCTTCTGAAAAAGCGAACTCATAATGTTTGAGATATGCCGCCCGATAAGCTCTTATAAACTGCACTCTAAAAGTAGACTGTTGTCTTTTTAAATCATAAGTCTTAGTGATTTGGCTATCCTTAGGCAATCGACCTTTGGCATTACTTTTGGCACCCATATAATAATCTTGAATAGCTGCCTGCTCACCATCAATAGCACCCATGGCCTCACCTTTTTGAGTACCTTGGGGACGAGTATCTTCTTTTTTTTCTTTTTTCTTATCCTCGTCTTTTTTCTCTGTTTCTTTTTCCGTTTCCGTTTCTGTTTCCTTGTCTTTGCCGCTCCCTATCAATCCAGCCGAGGGCGTAACATCCGCCCAGCTGATTGAAGCGAAAATCAATACTGCCACTAAAGCGAAAACAGTAATTCTTATTCTTTTACTCAAAATCTTCCTCCTTATTTGACAGCACCGAGTTGATCAAAGATTATATTGCCTTCTAGTTTTTCTTGTTTATCCACAGACTGCACATAAATTCTACGTAGCATAAATGGATATTTAATATCAGCCGGAATAGTGGCATAAGCTAACTGCCAATCCTGTCCCGGACTAACTGAAAAGTCAATCTCATAGCGCTTACCATCGGCGCCAATCAAGGTTGCCTTCAATAAATTATTACTTGCCAATACGTACTTAACACTCATCCTTAACTTGCTAGCCGAACTGTTTTGCATAATGGCCTGTTCTTCAAAGACCACACTAGCCTGATTAAGTCTATTGAAATCATCAAAAGTATACTGCAAGCGTAAAGCCTCACCGTCTTTACTATCCGCACTGCGTGATACACTACCGACAATTGCAGGATCATTTGGTACAAAATAACTATTTTGACTAGTGAAATTAGCATAGCTTTGAATAGCTTCTGTAGGTATTCCATTAGTACCTGTATTAGTGGTCGTATTATTTGTACTTCCCGTATTGGAAGGTAACTTCGTAATCTTCACATAAGGAGGAACGACTGCCTTCTTCGGTTTACTTGGTCGGCGATAAGGTGCTTTAACAGCTGCTGCTGCTTTTTCTTTCGCTTTCATCTCTTTATAAAACTGATATGGTTCAAAAATATTATCATAAACTTCACGCTTAGAGTTCTCCGATGAAGCAGTTTTGAAATATTTTTGCGTATAATATTCATCGATATGTTCATCCAAAGAAGGGACATTAAAGGTAGTCAAACCGAGCGTACCAACAATATTTCCACTCTCTTCTTCAGCCATTATCGTAATTGGGTCTATTGTCCAATGCTTTTGATAGTCATTTAATTTCATCAAATAATTACGCAATTTTTGATAATCACCTTTGAAATTAAAATTAGCAGTTTGCGTATAAACTGGGTCAGCTAAAAACTCTTCGCTCACACCCAAACTTTCAAACATCACTTCACTATCTTCCGTTTTGGTGATATCTACCAAAAACTCACCAAAAGTCATCTCCGCATCCGTGTAAGTATAGCCATCTACTTCCAATTCAGCTTCTGTCGTGAAATCATTAACGATTAACATAAACTCTTCTTGACTTAGTTCGCCATAGAACTTAGGCGCTAATTTTTTAATGCTCTCTTTATATTCCTTTAGCTTCGCTTCTAGTTGCTCCTTTTGAGCTGCTTTTGCAAATAAATTATCATATTCTAATTGCTTATCAACCTTATCTTGCTCTAACTGTTCTATCTCTAAGACACGAGGTTGATACATAAAATAATAATAGGCAGCTACTACTAGAACCAAAGCCAACCCTAATAAAAGCCTTTTTTCATTCTTACTCAGTTTCAGATTGAGTTGTGGCATCTTCAGATTCACTCTCTACCTCCTCTGAGTTCTCTGCATTTTGCTCTGCATTCGTTCCTGTTTCAGTTTCGGCCTTATTTTTATCATCTTTTTTACTATCCTTATCTTCGCCTAACAACGCTAAATCGACATAAGGTGATAAAGCCGTATTCATAGTAAATCTATAGTTTTCACTTTCCTTGGTAACAGCATCAATTTTTGCCGTGTAAAATTTGTCAGAATTAGAAATCTGTCTTTCAAACACAGCTACAGTTTCTAGAGTTTCGCCGTATCCTTCCATGGACAATCCCTGAGCCGAGTAATTGATATTGGTAATAAATGCCTTTAACGGCACCCAAGTATTAATCTCTTTAAAGATATCATAATCAAAAGCTAACTCTTTCTCTGTAACATTATCTAACAGTGATAATTTATCATATGTAGTTTCAGAATCAGCAATTTCTGTTTCAAGTTTATTTACAATCTCTAATTTTTTTTGTAAGTCAGGGTCCGCAATATCCGCATTTATTTGATCGATTTCACCATTCAAACTCATTATTGTAAAACTCTGTAACAAATAAGTAATAACGATCGCCGCCAACACCAACAGGATTAATACCATCCATATTAAACGCTCGTAATCTAGTTTCTTTGGCGGTTCTATATACGGTTCAAAAAAATTATAATTTGACATTTTTCCTCCTACCTTATCAATCCGCCAATAGCAGAGATATATAAATTAATCTCTTCTGATGAGCTATAAAAATAAATATCTTGTAATTTATTTTTATCTAAGACTATTGTTTCTACTTCCAATTTTTCAGCAATACGCCAATCGATATCCTTATAACGTGACTGGCCGCCAATTAATACTATCCTATCTATATTACGACCGTGCTCTTTAAAAGTAAAATAATTAAATATTTTACTGAGCTCGTCAATAATAGTATCCGTCTGCTCAATCAAATGTTCGATAATTGCAATTCTTTCAGCAGCTGACTCACTGAGTTGCTCAACGCTGATTTTATTATCACCATCACCGCTCTCACCTTTACTCAGCAAATCTTTATAAGTTTCAGCAACTGATAATAACTGCTTTAAACCCATATCTTGATACTTCCTGATTATACTTTCAACTTCTTCTCTATTGAGCTCTTCATAATCATTGACAATATTATCAATCATTTCTGCAAAACCGACTTTAATAAAGCGACTAAGCTTATGAATGCCATTTTCCAATATAATCACATCGGCACTAGAATGACCGAGATCAACCACTGCTACTGTATTTCCTAGTAACAGCTGTTCGCTGGATTGTTTAATCAACTTGATAACATTATTACCACTAAGTTCCATAGCCACAGGATTGAGATTAGCATATTTTAGAATTTTATAGTAATAATTTGCCATCGTTCTTGGCATTACTACTATTAATACATTTAAGCGTTCATTGTCTTCGACAAGTTCACTAGAAATAACCTGATATTGAATAACGTATTCATCTAGGTCTATCGGTAAATATTGACTAACCTCATAGCGAATCAAACCTTGCAAATCCCCATCTTCTACCTTAGGAATTTGAATTTCACGTTTTAATACTTCGCTACTTTCTAAGGATATAATAACGTCCTTAACATTAGTATTTAACTGCTTTACACCAGATTCTAAGACCAGCTGAAAAGCATCTTCATCGTTGATTACACCATTTTCATAAATTCCATGTTCCATCGGCATTTTTATCATTTTTTCGATATGGAAAAACCCATCAGTAAACCTGCCGAGAACTAATTTTAAATAGTAAGAACCAACTTCAATAGAGATAACATCTTTCCTTGATTTTTGTTTAAATTTGAACATTACTTTTCTTCCCATTTTTGTTTTTGCTTGACATAAGACAATTTTAGATTAACACCTAATATAGCAACTGTCAAGGTTTTCGCTTGCAAAACTCAACTACACTAAATATATCGGCTACTTAACACGTAAAGTATACTTTATTTTTTTATTTTTATCACCTTTTATATGTGCATCAAATGTAAAGTCGCCCAGATTTTCGGTATGCTTGCCGTGATTAAAGTCTAACAGTTGTTCAGGATTATCAAATTCTATTGCCGCCATCCCAAATTTGCCGTTTTTAAATCTCACTAACTGATTACTTCTACTACTGCCAATGGCTGCTGGTGGCAAATATATATCGCCTTGATTATATTCCTGAATATAATCGATTTGATAAGCAGCTACCTCCAACTCGTCATTTATCGGTGCATACCGTCTCGCCAACGAATAAAAGAGCTTATTTCTATAATCGAGATCTAGTTCACCATTAAAAACTATTAACTCAGCAATATCACTATCGTTGTCTTGGATTTTAAGTTCATTACATTTTTCAACTTCTAAATATTCTAAATGCCAAAAATTTTCATTACCTACGGGCACATCATAATCTACCGGTTTTAAATTTATATCAAAAACTTTAGCACTGCGCATATCTGCTTCGCCGTCAATTTTAGCATTTAATACCGCTTTATCCCCACTTGTAGAGTTGTTTCTAACCACGCCAATTATTTGATAAGTATTCGCAGGGTTTAAAGGAAATTTAATAGCTGGTAAATCACCACCATCAGGAGCGAGGTTAATATAGCGACTTCTTATGTATAACTCATCACTATCTGGCTGCAATAATGTGGCCCGACCATCAGCGGGATCATACTTAATCTTCAAATCATCAGCATAGGTGCCATTTAGCACAAAATTATTAACTTTATTTAAATAACGTTCGCCGCCTATTCTATCAATATCCGCCCCATTCTTGCTCACATCTATCCAAGATGCATTAAGCAAATAGCGAAGAGTATAATCACTATTATCATCATTAATATACTGTGGTCCGAGGTAAACAGGTGGACTTTTTCTTGTTTCGCCGGGCACTAAAAGCGAAGAAATTGGCTTAGCTGTCGCTATATAGCTAGCTCCATATAACTCTTGAAAATCATCATTGTCCGAACGTGGTTTTAATTTTTTATTGTTACGCTTTGGTATCATCTGATAATGATTGCTATAATTTTTACTATCAAAGAGTGGAAAGAGATTTTTATACTTCTGAGCTTCACTGCCCGAAAGAGAATAATTATCTGCATCTGTTCCTTTATAATAGTTACCCGCTGGAACATTATAAGTAACATCCTTAGTTTTGAACCACTCATAATAAATTTTAGTACCAGCGTCAGCGGCTTCCATTTTCTCTTCTAATCTCAGCGAAGTAATATCAGTAGACATTATTTTTTTTCGAGCAGGAATGCTGTCCTCTTGTTGATCATAACTAAAAATATATCGAACTTTACCACCGACAGTATAATCATTAGTAGCATGGGCAATAACAGATCCGCCTTCCCTAACCGTCATTTTAAGCTTGGTAATCTGCGGCGTTGGTAAAACATTTTCAGTATTTAATTCCGCTACAAAATAAGCTAGCTTAGTATCGCTTTTGTACTTTAATTTATTTGTGTCATGAGGCACCAAAAGCGGTTTGTAGTCAATATCCAAATCGGCAACATTCATTTTTACATCAGTAATGTTTAGCCTCTGTACCCCTGTGGTTGGTGAAGCAGAAGCGCTAGGATCAACTATCAACAAATCAAATTTCATATTATCAGTACTAGGAGCACTATTTTTTGTAGCGCGAAAATTAACACTTATTTCGCTTAAGACATCAGGGTCAGAACTGCTACTACCATCAAACTGAGTATTATAATAATCTCGTTTAACTTCCGTAATCTTATCTACCAACAATTCTTGAGCTTGCATCTTATCTCTAGTAAAACGAGAACCATTCGCTAAGCCGACAAAAGTTCCATCGGATAGACCGGCAAAACCCATTAAGTTAGCTGAAAAACCGACAATAATCATCACTATTAAGATGGAGGCTATCATCACCTCGACTAAGGTAAAACCTTTTGCTTTCACTTTTTAACTCCCCCTTCTTAATATGGTCCTTTAAGAATCGCAATGTCGGCATCTATCCTATTGGCTATTTCATCAAATATATCATCGAGATTAAAATTATTATTGTATTCAAACAACTCGGCGTTCATACTTTTCGCTAATTTAATCGCTGAGCTTCTCTCATTTTTAACATTTGAAAAACCTATCACATAAGTATCAACCCCGCGGTTTTTTATCTTGGCACCCATCCTCGCCGCATACTCTTCTGAAATAGAGTTTTTCGTTTTTGAATAAGGTATATCTTTAGCAAAGGCAAATGGACCTTTATCACCGTAGTAAAAATAAGGAGCAGGATCACTAGTTTCGTAATTAACACCCTCATTGCGAGCTTTCCCATCCAAGCTTTTAACCGGCCCATCTTCTTCTAAAAATTTGGAGTAAATCGTCTGCAAATCAGCAGCATTATTACTAAAACCAGCGTTTGCAATCTCCTTAGTTGACAAGGCATTAGTATTACCATCTGTCAATACAATAGAATATTCTTTAATTTCGACACCATCAAAAAGTTTTTCAAATTCAGCTTCCATAGCTGGCGTTAAACTACTAACGCCTTTTTTTGCCATATAAATACTCTTGTATTGCGGTTTAATATCGTCTTTAAAACTTTTATGATAATAAAAGGCACGTCTAATACCGTCACCCGTATTAGTAAACGACCCCCAACGATGTGTAAACTTATCAATATTTTCAATTTCTTCTTTGGCGAGATCTAACTCACTACGTGAACCGAGGTTAAACATAGGGTGTTTTTCTTCGTCGACGCCCTTATAATAATTTATTTGCGGGTAGTTCGCTGTATCACCATATGGTACTAAACGAACATAAAAGGCACCATATCCTGACATGGACTCGAAAAATCCAGTCTTGGCTTTTACGGGGTTGCCTGCTTTATCAATACCATCAGCACGACCATTTAAAGTATCTTTGAGCATATCGAAACGAGCAACATGACTTCTAGCTGCGTATTCGGCATAATCATTAGGGAAAATGCTACCATCAATATTACAGCGCATAGAACCTGAGGCATCTAAAATAATACTGATAAAAACTATCCTTTCACTACCAAAGCCTGTACTTCTGACCGCCATAACATTAATTGGATTACTACTTAAATTACTGAGGTCTTTCGCATTGGTGACGGTTATTGCTGCCTTCGCTTCAATTCCCGTCTCCAAATCTCTCAATAAATCATCACTACCATCTAAGGTTTGTAAATTAATTTTAACAAAGTGATTTTGAGCATTCGTGAGCTGTTTCTGCTCGGCTTCATCTTTGGTCATTTTATTGCCCAGCTCATCCTTGCCCTTGCCTTTTTTTTCATCTTCCGTTAATACTACCTGTTTTTCAAAACTCAAATCTAATTTTCTGTCGGCCAAATCCGTCAAAACAATGACCTCATGCTTAGCTAAATAAGCTGGTTCGCCTGTGACAGGAGTTTTGCTAGGGTTATAACGATAGAGCAAAAATTGCTTTTTATCCGCTGATAGGGCATAATAATCCCACTTTTCTTTTAAATATTTAGGTTCATTCGTAGCACTATAAAAATCATTATTATTCATCAAGAAAATGGCACGCGTTTTCTCAACACTGTCCTTCATTTCATCCATAGAATAACGAATATCGCCTTGATAAGTAAGTTCTTGTTCAGATTTGTTAAAACTAAAAATCGAAAAACGAAAGACCGAAATTATCAGCACCATCATCACGGAAGTAATAATTAATGCCATCATCAGCTCGACTATGGTAAAAGCCCTCTGTTTATATTTACTGTTTGCCATCGAAATACTCCCTTTTTACGTGACCGTGGTTGTTGACATCAATTCTAACCACCGTTGTCTTACTCTTTTTTTCATTAGCACTTACATAATACGTCCCCGTTGATTTTATCACTACCCAGTCCGTGCCAAAGCCGTTCTCCCTCGCAATGGTCACATAGACCTCACCAATCGCCTCTTTTTTATTGGGGATAAATAACTTTAGGCTATCAGAGCTAGCATCGGGGTCATCACCTAAGTACAGTGTATCCGTGCTACTACCAATGACATCTAAGATGGTAATGTTCTCATTATCTTTTTCACTTATTTTTGTTAGTAAATCAGTTTTACTGTAATAAGTACCGCTAATATAATAATTATTGGCTAACTTTAACTTATTCTTATTTACTGGTATTTTGTTTGCCAGAAAAGCATTTGCAAGTTCTATGCCTGATTCTGCCACATAAAAAGTGCTCATTTCTACAGACTGGTTAATTACCTGCTTGCTATTGCTCATCACAAAATAATACATAGCAACACTTAAAATGCTGGTAAATATCAACAGTGCGACTGCCCACATCAAGGCAAAACCAGCTTCCGTAGAACTGTTGGCTACTATTTTTTTCTTTGGCTTCTTTCTTGGCATATTTTTTCCTCTTTGCTATTTATTATTTTTTTGCTATCGACAATAAAGTAGTTACTACTTTTTCTCGGTTTTTACTCAGAAAAAACCCAGATGATTTTCTGGGTTTTAGCTATAGTATTGAATAACAACCTATTCAACAAGGCTCATGCGCCCATTTATTTCTCAACAACTAAGTTTTTATGACTGGCGTAGATAGGATTAGTATTATTATAATTCAATTTATAAACCTGCAAGGTCTTATACTTAAGAGCAGGATCAATTGCATCAGCATAAACTACGCCCCATTCATCAGCTTTTAAATCACTACTCTTATTAACTAACTTGACATCAACATCAATATTATCCTGTACTTTTTTTATAAAAGCTGGATCGCTAGCTAATTTATCTAAATTAGCATTAAAGTCATTGGAAGCCATACGCACCTGCCCAATAATAGTCATCGCAGTCGCAAGATCTGATTTTTCTTGAGCGTTATCTCTAATCCCAAGCATTTTAGGTATCGCAATTGCTAACAAAATACCTATGATAATTATTACTACAATTAATTCCACTAAGGTGAAAGCTTTATTTTTTTTGTTTTTCATTATCATAACTTATCTTTCTTTATTACAACTTTACCGTTTGGTTATGCCATCAATTTAGCCGGCAGTGTTGCCAGCTAAATGGGTAGCATAACTACCCGTTGGTTTTACTTTTTCTGATTTAAAACTTCAGCTTCTGCAGCAGTTCCTTCATCCCATTTCTTTACAGACAATGTTTTACTAGTTCCATCATAGTAAACAGCCCAAGGGATAGCAGCAGTTGCAGCTTCACCAACATTGACTTTTACATCTAACGAATCATTAAGTGCTGTTTTAAAGTCAGCTTTCTTGCCACCAAAGGCTAAACTTAAATCACCGTTATACTCAGCAGATGCAACTGTGACTGAAGAGATAATAGTTCTAGCTGTAGCTAAATCAGCATTTTTCTCTGCCGATTCTTGAACAGACATCATACGCGGTACAGCAATAGCTGCTAAAATACCGATAATGATGATAACGACGATAAGTTCAATCAATGTAAAACCTTTTTGCTTCTTGTTGCTTAATTTGTTTTGTAATGCCTTCATTTCTTGTTCCTCCTTTAAGAACGATCTAAAAATTGTGTAATGTTTTTACTGTGCATTTTCTATCGCTGAGAAGATATCGAACATTGGCATCATCATCGCCACTACTATAAAGCCCACGATAACTGCCATAAAGATAATCATTACTGGCTCTATCATAGCAGTCAATCGTGCGATTGCCTCATCGAGTTCCTCTTCGTAGAATTCGGCACTTTTGTCGAGCATTTCCTCTAAGCTACCTGACTCTTCACCAATTTTGACCATGGACATCATCATCGGTGGGAATACCTTAATTTCTTTTAGTAAGGCGCTAAGTGAAATACCCTTTCTAACATTGTCGGCAACTTCTTCAATTCCTTTAATCACTACTGCATTATTTGTACCCGCCGCTGCCGATTTTAAAGAATCGAGCAGGGGCACACCGCTTGCCAGAAGCATGGAAAGTGTTCTGGTGAAACGGCTGGTGGCAATTTTTGCCACTGGTCCTTTGATTGCAGGCACCTTTAAGAGTGTTTCATCAAAAAAGAGTTTGCCCTTATCGGTTTTTAGTGATCGGCGAATGAAAAAAATGATGCCGAAAATGATAGCTAACATAATGTACCAATAAGAACGCAAAAACTCACTAATTTTGAGAAGCAAACGAGTGACTGCCGGTAACTCTGCACCAGTACTTTGGAACATAGAGATAAAGGTTGGCATTACAAAAGTCAAGAGGATGACAACTGCCGATACGGCAACCACTCCGATGACTGAAGGATAAATCATCGCTCCCTTAACTTGACTTTGAATTTTATTTTCCTTAGTATAGTGTTCTGCCATTTTTTCGAGCACATCATCGAGATTACCCGAAAGTTCTCCGGTTTCGACCATACTAATTAAAATCTTAGGAAAAATATCACTGTGAGCATGCATGGAAGAGGAGAGTACATCACCCTTTTGCACATGCTCCATCATATCATTGGCCACTTCTCGTAGCCTTTTGTTGTCACTTTGATCGCGAATAACTGATAGAGATTCTATCAAAGGCATACCAGCGTGAAGCATAGTACTCATCTGTTTACAAAAAACAGCGAGGTCTTTTAATTTGACTTTGGCTTTAAAAAGTTCTCTGTTCTTAGCAACACCATTGCCTTTAGACTGCTTAATGCTCACTGGCGTATGACCCTTATCGCGTACTTTACGGATGACTTCAGTTTCCGACTCAGCAACATAGCTAGTCTGAATAACAGAGCCACCGGTGTTGATTTCCTTGACGGTATAAGTATACGTCATAACTACTCCCTATAAATATTTTTGGACTGCTTTTACATCTACAGCGTATTTCAGCATAGTATCACGGCTGATTTTACGCTGTCTATACAAACTAATTAGAGAATCATCCATAGTAATCATACCCAAACTCTTACCCGTTTGAATAACGGTTTGGAGTTGGTGGGTTTTACCTTCACGAATAATATTACGGGCAGCGTGGTTGGCAATTAGAATTTCGTTAGCAACCACCCTACCGCCACCTTCTAAGTTCGGTAAAAGTTGCTGTGAAATAACTGCTTCTAACACTGAGCCTAGCTGGACTCTAATCTGTGCTTGTTGATAAGGCGGAAATACGTCAACTATCCTGTCAATAGTCTTGGCTGCACCAATAGTGTGCAGTGTCGAAAAAACCAAGTGACCAGTTTCGGCAGCGGTTAATGCCGTTGCTATCGTCTCTAGGTCACGCATCTCACCAACTAGAATAATATCTGGATCCTGACGTAGTGATGCTCTCAAGGCATTAGCAAAACTTTTACTATCCGCACCGATTTCCCGCTGATTGACTACGCTTTCGCGATGTTTATGCAAATACTCTATCGGATCTTCAATGGTGACTATATGCTCATGCCTATTCTTATTGATGATATCAATCATCGATGCCAAGGTCGTTGACTTACCACTACCAGTTGGTCCGGTAACTAAGATGATACCGCGTTTTAAGTTAGTTAGTGTTTTAATAACTGGAGGCAGACCCAGCTTTTCTATGCTTGGAATTTCGTTAGAAACTATCCGCAAAACAACAGCACATGAACCACGCTGATGAAAAGCGTTAACCCTGAATCTACCCTGATTTTCAATGGCATAGGAAAAGTCGAGTTCACCAATTTCTTCAAAGGCCTGCCACTGATCATCATTCATGATAAAACGGCAAATATCCTCTGTGTCCTTGGGTAGGAGTTCATAGGAATTAACTTTTAAAACTTCACTCAAATTAAGTAATTCACTGTGGATACGGTAAGTTATTTCCGTTCCGACAGTGATATGTATATCTGAGGCTCCCAGCTCTGCTCCTTTGATTAATAATTCGTTGATGTTTATCTTCATTTTTTCTCCTAATCAATGCTATAAGCAATGCGTAATAGTTCTTCTACAGTAGTTACACCGCGAAGTACTAGTTCTCGACAAGAATCTCTTAGCGTCAGCATGCCGCCCTCTACCGCCTTATCTTTAATCTCTTCAGAGTTAGCACCAGCAAACATTAATTCCTGCAATTCTTTATCAACTATCATCACTTCGTGTACTGCTATCCGGCCGCTATAACCACTATGATTACAACTATTACATCCCTTGCCCTTTAAAAGCATCAGTTTTTGTTCTGGTTTAAAACCGAGTACACTTAATTCATCGGCATTTGCCTGATATTTTTGAGCACATTTTGTACAAACTCTTTTTACTAATCGCTGAGCGACTATGCCAACAGTGGCTGTCGCCACCAAATAATTTTCTATGCCCATATCGACCAGACGGAAAAGCGTGCTGGCGGTATCGTTGGTATGTAGGGTAGACAACACGATATGACCAGTAATAGAAGCTCTAATTGCAATCTGAGCTGTCTCTGCATCACGAATCTCACCGACCATAACGATATCAGGGTCTTGACGTAAAATCGAACGCAAGCCACTAGAAAAGGTTAAACCCGCCTTGTTGTTAACCTGTACTTGGTTAACGCCGTCCATTCTGTATTCAACTGGGTCTTCAACGGTAATAATATTGGTATCTATTTTATTAAAATCTTTTAATACAGCATAAAGCGTAGTTGACTTACCACTACCCGTCGGACCGGTAACTAAGATAATGCCCTCAGGCACACTCAAAATCTTTTCTAATCGTTCTAAATTCACTCGGCTGAAACCGAGTTGTTCTTTTTCTATCGCCATATTGCCCTTATCGAGCAAACGGATAACCACTTTTTCACCATAGACAGTAGGCAACACCGAAATCCGCATATCTACCTGCCGACCATCAATAATAGTCTCTACCCTACCATCTTGAGGAATACGCTTTTCAGAGATATTCATTCTCCCCATAATTTTTATTCTAGTGACAATGCCACCGTGGGTGTTTTTCGGTGTAGTCATCTTCTCAATTAAAGTACCATCAATACGAAAGCGAATTCTAACTCTATCTTCAAACGGTTCAATATGTATATCACTAGTCTTAGATCGAATTGCCTGCTGGATAATAGTATTGACCAGTCTAACCATAGGCGAATTGGTAACCGCTTCACTTTCGCCCTGCTCCTCTTCTTCAAAATCAAAATCAACAGAAGAAGTGTATTCGCGGGCAGCCTTTTCCGCCTTTTCAGTTTGATCGTAAAAACGCTGAATAGCACGCAAAATATCCGTCGTCGGTGCAATTACAACCTTGATTTCCATACCAGTAGCAAAACTGATATCGTCTATCGCTATCATATCCAAGGGATCATTCATCGCTACGGTTAAAACACCGTTATTTAAACTGATAGGAATAGCGATATGTAAACGGGCTAAGTTTTCGGTAATCAGCTTCGGCACCTTAGGGTCGATATTGATATTATTAATATCGATAAAAGGAATGCCGAACTGTGCCTCTAAAGCGTGATATATCTCTATCTCATCAACTAAGCCGAGCTCGATTAAGACAGCGCCGAGTTTTTTTCCTACTTCACGCTGTTTGCCCAATGCATATTTAAGTTGTTCTTCGTTGATGACGCCTTCTTCTATCAACAAATCGCCAAGTCTTTTTTTATTCATAGTTTCTCCTCAATCAAAGCCAACAATTAGGCAAGAGTAAAGTGGCGATGGTACCGAATGTTAAAAACGGACCAAAAGGCAAGCGTTTGTTTAAGTGAAATTGCCCTTGTAACAGCAAATAAACAATTGCCACCAGTGCCGCTATTGACGTGTAGAAAAAAGCACTCAACGCCAAGGGAAAGCCCAATAAAAAGCCAGATACACTTACGTATTTTAAATCGCCCCAGCCAAAACCGGCATTCTTAACCAACTTGGCAAAGAGCATCAAACCGCCGAGAAAAGCAAAAGAAAAAACCGCTCCCAATATCGCATTTAGCCAATCGACTTGTCGCAAAAAATTAGCGACTATCGCCAAGCACAGAAATGCTAAATTTAAACTATTTAAAATTTTTTGTCGTTGCAAATCGACCATAAAGATTACTAATAACAGCGATGCAATCAACATATATATCACGCTGAGAAACGAAAAACCATAAACCACGTAAAATAAAAAATACAATACTGCATTTATCGTTTCAATAATGGGATAAACCGCAGAAATTTTTTGCCCGCAATAACGACACTTCGCTCCCATCAACAAATAACTAAACACGGGCACTAAATCGCGAACTTTCAATTTTGTATTGCAATTGGGGCAATGCGAGCTTGGATAAGCCAAGTTCTCGCCTCTTGGTAAGCGGTAAATAACCACATTTAAAAAACTGCCAACTACCAAACCATATGTAATTATTATTATAACAATCGCTAAATTCATACTTCCTCCTTGTAAGCCAAATAGAGACTAGCATAAATCAGCAAACAAATTATCATCAAATCAATAGATACAGTTAACATCTAATTATAATATAAATTAGCCTCTAAGTCAATTATTTATCGGCTTTTCACAAGGGATAATTTACAAAAAAATCCTTTCTTTTAGAAAAAATACGATTTTGATACTTAATTGTCCATTAATTCAAAGTTTGCCCGCTTGACAATTGGAGAAGATAAGCTTATAATGGAAGATGAGTTTTGTATAAAAATTTAAAAGTTCCACCATAGGGGAAGCAGGGTGAAATTCCCTCACAGAGCCGCTACAGTTATAGTCTGATTACCTAGGTGAAATTTTGCTGATTACTATGCTTTTCGTGACTAAGGGGGTGGTGATAAATAAAAGATGATTGTACAGTTTTTTGCTGTGCATTTTTTATTGTTTGTAGTTATTGTAAACGTTAATTAAAGGGGAAGAAAAAATGAAAAAAATCAGTTTATTGTTAATCAGTATTTTATTAGTTTTCAGCATCAGTGCTTGTAGCCCAGCAACGGAAACCAAGCAAGAAACGTCAGCTGCCGATGCTAGCACAGAGAGCAGTACTCCTGCTGAAGAAAGTTCAAAAGCCGAGCAGTCATCTGCCGAAAGTAGCGAAGCGGAAAGCACTACCGCCGAAAGCAAGGCTAAAAAAGACGGCGATTTTGAAGCATTTAGCGTCGTCACTTTAGATGATATCGAAGTTACTTATGACCACAGACCAGAAAAAGTCGTCAGCTTTAATTTACACACTACTGAAAACTTACTCGCATTGGGCTTGGGCGATAAAATGGTCGGTCGTTCTTATGACAATGCCGTCGTTTTAGATAAATTCAAAGCTGAATATGATAAAATTCCTGCCATCGCTGAAAAGTATCCATCATTAGAGGTGCTGTTAGGTGCTAATCCAGATTTTGTTTATGGCAG
>PDWI01004497.1_pt1 | contig 18646 bp, 20 predicted proteins | sample 1430891 | NCBI WGS metagenome assembly PDWI01 (sample SAMN01162508, study PRJNA174530) | Oral metagenome, whole genome shotgun sequencing project. | biome: Marine environment; feature: Marine mammal; material: Swab sample of the gingival sulcus; isolation source: swab sample of gingival sulcus...
ATCGCTAACCTCATGAATAATAACAGGGACCTCATCCATCCCCGCAAGCTGTGCAGCGCGGAAGCGACGTTCACCCGCAATAATCTCATACCTCCCCTCATCACTAGTGGCGCGGACTGCCAACGGCTGAATAACTCCGTGCTGTCGCAGTGAATCCGCCAATGCCACAATTGCCGCCTCGTCGAAGTGCTTACGCGGCTGATAGGGATTGGATACTAACTGCTCCAACGCAATCATTTGCGCAGTAACCGCTTGACTCTCCACTAGCGCCTCGCCACCTAACAATGCCTCTAGCCCTTTTCCCAAGCCTCTCTTTTTCATCGTTAGCACTCCTCAAACTGCTGTAATCGTGTCAGCACTTCATCGGCAAATTGCTGGTAGGCCTTTGCTCCTTTAGCTGTCTTATCAAAATAATGAGCTGGCATACCAAAACTAGGAGCTTCAGCCAAACGAATATTTCTAGGTATCACTGTTTCGAACACCCCATCTTTTAGAAAGGATGCCAGTTGCGCCGCCACATCTTGCGCCAATTTAGCACGCCCATCAAACATCGTGCGCAAAAAACCCAGCACGCGTAACTGACGATTGACACTTTTTTGCAAATCTGAGACCGTATCCAGCAACGCCGTCAAGCCTTCCAAAGCATAATATTCACACTGAATGGGCACAATCACAAAATCTGCTGCCGACATTGCATTAACCGTTAAAATATTTAACGCTGGGGGACAATCAATAACCACCACGTCAAATAAATTTTGACTTACCAAGGCATTCAAACTCTCGCGCAGAATAAAAGGTGCTTTGGGCAAGGCACGCATTCCCACCTCAGCAACCGTGAGATCTTGATTAGCAGGCACCAGCGCCAAATTTTTATATTGAGTGGTCAATACGACATCGGCGATAGATTTTTCCTGCAAGCATACTTCGACCATGCTGCATTCTAAAGTACTTTTATCCACTCCCACCCCCATAGTGGCATTGCCTTGTGGATCCAAATCAATTAGTAAGACGCGCTGACCCAGCGTCCCCAATCCTGCTGCCAGGTTAACTGCTGTCGTTGTTTTGGCAACTCCGCCTTTTTGATTGCTTATCGCTATTGTTTTCAAGGTAATTCTCGGTTATTTCACTTTTTTCAAGGTTAATAAATGTCGCTCAGCCTCCTCGAAAGGCACGCAAAGCACTTCATCTTCACTCAGGATAAAATCGTTGGGCAATTGAGTCATTTCTTCATCTGTATCATCGGCTTTCATCGCAAGCCACAATGTATGCTCATCACCCAAATGACGGGTTATGGCAGTGAAATTGGCTAGCGAGGTAAATGCACGACAAATAATTATTGATAGTGGCATCGGCAACTGCCAACGCTCAACGCGCTGCTGGATAACCTGAACACGCCCAGACAATCCCAAATTTGCCGTTGCATAACGCAAAAATCGGCACTTCTTGCCGATACTTTCAACCAAATAAACGTGCAGATCGGGGAAAACAATTGCCAGTATCACCCCTGGAATACCGCCACCTGTACCAATATCAGCAAGCGTTGCTGGCGAGTATTTTGCCACAACGCTCACCACTGACAACGCATCCACGACATGACGTGTCATTATCGCTTCTTCACCGCGAATCGCAGTTAAATTATAAGTTTTATTCCACTTATCCAGCAAACGCACATAATCCAATAGTTGTGCTATCTGCACTTCAGAAAGTTTTAAACCCAACTGTTTACAGCTATCAGTTAGAATGGAAGAGAGTGAATCCGTCATCTTAAGTCAGTTTTTTCAAAGCGGCTATTATACGTCAGCCATAAAAGATGTAAATGACAACATCCTCACGACTAGGACAATCGTATGAAATTTGCCACTGCATAAAATGTTCACAGTATTCAACATCAGCAACAACAATAGATACGCCTTACTCACTTGCATTCTAGAAAGAGCCCACCCAACTATAATAAATATTTTTACACTAAATAAAACAAATGATTGCTAAATAAGAATTATTGAATACGCTGTAAAATCGTTGACGACAGAGGCACACACCCTATAATGAAGCGTTCAATGTCAATCCGTGAGGAAACAGTGTCAGAACAACAAAACCGATATATCATCTGTATGAAATGGGGCACGAAGTACGGTGCCGACTACGTTAATCGCCTGTATCACATGGTCTCGCGCCACTTAACGTTACCGTTTCAAATGGTGTGTCTCACGGATGACGACACGGGAATTATTCCCGCGGTAAATTGCTATCCCATTCCTGAGCTCAGTTTGCCTGAAGGCCTGCCCGAGCGCGGTTGGAAAAAACTGACAACCTTCAAACCTGAACTCTACGACTTAAACGGCGTTGCGCTGTTCTTAGACATCGATATTGTCATTACCGATAATATTGACTGCTTTTTTACGCGCCGAGCCAAATACGAAGATAGCGTTATTATTATCCGCGACTGGCGCCGCGCTTGGCGCATGGTGGGCAATAGCTCGGTGTATCGCTTTCGCATTGGGCAAAATGCTTATCCTAATCTATTAAAAAATTTTGAAGACAATTTTGCCACCATCCGCAAGCGCGTGCGCCACGAGCAGGCGTATTTGTCTGAGTATCTACGAACCCACCACCATTTGGAATACTGGAATGAAACGTGGTGCGTCAGTTTTAAATATCAATGTGTCAGTCCGCCGCCCTTTAATCTCTTGCGTACGCCGCGGCTACCCGCGGGGGCAAAAATGATTATTTTTCACGGCGAAATTAACCCACCCGATGCTATCCGCGGTGGTAGCGGTAAGTGGTATCGGCGCGTGCGCCCCAGTCCTTGGATTGCGGAGTATTGGCAGTGAGCAAAAAACGTGCCAATCAACAAGTATTGACAAACTTTAACGCACTGACCCCGCGGTATTGGTTACAACAAAGGCTGGAGGAGGCACTAGCGTGGGCAGATGAACAATACCAGCTCGGCAACACCATTCCCTTTTACACAGTCATTATTAGTCCACTGTGGACGTTTATTGGGCAATATGTCCTCAATGGGGGCTTTCTACAGGGGAAAAACGGCCTAGTGTACGCGCTATTTTTCTCCCAACACACGTTTAACAAGTACGCTATTTTGTATGACAAAAGCCACAATCGTGCCGAACAAACGCTATTGCGCTTACGCGAGCAAGGAGAAAAACTTCCTTCCGTAGATAAAAGCAATAGACAAAGCACCATTTCGCTGGTGATGATAGTCAAAAACGAAGCCAAACACCTTGCCGATTGCCTGCAAACGGTAGCTGATATCGTTGATGAAATCGTTATGCTCGATTCAGGCAGCACCGATGAGACAGAGGCTATCGCCCGTCAATACGGCGTAAAATGGCACGTCAATACTGATTGGCAAGGCTTTGGCAAACAAAGACAAATCGCCCAACAATACGCTACTTCCGACTATGTATTAGTGCTAGATGCCGATGAGCGCTTAGATGCCGACTTGCGGCAAGCTATTAACCGCATTGCCGAACACCCCCTACAAACCGACAAGGTTTTCAATATCGCCAGAGTGAATCAATTTTGTGGCATTGAAGTGCAAAAACGCCAGTGGTACAGCGATAGGCTGGTACGTCTGTATGCACGCTCACAATTTCGCTATTGCGACCTGCGCGTACATGAAAAAGTAGACCAGCAGGGCGTGCCTAGTGAGACTTTAAACGGTTACTTGTTGCATCTCACTAATGAGAGTTTGCGCCACTTTTTGCAAAAAGAAATCCGCTACAGTCACGATTGGGCCAACCAGAAAGCTAGTCAGGGTAAAAAGACCACCCTGTTGGCCATTGTCTTGCGGCCTTGGGTAACTTTTGTGCGCGAATACTTCCTGTGCGGCAATGTTGTTAGCGGCGCTTATGGCTTTATCTTGGCTTGTGTGTGCAGTGGTTACACTATGAATAAATATGCCATGTTATGGCATAAGGAACACTAGCAATGAAGAAAAAATACACGCTTTCCGTAGTTATGATTGTCAAAAATGAAGCGGAGAATCTCAGGGTATCCGTGCCCGCGCTAGTGGACTGGGTGGATGAGCTTATCGTCCTAGATTCAGGCAGCACGGACGACAGTCAGCAGGTGATTGAACAATACGGTGGCAAATGGTTTGTCAATGACGATTGGCCTGGTTTTGGCAAGCAGCGGCAGTTGGCACAATCTTATGCGACAGGCGATTGGATTCTCGCTTTGGATGCTGATGAAGAAGTCACTGCAACACTCAAAAATAGTATATTAGCCGTTATTCAACACCCACCTAGTGACACCGTTTACGGCATTAAGCGTTTGGATTATGTGTTTGGACACTGCATTGACAATCCCTATTGGGGCATTAAAGCTCATTGGCGCTTGTACCCGAAAAAATTCCAATTTAACGATAATTTGGTGCACGAATCGGTGGTTTTAGGCGAGGCACAAACGCAAAAACTGGACGGCTTTTTAAAACATCACACCGCGGTTAGCCCGCGCTTTTGGCTGCAAAAGAGGCTGGACTACGCCTTGACGTGGGCAAATGACCGACACCAACAGGGCAAAACCGTCCCTTTTTACAAAGTAGTAATTAACCCACTGTGGGCATTTGTTAAACAATACCTGATTGACGGGCGCTTTTTACAGGGTAAATACGGCTTGGTCTATGCGCTGTTTTTTACGCAATATACATTCAATAAATACGCCATTTTGTACGATATGGGGCGACAACCCCAAAGCTATCGAGATGACTTTGAGCCACACGCCATCAACAGACACGCGGTTTTCGACTTGCCGCTCCCCGACAAAGTGCCACACCCCTACACATTGAGCGTAGTGATGATTGTCAAAAACGAGCAAAAGCACCTGCCCGCCTGTTTACACAATATCTACGACCTCGCCGATGAAATCGTTACTTTAGACAGTGGCAGCACAGATGATACGCAACGTATTGCCGAGCATTTTGGCGCCAAATGGCGGGTGCATCAGCAGTGGGAAGGTTTTGGTAAACAACGGCAACGCGCTCAGGCCGCGGCAACGGGAGACTATATACTGATGTTAGACCCCGATGAGTTGCCAAATGCGGCATTAAAAGCTGATATTTTAAAGAAATTACAGCAACCGCCCTGTCAGAAAACCGTATTCGCCATTCGCTACGCAAATATGTTTTGTGGTCACCCCGCACATGGTAATGCTTGGTACTTTGATAAAATTCTACGCTTTTATCCAAGCAACTACCGCTATCACGATTACGAGGTGCACGAATCACTCAACTATGGCGATGCCGACATTCAAGTGCTCGATGGCTACATCAACCACTACACGAATGACAATTTTTACCACTTCCTATTTAAGAATGTGCGCTACAGCCACGATTGGGCGATGGAAAAAGTTGCGCAGAAGAAGCGTCAAGTCAGCTTTTTGTCTCTGCCTATTCGCGCACTGGTGTCTTTTGTCAGAGAGTTTGTCTTGCGCGGGGCTTTTTTGGGTGGCGTTTATGGCTTTTTCTTGTCGGTGGCGGCCAGTGGTTATAATTTAAATAAATACGTTATGTTTTGGCATGAAAAGCAAAAAAACAAGTCCTGTTAAGCAATTATCTGGAAAAGTCGCTTTCAATCTTATGCACTCCACGGTCAGAGGCGGCATAGAGGAAATGTTTGTTCACTACACCCAACTATTAATCAACCTTGGCTATACCGTTTACTGCATTGTTCCCAATGGTTATCAATACGAACAAGATTTAGCCTGTATGTCCCCCCATGCTAAAGTCATTTATCTACCGATACATGGTTATTATGATGTTATCGCCTTATTAAGGTTTAATCGCCTCATCAGCAAGTATCAACCTGAATTACTTATCAGTCATAAGGGGAGAAACCACAGCCTACTAAAATTTTGGCAAATCATACGAAGAGTAAATCATCGATATCGGCTGATTAAAACGATTGCTGTCTGTCACGGGTGTACGAAGCGCCTGAATCACTTTGATGCCGTTATCACTGTAAGCCGATACTTACGTCCTCTGTTACGGCAACGGCAGTATGCGGGTAAATTGTTTCACCTGCCGAATTTTTTGAGCGCCCCCTCTTCCCAAAAGACAAAAAAAGAACGTGTGGAAAAATGCCATATTCACAAGAAAGTAACCTTTGGACTTATGGGAAGATTATCTCCAGAAAAAGGGTTTAGCGTTGCATTGGAGGCGTTTTCACTACTTTCCAACGAACAGCCAACACTGGATTTTTCAGTGGTCATTGCTGGCGATGGGGCGGAAAAAACGCATCTTGAGCAACAGGTGCAGTTACTTGACCTGCAACAAAAAGTCACTTTTGTCGGATGGATAAACAATAAAGCAGAATATTTTCATTCCATTGATGTTATTGTTGTTCCTTCTCTCCATGAATCCTTTGGCCTCATTGTGTTAGAAGCCTTTCGTTACAGCAAAGCCGTCATTGCGAGTCGTATTGAAGGGCCAAGTGAAATTATCACAGATCACATAAATGGCTTACTTTTTGAGTCGAACAATCCTCAAAGTTGTTATCAAGCTATCAGTAAGCTCGTATCCGATGAGGCGTTATATCATCGCCTGTGTGATAATGGTCATCGTAGCCTTATCACAACGTATAGCGAAACCGAGGCCCAAAAAAGATTGTCCAAGATACTGCAACAACTTGTTGTCAGCCCTAACTGAATGCGATTTTTGCCTTAACTATTAAATCAAAGCAAAGGTATCGGCGGCAATCATGCCTTCTTCATTGGTGGGAATCACCCAAATGGGCTTGCTATCGGCGCTGGCGATATTACCTGCTTTACCGCGGAAGGTTGCTTCGTTAGCCGTTGCGTCTAAAGTAAAGCCAAGATAAGCGAAATGCGCCATCACTGCTTGGCGAATAATCGGTGAATTTTCACCAATTCCCCCCGTAAAGACAATGGCATCCGCGCCATTTAGTGTAGCGACGTAGCTGCCGATAACTTCCACTAAGCGCGCATTAAATACATCTAGGGCACGCTGACAGGCTTCATTGCCTTGTTGTGCGCCTTCCTCAATTTCACGACAGTCATTGGTTAGTTGAGATAACCCCAACAGCCCTGAGGCTTTCCACAATTCGTCGGTAATAGCACTTTCTGGCTTACCCGTGTGTTGCGCTAAAAATGACACCAGCGCGGGGTCAATGGCACCGCTGCGCGTGCCTTGTACTAAGCCATCCAAGGGCGTTAGTCCCATAGAGGTATGTACCGATTTGCCGTCTTTTAAGGCACATACCGAAGCGCCGTTACCGAGGTGGGCAACAATGACTTTTTCGGGTAACACGCCGTCATTATAGTCGCTAATTGCTTGGGCAATATAGCGAAACGATGTGCCGTGGAAGCCATAGCGGCGCACGCCGTGCGCTTCGTAATAGTGATAGGGGATGGCGTATAAATAAGCCGTTTCAGGTAAGGTTTGGTGGAAAGCGGTATCAAAAACGGCAATTTGTGGTAGCGCTGGGTAGGCGGCTTGCGCGGCGCGAATACCCGATACGTTGGCGGGATTGTGTAGTGGTGCGAGGTGACTACAAGCTTCAATTTCAGCCAATACACACTTGTCAATAACGCAGGAAGCACTAAAGCGCTCGCCACCGTGAACGACGCGATGTCCTACGCCAACAATGTCGTGACGACAGTGCTCGGCAATCAGCGCGACGATTTTTTTCAATGCTTTGCTATGGTCGGCGCCAGCAATGGGGTGGTGACTTTTCTCGCCCGCTTGCTTCAAAGTAACTACCGCACCCTCGTCGCCAAGGCGCTCGGCCAGTCCTTCGAGGACGACAGCTTTGTCGCTTTCAGCGATAACGGCAAATTTGATAGAGGAAGAACCACAATTTAAAACTAATACAGCTTTCATAAAATTATTCCTGTTGTTGTTAAAGGCTTTGCTGGATAGCAACGCCCTGATTATTAACTGATTATTAATCGGCTATTGAGCACGATACGCGCAAATTATCAATCAAGCGCGTGCGCCCCAAACGCCCAGCAACCAACAAAATACCGCGGGAAAGTTCAGCAGGTGCCTCAGCTAGGGTGTCGGCATCGCGGAAGTCGAGGTATTCGACTTGGATAGCGTGTTGACTCAACTGTTGCCTGCCAGCCGTCAACACCGCATCAACAGATTCACCCGCTAACAAGCGCTGACGACAAGTTTGCAAGGTTTTGCATAGCCAAACCGCTTGTTGGCGCTGTTTGTCATCCAAATACTGATTGCGCGACGACATCGCCAAACCATCGGCTTCGCGGACAATTTTACCCGATAAAATGTCGGTTGGTATAAATAATTCTTCTGCCAAGCGGTGGACAATGGCCAGTTGCTGAAAATCCTTTTCGCCGAACACCGCCACCGTTGGCTTGACCAACTGCAACAGCTTGGCGACGACAGTCGCCACGCCTTGAAAATGCGTGGGGCGGTCTAAGCCACAAAGCATGTTTGTCATATCAGCGGGCAGTTCAATAGACAAAGTATTGTCTTTGCCGTGCGGATAAAGCGTTTCTTCACTGGGATAAAACACTGCGTCCACGCCCGCGGCTTGTAGCTGGGCGTAGTCGGCCTCAAAGGTGCGCGGATAGGCATCCAAGTCCTCATTTTCGCCAAACTGAGTGGGGTTAACAAAGATGCTGGCCATGCTCACGTCAGCGTGTTGCTGTGCAATCTGCAATAGCGATAAATGCCCAGCGTGCAAATTGCCCATGGTGGGCACAAAGCCCAAGGTTTTTTGTCCCAAGTGCTGACGAAAGTCGTCAAGCTCTGCAGTCGTTGTAAGGATTTTTGTCATAAGGCGATTATTCAAAAAGGCTTCTAATCGGCTTTGGAAACAATAACCATTGCCGGACGCAACAAGCGTTCGTTAAGCGTATAACCCTTTTGCACCACTTCCATGACGGTGTTGGCGGGCAAGTCAGGGTTGGGGACTAACGTCATGGCCTGATGTAAGTCGGGATTGAATGTTTCGCCTTGCGGATCAACCATGACCACGCCGACTTTACCTAGGGCATCGTTAAACATGTTAATGGCCATATCGCTACCTTCTAAGAAGCTAGCGAGCTGCTCGTTGCCCGCTTCGGCGGTCTGTTGCGCGGCTTGATGCCCCAACTCCAACGAGTCCTTCACCGTCAGTAATTCGGGAATAAATTTTTCTAAGGCGTACTTGTGGGCGTTGGCGACATCGCGCTCGGCACGTTTGCGGACATTGTCGGCTTCTGCCCGCGCGGCAAGGAATAAATTCCAATTTTCTTCCGCCTTGCTGGTCGCTTCTGCCAACTGCTGGCGCAAGTCGGCCAATGCCACTTGGTCTTCTGTGATTTCCGCGCCCTCGGGGGCGATGTTATCTAGGTCTAGGGTAGGCTCGGCTTGCACGGTTTCGTGAATGGCGGAATCTGTTGTTTCACTTATCGTTTCTTTGCTTTGATTTGACATGGTTTTTCCCTTAAGGTAATTCAAAATACTATCGGCGATATGGGGGTTATGGGTGAAAAAGCAAGTCATAATTTCGCCAAGGCCTCATCGACTACCGCGACCTCGTTGCGCGTGTTGATGTGGTCGTTGAGATGTTGTTTAAAGCGCTTGGTGCCGCGCTGTCCGTGAAACAGTCCCATCCAGTGGCGGGCAATGTGTTTGAGGTGATTACCTTTGGCAATTTCTGCCTCGATATAGGGTTTCATGGCGCGGATAACATCTTGTCGCGTTTTGGCTGGACTGTCCTTGCCCAGCCACACATCGACCTCCGCCAACAACCAAGGGTTTTGATAGGCCTCGCGCCCGACCATCACGCCGTCAACGTACTGACAGTGGCTATCGGCTTCTGCCAGCGTTTTAATGCCACCGTTGAGGATGATTTCCAGCTCGGGAAAGCGCTCTTTGACCGCGTAAACCATGTCGTAGCGCAGCGGTGGCACGGAGCGATTGGCTTTTGGGTCTAGCCCCTGCAAAAAAGCTTTGCGTGCGTGAATGATAAAGGTCTCACAGCCCGCGTTAGCCACCGTTTCCACAAAATGAAACAGACTGTCTTCGGGCATGTCGTCAATGCTGATGCGATTTTTTACCGTCATTTTAGCGCTGCCACCGCGTTTCATAGCGCGGAAACAGTCGGCAACCAGCGCGGGTTCAGCCATCAGCATAGCGCCGATTTTGCCTTTTTGCACGCGGTCAGAAGGACAGCCGACATTGAGGTTAATTTCATCGTAATGATAGGCTTCGGCGATGTTAATGGCTTTTTCAATGTCATCGGGATTGCCTCCACCAATTTGCAAAGCGATAGGGTGCTCGGCAGGGTGATAGCTTAAGAAGCGTTGGTGCTCGCCGTATAAAATCGCTCCCGTGGTGACCATCTCCGTATACAGACGGGCGTGCTGGCTGAGTTGACGGTGAAAGTAACGGCAGTGGCGCGTTGTCCACGCCATCATGGGCGCGACTGAAAAGGTTTTTGGGTGTTTAGTCATCTGATTAAAAAATAAAAATCACAAATTTTTAATTTCTTCTATGGTTAGGCCAATGATTTCAGAAATAAGCGCAATATCAGTGCCTTTGTTTTTCATTTTTTTGGCAATTTCTAGCGCCTTATGCTTCTCTCCTTCTTCACGCCCTTTTTTTATCCCTTTTTCCATGCCTTTTTCCATACCCTCCTGTATACCGTCTTCAAAGCGCCCACCAATAACGCTACGCTCATATTGTAATCGCGAAATATAGCGATTGTAACGCGTGCGTTCTTCGTCAGTTAAACACATGACATTCCAATTTTCTTGTGCTTTTTTAATGCCTTTGGCTTTAAATTCGTCTTTTATCTCACTATTTTTAAAAAAGTAAATCCATTCATCTAGCGCATCTTTAGTCTTGTCGTCAAAATTGTTAACTTTCAGCAGGTAAATTTCAGGATAAATATCCGAGACTTTCTCTTTGCCAAACGATTTCTTTTGTCGATTGGAGAGTTGTAAAATATCGTGCTGGTGAATGCCAGTAAACTCAGTAACGCCTTTGTACACATAATCTTCTCCTTGACCAAGGTCGAAGTAAACGATATGCACGGCGATGACTTTTTTGATGTTTTTGTATCTATCGCCAGCTTGGAGGGTCTCTGTGACAACTTTGGATATGCCGAACAGAATGCGGTGAAAATAATCACTTTCAAATGAGTTTTGAATTTCGATGATAATGCGCTCACCTTTATCGTTTTCTACTAATAAATCGACCTGATTGGTTTTTTCTGATTCGCTACTTGCGTTACTTTCGCTCTCTAAAATTTGTTTAACTTGAATGTCTTCACCTAACAATTCCGATAAAAACCCCGATAAAATATCAAAATCAGTTTTGTTGCGTAACAAGCATTTCATCGCCCAGTCAAAGCGAATGTGGGTGGCATAAATCATAACAGTTTTAGCTAGTAGTAAGGAATTTCCATTTTAAAATGATTTTAAGATAAATGATAGGGGTAAATGTCAACAAACAAAAAAGCGTACAAAATGCACACCTTCTTGTTTGTTTTTAGGGAAAACGCTCTAAAAACAATGCTATCTCGTTGTTGAAGAAGTGTGTTGGCTGCACTGCAAGCCTTTTCCTCAAAAAAACCACTGTTTTCAAGGGGTGAGTAGTTACAATTCAGAATTGCTGGTTTCGCCAACCCCTGCATTGAAAAAGTCCACTTTGTCGGTAAAATAAGCGTTTTACTTTAGCACCCCTCATGAAAAACACCTTTAATAAAACCTATACCGCGCTACCCTATTCCCTGTCGGATTTTGACTTTGACTTACCCAGCGAGTTAATCGCCCAATATCCCGCCCCCCAGCGCACGCAAAGCCGATTATTGCGCGTTGACGGCAATAGCCTAACAGATTTGCAGTTTAGCGATATTGTCGATAACTTTGTGGCAGGCGATGTCTTGGTGGTCAACAATACTAAAGTTATTCCCGCGCGCTTGTTTGGTCGCAAGCCTTCGGGTGGCAAGTTGGAAATTTTTGTCGAGCGCATTCAATCGCCCACTACCGCGCTGTGTATGCTGCGCGCCAATCGTCCACCCAAAATCGGTAGTAGCATTTTCATTGCCGAGCAAACCGCCACCATTACCGACCGCCAAGGCATGTTTTTTGTCATCACTTTAGATGCTGGCGATTGGACACAATTAACCCGTAGCGCGGGAGACATTCCGCTGCCGCCCTATATCGACCGTCAAGTTAGCGACGATGACCTAGAACGTTATCAAACCGTTTACGCCAAAGCCGATGGCGCAGTAGCAGCGCCCACCGCGGGATTGCATTTTGATGCCCCGCTATTACAACAACTGCGCGACAAAGGGGTGATTATCACCGAAGTTACGCTACACGTTGGCGCGGGCACGTTCCAACCCGTTAAAAGTGAAGACTTAAACGCCCACCAGATGCACTTTGAATTATTTGAAATCAGTGAAGAAACGCAAGCCCTCATCAACCAAGCCAAACGCCAACAAGCGCGCATTATCGCCGTGGGCACAACCAGTCTGCGCGCGCTAGAATCCGCCGCGGTCAACGGGCAAATCGCACACACCCGCGGCGATACCAACTTGTTTATTCGCCCTGGCTATCGCTTTGAGATTGTCGATGCTCTGGTGACTAATTTTCATTTACCCAAATCTAGCCTGATGATGTTGGTGTCCGCCTTTGCCGGCTATGATACAATACGCCGTGCTTATCAACATGCCATTACCGCGCGCTACCGCTTTTTTAGTTATGGCGATGCAATGCTGCTGACATGTCGCTGATAGGTTTTTACGCTATAATGGGCGAGCCGTCCGTTATAAACTAACTTACATGAGGAATATTATGATGAAACAAAAAACATTAGTTGCTTTACTTACTGCTGGTCTGTTAACAGGCTGTGCCAATATGACACCTACGCAAAAAACTCTGCTCGGTGGCGCTACGGGTGCGGTTTTAGGTGGCGTTATTGGCCACCAAATTCACCACAAAAATGGCCGCTACGTGGGGGCAATTATCGGTGGTTTAGCGGGCGCGGGCTTGGCCAACATGATGAACCAGCAAGAGCAGGCCCTAAACAACTCTTTGCAAGGCACACCTATTGATGTGACTCGCGTCAACCAATCGACCATTAAAGTCAACTTGCCGTCTGAAGTCACTTTCGCCGTTGATAGCGACCGTTTAAACTACAGCGTGCAATCATCGTTGAACAGCATCGTTACTATTCTTAACCAATACCCACAAACGATTATCCACGTTTCAGGATTCACTGACAGTGACGGTTCAGATGCTTACAACCTACAGTTGTCGCAACGTCGCGCTCAATCTGTTGCCAATTACTTAATTAGCCGCGGTGTTTCCCCCAATCGTTTGATTGCCAGAGGCTACGGCGAACAGTACCCCATCGCCAGCAACGCCACTGCCGCGGGTAAAGCACAAAACCGCCGCGCAGAGTTACATATCCGCGCGGTTGAAACCGGTAGAGAGCAAGAAGCTTACAACCCCATTTACTAAAGGTAACTGCCTGAAAACCCTCACCCCATTAGCCCTTGAGCTGATGGGGTGATTGTGTTTTATAATGCTCAATACAATAATGCCCAACAGGACAGGACGACAATGAACAAAATCCTCTGGTTTCTACTCGCCGCGCTATGGCTGATTGCCGACCAAGTGAGCAAACACTACGCCGTGATTGCCCTAAAAGACAAAGGGCAGGTTATTGATGTTTTGCCCGTGTTGCGCTGGATGTACGCCGAAAACCACGGCGCGGCATTCGGCATGCTGGCTGACCAAGGCGGCTGGCAAAAATGGTTTTTCCTCGCTATTGGCGCGGTAGCCACCGTGCTGTTGACGCTGGCCATTATCAAAAGTGACAAGGGTGCTTTTTTCATTCCCTGTGGCTATGCCTCCATTTTGGGCGGCGCCATAGGCAATGTCTATGACCGCGCGACCTTGGGCTATGTACGCGATATGATTAGCGTCTATTACCAACCCATAGACTTTTATTTTGCCATTTTTAACGTTGCCGATGTCGCCATTTCGCTGGGCGTTATTGCCTTAATCATCGACTGGCTGCTGTCGCTCAGACGGCCAAAAAGCACATAACAACTCAACATCATGAATAGATTGGTCGTTTATTTATTGCTTGTCGCCGTTGGTTTTTACTTTGGCCGCTATGTTGGCGCGTTGGGCTGTGTTTTGAGCTACTGGTACTTTTTCCCGCCGCGGACTGGGGAGAAAAAGCGCCTCTGGCAAGGCAAACTCACCCGCTATAGCGCGCCGAAGAGCGTCCCCGATTGGGCTTATCGCACCTTAGACATTGCCCCCGACAGCGATTGGGAAAGCGTCAAAAAAGCGCGCAAAAAGCAGCTTAACCGTTACCACCCCGACAAATTGCCCGCAGATGCCAGCACCCAAGACAAACAGCGCGCCAGCGACAGCGTTAACCACATTAACCGCGCTTTTGACTTGATTAAAGCCAGCAGACAGATAACCTCTTAAATAACAACACACAAAAATCATCAATAACAATAAATAACACCACAGAATACCATGAAACAAAACTCCAACAGCTCGCGCAAGGGCAAGCGCAACACCAGTTTTAAAGCCGTTTCCAAAAGCGCCAAAGGCAAACACCGCACGCAAAACCAAGCGGGTGCCAAAAAACATTTCCACAAAAAGAACAAAAATCAACAAAGCAAAAACAGTGCCCCACAGCGCCCGTCTAGCGCGCCAGACAGAGCCAATACCGCGGCAAAATCCAATACCGCGGAAGTAGAAAGCTACGGCGTACGCCATTTAAGCATTGATACCCGTTTTGACGGTCAGCGCGTGGACAATTATTTGCGCCGCCTGTTGCCCAGCCTGCCCAAATCTCGACTGTATCAAATGTTGCGCAAGGGCGAAGTCAGAGTCAATAAAAAACGGGTCAAAGCCGAATCGCGCGTGTGCGCGGGCGATACCCTGCGCCTGCCCCCCATCACTCTGCAAGCGGGAGGAACTTTTGTGCCCGCGCGCGCCATAGACACCATCAAGCAAGCCGTTATTTACCAAGACGATAACTATCTCATTATCGACAAACCCGCGGGTATTGCCGTACACAGCGGCAGCAAAAACCAATACGGGGTGATTGATGCCGTCCGCCAAGCCTTCCCCGACGCGGGCTGGGAGCTGTGCCATCGCTTGGACAAAGACACTTCTGGCTGCTTGGTGTTGGCGAATTCGCGTCAGGCGCTCAACACGTTTCAGCAGTTGTCGATGGCGGGGGAGATTCACAAACAATACTTGACCTTAGTCAAAGGCACGTGGTGCGCCAACGAATTACTCATCACCACCCCCATTGAAAAACAAGCCATTTCGCGCATGAATGACCGCGGTGAATTTGAGCAAGTCGTTGAGGGCGGCGACAGCCAAACGCACAGCGTGTTCACCACGCGGGAAAATTACGCCAAAACTACGCTGATGCAAGTGGTGATTAAAACGGGAAAAACCCACCAAATTCGCGTCCACGCCGCGCTAAACAAGCATCCAGTGGCCATGGATGACAAATACGGCGACTTTAAATGGAATCGCGCCTTGGAAAAATTGGGCTTGCCGCGCCTGTTTTTGCACGCTCACACCATTCGCTTTAAGGCGTTTGGCGAGATTATTCACGTTGCCGCGGAAATGCCCGACGATTTACAGCATTTTTTACAAGAACACTGTTAAAGGCCTATCTAGCCACATGAAAAACGAAGCAATTCCCGCGGTAGAAACTCAGACCACACCCGCCGCAAGGCACGATTGGTCGGGCTTGTGGACAAACAATCCCGCTTTTGTCCAGCTGCTGGGCTTGTGCCCGTTATTGGCGACCTCGACCACCTTGGTCAACGGTTTAACTATGGGCGTGGCGACCACGGGGGTACTCTTGTTATCGGCGTTGCTAGTATCGACACTGCGTTCGCACATTGATGCCAGCGTGCGCTTGCCGAGCTTTATGCTGATTATCGCTGGCTCAGTCACCGTGGTTGAGTTGCTGATGCAGACGTTTTTATATGAGCTGTATCTCGCCCTAGGGATTTTCATCCCATTGATTGTCACCAATTGCGTGATTATTGGGCGGGCGGAGGCCTTTTCATCCAAACACCGCCTGCGCGAGGCCTTGTGGGACGCGCTCATTATGGGCGTGGGATTTACTTGGGTGATTGCCGTTTTGGGTGGCATCCGCGAAGTCTTGGCCAAAGGCACGCTATTTAGCGGACTGAACTTATGGTTGGGTGAGGGCTTTCAAAGCGTTTACTGGCAAGTTCTTGCCCCGCAAAGCTTCTTGCTGACCGCCTTTCCCGCGGGAGCCTTTATCGTTTTCGGCTTACTACTGGCAGGTAAGCAATGGATTGATGCCAACTGGAGAAATACGCATGTCTGAAAAAAATGAGAAAAAACCGCACTTGTTCCTTATCCACGGCCTGTTTATGCACGGCGCGTTAATGACCTATATGCGCCTGCAATTGGAAAAGTGCGGCTACGCCGTGCACGTGTTTTCTTACAAAAGTGTCGAGCGCTCAATGGCAGAAAATGCCGCGCTACTGGTCGATTTTGTTAAACAACATAGCCAAACAGATGAGGTGTGTCACTTTGTGGGGCATAGTTTGGGGGGATTGTTGATTCGCCTCGCTTATGAAAAAGACCCGACGCTATTTACAGGACGCGTTGTCACCTTGGGCACGCCGCACAACGGCAGTCTAGTCGCCAAGCGCATTGCCGAAGACTTGCACCGCGCGATTTTAGGCGGTGCTTATCCCAATGCCTTAGACGGCGAAATCCCCGCCTGGGGCGGCGAGGTCGAGCTCGGCTCCATCGCGGGTACAAAATGTATAGGCGTGGGCATGGCACTCAGCGAGCTACCGCGTCCTAACGATGGCACCGTCAGCGTCAGCGAAACGCAAGTGCCCACACAAAGCGACCATGTTTGCGTTGACTTAAGCCATACCGCGCTGGTGTATTCCTCACGCGTCGTGGCGCAAGTCGATGCTTTTCTACAGCGCGGACAATTTCAACCTAAGGAGAGAGAAAACAATGACTAAACGCATTGCCAGTTGGAACGCCAATTCCATTAGTGTTCGTTGTGAACACGCCGTTGATATCATGAACCGCTATCAACTCGATGTTTTGGGGATACAGGAAACCAAGGTTATGGACAACAATTTCCCCGTAGATTTTTTTCACCAAGCGGGCTTGCAGGTCTATTTTAATGGGCAAAAAAGTTACAATGGCACGGCTTTTGTCAGTCGCAAGCCCTTACAACGACTGCGTCACCAATTACCCGCGCTGCGAACGGATTATCAACGTCGCTTTTTACAAGCGGAGTGGGCAGAAATGACGCTGATTAACTGCTATGTGCCCAATGGCAAAGCGGTGGGTGACGAAAAATACGATTATAAATTGCGTTGGTTGGATGCCTTGATTGTTCATCTTGAACAGTTACTGCGCGAAGGGCGAGATATTGTACTGATGGGGGATTTTAATATTGCTCCCGATGACCGCGATGTTTACGATGCCGAGGCTTGGCGTGACAAGATTTTGTGCTCTCCCGCGGAGCGCGCCAGACTACAAGCGATTAAAGACTTGGGCTTTAGCGATACCTTTCGCCTATTTAGTGAACAAGGTGAACAATTTAGTTGGTGGGATTACCGCGATGGTGGTTTTCAAAAAAATCGCGGGCACCGCATTGATTTGATTTTGACCAGCCAAGGGCTAACGCCGCGCTGTCAAAGCTCGGTGATAGAAAGCGGGCCTAGGGGGTGGGAGAGGCCTTCCGATCACGCACCTGTCGTGCTGACGTTTTAGACAAGCATATCTACAGCGTTGATGGGAGCAATTATTTTATTCTCCCCCAAACGCGACTTTAACAATGAATAAAAATCTATACATTATCGCAGGTTGTAATGGAGCGGGAAAAACCACAGCATCGCTGACGATTTTGCCCGAAGTATTGCATTGCCGAGAGTTTATCAACGCCGATGAAATCGCCAAGGGCTTATCGCCACTCAATCCTGACAGTGTTGCTATTCAAGCAGGTAAATTAATGTTGCAACGCTTTCAGTATTTATTAAAAAGTGGCGAAACGTTTGCCGTTGAAACGACTTTGGCAACAAAAACCTATATCAAAAAAATCAAGCAAGCACAGGCGAAAGGCTATACCATTACCCTGCTATTTTTTAGTTTGGATAGCCCAGAACTCGCTATTGAAAGGGTCAAATATCGCGTACAAGAAGGTGGACACAATATCCCTACCGATACCATTAAACGCCGTTATGCTATGGGTTTGCGTTATTTGTTTAATGCGTATTTGCCGATAGTTGATAAGGCTTATGTTTATGACAATAGCTTTGATGAGCCGCTTTTGCTGATGCGCCAACACTTTGATAAACAAATTGAAGTTTATCATAAAGACAAATGCCAAGAGTCAATGAATTATGCCGATAAACAGCACACAACTGACAGAAAAAACAGTGATAAACAGGCGGAGGCATTAAATCAAGGCTTGAAAAAGGCTTATCACAATATGTTACTGTTTAAAAAATACAAAGGAACGCCCGTGGTTGTCTCCGAAAATGGTAAAATTAAACATCTTTCTGCCGATGAACTATTAACAGAATTACAGACTAATCACTAGAAAATAAAAAACTATGACAAACATACACAACGACAAAATATTAAT
>PDWI01004498.1_pt1 | contig 18645 bp, 13 predicted proteins | sample 1430891 | NCBI WGS metagenome assembly PDWI01 (sample SAMN01162508, study PRJNA174530) | Oral metagenome, whole genome shotgun sequencing project. | biome: Marine environment; feature: Marine mammal; material: Swab sample of the gingival sulcus; isolation source: swab sample of gingival sulcus...
CTCATAAAACATAGATGTATTGATTGGTTTTTTAAACATCCGATTCCGTCGAGAATTAAAAGTTTCTCCCGTTACGTCGATAGGTTTGACTAAATAGCCTTATTGCCCTTTAAAGTATAAAATACCTAAATAAAGCATACGAGGGGTTAAACATACCACTATATACTACTCCTACATAACTCTACATTTATTAGTGACGTTGAATTATATAAAGAAAATGAGTTACTCCCAAAAATAGGGCAAGAAAAAAGCGATTCGTCCGTACTCTCTGAAGAATATTCCATCAGCCACGACAACTGCAATCGCTTTATAGATAAAAGATTACAGCAATTTTTTAATGATATAAAGCAAACACAAAAGAAATTAGTTAACCTAACAGAACAAAATAAACCAACAATGCAACCTGTAAATCGGGAACACGTAGTAGAGCGACTACACTCTAAAACCGATGCGTTAAAACAATCAACTAAGTTAAACACTAAACAAACTGTAAATAGTGTTAAACATTCCCTATAAACCCAACACTTTTAGATAAGGAAAAGAATTATGACTGTTCTACAATCAGACGCGATAGCTTCACAGAAGATCGGGCAACTTTCACCACTATTTTTATTTAGATAAAAAATTATGCACACAATTTACACATATTATTAAAATACAAAAATAATAAAAATAAATTTTAACCTTTACGCCTATAAAACTTAATAAATTATTTTTATCTAAAAACTTCACTATGCGTATTTATTCTAGATGTATGGTTTTTATAAATAAAATATAAAACTAATTACTTAAATTTTAAGCGAGCATGAACAGAATCAAAAGCCCGATTATTCCAAACACGATCATCCAAAATATCTTGATGCGCATCCGTAAAACCATAATAGGGTCTACAACGAGCCGAGCCATAAAGATTTAGGGCGCTAGAGAACTCTTTGGCATCAATTCCTAACTGTTCTGCAACAATTTTACAAAACTCAGGTCCCCCCGCATGCCTACTTAGAATAATATCCAGCATTTCACGGGTAGGCTCATCCGCTGCCCTGTCTTTCAGGGTAGCGAAAATACCTTCAACTTCTTTATAAGAAATCATCACTACTCCATTTCTAACCACAGGTATATCTATTTATTTTCTATTCTTAGATATTAATTATAAATTAGCCTACCGCAAATAAATAATTGCCATATTATACAAAATAAATTTTCACAGAAAAATGTCTAGTACTGTTGGCTGGAGTGTTACTGAGCTTATCAAGACTGCTGCTTTTTTGAATGTGGCAATAAATGATTTATTACCAGAAGAAACCGTAGAAATAACAAAGTCCTCAACAGTTGGGTCTGTTGAGGACTCTGTAATAGTTGCGGGGACAGGATTTGAACCTGCGACCTCCGGGTTATGAGCCCGGCGAGCTACCGAACTGCTCCACCCCGCGTCGGTACACTCCACAATAAGGCTTAACCCCAGCACAATTCAATATAAATGATGGTGCCTTTGCTCACTTGGTCTGCTGTAACTCTTTCTGCGCATCCAAAGCTTCTTGAATGGCCTTTGCCAACTTACCTTGTGCTACTCCATAAGCCTGCCAATCTTGTGCTTTACGGGCAGTTTCACTCTCTGCAATAGCTTCACGGGCACTATTCAAAGCATTATCCAAACGCTTCTGCGCCCCCGCAGCCGATGCCTTAGTAGCTGGTTTACTTGCTGGCTTTTCAGCTGGCTTAGTTCCCTTCGGCTTAGTCTGTGCACCTGCGACCTCCGGGTCTGCTAACGGAGCTTCCTTTTCCCCAGCAATTGCAGCATCACCTACCTGCACTCCAGAATCTCCCCCAAATACCTGATCCAGAGCTTCATCTAAAGTAGGAGCAAAACCAACTTGATCCCCAAATAATGCCAGCACGTACTGTAAAGTTGGATACTGCGTACCCGAGGTGGCTTGTACATAAATAGGCTGTACATAAAGCAATCCGCCACCAATCGGCAAGGATAATAAATTACCCTCATTAATCGTAGTGCCACCCTTACGCAATAAATTCAAAGCCGTCGATACTGCCGGATTTGTAATCATTGTATTTTCTGCTTGACCTGGCCCAGGCACAGTAAGATCACGTGGGGTTTCTAAAAGCCGTAGCTTACCATAGGAATCAGCAATCTTTCCCTTAGTGTTACCCGCATTAGAGTCTGCCGCTAAGAAACCAGTCATCACATTTCGATTAGTATTACCACCTGGAATATAAGAAGTGCTAATGGAGAAAGAAGCAGTCTTTTGCCCCGGCATTTGCAAAGTCAAATAATACGGTGGTTGAGCTGGAGTTACCGCAGTAGCCTCCATTGTAGGCTCGCGTGGTACCTGCCAAAAATCACCGCCTGAATAGAATGACTTCGCATCGGTAACGTGATAACGCGCCAACAAAGAACGCTGCACCTTAAACAAATCTTCTGGATAACGCACATGCGCAATTAAATCACCGGGCATTTCTTTCAATTCGGTAATCTGCTTGGGGAAAATTCCCTTCCAAGCATTAAGAATCGGATCTTTTTGATCCCACTGATAGAGCGTAACCTTACCATCATATGCATTAACCACAGCTTTTACCGAATTACGAATATAGTTAATTTGTTGCGACTGCTGCTCACTACGCATATTCATATTACGTGAATCCAAGGTAATCTGCTCCAAAGATTCCCGATCAGAATAGGGATAATTATTTGAAGTCGTATAACCATCTACAATCCAAACCAATTCTTTTGGCGTATTTGGATCTCCATCCATATCCACCACTGCCGGTAATGCCTTTGAATCTAACGTTAGATAAGGAGCAACCTTAGCAATACGTTCATGTGGATTACGGGTATAAAGAATTTGCGAAGAAGAATTTACTCGATCCGAGAAGAATAATTCAGTGGAACGGAACTTAATTGCAAACATCAACTTAGCAAAGGCATTAGAAATCTTTGGTCCACCATCACCTTGATATGTATTATTTACCTGCCCATTTGGCGCATTATCATCAGGATAATCTAACTCCCAAGGATCCGTACCTTTTGGCGCACCAACAATGGAATAAGCCGCTGATTGCTGCCCGAAATAAACCCGTGATTCGTAATCACCCATTTCTCCCACAGAAGGAATACCAGCTTCCCAAAATGCGGGGTCTCCCTTAGCAGTTACCGTATTACCGTAAGCAGCTGCCACTCCAAATCCGTGCGTATAAACAGTATGGTCATTAACCCAAGAACGACGGGAATTATCCAAACCATTTAGGTTTAATTCACGCATCGCAATAACGGTATCCCGCATCTTACCATCAATTTCATATCTATCTACGGAAAGCGGATCTACAAAATGATAGTATTGCCGATTTTGTTGTAACTGATTAAAAGAAGGAGCCACAATAGAAGGATCTAATAAACGAATTTGGGCAGCAGTTTCTGAATCTTGACGTAATTGCCCACTTTTTGCCTCAGTTCGCGCCGCATATGCTTTTGTTTCTACCTCATCTAGGCCATAGGCAGTTAAAGTAGCATCAATATTGCGTTGAATATATTCTGACTCCAGCTCCGCTGCATTTGGATTTACTTTAAAGTTTTGCATTAAGAACGGGTAAAGACCCACCAAAACTAAAGCTGTGACCAAAGTGGCTACCATTCCTACCACTGCCGGCTTCCAAGTACGCTTTATAATCACCAACAAAAACAGTACCGCTACTAGTACAATAACAATCGTTAAAACAGTTAAACCCGGTTTAGAAGCATTTATATCCGTAAAGTTAGCACCCGAAAATTTAGAATTATTACCCAGTAATAAATCGTAACGAGAAACCCATTGGTTAGCCGCAAACGACAAGGTGGCAACGATGGCAAGAACCGCAGCATGAATTTGTGCTTTACGAGAAAACTTTAATTTTCCTTTAACCGAATCCATCTCTCCCGAAAGCCAATAACCTAAAATTGCAAAAATTACTGATAATACCAGTAAAGAAGCTATAAAAGATAAAACTATATGTAAAACTGGCAAAGTAAATACATAAAATGACACATCAAGCTGATATTCCGGATCTTTTGTGCCAAATGTAGACGAGTTTAACCACAATAAAACGGTTCGCCAATCAGCACCTAATCTGCTACCAAAAAGCATTCCCGCACCCAGTGGCACCAAACCATAAAAAAGCCAACCTTTAGTTTGCACGGTACGCAAATACTCATCACGTGAGGTTTTCTTTTCATCGGTAGTATAAATTTTAACCGGCGGAATTTTTTTACCCACGGCAATTCTAAAGTTAATGAACACTACCAAAGTGGTTAAAACTACTCCAACCCCTGCCAAAAGCGCAAAAGCACCACACTGTGTCCAAAATACTTGTAGTGCATTAACCTGTTCAAACCACTTAAGTTCCGTCCAAAAAGACGCAAAACCAACCAAAGCCACTAAAATTACCGCAAGCACTATAAAAGTGGGCACAAGGGCACTATTACTACGCTCAGATTTTTTATTCGTACTGGTCTTTATATCAGCCACTGGTTACTCCCGTATCAAAAGAATATTACGCTTCTTTAAGTGTACGATAAGAACAGAAAATTAAGAATATAAATAAAATGTGCAACAATTACTCTATGAACTCAACAGATGCACTAAAAGAGGCAGCGCTAGAATTAGAAAAACACGTGGCACAGGCTGGCTGGGATGCCCCGATACGGCTATTTGCCCTAATTAACACACAATCGGCCCTAGCCAAAAATCCAAAAATTGCTACGGAATTACCTTCAGAAACCGTAGCCAAAGCAAAAAATGATCCCCATTTACTATTTTCAGTAGAACAGGAAAATTTGCCATCAGCTGAAAGTATCGACGAATTTTTAGGGCAGATAATGTGGCCAGACGAAGTAGATGGAGCCGCGTTATGTATTGAGAGAATTGCCTTACCTCCCGATGCAGAAGCAGAATTACCCGCTTCGGAACCAGAAGCAATCCTAGCTATAAACAATCATCCCCAACGGCAAGAAATTAGAATATTAGTTGCCGTACTGCGTAACGGTGAAGCCTGGAATGTAATTCGGATGAAAAATTACGATACGGACGATATGGTTCTTTCCGACAGCACTCTTGCTCCCGAATTAACGCGTGCGTTAAACGCTACTTTTGTGCCTTAATTACCTGCTCACAAGTCTTAAGTTTACCGGTATCACCTTTAGCAATAGCGGAAACTGCCTTAATAGATTCACGTGTAGTACGCACTGCCCACACCCGCATTCCAGCAGGTTCATTTCCAACTACTTCACCACAGTTTTCTGCTGGGGCAAGAAAATCTCGCGCGCCCTGTTTAGCAGCACCCTGCATCTTATGGGTAATCCCTCCAATAGGGCCAACATCTCCATCCCAAGCTACCGTGCCCGTACCACCAATCACATGACCACCACCCAAAGAACCTTGGGTTAATTTGTCATAAATCGCAATAGCAAACATATTACCAGCACTTGGTCCACCAATATTCTGTACCAAATAATTAACTTTTCCTGGTAATTTTACATTTTTCAGTTCAATGGCCACACCCATTAACGATCCTGGATGCACCCAGCCAGTAGCATCAGCTACATAGGGCACGGTCGTAAAACTAAATTCTTTTTCTTTACCATTACGCAACACTTTTACGAAAATTTTATTTTTAGGAGGAATTAAATCTAAAGCTGCGGTAAGTTTTGCATAGGTTTTTGGCACATAGTAAGGATCGTTTGCTTTAAGTTTAATTCCTTTAATAACATCACCTTTTCGTAAAAATTTACCGGATGGATTATCTTTAGAAGTCTGCGCAATAATAATATCCATACTTGGTTTATAACCAGCCATTTCAAAAGCTAACAGTGAAGCGGAAGACTGCGATTGAGCCATTAGCTCCCGATTACGCTTTTCTGTCTGCTTAGCATTCATTCCCGGCGGATAAATAGCCCGTATTGGCATTAGCTGTTTATCGTTTTTTATCAGTGCAGAGATAGCTTTTGCTCCGCTAACTCCATTATCCGCATTACCGTAAACCGAAACCGTAGTCATCAAAAGTTGCGTATCACTAGGAAAAGTATTTACCCCAGAAATTGCTACAAGTTGCTGCGCTTTATCCGAACTATTCACATTGATAGCCGGCCCAGCAGTTTCTACCAAAAAACCAGTTGGCACCACCATTGCGAAAACCAATAAAACGGAAAATATAAATCCGGAAAGTTGCATGCGACTCGGCGCGGTTTTTAAATTAATTTTTTTAGCCACTGATTTTCCTAACAATTGTGAATAAATATATTTTCCTATAAAGCTATTTTAATCTCAATTAACTTTTTAGGGGCAACTTTTATTGTAGCTTTGCCTACTAAATACTAGGCTAGAGTTATGAGTGAGAATACGCATGGAGCCGACGGCTCAGAAGAATGGGAAAAAATGCTCCGTTCCCTGCTTGGGGATAAAACGGCTGAAGATATTATCAATTCCTTAGGCGCACAGGGTATAAATCCCAATGACCAAATAAATAAAATGCTTAATGGGCAAAATTTCACCCTTATTAGTCATCAACTCCAAAGTATTTTAGGCTCTCCTTCCACCGATGCTGTGAACTGGATAGTAGCCGAAAAAGTGGCAAGAGATTTATTCATAAAAAAGAATCATAAGGCCCTTACTGCCAGCGAAGGGGAAATCGTACGCAACGCCCTCAGCACCGCTTCGCTCTGGTTAGATGCTGCGACTGATTTAGGGGCAACTACTAGCGCACATCAAGCTTGGACTCCCCTAGATTGGATCACACATTCACTACCTACATTCAAAACTCTTATGGAACCCGTAGGAGCTAATATTGGTCGTTCTCTTGCAGATCGTTTTGAACTACAAATTGAACAATTCCCCGATGAAATGCAAGGAATTCTACCCAAACCAACAAATCTGCTAGATAAACTTACTTCGTGGGTAATTGGTATGCAATACGGAGTGGCATTAGCAGAATTAGCCGATTCTTCCTTTGGCACAGCTGATACGGGTCTACCACTAATCCAAGATGCTACGGCAGCTCTCATTCCGCCTAATATTGCCAAGTTTGCAAAAGAACTAGACGTAGAACAAGCAGAAGTGCTGGCGTATATCGCAGTAAGAGAAACCGCTGCTGCCCGCCTTTATGCACAAGTGCCTTGGTTGCGTGCGCGAATTATAGATACGGTAGCAGAATTTGCAAAAGGTATTGAAATTGATACCAGCTCTATTGAAGAACAGCTCCAAGATCTATCCACGGTAGAACCAACCGCCTTACAGGAAATTGATTTAAGTGGTATTTTCACACTAAGTCAAACTCCGCAACAACAAGAATTACTTAACCGACTAGAACATCTAATTTCATTGGTAGAAGGTTGGGTCAGTGAAGTTTCGGCTCGTGCAGTTGCCCCACATTTACAACATGCCATACCTTTACGTGAAATGTTTAATCGTCGCTACGCTACCGACAATCCCGCGAAACAAGTATGGGAAAAACAGTTTGGTATGCAGCTTGCCCCACGTCAATTACGTGCAGCAACTCGTTTTTGGCAAATGGCAGAAATGAAATTAGGTATTGCACAGCGTGATGCACTCTGGGCACATCCCGATTTGTTGCCCAATCCTGAAATGCTGACAGAACCCGAAAAATTCTTTAATAAACCACAAGAAACGGACATTGAACAAGAATTAAATTCATTTTTGGATGAACTATTTGCAACGGATACGGATACCCAAACGGACATTCCCCACGAACCAAAATTTGATACTACCGATGATACTTAAAGCTGTGGAATATTAAAAATTTTGCCCACATTTTCCCCTATATTAGCAAGCAACGATAGGGGAAATTATGCATATTGCCAACGGTCTGGGGTGTTATTGGCTAGAAAAAGATAAAATGCAAATCGGTTTAGATCCACGCCGAGCAATTGGACTAACCAATTTGAGTATTTCCGAATTAGAATTCGTCTCTACATTAACTAGAGCTCACGCACCCATTGAACTGGAAAGATTAGCGCACGCACGAAACATTAGTAGCGAGCGCAGTAAACAAATTATTACCCAACTAGAAACAGCTGGAATCTGTATAGAAGAAACCAGCTACCTTGCTGATGGGCAAGCCAGCTGGCGAATTCGTAATGTATATCCAAAAAATAGACATTCTATTCGCGTGGAAATACCACGTCTTGATCAATTGGGATGCGCTATTGCTTTGCTGTTAGCCGAAGCTGGGATTAACGCAATTGCCTCCCCAGACGAAAATATAATTGGCGAATATGACCATTTTGCTTTAAGGAATAAATTTTTTGGCTTAAAACGTAGAGCTGGCTTAACCACACTGCTACGCGAAATAAATCCACGTATTAACCTATCAACCAAAGAAAAACCACATCTTGCCATCATAACTGGCTCACACGCGATTGACCCATTGATTACGGGAAACTATTTTGCACGTGATATAGACGTTTTAACCTGTTGGGTAGAAGAAATAGATATTGTGGTAGGACCGCTAAATTCCCACTTTTTACCGAATAAACATATTTGCAATACTTGCCTGTATTTATATAAAAAAGATGCCAATCCACAATGGGATAAATTGGCGATACAAGCATTTAGCGGACGCACGGTTATTCCAGAAATTAACACTCTACATTTAGCTGCGACGCTTGCCGTACGTGAAATTATAAATTTTATTGACTACGGTAGCTGTCATATAAATACTGGAATTTGGCAAATACGACCCACCCCAGAACTCCCGACTCTAAAGCCGAAAAATCCCCATCCACACTGTAATAATCACTTACAATCAGTTTAATAATCGCAAAATTTCAATACCGTATTGCGTTATTTTAGTTGCCCCAACTCCTCTAATCTGACTTAATTCATGCAAATTATGGGGTTTGGTAATAGCAATTTGACGTAATATTTCATCAGATAAAATTGATTTTGGGGAAATATTTTTTTCTTTTGCTTGGTATTCCCGCCATTCTAACAGCTGGGCAAATAGTTCATAATCACCCGAATAGGAGGTTAAAAGCTCTTTTTGTCGCACTTCATCTAACTCTTTTTGTAATTTAACCGAGGTTGCACGTTTTCCCCATAAATGCGCTAAGAAACGCGAGCATTGACGTTCTCCGCGCCCCCCATTATCCTCAGCATAAGAAATAAAAAGTTGTTGTTTTGCACGAGTTACTCCCACATAAAGTAAGCGACGTTCTTCAGCAATAAGCAGCGGATCTTTTGCTAAAGAAATTGGCATAAGCCCCTCACTCATACCTGCCAAAAAGACGTTTTCCCATTCCAAACCTTTAGCTGCGTGTAATGAACACAGGGTTACCGAATTGGTCTGCGGAGCATTTTGCGTATCTCTACGTTCTTTTAATTCTGTTACAAAGTCCACTAAAGACATTTGCTTTTTTGCCCATAAAGATTTAGCTAATTCTAAAATCGTATTTAAATATTCCCAGTTCTCATAATCTGCACTATGTACAGCGGGTGGATTCTTCCGCCAACCTCGATCAAAAAGTACGCTCTCTACCACCTGTGGCATTTCATCTTGATTATCCTGTCTGGCTTCTATATCCAGTTGTAAAATCGTCTGCATAACTGATTTTGTTTGAAAAAACTTATCTGATCCGCGTAAAGAAAACGGTACACCCACAGCTGTCAAAGCGTCTTGGAATATTTGTGATTGGAAATTTGTGCGATACAAAATCGCCATATCCGCAAATTTTGTTCCAGCTTTATGTAAACGCTTAACAGTTTGCGCAATTACCGTAGCTTCTTGCATATCATCAGCTGCACAATACCAATGCACCGGTTTACCCACAGGGACCATAGAAGTTAAAGTAACCGCTGCCGGATTTTCATCTGCCACAATTATCCGATTTGCCAAATCTACAATATGTGGGGTAGAACGATAATCACGATGTAATACAACTTCAATTGCACGTGGAAATTCCTGCTTAAAATCTGCTAAATAACTAGAAGCCGCCCCCGCAAAAGAATAGATAGTCTGCGACACGTCACCAACTACGCACAGGTCTTTACTCTCCCCTAACCAAAGTTGCAATAAACGATGTTGCATCGGGGAAACATCTTGATATTCATCAACCACAAAATGCTTATACGTTTTCCGAATTTCTGCCGTAATGTCACTATAAGACGTCATAATGCCAATAAGCGTTAAAATAACATCTTCAAAATCAATTACCCCTCGCTCCGTTTTAACATCCTCATAAATTTCAATAAGTTTGGCAATATCTTCAGCAGAGTGAGTAAGGGTGGCTAATCGGCGGGCAGCTCTTGCAGCTTGGGCATAATCTTCTGGAGCGATAAGTGAGGACTTAGACCAATCTATTTCCGTAGTTAAATTACGAATAGTGATTTCGTCAGTACCCAAATCTAAGCGACGTGCCGCTTCCGCCACTAAAGGAGCTTTATATTCTTTAATTTCTGGGACGTATCCGCCAATTACATATTCCCAATAGGTATGCAATTGCGCCAAAGCTGCCGCGTGAAAAGTCAGGGCCTGCACTCCGCCCGCTCCCAATTCCCGTAAACGCCCGCGCATTTCTCCTGCGGCTTTATTCGTAAAGGTCACTGCCAAAATAGCAGTTGGATCATACACTCCCGTATGAATTGCATTGGCAATACGATAGGTAATAGCCCGAGTTTTACCAGTACCCGCACCGGCACGCACTACCATGGGTGCCGAAAAATCCGTAGCAACACACAACTGCTGGGCATCTAGCTTTGCTAAAAGCTCGGCGTTACTAACTGGCACACGAATCACTTCTTAAATTACTGGAATATTGGAAACCGAAAATTGACGAATTTAATTTAGTTTATAACAAATTACGCTGAATTTTGAAAAATGAAAGCAAAAAATGAAACAATACATCTGTGAACTATAAAGCTACTCTTGCCCCCTATACCCCTAGTACTCCTTTATCCTGTGCCAAAATAACCCAAAAACCAGTACGTTTAGGTGCTTATCTGGTTGGAGATGGGGTGGATATTGCCGTATATTCTAAACACGCACAGACAATTAGCGTCTGTTTTTTTGACCTTAACACTATGCAAGAAACTAGCTACCAGCTTAATGCAGATGCACACGGAATTTGGCAAGGGCATATTCCGGGCATAACGGCCGGTACGGCATACGGTTTTCGTATCTCTGGCAATTGGGATAAAAGTCGCGGAATGTCGTTTAATCCCGCAAAAGTAGTGCTTGACCCTTACGCAAAATTATTAGCTCAAATTCCCCAACTCCATCCCGCACTATACGCACATAAAGTAAATGAGCAGTTAATGCCCTTAGCGGGTATGGAACCTGATGAGCAAAATTCTGCTCCGGTCGCCGCGTTAGGCATGATTACCGCCGAAACCCCCAGCACTCCTAATCACCCCTACGTTCCATGGAATAAAACGGTAATCTATGAAGCACACGTAGTGGGACTAACTAAAAACTGCCCGGAAATTCCCGCCGAATTAAGAGGTACTTATGCGGGAATTGCTCACCCTTATATGGTTAATTATCTAAAAAATCTAGGAATTACCACCCTGGAGTTACTGCCCATTCAAGCTAAATTTAGTGAACCTTTTTTAACACAAAAAAATAGTGAAAACTATTGGGGTTATAACACCCTTTCTTATTTCTCACCCGAATATTCCTATGCCACTATCGCCAGTCAAAATGCCGGTGGACAAGCGGTGCTCGCAGAAATTAAGACTATGGTGAACACCTTGCACGAAGCAGGTATTGAGGTAATTATGGACGTAGTCTATAACCACACTTGCGAAGGTGAAATGGATGGCCCAACACTATCGCTACGCGGAATTGATAGCACCCGCTACTATCGTCACGATTCTCATAATCCTGCAAAATTTAAGGAAACTACCGGCTGTGGTAACGCGCTTGATTTTCGCCGTTCTGCAGTCGTAAAGCTAACCTTAGATTCACTACGCTACTGGGTAACAGAGGTAGGCATAGACGGTTTCCGTTTTGATTTAGCCACCACTTTGGGACGTAACGGTGATAATTTCTTACCCAAACATCCATTCTATGTGGCACTCACTACCGACCCCGTGTTAAGTACGGTAAAGCTCATAAACGAACCTTGGGATATTGGAGTAAACGGTTGGCAAACCGGCAACTTTATTGCTCCTACCAGCGATTGGAATGACCGTTTCCGAGATACTATGCGTTCTTTCTGGGTAGCCGATTTACCCGCCATGATGAGCGGCGGAGCTGGAGGTGATACCCACGATTTAGCAACTCGCCTTTCCGGATCGGCCGATATTTTTTCTCCCAGTCGGGACGTGCACTCAAGCATCAATTTTATTACCGCTCACGATGGTTTCACGCTCTATGATCTAGTTAGCTACAACCAAAAGCATAACGAATTAAATGGAGAAAATAATGCGGATGGAGCAGATTTTAATCGCTCTTGGAATCATGGGATTGAAGGAAGTCCTAGCACACTTACCAATCCTGCAGAACTAGAACAAATTTTAGCTAATCGTGAGCGGAGTGTACGCAATCTGTTCGCAAGTCTTATTTTAGCTGCGGGCACACCCATGCTTACCGCTGGTGATGAAGTCCTAAAAACCCAACAGGGTAACAATAATAGCTACTGTCAAAATACTCCCCTTTCATGGCTAGATTGGGAAAATACACCCGCACAACAAAATCTATTAGCAACGGTCAGCTTTTTATTACAGCTACGACGCGAACATACGGTACTGCGACCACAAACTTTCTATCAAGGTACGCCAAGGCGCGAAGACCCACTGCTTGATTTGGAATGGTTTGATAGTTTTGGGGAAACTATGCGCGATACCAGCTGGTTTAATAATTCCGTACGCACGCTGCAAATGCTCCGTTCAGGAAATAATCAAGATGTAGATGCGCTAATAATTTTTAATGGCGCACTCACCACACAAGAAATAACCCTGCCCGTAGGGCGAGGACTTTCCTATGAACTAATATGGTCATCTGATTGGGAAAAACCACGTCCTGCCCAAAATGGATATATCGCGGGGCAAAAATACCCCATTTCTCCACTTTCTATACAAATTTATTTCACCAATAATGCTAAAATAACGGTTAGTTAAAAGCCCCAATAGAAATAGGAAACCATGAGTTCAACTAATATGGAAACTACGATAGAAAACGCTACATCAGATGCTTCTTTAGCACACGCACGAAAAATTAGTACCAAAATTAAAGAAAATATTACAACCAAACCCCAAGAGTTTAGAGTTTTAACCGGCGACCGTCCAACGGGAAATTTACATATTGGGCACTATTTTGGCTCTTTACGAAATCGCGTAGAACTACAACAAAAAGGCGTAGATACGTGGGTACTCATTGCCGATTATCAGGTAATTACTGATCGGGATGGTGTAGGAGAACTGCGGGAGCGTTCCTATTCCCTACTTGCCGATTATTTAGCAGTAGGTATGGATCCAGACAAAACTACTTTTTTTGCCCATTCGCAAATTCCTGAACTTAATGAACTGGTCCTGCCTTTTCTGTCTCTAGTAACCGATGCGGAACTACGTCGTAACCCAACGGTAAAAGCAGAATTTGAAGCTACTAACGGCAGACCAATGTCAGGACTGTTACTAACTTATCCGGTACACCAAACTGCTGATATTCTATTTTGCAAAGCAAATATTGTGCCGGTAGGAAAAGACCAGCTACCACATTTAGAACAAGCCCGCGTAATTGCGGATCGTTTTGAAGCACGTTACGGGCACGGCGGTAGCGACAAGCCCATTTTTCCCCGCCCGCAAGCCCTGCTTTCCGAAGCGGAAACCGTACTCGGATTAGACGGGCAAAAAATGAGTAAATCACGCGGAAACACCATTGAAATTGGTATGAGTGCTGACGAAACCGCAAAACGTATTAAAAAAGCGGTAACAGATTCAGAACGTTTCATTACTTATGACCCCATCAATCGTCCCGAAGTAGCAAACCTATTGCTCTTAACCGCTCTAGCAACTAATCGTAATCCACAAGAAGTAGCTGACGAAATTGGTAATGGCGGTGGCGGTATGCTAAAAGCTAATCTAACCGAGGCAATAAATGAACATTTTGCACCAATTCGCGCCCGTCGCCTAGAACTAGCACAAAATCCAGAATATCTGGAAAGCATTTTAGCTAAGGGCATTGCTAAGGCACGTACACAGGGGCAAGCAACCCTACAAGAAGTGCACACCGCACTCAATATGGTTTACTAATTTACTTACGAGCCACAACGCATTAAGCTACTAAGATAAGACCTTATATTCTCTAGGAGAACGATGAACTTTATAATTGCTACGCTAAAATTTTTAGTAGACCAGATTTTTACTGCACCTGCCTTTTTACTGGGTTTAACGGTACTAATCGGTCTAATATTGCAAAAAAAGCCTATTGGAGAAATAGTTACCAATACCTTTAAAGCAATTATGGGTTTCTTAATCTTAGCTTTAGGTGCACAAACAATTTTTAGTGCTCTGGTTCCCTTAAACAGAATGATTTTAGGAACGGTTAACGCAAAGGGTTTTCTACCCACAAATGATCCGATAATTTCTTTGGTGCAACAACGCTTTGAAATCACCGTTACTTATGTAGTTATTTTTGGTTTTATTGTCGCTTTACTTTTAGCAAAATTCACGCCGTTAAAATACGTATTCCTGTCGGGTCATAACGTATTCTTTATGGCCACTCTCATCACCATACTTTTAGCAACTACACAAATGAATAACACCCTCCTAGTCGCGTTAGCTGCGGTGGCACTAGGAATCGCTATGGTTGCAATGCCCGCATTCTTGCAACCTTACACCAAAAAAATAACGGGAAATAATGAAATAGCGGTAGGTAATTTTGCCAGTATTGGATATTTGACAGCGGGTATTACCGGTACTTTAGTTGGCAAAAAATCTAAATCTACCGAAGATTTAAAACTACCAAAAAGTCTTAATTTTCTTCGTGATTCTTTTGTAGCACCCGCGGTGGCAATGATTAGTTTTTATTTGATTTTTGCCTTAGTATATTTAATAAAAGCTGGTAGCTCACAGGCCTTTACCGCTTTTGGACAAAATGCTACCTCGGTGAATATGGGTACGTATTTAATTAAAGCCCTAACCAACGGACTCCAATTTGGCATTGGTTTTGCTTTAATTATCTATGCCGTAAAGATTATAATGAGCGAGCTCATTCCTGCCTTCCAAGGAATTAGTCAAAGAATTATCCCAAATGCAATTCCAGCGGTAGACTCGCAACTACTATTCCCCAAAGCACCCAATGCGGTACTATTTGGCTTTATTTTCTCTTTAGTGGGTGGGCTCTTATCACTACTACTAATCGTAGTAGTATTTGGACCCGCTTTTGGACTTGCGGTAATTCTGCCCGGTTTAGTACCCCATTTCTTTACCGGTGGCACCGCCGGCATATTTGGTAATGCTACTGGTGGACGACGTGGAGCGATGGTCGGTGGACTAGTAAATGGTATTCTCATTACGTTCTTACCCGCTCTACTTATGTCTATTATGCAAACCCTTAATTTAGGTAATACTACTTTTGAAAATACCGACTATGCATTCTATGGAATCCTCATTGGCTTAGGTGTTAAAGCAGGGCTAGTTGTGGGTATCATCGTAATTTTAGCCATGTCGGTATTCGTTTTAGCTATGGCAATTCTTTGGCAAAAGAAACGCGTACTTTCTGACTGGGAACCAGCTAAAGCACATTCTGACTTTTTAGCTAAAACGAACGGCTCAGATAAAGCAAAACATAAGAAATAAGCTCGTATTTTAAGAATAATAGCTAATTTTCTTTTGAAAAACACCACATTACCTTCCAAATTTTAGAAAATTACCGCCTTTGAACTGCACATATTCTATACGTGCGGATAAGCTGTGATTTTCTTAGCCAGCATTATTCCTATATGCTGGAAAAGTATTAGAACTCTGTTTAGGCTAGGAAAAACATGACGCAATTTGACTCTAAGTCAGCTATCGGGCATCAGGTTCGTACCGTTTCAGGACGCACTCCCCAATCTGCAACTCCCATGGAATATTGGGCAGCTACCTCTAATGCGATTATGTCGCATTTAGCAGACAACTGGGAAAAAACGGAACAAACCTATAATTCCGGACGTATGCAACACTATTTTTCCGCAGAATTTCTAATGGGCAGAGCGCTTCTTAATAATCTTAATAACCTGAACTTAGTAACGGACACCCGTGCAGCTCTAGCAGCACACGGACAAAACATGAGCGAAGTATTAGAAGCAGAAAATGACGCGGCTTTGGGTAATGGTGGCTTAGGACGATTAGCGGCCTGCTTCTTAGATTCTTGCGCTACTTTAGATTTACCGGTACGCGGATATGGAATTCTCTATCGCTATGGCCTATTTAAACAATATTTTCAAAATGGTTTCCAAGCAGAAAAACCCGATGCATGGATGGAAGAAGGATACCCCTTCGTAATTCGGCGCGAAGAAGAGCAAAAACTCGTGCACTACAATGATTTAACCGTCCGTGCCGTTCCTTACGATATGCCTATTACGGGCTATGGTACTGATAATGTAAACACCCTGCGGCTTTGGAAATCCGAGCCAATGGAAGAATTTGATTACAATGCTTTTAATTCCCAGCGTTTTACCGATGCCATTGTAGAACGCGAGCGCGTAAGTGATATTTGCCGAGTGCTCTACCCTAATGACACTACTTTTGCCGGTAAAGTTTTGCGTGTACGCCAGCAATATTTCTTCTGTTCCGCTTCGTTGCAAATGATTGTAGGAAACGAATTAAAAGAACGGGGAAAGATTGATGAATTCTCATCCTTTAATTCTATTCAACTCAATGACACTCATCCCGTATTAGCCATTCCAGAACTTATGCGAATTTTACTTGATGAACACGGTTTAAGCTGGGAAAAAGCCTGGGATATAGTATCGCATACTTTTGCCTACACAAACCATACCGTGCTTGCGGAAGCCTTAGAAACTTGGGAAATTTCTATTTTTTCTCAGTTATTCCCACGAATTTTAGAAATAATTTATGAAATCGATCGTCGTTTCCGCCTAGAACTAGCAGAAAAAGGATACGACGAGGGTAAAATTAACTATATGGCTCCCGTTAGTGGAGATGTTATTCGTATGGCTTGGATTGCCTGCTATGCAGCCTATTCTATTAACGGCGTTGCCGCCCTACACACCGAAATTATCAAAAAAGACACCTTGCACGACTGGCACGACATTTGGCCAAAGAAATTCAATAATAAAACGAATGGTGTAACCCCACGACGTTGGCTAAATCAATGCAATCCACGCCTTTCACAGCTACTAACCGAGCTGTTGGGTAATGATGCTTGGATTCGTGATTTAGATAAACTCCAAACTCTATTACCTTACGAAAACGATCCGAGCGTATTAACACGGGTAAATGAAATCAAATACCAAAATAAAGTGGATTTTGCACAATGGATTAAAGAACGTCAAGGCATTGAGATTGATCCAGATGCAATTTTTGACGTACAGATTAAGCGTTTACACGAATATAAACGCCAACTAATGAATGCACTTTATATTTTAGATCTATATTTCCGCATTAAAGATAATCCGAACGCAGATTTTCCGAAACAGGTGTTTATTTTTGGAGCAAAGGCTGCCCCGGGATACGTGCGCGCTAAAGCTATTATTAAACTTATAAACGCTATTGCCGAATTAGTTAATAACGATGCGGAAGTAAATAAAATAATTAAGGTAGTTTTTGTAGAAAACTACAATGTTTCTCCCGCCGAGCACATTATTCCCGCCGCAGATGTTTCGGAACAGATTTCCACTGCGGGTAAAGAAGCTTCAGGCACATCAAATATGAAATTTATGATGAATGGTGCACTTACTTTAGGCACTATGGATGGTGCAAACGTAGAAATTGTAGATTCTGTAGGCACAAACAATGCCTACATCTTCGGTGCCCTAGAAGAAGAATTACCCGAACTATTTGCCAACTACAATCCCGCTGAAGTGATCGCTAATACTCCCGGTTTGCAACGCGTATTAGATGCAATTCAAAATGGTGTAGTAAGTGATGATAATAGTGGAATGTTTACTGATCTAGTTCATTCCATAACCGATCAATACGATTGGGGTGTTGCCGATACCTACTACGTACTCGGTGATTTTGCCGCCTATCGAGAAACTCGTGATCGGATGGCACATGATTATTTTGCAGATCGTAATAATTGGGCAAAAATGTGTTGGAATAATATTGTCAAATCAGGACGGTTCTCTTCAGATCGCACCATTAACGATTACGCGAATGAAGTTTGGAAAATCCAACCCAAAGCAATCTGATTATTTAATAAACAGATATTCCTTATTTTTTGCATTAAAATAAATAGTGTGAATACTCGGCAAAAAACTTCAGTTAAAAGTAAGCCAGCAAACGCGGGGTCTGATTCGGTAATACCAATTGGACGAATTCCAATTGTGGATGTTTCACCCTGCCTGGAAAATGGTAGTTGGGCAGCTAAAGGAACTGAAAATGAGCCTTTTCCCGTGCAAGCCACAATTTTTCGTGAAGGACACGACGCATTTGCCGCCCAATGTGTGCTGGTAGACGCAGCGGGAAAAACCGTACAAAC
>PDWI01004499.1_pt1 | contig 18644 bp, 14 predicted proteins | sample 1430891 | NCBI WGS metagenome assembly PDWI01 (sample SAMN01162508, study PRJNA174530) | Oral metagenome, whole genome shotgun sequencing project. | biome: Marine environment; feature: Marine mammal; material: Swab sample of the gingival sulcus; isolation source: swab sample of gingival sulcus...
ATTTCGATGCGTTCTCCTTCTGGCCCGATGACCGTTGTGTGCAGGCTTTGGTACATATTGGCCTTGGGCATGGAAATATAGTCCTTGAACTTCCCCGGAACAGGCTTCCATAAGGAGTGAACAAGCCCAAGAACCGTATAGCAGTCCTTCACGGTTTTCACTCTGGTTCTAAAGGCAATAACATCGTAAATCTGATCAAAGGTCAGTTTCTGACTCTTCATTTTCTGATAGATGCTGTAGGCGTGCTTGATGCGGCCGGAAACTGTCCCTTTAATACTGTTGTCCTCAAGAAGATCACCAAGAAGTTTGCACACATTATCAATATATCCCTGCCCCGCAGCCTGATACTGTTTGAGTCCTTCCTGAATTTGATTAAAAATATCAGGCTTCTGGAACCGAAGACTTAAATCCTCAAGCTGAATTTTAAGAAGATATAATCCAAGACGGTTAGCCAGGGGGGCATAGATTTCCATGGTCTCCTGGGCAATCAGACGCTGCTTGATCTCCTTCTGAAATTCCAGGGTGCGCATATTGTGCAAACGGTCAGCCAGCTTGACCATGATAACCCGAATATCATCGGCCATGGCCAGAATCATCTTGCGGATATTCTCGGCCTGAGCCTCTTCCCGCGAGTCAAACTGAATCTTGCGGATTTTGGTCAGCCCTTCCACAATTTTAGCCACGTCCTCGCCAAACTGACTGGCCAAATCCTCCTGGGTTACCGAGGTATCTTCAATGGTATCATGGAGCAGACCTGCCGCAATGGTGGGAGCATCCAGCTGTAAGTCCGCCAAAATATTAGCCACTTCAAGAGGGTGGGAAAGATACGGCTTACCCGACAAACGCATCTGCCCAGCATGAGCAGATGCGGAAAAAATATACGCCTTCTGGATAAGTCCCAGTTCAGAAGGAGGCAGGTAAGAATCGACCTTGTCGAGAATTTCGTTAATGCGAATCATTGGCATACATGGGAATAAAGGATGGCTGACACAAAAACTGCTATGCCCAAACGCTCACACGCGCAATGTTTTATACGGCCTGCCAAAGGAATTTTTTAAGGGAACCCATTACAAGCCAGAATGATATGGACCTAAAAAACAACACCGACAATTCATATCAAAAAATCATATATTCCAACAGGTTCCTGCCGATTTTCTCTCTTTTTCAGCAGCTTGTACAAAGAAAAAATACTATGGAAACCACAATTTTTATGAAATGCTTGAAAAAAAATTCAACTTTGATTATTTAGATACATCGTTTTGCCTGTAAAGAGTTGCTGAAATATCATTTCTATTGAACTCATGCTCTCCCCGCAGGCCTGACCCAAGGCTGACCCAGGGAGAATATTTTTTCCACAGCAACCTCAATGCCCCCCAGCAGCTAACGAGTCAACTTCTCAATATTGTTGTTTTTTCACCTATTACCATCCATTGCGGGCAAGAATCTCCCCGCCAGCTATTTCTCTACAAAAGATCCAGGGAGACCCTCTTTTTATGAAAAATCAGGAAGATTTCAGAGTAAAAACTCTGTTAAACCATTATATCTCCGACAATATTCCCGATTATATCCTTGAAGGAGCCAAGACCATTGTCGTGGATAACCTTATCCAGAAAATAGACATCCATAAAAATGAGTCCTCATGGGATGTGGAAGGCCAAATCCAGGGTGATGATTTTCAGGTATATAACTCGGAAATAGGTATTAATCTAGAACATGGAAGTATTAACGTCTATTGTAATTGTGAAGAAGCATTTACAGGAGCGTGTAAACACGCCTCCGCAACCATGTTAAAAGTTGTAGAACAATTATCAGATAATAAGCAGGAAGATCTTGTTAAACCCAAATCAGACTGGAAACAGAATTTTCGTATCTTTTTCTCCACACAACTCGAACCGGAAGCCAGCCAGCACTACCTTGTATATCGATTTTTCCCTGAGAATGGACGCCTGCAAGTAGAATTTTACAGGGCAAGGCAGAACAAATCCGGCCTTTCCACGGTGCAGAATCCTGTTACCCTTGAACAAATCATCCGCAACCCTAATTGGTGCGAGGTTGCACCGGAACTTCCCCGTGTGTGCGAGCAGATCGGCCAGTATCTGGACTACTACGGCCACCGGGTTGAAATTCCTTTTGGCCTGCTGACATGGTTTTTCTGGGTCATCCGCAAGGAATACTATCTTTTCTGGCAGGAGTCTGAAACGCCTGTGCGTATTGAAAGTTCGCCCATGCGGTTACAGGTCAGCCCGCGCATCAGCGATGAAGGGCTGGGCTTTGACCTCATGCTGGGCCGGGAAGGCAAAGTCCCCTTTTCCATCACCAGCCACGAGGTGTATTTTTACGGGAACCTGCCCCTGTGGGTGTGCTGGAAGCATAATTTCTACCCACTGCAAACAGGACTTTCCCCTCATCTGGTGCAGGAACTTGTTACGGAACAGCCTGTCATCCCCAATGCAGATATTTCTGAATTTCTTGATCGGGTATGGACCAAAATTCCCTCCTCCGACCTGTACGGACAGGATGAATTTTTAGAGCGCATGGCACCCATTTTTGTTCCTGCCACCTATAATCCCAAACTCTTTCTGGCCGAGGAAGGCAGCCTGCTCACCCTGGACATCCAGAACATCTACGAGACAGAACATGGCGAGATTAGCCTGCCCGGCCCCAATCAGGATTTTCAAACGGGAAGCTATCAATTTGAAGGAAAATCCTTTCTCCTTCGCCGGGATCAGGATCAGGAAGAAAAAATCCTTACCATGCTCGTGGACATGGGCTTTCAGTCCCGTACCAAATCCCTGTGGTTTCTTGAACCAGAAGAAGCCATTGTATTTCTGCTGGATGTGTATCCCAGACTGGTGGAACAATACCGTGTCTATGGAGAAAAGGAGCTGACCCGCTTTAAAGTACGGCTGACACCTCCCAATGTGGTCGCCAAGCTGGAGGCTAAGGATGAGGACAAGTGGTTCAATCTGGACATCAATGTTGAGTACGAGGATTTAAGCGTTCCCATCGAAAAAATATGGGAGGCATGGACCAACGGCAAACGCTATGTCCAGCTCAAGGATGGTTCGTACACGGGCCTTCCTGAATCATGGCTCAAAAAACTGGGCCATAAACTGCAAGCTATGGGCCTTGACCCGCAGCAACCGCCCAAAAGAAAATTCGAGAATTTCGAGGCTCCGGTTCTGGAAAAAATTCTGGAAGATATTCCCGATACAGAGTCCGACCCCTTCTGGGATACCTTGCGGGAAAAAATCCATACCTTTAAGGAAATCAGACACCTGGATACCCCGCCACAGGTTCAGGCCACCTTACGCCCGTACCAGCGTCAGGGGTTAAGCTACCTCAATTTCTTACGGGAATATCATTTTGGCGGGATTCTGGCGGATGAAATGGGGCTGGGAAAAACTATCCAGACCCTGTCCTTTCTCCAGTACATGAAAAACCAGAATGTCAAGGAACCCAATCTCATTATCGTACCGACCTCGGTACTGCCTAACTGGGAACGTGAGGCCCAAAAATTTGTCCCGGACATGAAACGTCTGGTCATCTACGGTTCCAAGCGGGAAGGACTATTTTCCAAAATTCCGTCATCAGAACTGGTACTTACTACCTACGCACTGCTCCGCAGGGATCTGGATGAAATTCTTAAATACGAATATAATACCGTGATTCTGGACGAAGCCCAGAATATCAAAAACCCCAACACCATTACGGCCCGTTCAGTACGAAAAATTGATGCCAAACTCCGTCTGTGCCTTTCGGGAACGCCTATTGAAAACAATCTGCTGGAATTATGGTCTCTGTTTGAATTTCTCATGCCCGGTTTTCTTGGCTCGCAATCTGCCTTTCAAAAAGGATTTATCAAACCCATCAAGGACGGCGATCAGGAAAGTCTGGATTTTCTCCAATCCAGGGTCAAACCTTTTATTTTACGGCGAACCAAATCCGAAGTGGCCAAAGACCTGCCGCCCAAGGTGGAAAATGTCTTCTACTCGGCTCTGCTTGAGGAACAGACCGACCTCTACGCGGCCCTGGCCAAAAAGCTGCGGGAACAGGTCATGCAGAAAGTGGATGAAAAGGGTGTTGCCGGCAGCCAGATGTCCATTTTGGACGCCCTGCTCAAACTTCGGCAGATTTGCTGCCACCCAAGGCTGCTCAAACTCAACATGCCGGGCGTAAGCACCAATATTTCTTCAGGCAAATTTGAGGCGTTCAAAAATCTCTCCCAGACCATTATTGAAGACGGCCACAAGGTGCTGGTTTTCTCCCAGTTTGTGCAGATGCTTCATATCATCCGCTCCTGGCTCACCATTGAGGAAATCCCCTTTGCCTATCTGGATGGCACCAGCAAAGACCGTTTTGAGCAGGTAGATCGTTTTAACAACAACCCGGATATTCCCATCTTCCTTATCTCCCTGAAGGCTGGTGGTACGGGCTTGAACCTCACCTCTGCCGATTATGTCATCCATTATGACCCCTGGTGGAACCCCGCAGTAGAGGCTCAGGCAACCGACCGAACCCACCGTATCGGCCAGACCAGACAGGTGTTCTCCTACAAGATGATTTGTGAAAATACCGTGGAAGAAAAAATCCTTAAACTTCAGGAACAGAAAAAAGTCATTGCCGACTCCATTATCCCCGGCCAAAGCGCCTGGAAATCCCTTACACGGGATGATTTGGAAATGCTTTTTGAGGTGTAATGATATTGCGAAAAAGAGCAATGCATGGAGAAAAATATGCTTGGAACATTTACCTTAGATTACTGGATAGATGACGGATGGTATGTAGGAAAACTTCGTGAGGTTCCCGGAATTTTTAGCCAGGGGGAAACGTTTGAAGAGTTACAACAAAACATTCAAGACGCTTATACTCTTATGTCTCAGGAAGTACCGCCCATCCCTGTTCAGGATTTCAAGTCCGCTAAACTGCAAATGGAAGTGTTGTGAAGCGTAAAAATTTTATCAAATACCTTGTCTCCCAAGGCTGTTATCTCAAACGGCATGGAGGCAAACACGATATTTAGGCCCATCCCACAACTGGCAAACAAACACCTGTTCCAAGGCACCCGGAAATTAAAGAAAGTTTATGCAGACTCATAAAACAGCAGTTAGGAGTATAATCTCCTGACGTATACCCATCCCGGCCTTTGGCCGGGATTCTTTTCTCCAACCAACGCCCTGACCATGCAACCTTCGCCCCCCCCATCTCTTAACGCTCTTCTTGCCTTTGACAGACAATATATCTGGCATCCCTATACCTCCATGAAAAACCCTTTGCCTGTCTTCCCGGTACAACGAGCAAAGGGAGTACGCCTTACCCTTGCCGACGGACGGGAAGTCATTGACGGCATGTCGTCCTGGTGGGCGGCCATTCACGGGTACAATCATCCGGTGCTTAACAAGGCCGCAGAAAATCAGCTTCAGAGCATGTCCCATGTCATGTTTGGCGGACTGACCCATGAACCGGCCATTACGCTCTCGCGCCTGCTTACAGACTTGGCTCCTGAAGGATTGACCCGTGTTTTTCTGGCAGATTCCGGCTCGGTTTCTGTGGAAGTGGCCCTCAAAATGGCCTTTCAATACTGGTTTTCTCAGGGAAAGGGAGAAAAAAACCGGCTTATGACCCTTCGGGGCGGCTATCACGGCGATACCTTTGGGGCCATGAGTGTGTGCGATCCGGTCAATGGTATGCACGAAATGTTTACGGGCGTTCTGCCCAAGCACATCTTTGCCCCTCGCCCGTCATGCAGGTTTGACCAGCCTGTAACGCCAGAGTGCATGGAAGCCTTTGAAAATCTGCTCAAACAACATGCTCACCAACTGGCAGCAGTTATTCTTGAACCCATTGTTCAGGGAGCCGGGGGGATGTGGTTCTACGCCCCGGACTATCTGGCCCGTGTGCGGCAACTCTGTGATGCGTATAATATACTTTTAATCGCCGACGAAATCGCCACAGGCTTTGGCAGGACAGGAAAAATGTTCGCGTGCGAACATGCTGGCATCACCCCGGATATTATGTGCGTGGGCAAGGCGTTAACTGGCGGCTACATGACCCTTGCCGCCACCCTGACCACGGAGAAGGTGGCAGAAACCATTTCCAGCGGTTCTGTCCCTGCCCTGATGCACGGTCCTACCTTTATGGGCAATCCCCTTGCCTGCGCTGTTGCCTGTGCCTCCCTGAACCTTCTTTGTGCAAGCCCCTGGAAAAAACGGGTACAAGGTATTGAAGAGCAGCTTCAGCGGGAACTTTTGCCCTGCAAGGAGTCTCCCAAGGTCGCAGATGTCAGGGTATTGGGGGCCATTGGCGTGGTTGAGATGCACGAGCCTGTGGACATGGCCAGCTTGCAGGCTTTTTTTGTAGAACAAGGCGTGTGGATACGCCCCTTTGGGCACCTCATCTATCTTATGCCGCCTTATATTATTGATACAGAAGATTTGGCCTGCCTCACCAAGGCGGTCAGAGACATTGTTTTATAACGTTGTGCATTAAAACCCTGCCTTGCTTTTTTCGTTCTTAGGATTCTCGATAATACAATCAAAAAAGAAGCATTATCTGCTTGTACAAATGTAACTCTGTGCAACGGCCACACATATATACTTAAAAATGATTGCATAACCCATTGAAATTTCAAAAAAAAAAAAAAAGATTTACTTATTCATATAATTTTTTATGATAGAGTCAAATTATATGTAACAGTCCATTCGTCCGTCCAACAAAAGCCGTTATACGTCAGGGAGGGTAGGCTTTATGATTTTCTCACATAAAAAATCTCCACAACAACTCATAATAATGCGGGATGACATGAGCAAACTCGTATCCCAGATAGAAGTTAGTATAGATAAATTTTCCGCAGAGGGTTGTTTCGCACTCATAGACACTCATCTGTTTACGGAGGAAACAAAGCCCCTTGCCGATGCAGTCAATCTTCTTATGAAGACCTGCAATGACAAAATAGCAGAAAAAAAAGATGCCGCAGACAGGCTGGAAACGATGCTGGAAGGTATTCTGAAACATCATGAAAAAAATGGTGATTTTGGTCAGATAGATGTCCGGGCTTTGGGCGATGAACAGAAAAAAACGGCTCATCTTTGCAATACGCTCATCAGTCAATGTCAAAAAGAAATTGACTATCAGGAACTAAGGATACAGGTCATCAATAAGTCAGTATCTTCCGGGCTATGGTTTATGAAACTGGACGAAAAGATGAATGTTGTGAAGACCATCTGGTCTGATGATTTCCGTAGAATGGTAGGTTTTCACGACACAACAGACTTTCCTGATGAATTAAATTCCTGGGCAGACAGACTCCACCCGGATGATGCCAAGGCTACCCTTGATGCTTTTGGTGCGTGCATTTCTGATTTTAGCGGCCAGACAGGCTATGACGTAAATTATCGCCTCAAACTCAAAGATGAAACCTACAGATGGTTTCGGGCCGCAGGACATACCATTCGGGATAATGATGGACGGCCTCTTGAAATCATAGGGGTTTTTATAGACATAGACGATAGCATCCACAAGGAAAGAGAGCTTGACTACACCGTGAGCAGGTATGAACTCATTGATTCTATCCTCACGGAAGGTTCGTGGAATATGAGGATTGTCGGGAATGACCCTGTTAATCCTGACAATGAATTCTGGTGGTCAAACCAGTTTAGAAGATTGCTGGGATTTAAGGATACCAGTGATTTCCCCAATGTTTTAAGCTCATGGGCAGACAGACTCCACCCGGAAGACAAGCAAGAGGCACTAGAAGCCTTTAACGCCCACCTAATGGACTATTCCGGGAAAACTCCATTTAACATAGAATATCGGCTGGAGAAAAAGGATGGAACCTACAGATGGTTCCGGGCTGTTGGAGAAACCTTGCGGGAGGATGACGGAACGCCCATTCTGGTTGCCGGAGCCATTGAAGACATTACAGCGCAAAAGGAAAAGATAGAATTTGATAATCACTTAAATTCAATGCTTTCTTCTTTGGCGACAGCCATAGAGCAAATAAGTATTTCCATGAATGATACAACGCAAAAAACCCTGGAAATATCAACAGAGCAAAATCTTATGATAGAGGCTGCTCAAGAGGCACGGCAGAAGACAGATGAAACCATGGAGATTACAGATTTTATCATGAATATCTCCAGCCAGACCAATCTGCTTTCGCTCAACGCCTCTATTGAAGCGGCACGCGCAGGAGAAGCGGGCAAGGGCTTTGCCGTGGTTGCTGATGAAGTACGAAAGCTCGCCACAAGCAGCACGCAGGCAGCAGAAAGAATAACTGGCGGATTATCCGGTATGGACAAGTCCATAGAAAATATAACTGACAGGATTGATGCCATAAATACCCTTGTTCAAAATCAGGCATCCAATATGGAAGAAATCAACGCCTCTGTGCAGGAAATAAACGCTACTGCAACCAAATTATCCAGTATGGTGAAGGTATAATCTCCTTCCTCAGCAACAAACATATTGGATTGACTGGTACCCCAAAATATCATGCTACATTTTCCCCATAGTTTTTTTATCGCAGGCACCGATACAGACATTGGCAAAACCGTTGTAGCGGCCATGCTCACCAAGGGGCTTGGGGCAACCTATTTCAAGCCCATCCAGAGTGGCACAGAGGAAGGCTCAGATACAGAAACGGTCAGATACTTGACCGACCTTCCTGAAAGCCATTTCATTCCGCCCGTCTATAGCTTCAAGGCTCCCCGCTCGCCCCATGAGGCTGCCCGGCTTGAAAATAGTCGTATTGACATCAAAAATATTCCCCTGCCCACCCCCAGGCTGAACAATTCCCCCCTTGTTGTGGAAGGGGCGGGCGGGCTTATGGTTCCCTTAAATGAAAGCGACCTCATGATTGACCTCATAAAGCACTGCAAGCTTCCTGTGCTGCTTGTGGCTCCTAACCGTCTGGGAGCCATCAATCAGACCCTGCTTGCTCTGGAGGCACTGGCCCATCGTGATATTCCCGTCATGGGCGTCATCCTGAACCGGGGCATTGATAATCAGCATGCTGAAGCCATTGCCCATTTTGGCAAGGTTCCGGTTCTTGCCCAGGTTCCTGAACTGGCCCCCCTGTCTCCAGATACCCTGACCCGTTGTTTTGCAACTCTTTTTGCGTCCTGACCTCCCATGTCCCTTTTGTGTCGTATTTCCCAGCTGACAGAAAAAGCCCTCACCGCCCCGCTTTCCCGTGAAGAACTGGAAGAACTCATTCCCATTCCTGACCAGTCACTCCACGAACTTTTTGACGGGGCCAATCGCCTGCGTACCCATTTTTTCAGCTCGTCCATTCATCTATGCACCATACACAACGCCAAGTCTGGCCGCTGTACAGAAAATTGCAGCTATTGCGCCCAATCCATACATTTTGACACGGCTGTTCCTGCCTACCCCCTTCTGTCCCGTCAGCAACTGGTAGAGCCGGGCAAACGGGCCGGACTGTCGCCCATTCATCGCTATTCGCTGGTTACGTCTGGCCGACGACTACCCAAACAGGAAATTCCCCAAGTGGCAAAGGCTCTGGGGGATTTACGAAATACTCATATACAATGCTGTGCGTCTCTTGGGATTCTTGACAAGGCAGATTTACTACAACTCCAACAGCATGGCATGACCAGATACCATCATAATCTGGAAACCTGTGCGGAACTCTTTCCCGCCATCTGCACCACCCACAGCTTTGAAGAACGGGTCGCCACCCTGCGCGCTGCAAAAGCAATCGGCCTGCAAATATGTTCTGGCGGTATCTTCGGCCTTGGCGAAAGCCTTGAACAGGTCATTGATTTGGCCCTCACCCTGCGGGAACTGGACGTGGACGCTATTCCCATGAACTTTCTCATTCCCATTGCAGGAACCCCGCTGGCAAAGTCCAAACCGTTATCCCCCCTTGAATGCTTGCAGCGCATTGCCCTGTTTCGCTTTGCCCTGCCCCACAAGGAAATCATCATCTGCGGCGGACGGGCAGCCAACCTGCACGAGCTTCATCCCATGATTTTTACGGCTGGAGCCAGCGGCATCATGACCGGCAACTATCTGACCCGCACGGGAAGAACCTTGGAAGAAGACCTCGCCCTGCTCAAGAGCCTTGGGCTTGAACCACGGATAAAATAATTTTTCGGCTTTCCTCCAGTAACGTGCTCAGACGGCCCGGTTCGTCACGGCATGGTCAGATACGGACAACCATCCACTGCCAACCGCACCATCAGGGGGTCCGTGCCTGTCGTTCAGAAAAAACTTGTTTATGGTATCAAATAGTGGCACTATTATCGCATGAAAAAACGGCATCGAAAAACATTGGAACTCATTTTTGCAAGACCAGTCAACGGAAGCATTGCCTGGCAAGACATCGAATCCCTCTTCAGGGGGCTGGGTGCTGACATTTCAGAAAGAGAGGGTTCCCGTGTTGGGGTAAAGCTTTTTGGAGAAGTCCAAGTATATCACAGGCCGCATCCTGTTCCCACAACGGATAAGGGTGCGGTTGTTCGTATCCGCAAATGGTTTGAAAAAAACGGAGTTACACCATGATGAACACCATGACCATCAAGGGTCACAAGGCCGTCATCCAGTATGACCCTGATATAAATATGTTTCGTGGCGAATTTGTATCCCTGAATGGGGGGGCGGATTTTTATGCGACCAGTATTGAAGACCTTCGCAAGGAAGGAGAAACCTCACTAAAGGTCTTTCTGGAAATGTGTGAAGAAGAAGGCATTGAACCCACAAAACACTATTCCGGGAGGTTCAACCTGAGAGTTCCCCCACAATTACATGGAGAGATTGCCACAAGAGCCATTGCTGAAGGAAAAAGCCTGAATCAATGCGTTATCGACATCCTTGACGAAGCCCTTTACAACGAGGTCCCTCGACATCCATAGAATCCGCTCCTGCCGCACCCCATTCGACGATGTAGAATTTCCCTCCCTTTCCAGTCTCACTGCTTCCTGCCGTGAAGATACAGCACCTCATAGGTGGCACGAACTCCTTGGTTGTCAGTATATCTGGCCGCGTATTCCCGACAAAAATCCGTATACACCTTTCTCCCCACCCTGCCCTTTTTCTGCGTGGCTCCTGCCCCTGTTCCCTGATGCGCGCGTAAAAAATCCTGCACCGAGGCATAATGCCAGATGCGTGTTTCCTGCTTGCTTTGCCAGGAAATATCTTCCCGATTAGCCAGAATCTTCTGGTAAAAGTCTGCCGAACGCATGGGAAAAACCGAGCCAAAACCCGTACGTCTGCTTACTTCGTGCAATTCACCCAGGGTTCCCTGTACAAACAGGGCAAGGCAGAAATGCCCGCCCGGACGAAGCAGGGCAAGATTGTTATGCAGGGAAGATTCCGGCTCAAGATACCATTGAAGAGAGGACGAACTCACCAGAAGGTCAATACAGGAAGAAAAAAAAGGCGGATTTTCTCCATCGCCCACAAGGGCAACAACATGAGGCAGGGAGGCAACAACCTGCGTGGTAATCATCCCCAAAGAGATGTCCAATGTCAGATACATGTGGGTTGTTATCCGTGGCAGAAGCATACTTGCCAAAAAACCTGCACCGGCCCCTACCTCAAGCACTGCGGGATAATCCCCGCAAGCAACAAGTTCGGCACACGCACGTGCCACTTCCCGCTGGACATGAGCGTATCTTGCATAGCTGGAACTGGCACGGTCAAAGGCTTGCTGGATGCGTGATTTCAAGGGACAAGCCCCGCCACAAGGGAAAAAAGAATGTCTTCGTCCACATAATGACCGCTGGCTACATGATGCACCTGCGCCTGGGGCATGGCCGAACAAACCTCCTCAAAAGCACGGGCAGAAACGATTCTGTCGTGTGTGCCGTGGACAAGGTGCATTGTTGTTCCCACATGGTTACGGTCTAAACAGGCACAGCGGGAAGCAAGCAGATATTCCAATCCTTCTATAAGCCGGGACAAATCAAGGTGTTCAGCGGCCAGAGAAACAGGAGCCGTTATCCCGCAATTGGCATAAAATTCCAGCAGCACATCTGGCCCTTCTTCGAGAAGCCTGGCCTGCATCTTCTGGATGATTCTTGACGGCATATACCGGGTAAAATCAAAAAACGGCGCCACAAGCACGATAGTATCAAAGCGTTCCCAGATGTCCCGTCCCCAGGAAAGCACCATGTGCGCGCCTGTTGACCAGGCCAGCAGGGTTCGGGTTTGCGTTCTGGTGGAAAAAATATCCCGTAATTCCCTCTCACCCAGAGGCGAAAACGGCACGTAAAAATCCTGCAAGGCCCCCAGACGCGGAAAAAGGCTTCTCACCCCTGCCCAGCCTGAAAGAAAGCACATATCTTCCAGCCCGTTCATGACAGGGATTCCTTTAAGCCTTCAAAGGCATCCATAAGGGATGCAAGATGTTCTTCTTCCATATCAGCGCGCAAGGCCAGTCGAAGCCTTGCTGTTCCCTGTGGCACGGCAGGCGGTCTTATGGCGGCAACAAGTATCCCGTGTGCCAGAAGATATTCTCTGGCCCGCAAGGCGGTCGCGTTATTTCCCAGAATGACAGGGATGATATGCGTGGTTGAATGCCCCACATCAAATCCCAGAGATACGAGCCCCTTACGGCATGTGTCAGCCATTTCCAAAAGCCGCTGTCCTTGCCTGGGATGTTTCTGAACCCAGGCCACACCAAAACGTGCTGCTCCAATGACGGCAGGGGGCAAGGCCGTTGAAAAAATAAAGGAACGGGCCAGATTTTTCAGCAGGTTAACAGCCCCCTGTCTGGCACAGATAAAGCCCCCGTGGGAACCCAATGCCTTGCCCAGCGTCCCCATGTGCAGATGGATTTCCTGCTCAAGGCCCAGCTCACAGGCAAGGCCATGACCACTGCCCAAAATGCCTGTGGAGTGGGCTTCATCCACGGCCATGATGACATTATAGTCCCTGCACAAGGGAACAAGGGAACAAAGGTCAGCAAGGTCTCCGTCCATACTGAACACTGCATCCGTTACAAGAAGTTTATGGGGAACATCCCGGTACTTTTTCAGACAGTAGGCCAGATGCTCCATGTCATTATGGCGATAACGAACATGCCTGGCGCGGGAAAGACAAATCCCGTCCACAATGGAGGCATGATTCAGGCGGTCGGAAAACACCACGCCTTTACGGCGGGCAAAAGTGGTTACAAGGCCCATATTGGCAGCATAGCCAGAGCCAAACACAAGACAGGCCTGCTGGTGTTTAAGCTCGGCCAACTCTGCCTCAAGCTGCTGGTACGGCGCAAAGGTTCCTGTAACCAGTCTGGAAGCTCCGCTGGACGTTCCATAGGCACGAACAGCCTCAATGGACGCTTCTCCCATCCCTCTGTGTCCAGCAAGGCCAAGATAGTTGTTGGATGCCAGATTGATGACTTCTTTGCCCATGAATTTGTTGCTATTGGCACTTACAAGCAAGTCAGCACCATAATCCAACTCTGGAATATCCCGCCAAATACCCTGGCTTGTGAGATGTTCTTGCTGGCTGGCAAGCCAGGTGTCAAAAAACGTCATGAATATCCTGCATCCTGTTGACAAAAAATAACGGCAAGAGATTATTCCCTGGCCGCTGCTGCATGGGCTTCCTTGATACGTTCTTCCACATAGGCCAAGGTCTCTTCATCGTAGCCATCCACATCAAAACAACAGGCATCCTCGCCCAAAAGTCCTTGAGGAGCGTATTCGCCAAGCTCTTTCGGGTCTGTGATAAACTCCGCATACAAACATACAGACAACCAGCGGGCCGAGGGATCATCGTCAATAACATCGGCCATGACAAAAAGAGGCCGTTTCTTTTGCTGTGTATGCTGTGCGCGAAGAGAATAGGTTACTCCGGGCCGGGCATTAAATTCCAAGGTACAGTTTTCAAGCCCGGTCAGATAGTCCATAAGCCGCGTATAGGCTTTTTTGGGCTGTCCTTCACTTTCCTGCCACGCATCCAAAAAGTCCTTTACCTGAACCAAAACGTCGTTATTTGCCATAAACACCTTCCCATACCGTTAAGATTGTTCCAGATACATCATTCAGTCCCTTCTTCCCTACCCTTCTTTCTTATCCTGCTGAAATACTCGCGCAATTTTCCCACCACGTATTCATGACCACCGGGTTGGTGGGGGATAAGACAGTCCGAACAATCCTTGACCCCGTTTTCCCGGATACGAAACGTTCCGCCGCAATCATCAGGGAAAATGGCATACAGCGGACAATAACAATGCTTGCAGTTAAAGGTCTTGGCATCAGCCCCCTTATGGCACGGGAACCAGGGGCAATGCACATTCTGGCAAAACACATCGCTGCCTGCAATCTGCGGGGTGTTTTTTTTTGTCATCATATGGGGATTACCAATCTCAAGGGACGTACACTATCATCCCCAGTATCAATCTTGCCAACCAGAACGTCAAACATTACCATCCCTGTTTTTTACACGAGAACATCTATGAACAGCATCCATATACAAGGGGCCAGACAGCACAACCTGAAAAATCTCCAGGTGGACATCCCCCGTGACCAGCTGGTGGTTGTCTGCGGCCCGTCCGGGTCGGGCAAATCCACATTGGCCTTTGACATCGTTTATGCCGAGGGACAGCGCAGATATGTGGAGTCCTTGTCTGCCTATGCCAGACAATTTCTCCCCCAGCTGGACAAGCCCGAAGTCGAACGCATTGAAGGACTTTCCCCGGCCATTTCTCTGGAGCAGGGTACGACATCCAAAAATCCCCGCTCTACCGTGGGAACGGTTACGGAAATCTATGATTTCCTGCGCGTCTTTTTTGCCAGGTTGGGAACGCCCTACTGTCCCCATTGCGCCAAACCCATTGCGCCGCAAACCAGTGATGAAATCATTACCAGCATCCTTGCACTGGAACCCAATACCCGCTTTTTGCTCCTGGCTCCTGTCATTGAACACAAAAAGGGAACCCATGCGGATTTGCTCAAAAAACTTAAAAATCAGGGGTTTGTCCGTGCCAGCGTTGATGGACAGGTTATTCCCCTGGAGCCTCTGCCTGCACTGGAAAAAAACAAGCGGCACACCATTCTTCTTGTGATTGACCGATTGGTGGTCAAAAAAGACATGCGCAAACGACTGGCAGATTCCGTTGAGCTGGGTCTTCAATACGGAGAAGGGCGAATCGTGGTGCAAATAGTTGGCGGAGAAGACATTCCCTTTAGCACAGAAGCAGTCTGCCCGGCCTGCAAAATCAGCATGCCCAGACCTTCTCCCCAGCTCTTTTCCTTTAACAGCCCTCAAGGCGCCTGTCCTGACTGCTCCGGTCTTGGCAGTGTAGAATACTTTGAGCCTGATCTGCTGGCCCCCAACACGGGATTAAGCCTGTCTCAGGGAGCCATCATTCCGTGGAAAAAACAGCGTGTGTTTGAACGCTTCCAAAAAGACCTGATACAGCTTGGCAAAGCCCACGGGTTCACCCTGACCACACCGCTGAAAGATTTCAGTGCCACGGCCAGGAACAAACTGTTTCAGGGCGACTCGCAGACCAACTGGCCCGGCGTTCTTGCCCTTATGGAACAGGGGCAGGCCTATGGGTCTATCTGGCGGGATGAACTGGCCCGATTCAGACAGACCACACAATGCCCCGGCTGCGCTGGAGCCAGATTGCGGCCCGAAGCCCTGGCCGTCAAGATAGAAGGGGCAGGTATCCATGATATATGCTCCTGGTCCATTGCCAGAACCCTTGAATGGCTTGAAGCATCCCGTTTTTCCGGGGTCAGGAAAAAGATAGCGGCCCCCCTGCTCAAAGAGCTGCGCCATCGTTTATCCTTTTTAGTGAATGTGGGGCTTGATTATATCAATCTGGAACGAAACATGTCCACGCTTTCCGGCGGCGAAGCCCAACGTATCCGGCTGGCCGGCCAGCTTGGCTCAGGGCTTGTAGGTGTAACCTATGTACTGGATGAACCCAGTATCGGCCTGCATCCCAGCGATAACGCCCGTCTCATAGGCACCCTGAGAAGCCTTCAGGAGCGAGGTAATACGGTTCTTGTTGTGGAGCATGACGAACCCACCATCCGGGCGGCTGATTATGTTCTGGAGCTGGGTCCGGGTTCAGGACTTCTGGGCGGAGAACTTGTTTATACCGGTGATGTCAAAGGACTTCTGCAGTGCAAAACATCATTGACGGGAAAATACCTTCGAGGCGAACTTGCCATCTCCAGACCCACAGCAAGGCGGTCTCCCCAAGGCTTTCTGACGCTTCAGGACGTTGCCACCAACAACCTCAAACATATTGACTGCTCCATCCCGCTAGGCAATCTGGTATGTGTAACCGGGGTCTCTGGCTCAGGTAAAAGTTCGCTGGTCATGGATTCCATCTACAAACACATTGCCCTTGCCCGTGGTCTCAAGGTGGAGCGCCCGGGCATCATTGGCGGAGCCAGAGGGCTTGATGCCGTGGAAAAAATTATCCTTATCGACCAAAGCCCCATTGGCCGTACACCAAGGTCCAACCCGGCAACCTACACCAAGGTCTTTGATGAAATCCGAAAAATCTTTGCCTCCACCAAAGAGGCCCGCAAACGCGGCTATGCAACGGGCCGATTCAGTTTTAATGTGCGCGGCGGCCGCTGCGAAGCCTGTCAGGGAGATGGACAGATTCGGGTTGAAATGCATTTTTTGCCTGATGTCTTTGTTACCTGTGAAGTCTGTGGCGGGAAGCGCTACAACCTGGAAACCCTGGATGTAACCTATCGGAACAAAAATATTGCCGAGGTACTTGGCATGACCGTCAGACAGGCCAGGAAATTTTTTGATGCCTACCCTCTTCTTAACCGCAGGCTGGGCGTTCTGGAAGAAGTCGGCCTTGAATACATCCAGCTTGGTCAGCCCGCAACCACCCTTTCCGGCGGTGAAGCCCAACGCATCAAAATCTCCAGAGAATTGGGGAAAAAACGTCTCCCCGGCACACTTTATATCCTTGACGAACCCACCACTGGCCTGCACATGCACGAGGTGGGCAAACTCATCCAGGTTATGAATCGCCTCGTGGACAAGGGGGCCTCAGTACTGGTTATCGAACATAATCTTGATGTCATTGGTGCGGCAGATCATGTTATCGACCTGGGCCCGGGCGGCGGCGAATACGGTGGAACCATCGTGGCACAGGGAAGCCCTGAAGAAATCTCCAAAAATTCCCATTCGGCCACAGGAACCTTTTTGCGTGAGCATTGGAATTGCTGACACCAAATCATTACGCCACAATCTTTCAAACCAAAAGCAGTCAAGAGGACCACATGACAACATCTTCATCATCTCCTTCCACCCACTTCATCCAGGCCATTGTGGATGAAGACCTTGCCCAGGGAAAACATTACCATATCCTCACCAGATTTCCTCCTGAGCCTAACGGATTTCTGCATATCGGCCATGCCAAGTCCATCTGCCTGAATTTTGGCCTGGCCGAGACCTATGCCGAAAGTTCATGCAATCTGCGTTTTGATGACAGCAACCCTGCCAAGGAAGACCCCAAATATATTGATGCCATTATCAGGGATGTGTCCTGGCTTGGCTTTTCCTTTGGCGACAGCCCTCATTACGCCTCGGATTATTTCGATACTCTGTACGATTTGGCCGTAGAACTCATTGAAAAGGGTCTTGCCTATGTATGCCAGCTCTCGCCGGAAGATATCCGTGCCTACAGGGGAACCCTTACAGAGCCTGGCAAGGAAAGCCCCTTTCGCCATCGCTCTGTTGAGGAAAATCTGACCCTGTTTGCCCAAATGCGAGAAGGTGTCTTTGAGGAAGGAACCCATGTGCTGCGAGCCAAAATCGACATGGCCTCTCCCAATATCAACATGCGCGACCCTGTTCTCTACAGGATTATCAAGACGCCCCACCCAAGAACTGGCAACGCATGGTGCATCTATCCCATGTATGATTTTACCCATTGCATCTCTGACGCTCTGGAAGGAATAACCCATTCCCTGTGTACCCTGGAATTTGCCGACCACAAGCCTTTATACGACTGGATTCTTGAGCATGTAAGCGTTCCCTGCCATCCCGTGCAGATAGAATTTGCCCGGCTGAACATTAACTATACCATCACCAGCAAACGCAAACTGCTTAAACTCGTGCAGGAGAACCATGTGGAAGGCTGGGATGACCCCCGTATGCCCACCATTGCGGGAATGCGCCGCCGGGGATTCCCGCCTGAGGCCATACGAACCTTTTGCAAAAATATAGGAGTAAGCCGCAAGGACAGTTGCGTGGACATGGGTGTTCTGGAAAGCTGTGTCCGGGATACCTTAAACCATAAGGCCCCAAGGACAATGGCGGTTCTTCATCCTGTTAAGGTCATCATCACTGATTATCCCGAAAACAAGGAAGAGCAGTTCGAGCTTCCCCTGCACCCCAAGCGGCCAGACATGGGAACCCGAAACGTGCCTTTTTGCCGCGAGATATATATTGAACGGGATGATGTTATGGAAGACCCGCCTAAAAAATTTTTTCGCATGGCTCCAGGCCGGGAAGTCCGCCTGCGGGGAGCGTATCTGGTTACTTGTACAAAAGTGATTCGTGATGCAGCAACAGGAGAGATTGCAGAAATCCACTGCACCCATGATGCAGCCAGCCGAGGCGGCAATGCCCCTGATGGCCGCAAGGTCAAGGGAACCATCCATTGGGTTTCTGCCCGTCATGCC
>PDWI01004500.1_pt1 | contig 18640 bp, 18 predicted proteins | sample 1430891 | NCBI WGS metagenome assembly PDWI01 (sample SAMN01162508, study PRJNA174530) | Oral metagenome, whole genome shotgun sequencing project. | biome: Marine environment; feature: Marine mammal; material: Swab sample of the gingival sulcus; isolation source: swab sample of gingival sulcus...
CCATTTTTACTTTTGGTGCGGCGGTAGTTTAGTTGGTTAGAATACCGGCCTGTCACGCCGGGGGTCGCGGGTTCAAGTCCCGTCCGCCGCGCCACTTTAACAAGACAAATCAAAATATAAAGCACTAAGTCATTCAAAAAAATTTTCAACCTACGAAAACAAATAGCATTTAAAATATATAAACTTAGACCTTAAATAAAGAGGATAAATAGAATCCTTTAGTAAAAAGTTTTGTATAGAAATTTTATAGTGACTTATTTGAAGATAACAATAAAATTATCACAAATAAATTCTACTAATCTTTAATTATTACATAAGACATAAAAAAACCAATAAGGAAATTTTACTTTTTAACGATTGCAAACATAGCTATAATAAGATATTTTGTGACGAATATTTCAAAGAACAGATTGAAAATAGAAATTTAAAAAATATCTATAAAGATGGGGATGAAATTTTTAAAATAGTCGTTAGTGCTTATCGCAATATCAACTATGATAAAGAACTAGAAGAATTTTTAAGAAAACAATAAAATAGAGCTACTCTCTAAAGAGACAATAAGTAAAGATGACTTTAATTACTTATTTATCTATGTTTGCAATAAAAAAAGATGAAAACAATACGAACTGCATATTGTTTAAAATCTGCTATTTATTCTACTTTCAATAGCTTTATTTTCATAAATATCTATCTCATCTCTATAATCAGGGTTGGCCCTTTTTAAATCTTGGTTCATTTTTGCTATCATCTTCGCATTTGAATGCTTATTGCATACTGCTAGGAATATAAAGTCCAAATATGGTTTTGCATTTGGGGGTACTTTTATGCCTTCTTTTTCAGGAAAAGGACAAGAGCTAACAACAGCATTTATCGCTTCTTGTAGCTTTTGCGGACTAGTATCCTTACTTGAAGCTATCTCAAGATAGGTATATATTAAGCTTTTACTCTTTTTTTCGCTCTTTGGTTTCACTTTAGATGTTATAAAAACCAATACAGACAAAACCAATGCACTAAGCCCTATAACGGCAAAAATAAATATACTATTAGAACTCACAAACCTTCCTTAATATCACAATATATAATTATATCCAATCATTCTTAAAATAAAATCTAAAGCCTGGTAGCAACTTTTTTATTTATAAAAGCTAAAGAGGCCACTATAATCATCGCCAAAGCTATATAAGTAACATATATAGGAATTGGCACAGGGTCTCCTGCTGCATAAGAATGCATACCAGAAAGATAAAAATTTACTCCAAAATATGTCATAACTATACTCCAATATCCAAAGGTGGAAGCTAGAGCAAAAACATATTGATTATTTAATTTAGGCACAAATCTCAAATGCACTATAGCTGAATAAATCAATATAGAAACCAAAGCCCATGTCTCTTTAGCATCCCAACCCCAATACCTACCCCAACTTTCATTTGCCCATATCCCACCCAAAAAGTTACCAACAGTTAGCATAGTAAGACCAAGTATCATAGCCATTTCGTTTATCTTGGTTGCCTCACTTATACTTTGCTTTATATGTCTATTTCTCTCGTCATCTTTTTTAGGATTAACCAAGATGAACAAAATCAAAGTAAAAAAGCCAAGCATTGCACAAAGACCCAAAAAGCCATAACTAGCTGTTATTATAGAAACATGAATAGTTAGCCAATAAGACTTTAAAACAGGAACCATATTTGTTATCTGAGGGTCAGCCCAAGACATGTGAGCTACTAAAAGACTGATACCTGCCAAGATGGACGTCAAAGAAAGCGATACAACTGATTTTGAATAAAAAATAATACCACTCAATCCAAGAGCCCAAGCTATATATACCATAGATTCATATCCATTACTCCAAGGAGCATGCCCTGAGATATACCATCTCATTCCCAATCCTGCTGTGTGTATTATAAAAAGAGATAATATTAAGAAAAACATAACACCTTTTACTATATCTATATTTATCTTTGGCATTAGCATTTTTAAAAATATAGCAAAGAGCAATATAAGCCCAAAAAGAACATAAGCAGGAAAAAGAATAAGAAATATCTGCAAATTGTTAAAAAGTATTTCTGTTTTTATCTTGGTATTTGAAGGAATAATATCATTTGCATACTGTTTTTGATATGATTTTATCTTATCTACAGCTAAATTTGCCCCTTTATAGTCATTCTTATTTAAGGCCTTAAAGTATTCATCTAACATGTTTGATATATTTTGGCTCTGTTCTTTTGATAGATACATAAACGACTGAGCAGGGCTCAACCAAAGCTTGCTTTTATCATGTATTTTTGGAAATATCTTTAAAATTTCACCAGTATAAACAAGATAGCATACATTCAATCTTTCATCTACTTTTATAATATCTTTATCGAAAAGATTTCTAGCTGCTGGTTTTTTTCTATTTGCATCTTCAGCGTAAGATATAAGCTTATATCGCCTATCGCCTTTCTCTTCAAAAAAATCATCAAATCGTGCGTATTTTTGAGCTTTTTTAAGACCTAGTATTTTTTTTAGTTTTGGGTCATGTACTTTGATAATAGGAACTTTTTGCCACTCCATAGGCTTTGTAAGCATACCAAGAAAAACTTGATTTGCACTATTTCCTTCAAATGAATGTTTGCCATAAACCTTAAAAAGAACCTCGCTTGCTACAGTATCTACCGGACGTATCCTGCCATCATGGTTTTGTGATAAAATGGTAGCAAAATAATCTGAATGCTTCTTATTATAAACCTTTACGTCATTGGCAAAAAGATTTTGATTTATTCCAATGAGTAAAAATAGGACTAAAGCCTTACTTGTGACACCTTTATTGATACTAGAAGATAACTTTCTAAACCTACTTTGAGGGTTTAGTATGTTTAAAAATAAACCCAAAAATAACATAGCATAGCCTAAATAAGTTGGAAATTTACCAGGATCTCGGTTGACTGAAAGTATAGTTCCCTTTTCATCTTTATCATAGGAGCTTTGGAAAAACCTAAATCCTTTATAGTCTAAGACATGATTCATAAATATTCTATATGGCATATTAAGGCCATCTTTTTTATCCAAAACCTTCACCTCGCTTGCATAAGAAGAAGGAGACATAGAGCCAGGGTATCTTTGGAGCTGAAAATCTATAAGTTCTATATCAAATGGAAGTTCATACATCTTAGAGCCCCATTGCAAAGAAAATTCAGCTCCTCCTACTCTAACACCCTTTTTAATACCCCTATATCCTCTTCCAAGCCCCATCAAAGCAATCTCTTTTCTCTCGCCATTATAACTAAGTTCTCCTAACAATGCCTTTGACCAAATAGGACTTTTTTCTCCGCTTACCCACGCCAATCTTCCATGAGTGCTTAAATGTTTTGGAACTATGTTTATACCATCTACTGTGTATAATTGTTTTGGTAAAAACTCAACCTTTTTACCTGCTTTGTACTCCCCTTTTGCTCCATTGCTCATCTTATACCAAGAAACTGGCTTATTTGAGATAAAATAAAACTTATCACCTTCACTTACCACATCAAACAACAAATTGGCATTTTTTGGTTTTTCTTTTTTTCTATTGTAGCCTATACTTATGGTATGGTTTGTCAGATCCTCCCCATCTTTTATAACTAACTCTTTTGCTTTTAAATTTTTTGCACTTAACATCAAAGATATTAAACCTTTGGACTTTTTATCATCCACAATCTTTTGTTCAGGATTAATTATAATATCTTTATATTTAAACACAGCATCTTTTCCATCTACTTCAATATTTATTGTAAAAGCATTTGTATTTAGCAAGGAGTAGATGGAGCTCCCATTTGCCACTGAAAACATCTTCTCAATATCTTTTGAATACCTTTTATCTCCCTTTTTTGCTTTTATTTGAACAAATGAGGATAAAGATGTCACAAGATTTTCCTTTTCACCTTCTCGTATATTTATACTTCCTTCAAAACCGTAATATCTAGTTAATATCGAACCTAAAAGAATAAACAAAAAACTAAAATGAAAAAGCATAGTAGGAAATTTATCTTTTCTAAATAGCTTATATTTATATATATTATTCGCCACTATAATAACTAGCCAAACTTGCACTAGTCCAAACCACCAAGCTCCATAAACCAAAGCGTAAGCACTAGCAGTTCCAAAGTCATTTTCAACAAATGTAGCAAAAGCACAGGATAAGGCAAAAAGTAGAAGTAAAACAATACCAACACCTATAGAAAAAAACTTTTCTAGTACAAATTTCATATAATTCCTTTAATTAAATTTAAAAAGGTATATTATCAAAATAGTGTAAATATTTTATGAATGTTAGCACCGATATTGTGGGGTGTATGGGTCTTTATTTTTTATAGACGCAAAACCCCACTTTAGTTTCCTAGCCCCCTAGGTATTTTTTCTTTATTTCGTCATTTCCTATCATCTCTTTAGCATCTCCACTCATGACAATTTTTCCATTTTCAAGCACATAAGCATAATCAGATATCTTAAGGGCTGCATACGCGTTTTGCTCCACTAAAAGTATAGTAATGCCTTCTTCTTTTAATCTAACAATAGTCTCAAACACCTCCCCTACTATCTTTGGAGCAAGCCCAAGACTTGGCTCATCAAGCATTAAAACCTTTGGCTCTCCCATTAAAGCCCTAGATATTGCGAGCATTTGTTGCTCTCCGCCACTTAAAGTGCCAGCCATCTGATGTTTTTTTTGCTCAATCCTAGGAAAAAGCTTATACATCTGCTCTTTTAAATGCTCATAATTTTCATCATTATTAAATGCGCCCATTCTAAGATTTTCTTCCACGCTAAGATTTATAAAAATTTTCCTACCCTCAGGCACTAACCCAAGCCCACGTTGAACTAAACTATGGGTTTTATGTTTATCGGTATGATAGCCACCATAAATGATCTCACCACTTCTTTTTACGCTATTTAACAAGGCATTTAAAGTTGAGGTTTTACCAGCACCGTTTGAACCTATCAAAGAAACGATAGTGCCCTCATGCACCTCAAAATCTATACCCTTAACAGCTTCAATAAGTCCATAATATACATGTAAATTTTTAACACTAACCATGAATAAAATCTCCCAAATACGCAGTTATAACCTCTTCATTTGCTATCGCCTCGCTAGGCGCTCCTTCGAATATTACCTTTCCATAATCAAGAACTAAAACATTATCACAAAGCTTGTTAACAAAAGGCATATCATGCTCAATCAAAACTATAGTTAATTCAAAATCCTTCCTTGCTTTTGTAATAATAGAAGCAAGCTCGGCAGTCTCAGCTGGATTCATTCCAGCCGCAGGTTCATCAAGTAAAAGTATCTTAGGATTTGTAGCCAAGGCTCTTGCAATCTCAACCTTCCTTTGCTGTCCATAACTTAAATCAGTAGCTAAATTATTTTGATATTTTGCCAAATCAAAATAATCAAGTATATCCAAGGCTTTTTGCTTTACTCTTTTTTCTTCCCCAAAAAATCTAGGAAATCTCGTAATGGCTTCTAAAAAATTATATTTTATTTGAAAATCAAAACCTATCAGCACATTATCAAGTACACTCATAGAGTTAAAAAGCCTTATATTTTGAAAAGTTCTTGCTATTCCTTTTCTTACTATCTCATGAGGCTTTAAACCAAGTATACTTTTTGAATCCAACAACACATCCCCGCTTGTTGCTTGGTAGTTGCCAGTGATAACATTAAACATTGTTGTTTTGCCTGCACCATTTGGCCCTATAACACCATATATCTCTTTTTCTTTTATGGTAAATGAAGTTTTATTGACAGCAACAACTCCACCAAAAGCTTTTGTTAAATCTCTAACTTCTAACATCTTATTTTCCCCCTCTTTTAAACAAATCTTTCAGCTCTTTTTTACCCATAATGCCCTCTCTAGCAAATAACATTACAAATATAAGTATAAGCGAGAAAACAACCATTCTAAGTCCAGGAAGGGCTGGTGTTTCATAGCCAAATATATTCATACTTTCATCTAAAAATCTAAGCCACTCAGCTCCTCCAATAACCAAAATAGAACCTATAATTGCCCCTGTTGTGCTTCCAAGTCCACCCAAAACTATGATAATAAGAAGTTGAAAAGTCAACAAAAATGTAAACTGATCTGGAGATGTAGAAGTAAGTAAGCAAGCTAAAAGCGCGCCACCTATGCCTTCAAAAAAAGCAGATGTGCAAAATGCTAAAGTTTTTGCTTTAAAGGTGTTTACACCCATAGCAATAGCCGCATCTTCATCGTCACGAACTGCTTTCATAGCTCTTCCAAACTTTGAATATATGATATTTAACACAACAATAACAGAAAATATCGCCATACCTCCAGTCCAATATATATTTGAAAGCTGAGGTATATCGCTTATTCCTAAAGAACCATTTGTTATGGAAGGATTGTTTATAGCTAGTATTCTTATAATAAAACCAAATCCCAAGGTTACAATAGCTAAATAATCGCCTCTAACCCTAAAAACCGGAGTAGCTAAAATAAGAGCTAACAAGGATGAGAAAATACCACTAAAAAATAAAACCACTAAAAAATTAGTATAGTGAAGACCGAGTATAATAGGCGCAGGGTCTTCGATATCATATTGATATGTTTTTGCTTCTGCATCTAGTAACAACAAAGCCGCCACATAAGCCCCTATGGCAACAAAACCATTTGGCTCTAGTGAAAACTGCCCTGTAACGCCATTGATCAGATTATAGCTAACTGCCAATATAATAAAAATAGCGATATTGTTTATAATATGAACACTATACTCTTCAAAGGTGTTATCTGCTATAAATATAAACCCAACTGCTGCAATAAAAAAAAGCAGATTTATTATTTTGTTTTTTTGCATTATATTTTCCATGAACACTCCTTAAAACCTACTCTTCTCAAAATCTTGACCCATAAGACCAGTTGGCTTAAAGATTAAAACTAATATTAAAAATACAAAAGCAAAGGCATCTTTGTAGCCACTTAATTCAGGAAAAAATGCCACAACAACAACCTCAGTAAAGCCTATAACAAATCCTCCTAAAACTGCCCCAACAACACTTCCAATACCACCAACAACAGCAGCAGCAAATGCCTTTAGTCCTATCAACACTCCCATCATCGGATCAACAGATGGGTAGTTTAATGCCCAAAATATACCACCAACAGCAGCTAAAGCTGAACCAAGAGCAAAGATTATAGAAATAATACGGTTTGAATCTATGCCCATAAGACTTACAGTTTTTATATCAAATGCCAAAGCTCGTATAGCCATACCATATTTTGTACGATATAATATATACAATATAATAGCAAGCAAAATAAGTGTAACAATAGGAACCATCAAAGCAGCTGTAGAAAAAACCAAATCACCTATATTTATAAGTTTTTCCATAGCTTTTGGTATAGGAAATGCCTTAGGGACACCACCAAAAATGACATTAAAAATATTTTCCAAAAAGAAGCTGACACCTATTGCTGTTATAAGAAGAGATATTTTTGGAGCTTCTCTTAGTGGCTTATATGCTATTTTATCCGTTAAAACCCCAAGAAGCGCTGCTCCCATGATAGCAAAAAGAGCTGCCACAGTAAAAGGTAAGTCCAATCCTGCTACTCCAAAATAGCCCAAAAAGGCACCAACCATCATAATATCACCATGGGCAAAGTTTATAAGCCTTAAAACCCCATAAACCATAGTATAACCTATGGCTATAAGAGCATACATGCTTCCTAAGCTTATGCCATTTATCATTTGTTGCATAAATGTTGTAAATTCCATAAATTCTCCGCTTATAATTTAAAAATAAGATTTATTTTATCTAAATTAACTTTATAGGTGATTAAAATAGCCTAAAGGCTAAGAGTAAATAGTGAGTGCGTAGAGATTTTACGCACTCTTGAAGATTTTAAGGATTTACAGTTGCTTTATATACTGCTTTTTTACCCTTGATAACTTTTATAACAGCTGAACGTTTTGCATTTCCTTCTTTATCAATATTAAGAAGACCAGAAACTCCCTCAAATCCACTAATGGACTTTATCTTTTCGTTTACACACTTACTATCACTTGGGTTTTCACACTGATTCATAGCTTCGACCATCACATAATAAGTATCTGCTCCCAATGCAGCAAATGAGTTTAACTCTTTTTTTCCTGTCTCTTTTTCAAAGGCAGCTATAAAATCTTTTGATTTTTGTGTTGGGGGGGCTGAGTAGTCAAAAAAATCTGTATACATATAGCCCTCAACAGCATCTCCACCTAGATCTATAAAGGTTTTGTTTGAAACCCCGTCTCCTGAAAACATTGGTTTTTTTAATCCTATCTCTTTAGCTTGTCTAGCTACCATAGAAGCTTCAGGATGATAGGTAGGTAAAAATATAAAATCAGGGTTTAGAGTTTTAATCTGAGAAACAACTGCTTTAAAGTCCTTATCTCCTGAGGTTATATTGATGGTTTTTAAAACCTTACCTCCATTTTTCTTAAATGTCTTTTTAAAAGCTTTAGCGAGACCTATGGAGTAAACCTGAGCCTGATCAGCTATAACAACAGCACTTTTAAGGGATAGATCCTTTAAGGCATAGTTTGCAACAACTGCCCCTTGAAATGAATCCATAAAACATACTCTGTTTGCGTATTTTTTACCCATTGTTAGTTTGTCATTTGTTGCAGCTGGGGCAATTATGGGTATATGTTTCTTTTCAGCTAAAGATACCACTTGGGCTGTGTTTGTACTTGTAAGAGCACCTAGTATTCCCACAACTTTATCATTAGACATGAGTCTTGTGGTAGCAGTTGCCGTCTCCACTTTATCACCTTTGTTATCAACCAAAACAACCTTTATGGTATCTCCATTTTTAAGTTTTGGTTGTAACTTGTTTGCAAGCTCCACTCCAGACCAACATGTCTGACCATAAGCAGCCAAAGCACCTGTCATGGGCATAACAGCGCCTATCTTTATCTCTTTAGCTAGCGCCATAGAGCTAGCAAGCAAACTTGCACTTAATAGTATTGATATCTTACGCAAAACATTCTCCTTGTATATTTTTGATACAAGATTGTAACTAATTAAAGTATATAGATAGATGAATTTTTTAAAATATTTTTTAAAATATATTAATATGTTACTAAAAATTACATCTAGGAGAAAATTCTCCTAGATAATTTGTATTTTATGGATTTACAGTAGCTTTGTAAGATGGTTTTTGGTCTTTGATTTCTTTTATTACTGCTGAACGTTTTGCATTTCCGCTTTTATCTATCTCGATAATACCCGAAACACCCTCAAATCCTTTTGTAGATTTTATCTGCTCATTAATACACTTACTATCACTAGAATCTTTACATCTATTCATAGCATCAACTAGCACAAAGTAGGTATCAGCACCGAGAGCCGTAAAAGAGTTTACATCTTTTTTACCAAATTCTTTTTCATAGGCTTTTATAAAATCTTTTGAAAGTTGTGTTGGAGGAGCTAGATAATCAAAAGTATCTGTGTACATATGTCCTTCAACTGCTTTTTTCCCAAGCTCTATAAATGTTGGGTTTGCAACTCCATCGCCTGAAATCATAGGCTTATTTAGTCCTATCTCTTTAGCTTGTCTATCTATCATAGCCGCTTCAGGGTGATAAATTGGCATAAAAACAAAGTCAGGATTTATACTCTTTATTTGAGAAACAACCGCTTTAAAGTCTTTATCTCCTGAGTTTATACTTATTTTCTTGAGTATTTTTCCGCCATTTTGCTTAAATGTCTTGCTAAATACCTTAGCAAGCCCCAAAGAATATACTTGAGCTTGATCAACTACTACAACAGCACTTTTTAACCCTAAATCTTTTGCAGCATAATTTGCAACAACGGTTCCTTGAAACGAATCAGTAAAACATACTCTATTTGCATATTTTCTTTTCATAACTAACTTATCTAGTGTTGCAGCTGGTGCAACAACCGGAACTTGCTTTTTCTCAGCTGCTGATATAACTTGAGCTGTATTTGTACTAGTCATTGCGCCTATGATAGCTGAAACTTTATCTTTTGTTAAAAGCCTATTTGCTGAAGTTGCAGTTTCAACCTTATCGCCTTTATTGTCAACCAAAACTAGCTTAACATCATCGCCATTTTTAAGTTTTGGCTGCATTTTATTTGCAAGTTTTATACCATCAAATCCATTTTGACCATAAGCTGCTATTGGACCAGTCATAGGCATAACAACACCAATTTTTACCTCTTTTGCAAAGCCAGAACTCGCCAAAAGTGCCACAGCACTAAGTGATAAAACAGTTTTTTTCATATAATCTCCTTATTTTAAATATGTACCCTGAACCCCTTGTTTTTTCTCTATCTTATCTTCTTCTGCTTCATTCAAAGCTTTAAGAGCCTTAGACTTTGAATGTTTTAGGCTATATATATAAGCAGAAACAGACACCATCTCTTCAGTAGTCATTCCATAAACTTGCTCACGCATTATAACTTTTGTTGATTTACCATAAGAGCTATCTGTTTTATATGACCTAAGGCCATAGTACAAATCCTCTTTACTTAGAGTGTTTAATACTCTTGAAGTAGCATAAGTATTCTTTTCAGCTTGCTTTCCATGACATCTATGGCATTTTTTATCATAAATTTCTTTACCATAACTTAAGTCACCTGAAAGATCCTCGCTGTTTAAAAATGACTCAATTACACTACCGTTACTCTTTTTTCTAGAACTTCCATAATAGTCAGGTTGCTCTTCTGTTATTTCCACTTCACCATCTTTAGCATGCTTTTTCATCAATGCCTTTAACTCTTCAGCAAACTTACCTTTTGCCTTAAAAACATAGGTTTTATCGTCATCATTGGCTATAGCTATAGATGGCAAAATACATGAAAGCAAAACTGCTACAGTAACCCTTTTAAACATAAATATCCTTTGAGATTTGTAAAATTTGAGACTATTTTAGCAAAAAAAGCTTAAATATATTGTAATACCCCCTCCCTATTTTAGTTCTAATAGAGTCCAAAAGTATCATCTGTTCTTTTATAAAGCACTCTCATCTTTGCATCAGAATCATTAAATACAAAAAATTGCATATCACTTGATTTTAGTATTTCAAGAGCTTCTTCTATCTCCATAGGCTTATAAAGCTCTAGCTCCATAGGCACTATTTCATCCACTCCATCTACTCCATCTATTTCTTCACTCACAACAGGCTCTTGTGCCCTATGTTTTAGGCTTATATTTTTGTCATGATGCCTTCTTAAAACTTTCTTAGTTCTCTCTATTGCTAGATCAATAGCAGCATATAAATCTTTATCTTTTTGCTTTACTACGATAGTGTTTAAGTGAGCTAAATTTACAGCAAACTCTACCATAAATCCCTTTTTGCCTTTTTTTTCATCAGCAGATATTACTGCTCTAACTGAAATAATGTCAAGATTGTATTTATTCAAAGAGTCAATAGCACTATCCACGTATGATTTTATAGACTCTGTTAGCTCAAACTGCTTTCCTACTATTGCTATATTCATGTTTTATCCTTTTAAAGCCATAAATGGCGAAATATGCAAAATTATAGCATATAAAGTTAAACTATTAACAAATATTAATAATTATGATTTTTTTATAAAGCTACCAATATTCTCCGCTATGCCAAAATTAGGATACTTTACAGTGTCTAAAAGCACTTGTATCATAGTTTTGTTATCTTTATTAAATACCAAAGGAGCTATAAAATTTATAGTTGAATTTTCAGGCGGATTGGAGATTATCATAGTATTTAATGTAAGAAGAGCACTCTTTTCATCTGCATCAATAAGCACTCTATAGTACTTTGGTAATTCAAATTCATATTCTCTTATCTTAAATGGGTCTATCAAAGTAAATGAAATATTTTTATCATCATTGCTTTTTAGCTGATAAAAAAAGTCATCCACCTGAATAAGCTCCATAGAATTTATTGTCTCAAAACCAGCCAATGGGTGCTTTAAAGTAAAATTCATAAATCTTCCTTTAGTAAAATTTAGCACTATTATAGCATTTGTTTTAAAAATTTTCACAATTTTTAGCAAAAAATAACATAAAAAAGATTACAATATTGTCCACTAAATTATAAAGGACTACATTATGAGATATTTTATAAAATTCTCAATAGCTATTTTTATGCTACTTTTTTTTCAAGCTTGTGCAGATAAAAAAGCCCAAATATACAACAAGCCAGCTATATTTTGGTATCAACTAATAGTAAAAGATATAAGAGATTTAGACCTAGAAGCAGCAGATGAACACTACACATCTATGTCGAGTGAACACGTAGCATCTCCATTACTTGAGCCAATACTTATCATATTAGCCCAAGCTCACATGCAAAACGAAGAGTATCTTTTGGCAAATTTTTATTTGGACAATTATATAAAAAGATATGGAACCTACTCTAAAAATGAATATATAAAATATTTAAAAATAAGGGCCAACTTCTTATCATTTTCTTTTCCAAACAGAAACCAAGAATTACTTTTAAAAACTATCGATGAAACACAAAAATATGTCCAAGAATATCCAAATGGCAAATATACACCACTAGTTCACAGTATATTAGTCAAGATGAGATTAGGCAAATACCACCTAAATAAACGTATCAAGAAACTTTACAAAAGAACTGACAAAAAGGTTTCTGAAGAGATATATGAGAATATATTACAATCGTCTCCTCTAAAAGACGCAAAGATGATAGAGCCAAGAAAACCTTGGTATCGAACACTTTTTGACTAGAAGGAAATATAAGTGAAAATAGACAATTACGAACAATTCCCAGCCCAGCTGTCCATAATAGTAGAAGAGGAGCTATTTTTATATCCTTTCATGATAACTCCTATTTACATAAGTGATAAAAACTTTATACAAGCAGTAGATGGAGCATTAAAAAATAACTCTTTAGTGTTAGTTGTGAGCAAAAAAAGCAACGGAAAAGACCACTTTAACGCAGGTGTAATAGGCTCAATCATGAGAAAAGTGCCACTTCCAGACGGAAGAGTTAAAATACTTTTTCAAGGCATGGCTAAAGGTAAAATATTAGAGTTTATCTCAGATAAAAGCATGGAAGCTCTTGTGGATGTAATACACACAGAACCAAAAGATGCCGAAACAAGTCGTGCTTTACTAAATGTCCTAAGAGACCATGTGCGTATATATTCACAAGCAAATCAACAATTTTCACAAGATTTATTAAAAACCATAGAAAATAACAAAGATTTAAACCGTATTTGCGACTTGGTAGCTAGCACTTGCAATCTCAACATGGAACAGTCTTATGAGATTTTTATACAAACTGATTTGGAAAAAAAAGTTATGCTTTTAGTGGACTTTCTTATCAAAGAGACAGAGCTTTTAAAACTACAAAAAAACCTAAAGACAAAAGTTCACTCACACATAGAAAAAGTCAACAAAGAATACTTTTTAAAAGAACAATTAAAACAAATACAACAAGAACTAGGAACAGACACCCAAAGAGATGAAGAGATAGAAGAGTACAAAAAAAAGCTAGAACTCAAAAAGCCTCATCTAGGAAAAGATGCCTATAAAGAAATAAAAAAACAAATAGACAAACTAGCTCGTATGCATCCAGATTCAGCTGATGCTAGTATGACACAAAGCTATCTTGACTGGGTTATAGAAATACCCTTTGAAAACAAAGCCAAAAAAAATCTAAACATAGCAGAAGTATCAGCCCAACTAAACAAGGATCATTACGCATTAAATAAACCAAAAGAACGTATAGAAGAATATTTTGCAGTAAAAGAACTTTTAGAAAAAAGAGGTTTAAATAAAGATGAAAATAAAGGAGCAATTCTTTGTTTTATAGGACCTCCAGGGGTTGGTAAAACATCACTTGCAAATTCTATAGCAAAAGCCCTAAAAAGAGAACTTATACGCATTGCTTTAGGTGGACTTGAAGATGTAAATGAATTACGAGGACATAGAAGAACATATATAGGAGCGATGCCTGGTCGCATAGTCCAAGGTCTCATAGAAGCAAAACAGATGAACCCTGTTGTTGTACTAGATGAGATTGACAAGGTTTCTCGCTCTCACAGAGGAGACCCAACAGCAGTACTGCTAGAAATACTTGATCCTGAACAAAACAACAAGTACCGAGACTACTATCTTAATTTTAATATTGACTTAAGTAGTATCATATTTGTAGCCACAGCAAATGACATAAGCTCAATTCCAGCACCACTTAGAGACAGAATGGAGTTTATAACTCTTAGTTCATACACGCCTCAGGAAAAATTTTACATAGCAAAAAAGTATCTCATCCCTCAAGAGCTAAAAAAACACGGTCTTAAGGCGATGGAGGTCAATATAGCAAAAACTACTCTTAATCTCATCATAGAAAATTATACAAGAGAAAGTGGGGTTAGAAATCTACGAAGAAAAATAGCCGAACTTATGAGAAAAGTAGCAAAAATACTTCTTTTAAATCCTGAAGAAAAAAAGGTAAACATCACAAATAAAAACATAAAAGATTTTCTTGAAAAACAAGTTTTTGAGATTGAAGCAGTTGATAAACAAAACACTATAGGTCAAGTAAATGGCTTAGCTTGGACAAGTGTAGGGGGAGATGTGCTTAAGATAGAAGCTATCAAGATAAAAGGGAAAGGCAATTTACAAATAACTGGCTCACTTGGAGATGTAATGAAAGAAAGTGCTGGCATAGCCCTAAGTGTTATTAAAGTGCTTATGGATAGCGGAGGTGTAAAAATCAAAAACTTAAAAAAAGATACAAAGCCAAATGATTTTTATCAAGGATACAACCTACATATTCATGTTCCAGAAGGAGCAACTCCAAAAGATGGTCCTAGTGCAGGCATAACCATAGCAACAGCCATAGCTTCAATATTTAGTCAAAAAAAGGTAAAAAACAGTGTAGCAATGACAGGAGAAATAACCTTAAGCGGAAAAGTTTTACCCATAGGCGGACTTAAAGAAAAACTAATTGCAGCTCACAAAGCCAAAATAAAAACAGCACTAATTCCTCAAAAAAACTATGATAGAGACCTAGAAGACATACCAGATGAGGTAAAACAGAATATGCAAATAGTTCCAGTAAATCATATAAAAGAGGTTCTAAAATATTCATTAATCTAAAATGTAAAATAATTTAAGCTGTATATTAAATTATAATATAATAATTTAAATTTGTTTTTTTGTATAATATGTTATGATATAAATTATATGAAAATTTACAAGGAGATTTATGGTGAAAAAAATAGTTTTAATGTTGCTACTAGCCACAACGTTTGCACTATCCCACACTCTTGAAGAAATTAGGAAAAGAGGTCGTATAGTTATAGGGCTTAGTGGGAACAATTACCCTTTTGCTAAACAACTTGAAGATGGAAGCTATACAGGCTTTGAAGCAAAAATAGCAAAGGCCATAATAGAAGGCATTTTTGAGGGTAAAAAAGGCGAGATAGTACTTCAGCCAATTGGCTTTAGAGATAGATTTACGGCCTTAAAAGAAGACAGGGTAGATATTGTATTTAGAATGGTTACAGTAACAGCTGATAGAAAAAAGTTAGTTGATTTTACAACTCCTTATCTAATGGTCAATTTAGCTGTTTTAACTAGAAAGAAAGATGGCATTAAAAGCTTAAGGCAACTAAAAGATAAAAAAATACTTGCTGCCAAAGGTGATGTCTCAAGAACCCACCTTATAAATATGGGCTATCAAGTAGAATCATGCCAAGAAAGCTGTTATAAAGATTTAAAAACAAGAGATGATGTGTATGGATTTGCTACCGATAACACTATCTTATACAAATGGCAAATAAGAGATGAAGAGGTTGAGGTTGGAGTTCCAAAGTGTAGAGCTGATGATTATATAGCGGCTGCGGTTAAAAAAGGAAATAAAAAACTAGTCAAATATGTAAACGATAGAATCTATACTTTAAGTAAACAGGGCTACTTTCAAAAAGTATTTGATGAAGATATTGCACCATTTTATAAAGGCATAGTAGATAAAAAATACTTTTTACTAGATGATCTATACCAAATGCTTTCATCATTTTAAAAGTTAGCAAGCCGTAAAAACATAGTACAAATTAGAGGCTTAGGTTTTCTTTAGCCTCTAATGCAAACCTAACTAAAATAAGCTTCATCATATCCGAAAAATTTTATCATACAAATATTTATCCTGCAACAATAACTTAGCATAATTTTAGCCTATAATGTCCTTTTATCCGCATAAATACAGTTGATATAATAAAACTTTTACCGCAAATACAACCGCAATATAAACTAACATTTTAAACCATAAACAATCTTTCTCTTATAGCATATGTTTTATTAACTTAGATTGCAACAATAGTGATAGCAAATGTAATTTTATACTATAATGTTGTAAACTTAAGAATTGATTTACTTTTCTTTGTTACAATCTAAACCATGAAGACAAAAATACTAATTACCATTGCCTTACTTTTTGTGGCTTGTGCTGACAAACAAAAATTTAAAAGCAGTAATCAAGCATCAAACGCAGAAGAGATAAATAAGCCATACCCAACAAATAAAGGACAAAAAGTACTTAGGGTCGGCAAACAAATGGTGAAAGATAAAAAAGTAGTAAGAGGTAGTTGCTGGGACTACATAAACGCTGTCTATAATACCTCTGGATTTCCTTACAAAAAAAGAAAATATGTCTTTTTGGGTAAAAAAAACCGACCGCCTTATGCCTCATTAAACTCCATACAGCCAGGAGATTGGCTTTATTATATAAATCATAGCTATAAAAAAGTAGAACATAGTGGTATTTTTGTAAGATGGCATAACAAAAAAAGAGCACAAGCCCTAATACTGAGCTACAAAGGCGAGGGAAGAAATGCTTATGGGAGATACAAAATATATAATATTAAAAATACCTACACCATAATAAGAGCGAAATAGCAATATGAACAATATTATAAGTTTACCAAAATCCTTTGTGACTTCAAAAATACGCAAAAAGGCTATACTTGCCACAAAAGCAAGATTAGCTGAACACCACAAAAGCTTTGATGACTACAATGATGAAGAGCTAGAAATAATTATAGCCGATGAAGAAAGAAAAATAATCGACGATTTAAAAACCAAATCTTTAGTCATAACACTAGCCGCGCTTGGGTTAAATCTTTTTGTATAGGCTAACCTATGTTTAAACAAGTCAAATCTGCCCTTATATGGTACTATCTTTTTAAATTTAAAAAACGTATTAGTTTTATATGTTTTTTACTACTAACAGCATTTTTTTCTGGACTTATATATGATGACGTTGTTCGCTATCTTGAACTAAAGGATAAATTGGAGTATTTAGAGTTAGCCCTTATATTAAAATGGGTTATAATATTATTTAATATATCTTTCTCCATCTACTTACTCTTAACGCTTTTTAAAAAAGACGAAAAAGATTCAATTGCAAACAAACAAATAGAAACAAAAAAACAAGTCAAAAACAAAACAATACTCAACGAAAGAGAGCAAAAATTTTTGCACAAAAAAAAGCTAAATACAAAAGCAGATATGCTACTAAAAAGATAAAGGAAAAATATGCATTACAACTATCAACTACTAATTAAACAACTTTTTTTAAATCCAATCCAAGATAATAAAAATCAAAAGATTATATTTAAAGATGAGTTTGAATACACCTATGAAGAGTTTAGGAAACGAGTTTGTCGTCTAGCAAACGCTCTTGTGGAATCTGGTATCAAAAAAGGCGATACTGTTGCTGTTTTAGACCATGATACAAACAGATACTTAGAGTGTTATTTTGCAATACCTATGATAGGTGCGGTTATGCACACAGTAAACACAAGATTATCAAGTGAACAGGTGCTTTATACCATTGACCATGCAGAAGATGATATGATACTCATACATGGAGATTTTATACCCATCTTAGAGCAGATAAAAAGTCGTATGAATATAGAAAAATTTATACTTTTAGGCTCAAATGAAGAAGCTAAAAAAACCACTCTTCCAATCTATGATGAATATGAAAATTGGCTAAGCAAACAAAGTGACAGTTTTGAATTTGAAGATTTTGATGAAAACACTAGAGCTACAATCTTTTATACCACAGGAACAACTGGTATGCCAAAGGGAGTATTTTTTTCACATAGACAGCTAGTTCTTCATACGATAGCCGTTATTGCAACAATTAGCTCAAACCCAACTCAAAATCTAAATTCATCTGATGTATATATGCCTATGACGCCTATGTTTCATGTGCACGCTTGGGGATTTCCATATATAGCTACCTATCTAGGTTTAAAACAGATATATCCGGGCAAATATATACCAAATAGACTATTGAATCTTATAGAAAATCACAAAGTAACCATCTCACACTGTGTGCCAACCATACTACATATGCTCCTAAACTCACCGAGATTTAAAGAGATAGACCTAAAAGGCTGGAAGGTAATCATAGGAGGCTCAGCTCTTTCAAAATCCACCTGCCTAGAAGCAATGAAATATGGCATTGATATTTTTGCAGGATACGGAATGAGCGAAACTTGCCTGTACTTAGCCTTTCTCAGCTTACCCCAGAAATGATGGAACTAAACTATGAGGAGCAAGCTAATATTAGAACAAAAACAGGAAGAAAAATAGGCCTAGTTGAGCTAAGAGTCGTAGATGAAGAGATG
>PDWI01004705.1_pt1 | contig 18639 bp, 18 predicted proteins | sample 1430891 | NCBI WGS metagenome assembly PDWI01 (sample SAMN01162508, study PRJNA174530) | Oral metagenome, whole genome shotgun sequencing project. | biome: Marine environment; feature: Marine mammal; material: Swab sample of the gingival sulcus; isolation source: swab sample of gingival sulcus...
GTTCATATTTCTGAGATTAGCTACAAGCATATTGAGACACCAGCTTCAGTGCTTAAGGTAGGAGAAAAGGTAAATGTAAAAGTTCTTTCTATCGATACTGATAAGCAGAAGGTAAGTCTTTCCATCAAGGCTACTCAGGAGGATACTAGACCGGTTAGAACTAGCGCTCCAAGAAAGAAAAATGATGACGTAGCAGTTTATAATACTGATGAGAGAGCTACTACTAGCCTAGCTTCAGTATTTAAGGATATTAAATTAGACGTTGAATAAGTAGACGGAAGTTTATTTATATATTATTTGGGAATATAAGGGTGTGGAGCAAATCCACACTCTTTTTTAAGAAGTATTGTTTATTTTTTAACAATAACTTTTTCCTTGTACAAAACGCACAATAATAGCTGTGAACATAAGCTAAAATGTTAAATTTTATTTAAAATCACTATTTTTTGTAGTTTGGCTATTTCTATTTTTGTTTATTTAGTTTATAATAAGAGTATTAGAGTAGAAGTATAGTAGGATAGTCAGACTCAGCTAGATATCTATGTAAAAGTCGTGACTAGTTTTATGCTGTGTAAAGAGTTATAAGTCTGAAGGAGGAAGCAGATGATTTCTAATCAAATTATTCAAAATACTATTGATGGATTAAAAAATATTACAAGGATAGACCTAAGTGTAATGGATGTATGATGTAGCGGTACCAGACTTTGTAATATCACAGGCTGAGAGTCAGCAGATGAAGGGACACCAGTTTTTCAAGGTCTATGATGATAATAGGGTAGAATTTGTAATATCTGCTATGGGTGAGACTGATGATGTCTATCAGATAGGTAAGATAGCATCTTTCCAAATACAGAATTTATTAGTGGCATATAAAGAAAGATTTGATAAGGATAATTTCATTAAAAACTTACTTTTGGACAATCTACTCTTGGTGGACATATACAATAGGGCTAAGAAGTTAAATATAGAAAGTGATGCACCTCGTATAGCTATTTTGGTGGAAACTAAGAATGAAAAGGATGCCAATGCCTTAGAGGTAGTTCGTTCTATATTCCCAGAAAACACTAAGGACTTCATTACTGCAGTTGATGAGAAGAGTATAATCATAGTTAGGGAAGTAAATGAAGAAGATGATAAGGATAGCCTAAATGAAGTAGCAAAAGAGATAGTAAATACCCTAAATAGTGAGGCTATGAGTGATGTATATGTAGCTATGGGTACTATGATAAGAGATATAAAGGATGTGTCTAAGTCTTATAAAGAAGCTAAATTGGCCTTGGAGGTTGGTAAGATTTTCTATGATGATAGACGTATTATGGCTTACAATGAGTTAGGTATAGGTAGACTTATATATCAGCTTCCTATTCCTCTTTGTAAGATGTTTATAGATGAGATTTTCGAAGATAAGTCTCCTGATGACTTGGATGAAGAGACACTTGTTACCATCAATAAGTTTTTTGAGAATAGTCTAAATGTTTCTGAGACTTCACGTCAGCTTTACATACATAGAAACACCTTGGTTTATAGACTTGATAAATTAGAGAAGAATACAGGTTTAGACCTTAGAGTCTTTGATGATGCTATAACTTTTAAAATAGCTCTTATGGTAGTGAAATATATGGACTTTATGTCTAAGTCAGGATATTAATGCAGACGATGGGAGAGGCATGTTAAGAGTAGAGAATGTAAGTAAGGTTTATCCGAATGGGGTCAAGGCCCTGGATGACGTTAGTTTTCATATAGAGAAGGGCGAGTTTGTATTTATTGTAGGTAGCTCGGGTAGTGGAAAAACTACCCTTATGAAGTTGCTTATGAAGGAGTTGGAGGCTAATGAGGGTAGGATAATAGTAGACGCAGAAGAGCTTACTACCTTACCTAGAAAAAAAGTCGCAAAGATGCGTAGAAATATCGGGGTGGTATTTCAGGATTTTAGATTACTAGAAAAGATGACTGTATATGAAAATGTCGCTTTTGCCTTAAAGGTAACAGAGCATAGCAAGTCGTATATTAGGCGTACGGTTCCTATGATGCTTTCCCTGGTAGGTTTGTCCAGGAAATCGAAGATGTATCCACACCAATTATCTGGTGGAGAGCAGCAGAGGGTCGCCCTAGCCAGGGCTTTGGTTAACAATCCACTTGTTTTACTAGCCGATGAGCCCACTGGAAATCTAGACCCTAGGACATCTCTTGATATTATGAACTTGCTATCTGAGATAAATCTTAGAGGTACCACAGTGGTGGTTATTACCCATGATAGAGAGATAGTAAACATGATGAAGAAGCGTGTTATTACCTTACATGGTGGTAGGATAGTCAGAGATGAATTGCTAGGAGGATACCATCATGAAAATTGATACTATTTTTTATTTGATAGGTCAAGGTTTCCAAAATATTTTAAAAAACAGACTCATCTCTATAGCAGCAATTACTACTATAGGGATTAGTATTTTTATAGTAGCTATATTCTCATCTATTAGTTTGAATATAGACTATATCTTAGAAAATGCAGAGAACAAAATGGGTATCACTGTATTTTTTAATGAGGATACTGGGGAAACCAGGGTATTAGAGATTAAGAAGGTTTTGGAAAATAGGACAGATGTATACGATGTAGAGTATATTTCTGCTGAGCAGGCATGGTCTAATTTTAGACAGAGTTATTTTAAGGATAGAGAAGAATATTTAGCTGGTTACGAGGGTGAAAATCCCTTGGTGGGTTCTGAGTCCTTGGTGGTGTATTTTGAGGATATAGATACCAGCAGTACCTTGGTGGAGTACATTTCTTCACTACCAGATGTGAGGAAGGTAGAGCAAGATCAGTATTTTGTTAGCCTTATGGATGAGCTAAAACGATTTGTGAGTATATTTAGTTTGATACTTACTGGACTACTTTTACTCATGTCCTTGTTCCTCATTTCCAATACTATCAAATTGGGTATTTCTACTAGACAAAAAGAAATACAGATAATGAAATATATAGGAGCTACCGATTCATTTATAAGAGGACCTTTTATTATAGAGGGTATTATAATAGGTTTACTCGGTACCATCCTACCTATAGCCTTATTGGTGGTATTTTACACAGAGACTACTGTAGCTATTACTACTAGATTTGTCTTTATGAGTGATGTGCTTGTCTTTATGCCTATTGGACAGCTCCTATTTAGGATAATGCCGCTAGTGCTTATCATAAGTATAATTATAGGATTTTTAGGTAGTATCTTAACTGTTAATAGGTATTTAAAGGTATAATTATGAAGAAGAGGGTTTTGCTTTTACTTTTTGTTTTTGTATTTTTTTCAAGTAATGTTTTCGCTCTTAGTAGGTTGGAAGAGTTGGAAGCATTGGAGAGGGAGCAGGCTAGAAAAATAGCTGAAATAGAGGCTCGTAAACAGGAACAAGAGGCTAAAAAATACGCTATAGATAGTCAGTATAATGAGATTTCTTATGCTATAGCTGAAAACAATTCTACCTTGCAGACTATTTTTAATTCTGTAAATATTTTAGAACAAGAGATTTCTGATATGGAGTTAGAAGTAGAGGGGTTAGAAGCTCAAATAGCGGAGAAAAATATAGAGATAGATAAGGTAAAATATGAACTAGAAGGAGTCAGAAAAGAAAAGGATGATTTAAAGAGGCTAGCTACGCTTAGGATAAAGTCGATTTATGAAAATGGTGAGCCCAGTCTCTTTGAGATATTGCTTCAGTCTAGTTCTATAAGTGATTTTTTTAATAGAGTTGAGTATATAGAGAAGCTAGTGGAATCAGATACTAGGCTTTTCGATAATTTAGATAAGATAGAAAGTGAAAATGTAGCTATAGAGAGCACACTCGAAATAGCAGAAGACACCCTATCTGATATAGTTTCAAACAAAAAACAAAAGCTTGAGGAATTAGACAGGAAGGTTGCTGCCAAGAATTTGGAAATGGAAAATGTTCAAAACATCCTGGCAGAGCAGAGGGAAAAACAAGAAGAGGTAGATGCCTTAAGGCAGGATGCTATCAGTGCTCTTTGGGCTATACAAGAGGATGCAGAGAGCTTAGATAGGGAGATGAATCAGATACTTGAGGCTAAGCAGGCTGAGATAAATAGGGCTTCGGGTATAAATTTCACTGGGGGAAGTTTTATTTGGCCCCTTAGCAATTATAGTAATTTAAGCTCTGTTTTTGGCTGGAGAACCGTTTTTGGTATAAGCCAGTATCACAAGGGCATAGATATACCAGCTCCAGGTGGGACACCTATAAAGGCTGCCGGATCAGGCAAGGTAATAGCATCTATTTCACAGACCACAGGATATGGTGAGCATGTTATCATAGCTCATGGTGATGGGTACATTACTCTATATGGACACATGTCCAGAAGGCTTGTAAGTGAGGGGGACTTGGTGCAAGCAGGTCAGGTTATCGGTGAAGTAGGTACCACTGGTTGGTCCTCTGGTAATCACCTCCATTTCGGAATTAAGCTAAATGGAGAGTGGGTTAATCCTCTCAATTATTATTAGATTTATTAGATGAATATAGGATTGGAGATTAGATGAAAGGCTTTGTAAAAGGACTTATTACTGGACTTGTAATAGCAGCATTTATAGTAGTAGTTTATTCTGCTGCTTCATTTGCTTTTAATGCTGTGGCACCTTTGCTGGGAATGCAGGTAAGAGAGTATGATGGTTTTGAAAATAAAATAGATAGTATAGAGGAGATATTAGAATCTGATTTTTATGAAGATTTTGATAAAAAAGACTTAGAAGCTAGTGCTATAAAGGGCTATGTAGCAGGTTTAGGAGACCCTTATACCACCTATTATACCAAGGAAGAGTACAAGAGTTTCAAAGAGGATATAGATGGCACATATGAGGGGATAGGAGCCTATATTGGCTATGGTGATAGCAAGGATGTCTTGGTCATAGTTTCTCCTATAGAGGGTACACCAGCAGATGAGGCTGGACTCAAGGCTCAAGATATAGTGCTAAAAGTAGATGATGTCGAAGTGTCTGGAAAGACTGTAGAAGATTTGGTAAAGCTTATCAAAGGTCCAGCTGGTACAGATGTAGTTCTTACTGTTTTGCGTGATGGTAAAGAAAAAATAATCGAAATTACGAGGAATAAGATAGACATACAAACTGTTCGTTCCAATAGGATTGAAGGCCATGATAATATAGGATATATAAGAATATCAAGCTTCGATGAAGTGACAGATGAGCAGTTTGCAGAGCAATTCAATGATATGAAGGGTGAGATAGATGGGCTCATACTCGACCTAAGATATAATCCTGGAGGACTTACCAATGTGGTTAGTGCAATAGCTGATGACTTATTGCCGAAGGACCTTACAATATATTATACAGAGGATAAGGCTGGTAATAGGAATATAGTGAAAACTGCTACAGAAGAAGACTTTGACAAGCCGATAGTAGTTTTGGTAAACGAGGGTAGTGCCAGTGCATCTGAGATTTTATCTGGGGCACTAAAGGATCATGAAAGGGCTAAACTCGTAGGTACGACTACCTTTGGCAAGGGCTTAGTTCAGCAGGCCTTCGGTCTCAAGGATGGTTCCATGGTAAAAGTTACTGTTTCCAGGTACTATACTCCAGATGGTAATTTTATCCATGAAACTGGAATAGAGCCAGATATAAAGGTAGAATTGCCTAAGTTAAAAGAGGGGGAAGAGCCATCTGATGACTTTGATACTCAGATGACTACAGCAATAGAAGAAATTTTGAAAATGATAAAGTGATTTGTTTAAAATCATAATTTGTACCGAGTTTAATTTGATACTATTTAATAAATTTTGCTTGAACTCTAAGAAGTTTGAGGGATTTAAGCTACAGAGGAAGGAGTGTTTATGGACGACTATAAACGAGGAACACTAAGCAAAGAAGAAATGTTACTGCTGGATAATCAGTTATGTTTTTCACTTTATGTGGCTTCTAAGGAACTTATTAGGAAGTATAAACCACTATTGACAGAATTAGATTTGACTTATACTGGATACATTACAATGATAGCTCTTTGGGAGAAAGATAATATAAAAGTTAAAGAGCTCGGAGAGCGACTATACCTTGATTCAGGAACGCTTACACCGTTGTTAAAGAAGCTGGAGAAAAAGGGTTATCTTAGAAGGAATAGAAGCAGTAGCGATGAGAGGATAGTTTATATTGAGCTAACTAAAGAGGGAAGAAGTCTTAGAAAGAAGGCTATTGATATGCCTGAAAAACTAGCTTGTAGCACGCATACTTCTATGGAAGACTTGATTGCCTTACGTGATAAGACGCATATATTCTTAGATAAGATGCAAAATAATGGAAAATAAGGCTATGCCTTGGATATGGAGAGTTTTATGGAGATAATTGCACATAGGGGTGCCAGTGGACTAGCACCAGAAAATACTTTGTCAGCATTTAAAAAGGCCTTGGAGATGGGTTCACAAAGCGTTGAGTTTGACGTGCAAATGACTAGTGATGGTAAGCTAATAGTTCTTCACGACGATTTGCTAGGACGTACGATAGAGGGCAATGGACTAGTTATTCAAAATACAGCTGAGCATATCAGATCTTTAAGTGCTGGTAAGTGGTTCGGTAATGAGTATGAGGATGAAAGGGTTCCTTTTTTAGAGGAGGTATTGGAGCTATATGGAAATAATAATACCATACACCTAGAAATAAAAAAGCTCTTTATAGACAAGAGGAATATAGAAGATAAGATAATAGATGAGGTCAAGAATATGGGACTTATAGACAATGTTCTGATTTCATCTTTTAATCATAGGTCACTTAAATATATTTCAGATAATTATGATTTACCACTGGGGCTACTAATAGGCTCTGGTATGCTAGATGCCCCTGCCTATGCTGTGGATAGGGGTATAAGACTAAATAGCATAAATCCATCAGGGGATTATGTAGATGAGGACATGATAAGATCTGCACACGAAGCTGGACACAAGGTATATGTTTATACCATTAATGATAAGAATATTGCAGGAATATTTAATAAGTTTGGAGTAGATGGCATATATTCTAACTATCCTAATATATTGGATTTTTAAATCATCTAGAATATATACAATGTTTGAATTTTACCAAGTTGTATTTAGGTAATTATTTAGTTCATTTATTTAAATTTATAGTATCTATATGTCTAAAAAGTATTGAATTTTTAGATGTATAGATATTTTTTTATAGAAAACCCACTAAGTTTTAAAGAAAAACAAAGAAATTTTATAGAAATTTTATATTTTTTTTAAATTTAACTTGATTTTACCATAGTGTAGTGATATATTACTTTTGCAGATAAAAATCTTATATTTTTTAAACACGAGGAGGAAATATGCGTAATTTACAAAAACTTGGTAGAGCCTTACTAAATCCAGTAGCAGTTCTACCTCTAGCAGCCTTATTACTCGGTCTTGGTTACTGGGTTGACCCTGTAGGTTGGGGTGGAGAAAGTGCACTTGCAGCATTCTTAGTTAAGTCTGGTGCGGCAGTTCTTGATAACCTACCTATTATTTTTGCAATCGGTGTAGCTTATGGATTATCCAAGGATAAAAACGGTGCAGCAGCCATGTCTGGTGCTATCGCCTTCCTTGTAGTTACTACACTACTTTCACCTGGTGCAGTTGCACAGCTTAGGGGTATAGAAGTTACTCCTGAAATGGGATTTGCTAAGATAAACAACCCATTTATCGGTATCATAGCTGGTATTATTGCATCACAAATGTACAACAAATTCTATCAGACTAAGTTGCCTGATTACCTAGCATTCTTTGCAGGTAGGAGACTTGTGCCTATCGTTACTTCATTTGTAATGATGCTTGTATCACTTATTCTTATGTTCATATGGCCAGTTCTTTTCAGTGGTCTTGTAACATTTGGTACAGGTATGGCTGGTCTTGGTGCTCTTGGTGCTGGTATCTATGCATTCTTTAACAGATTGCTTATCCCTACTGGACTTCACCATGCACTTAATGCAGTATTCTGGTTCGATATAGCTGGAATCAACGATATTCCAAACTTCTGGAGTGCTACTCCTTCTACTATTGAAGGTGTTACTACTGGTATGTATCAAGCAGGTTTCTTCCCTGTTATGATGTTTGGTCTTCCTGGTGCTGCCCTTGCTATGTATCATACTGCTAAGGACAACAGAAGAAAGGTAGCTGGTTCATTATTACTTGCTGGTGCTCTTACTTCATTCTTAACTGGTGTTACAGAGCCAATCGAATTTGCATTCATGTTCCTAGCTCCTGGACTTTACCTAGTTCATGCCTTACTTACTGGTGTTTCAGTATTTATCGCAGCTAGCCTTAAGTGGATAGCAGGTTTTGGTTTCAGTGCAGGTCTTATTGACTACGTACTAAGTATGAAAGTACCTATTGCTACAAACATATTCATGCTTATCCCACTTGGACTTGTTATGTTTGCAGTTTACTACTTCGTATTTAGATTCATCATCACTAAGTTCGATCTTAAGACTCCTGGTCGTGAAGATGATATAGATGAAAACGAAGGTGAAGACCTAACTGGTAAGGTAGAGTTTGACGAGATGGCAGCTCAAATCCTTAAAGGTCTTGGTGGAAAAGAAAACATCGAATCTCTTGACCACTGTATTACTAGACTTAGAGTAGTAGTTAAAGATAGACTAGCTGTAAGCGAAAAAGAAATCAAGAAGACTAGGGTTTCTGGAGTAGTTAGACCATCTAAGACTGACGTTCAAGTTATCATAGGGCCTCAAGTACAGTTCGTATATGAGGAAGTTAAGAAGCTTGTTGAGAAGTAGAAATATTAATTTTCATGATTTGTCTTTTTGACAAGATGATGATTGACTAATAATTAACAATTTAATATATCTAATATAGCCCTTGTTTCACACTGAAGCAAGGGTTTATTTTTAAAAATATGTTATATTACTTTTGAAAAAGTCAAAAACGTGTTAAAATAGAATAAAAACGAGGTGAAAGATGTTTAATATTTTTAAGAAAAAAGATACAAATTTAGCTGCTATTATGAGTGGTGAAATTATTAAGATGGAAGACGTGCCTGATGAGGTTTTTGCTGCCAAGATGATGGGTGATGGTTATGCAGTTAAGCCTGTAAATGGCGAGATTTATAGTCCTTGTGATGGTGAAGTCGTAAGTGTATTCAAGACCTTCCATGCCTATATTATCAGGTCTACTGATGGGCTAGAAATCATAGTGCATATAGGACTAGACAGTGTGAAGTTAAAGGGTGAAGGATTCGATGTTCAGGTTAAAGAAGGTGAACAGGTTAAGAAGGGACAGCTTATCTCAAAGGTGGATATTGACCTGCTTGAAAAGGAAGGGATTTCGACTATTTCACCTGTCGTAATAACTAATATGGACATAATTAGTGATTTGGATGTAAACTTAGGAGAGCGCAAAAAAGGTGAGCTTGCTCTTACTTATGGATTAAAATAGATTTATGATAAAATATGTCTTTTTAAAGGTGAAGGGATGATATTCTCTTCACCTTAAGATTTATTTTTTATTATATAGAATTATAGGAGGATGTATGGCACTTGTTATTTTTGACTTAGATGGTACACTTATTGACTCTAATCATGGACTTGGTAAGGCTATGAATATGACCTTGGAGGATTTAGGATTTCCGACTCATACTTATGAAAAATATGAAGAATTTATAGGTGGAGGACTTACTAAGCTAGTTTATCTAGCTCTACCAGAAGATAAAAAGGACTTGCATATGAAGGCATATGATAAAATGTATAAGAATTATGAGACTTGTTATGACTTTGAGCTGGAGATTTATAAGGGTATGGAGGACTGTTTAACTGCACTTGTTGAGGCAGGGCATAAGATAGCAGTGGCTTCTAATAAGCCTGATAAACTAACTAAGGCTATAGTGGCTAGGTATTTTTCAAGCTATGATTTTGAACTGGTTTTGGGTGCAAGTGAGGTTTATAAGAAGAAGCCTGATACTTGTATGGTAGACCTTTGCATGGAGAAGGCAGGGGTTTCTAAGGAAGATACCATCTTAGTAGGGGATTCCAACTTCGATATAATGGTTTCTACTAATGCTGGAATAAGGAGTATTTATGTTCCTTGGGGTTATAGAAGCTGGGAACAAATTAAGGATTTGAATCCTAGTTTTAGAGTCGAAAAAGCTAGCGAAATAGTAGATATTGTAAAAAGCTTAGCGAGGTAAAAATGAAAATAGTAGTACAAAGAGTAAGCGAAGCCAGTGTGGAGATAGATGGAAAGATAGTAGGCCAGATAGGTCGTGGTTTCTTGCTCTTATTTGGTGTAGGTGAGGATGATACTAGGGAAAAAGTCGATAAGTTCATAGATAAAATCTTGAAGCTTCGTATCTTTGAAGATGAAAATGGCAAGACTAACCTAGCCCTAAAGGACGTAGATGGAGAGGTGCTAATAGTATCCCAGTTTACCCTATATGCCAACTGCAAAAAGGGCAATAGGCCTAGCTTTACAGGAGCGGGAAGTCCAGATAAGGCAAATGAGCTCTACGACTACGCCAAGGATAGAATCAGACAAAACTATGGTAAGGTAGAGTGTGGTGAATTCGGGGCTGATATGAAGGTGAGTTTGGTAAATGATGGACCTTTCACCATAGTGCTAGATGATGCTATGTTTGAGTGAGAGATTTTACTTTTTTCTTTAGATTTAGCGTATAAAAAAGAATAAAATTAGATGGAAAAACTATTGTATATAGATTAGTTTTAGGATATTATATATAATAGATAGTTTTTTAACAAATTAAAATATTGGAGATAAATTATGGCTGATAATGTGGCTAGGAATAGAATAGACTTGCTTTTGGATGAGGCTTCTTTTGTAGAGAAGGCTAGGCTGTTTGGTGAGGGTGTAATCAGTGGATATGGTACTGTAGATGGAAGGCTGGTCTTTTTATATGCCTTGGATAGTGCTGTTTTTTCTGGTGCGATTTCTTATGAAAACAGCAAGAAGATAGCAAATCTTTATGATGATGCTAGGGCTATGGAAGCCCCTGTTATAGCTCTTTTAGATACATCTGGTGTAAGGATTGATGAGAGTTTCAGGGCTGTGGAGGGGCTTGGAAAGATTGTGAAGAAAATCTCAGAGTATAAGTATGATGTGCTTACATATATGGGAGTTTTTTCTGATATTTCTGGGGTGACTTCTCTCCTTGTAAATGCTAGTGATTTTTCTGTAAAATTAAAAGATAGGGATGTGAGCCTAGCTGCTAAGGGGCTTTTAAACAGTTCTCTTGACCTTGCTAGTGTAAATGGTACAGTGGATTTACTAGTAGATAGTGAGAAGGAGCTTATAGATTTTATTAAGGATATGCTAGGTATAATGCCTAGTAAAAAGGGTAAAAAGCCTATTATTTTTGATACTAAGGATGATTTAAATCGTATACTTACTCAGACTGATATGAAGAATATTTCAGCTTTTATACTAGACTTATTTGATGATGAAAACGTAAAGGAGCTTAAGAAGGGATTTAGTGAAGATATTTATACCTATCTTGGTACCATTGGTGGTATCTTGTGCTCGGTAGTGGTGACTTCATCGAACCACGATTGTATTTCCTATGATGGTGTTAGGAAGATAAGTTACTTTGTTAGAAAGTCAGATCTTTTGGGCATACCAGTGCTTACTATAGTCGATAGCCTAGGTTTTGATAGCTCGCTTGACTTCGAGAAAGCTAACTTTTCTAGGGAGGTCTTGGATATGCTGGAAGCCTATATGGAAGCTAGGGTTCCTAAGATTACCCTCTACGCTGGTAAGTGTATAGGTAGTGCTTACTTTGCCCTTGCAAGCAAGCATATAGGAAGTGACTTCGTACTTGCCTTTGAAGATGCAAGGCTGGGTATTTTAGAGCCAGAAATAGCGGTAAGACTTTTTTATAAGGATGAAATAGAAGAAAATTACAAGGATAAGAATTATATTAAAAATTTAATTAAAAAATATGAAGATGAGCATATGAATGTTACTAGTGTAGCTAGGCTGGGCTATGTAGATGATGTAATTTATAAGGAAGCTGCTAGAAAAAGGGTTATTTCTCTTCTGGACATGCTTTATTCTAAGAGGAGTTTTTAGATGGATGCTTGGTTAGCGAATGGTATTACTGCTACGGTTAGTGGCATGCTCACGGTGTTTTTGGTACTTATTATTATAGCCTTTGTGATTAGTAAGTTTAAGTATTTTAATAACAAAAACAAGGTTACAGGTGAAGATAGTAGGGCTTTGAGCGTGGCTGATATTGCCTTGCCTAAGAAGAGAGAATCTGATGTGGATGATGAGGAAGTAGTCGCTGTTATTACTGCGGTTCTTGCTATGATGCAAGCTGAGTCAAAGGATAAACTAAGGGTCAGAAGGATAAGAAGGATAGATTAGGAGTGAAATATGAGATATTTTAATGTAAAGGTAAATGGGAAGAGATACGAGGTAGAAGTAGAAGAAGTAGGTGGATCTAATAGCCATACTAGTTCTAGTCAAGTAGTTCAAGTGGCTCCACAGGCGATTGTAGAAGCTAATGCTGATAAGCCTAGTATGTCGGGTAGTATAAATATAGAAGCTCCTATGCAGGGTAAGATTATTGCCATAAAGGTCTCTGAAGGTGAAATTATCAAAGAGGGTGATGTAGTTGCTGTGTTGGAGGCTATGAAGATGGAGAATGAGATTACTGCTTCTAAGGGTGGTGTCGTCGTTTCTATTGAAGTGGCTTCTGGTCAAATGGTAGAAGTCGGCGATGTGATTATTTCATTAGAGTAGAAAGAGATAAGTATGTTAGAGAGTATAATGACGGCGCTTTTCGAGTTTTTGAAGGCGTCTGGGCTCTACTGGATGATTGATAATTTTTGGACAGTGGGGTATAAGAATTTAATAATGATGGTGATAGCTTTGTTACTTATGTATCTGGCTATTAAAAAGGGTTATGAGCCATTGCTTTTATTGCCTATTTCTTTTGGTATGCTTCTTGTGAACTTGCCTATTACTGGAGTTATGGATGCTGAAACGACTAGGCTCATACTTAGCAATGATGTGATTTTGGAATATACCAAGACACATTTGCTACCTTTGAATGACTATTATGGCGAGCAGCTTTTTATGATTTCTGATGGTATACTTAATTTCAAAGGTTCGATAAAGGAGCTTATTGCTTACTATAGTGTGCTTGGACCACAGGCTGTGGAGTTTGTCACTAGTAATAGTAAGGAAATCAGTGGGGGGCTTCTCCATTATCTTTATATGGGTGATGAGCTAGGTATGTTCCCACCACTTATTTTTATGGGTGTTGGAGTTATGACTGACTTCGGTCCACTTCTAGCCAATCCTAAGAGTTTCTTGCTTGGTGCTGCTGCACAGTTTGGTATATTTTTTGCCTTATTTGGGGCACTTGCGCTTGGGAACTTTTTCCCTGAACTATTTGATTTTGGAGTGAAAGAGGGTGCAGCGATAGCGATTATTGGTGGGGCTGATGGTCCTACTGCTATACTTACTGCTGTTAAGTTGGCTCCACACTTGCTTGGACCTATAGCAGTGGCGGCATATTCCTATATGTCCTTAGTTCCTATTATACAGCCGCCTATTATGAGGGCACTTACCACCAAGGAAGAACGTAGGATAAAGATGGGGCAGCTTAGAAAGGTATCTAAGAAGGAGAAGATATTATTCCCTATAATAGTTACCATAGTAGTGCTTATCATCCTTCCACCGACAGCACCACTTATCGGTATGCTTATGTTTGGTAATCTTATCAAGGTTTCAGGTGTGACTGAAAAGCTGGCAGATGTGGCATCAAATGCGCTTATGTATACTGTTACCATCTTCTTAGGGGTAACAGTAGGAGCTACTACCAATGCAGAAGCTTTTCTTAATTTTGAGACTATAGGTATCTTACTTTTAGGTCTTATAGCCTTTTCAGTAGGTACTGCTTCTGGAGTCTTGCTTGCTAAGTTTATGAACTTATTTACCAAGGAAAAGATGAACCCACTTATTGGAGCGGCTGGGGTATCAGCTGTGCCTATGGCTGCTAGGGTGGCTCAGAGAGTAGGGCAAGAAGAGGATAAGACGAACTTCCTTCTTATGCATGCTATGGGACCTAATGTGGCCGGAGTTATTGGGTCGGCGGTTGCAGCAGGTATCTTCTTGTCGATGTATTTATAAACTATGAGTGAAGCCTTGTTAAAAATAAAATATAAGAAATGTGATGGGCGCACACGAATATAATTTAGATGCACTCATAGCGTAATAACAATTTAAAAACATCTTGTGATTTACAAGATGTTTTTAAGTGTTATATATGTTTCGTTATGTTTTAAATTTTATGTATTTAGAGGATATCTTATATATGCTTCTCGAGGTGTGTTATATATGCTCTCGAGGTTTTATTTTAAATAAACAAAAAGGTTGCTAAGATAGGTGTTCACCTATTGTAGCAACCTGACTATCATGGCTAAGCTCAAATATACTTAGCTTTAGATTCAAGGCTTTGCGTCACTAGCTTTCACTAGTTTTGCCAAAGTTTCTTCCTTTAATTTATTTCTAGGACTATATTACCATGATTATATAAGTATGTCAAGTGTTTTTCTAAACTTTACTTTAAGTAAAAAATAATTTAGAATATAAGCTAGGTGCTAAAGATAAGCTCTTTGCTAATTTAACTTAAGATTAATATATAGATTATGACGAAATAAGCATCTTTTATCTTTTGTTGTTTTAGCTATGAAAGGTGGTTTTTATGAAGTATGAAGTTCTGGTTTTAGACTTGGATAATACCTTGATTGATTTTGATATAATGGAGGAGAGAAGTCTGGAAGCTGCATTTAAGGACTATAATATTGAGATTACAGATAAGTTATTGGACGATTATTATAAGATAAATAAGAAGATGTGGGAGGACTTGGAGAAGGGGCTTATAGAACAAAAAAGACTTTTGGTAAAGAGATTCGAGGTATTGTTTGAAAAATATGCTATAGAGGTATCAGCTAAGGACTTTAACCAAAAATATTTAGGAAATATGCCTTCCAATGCAGTTTTTTTGGATGGGGCAGAGGACTTTTTAGTTTGGGCGAAGGATAGATACACCCTAGTTATGATGACTAATGGATTCAAAGATGTTCAGAGGAAGAAGATAAAAATATTAGGCTTGGAGCAATATTTCGACCATATTTTGATTTCTGGGGAAGTGGGTTATGAAAAGCCTATGAAGGGGATTTATGATTATTTATTTGAATTAATAGCTGAGGTTTCAAAGGAGAAAGTTCTAGTAGTGGGTGATTCTCTTAGTGCTGATGTCAAGGGTGGAAATGACTATGGCTTAGATACGGTTTGGTTTAATAAAAGGAATAAGGATATGGATTCACCAGCTAAGTATGAGGTGAAAAATATACAGGGCTTGTATGAGGTAGTCCAAGCTTAAGCTTAATAAACCGACAAGGCTTCGGGTAATTAACTCTAAGGTGTAGGGTTTTGATTTTCCTTACTCAATATATAGTTAAAAAATAACAAACATTTTAAAACTTAGACTAAGTACATATAAATGTTTACCTTAAAAATAACAGCATAGCAGACTTATATCTACTATGCTGTATTTTATTTTAAGTATTTATATTTTGCTTATTTCTCTTCGTTATTATCGTATTTATAAAAGCCTTCGCCACTTGCCATACCGAGTTTACCAGCATCTATATAGCCTTTAAGCATTTTTTCCATGCCTTTGAAATTATATGGGGCTAGGAAGGATGGTATCTTTGTATATGCCTTTACTATGTTGTAGGCAGTATTAAGTCCTACTGTATCAAGTATCCTAAATGGTCCCTTTGGTGCTCCTGCACCTAGCTCCCAAGCCTTGTCTATGCTTTCTGGGTCAGAGATGCCATTTACATATAAATCCATTCCAGAGAAAAGTAGTGGTATTAGCATGGAGTTTAATATGTAACCAGCCTTTTCTTTTAGTACAGGAAGAGGAATCATACGAATAGCTTCTGCAAATTCAATAACCTCGTCGAAGTATTTCTTGTTGGTTTTATCTTGCATCATAACTTCGGTTATATTGTTTTTCCAGATGGTATTAGCGAAGTGAAGTGCTAGGTATTTGTCTGGTCTACCAGTATATTTAGCGAATTTAGATGGTAGCATGGAAGATGAGTTAGTAACTAGAACGGTCTTTTCTGGCATTAGGTCTGCCATTTTTTTGTATACGTTTATCTTGGCATCCTTGTCCTCAGCCATGGATTCTATTACTAGGTCTGCATCTGCTACAGCCTTTGCCATATCCAATTCTAATACTATGTTCTTATACGCTTTTTCTACATTTTCTAGGCACTTTTCCTTGTCAAAATTATCGAATTCAGCTATACCCTTACACCAGTTTTCCTTAGTTTTTCCTTCAGGTGTATCCATGAGCTCTATAGCGTCAATGTATGATTGCCTTATCTTGTCAATCTTAGGCTGAGTTCTTCCTATACTTCCCTCACTTCTAAGCCAAATACATACATCAAAGCCACAATAAGCAGCTTGAAAAGCTATTTGCGCACCAAGTACGCCTCCACCAGCAAGTACAATTTTCTTATAATTCATTTTCTTCTCCTAACTATGAATCTATTTTAATTATATTACAAAACAAAGTTTAGTGTTTTGAAAAACTTACTGCCAAATAAATGCTACTTTGTTATATAATTAACTACCTTTTTATTATCGTACTTTTTTGAAAATTTTGCAAGGCTTTTTTGAAATTAAGGCTTTATAAGTTTATTATAAATATGTTATTTTACTTGTTTATATTAATATATTATTGATATAATAATAATGTAGCATACTAATAAAAAGAGGAAGATTAGCTATGAAGAAGGTAATTAATATAATATTAGTCTTAATTATATTTATAGGTACTAGTGCGGATGTAAATGCTATAAGCTTTGGAGAAGATGACTTGGACATTTTATGGCTAAATGAGTCTTATGATAGGGTAAGGCCATTTAGTGAGGGTTTGGCTTATGTTGAGAAAGATGGAAGGTGTGGATATATAGATAGGCAGGGCAATATTGTCATACCACTTATATATGAGGCTCAACCTGGTGGAGTTTTTACTGTAGTTTCCTTTCATGAAGCACTTGTAGCCGTAAAAAAAGATAATATGTGGGGATATATAGATAGGTCAGGTAATGAGGTCATACCATGTCAATACTATAATGTTAGGGAGTTTTCTCAAGGCTTGGCTGCTGTGCAAAATGATTATGATTCATGGACATATATAGATAGGGCTGGAAATCAGGTCTTTTCATCTGATATGGCCTGGGAGTGGACCTCTCCTTTTCACTATGGTAAGGCTGTTGTAAGTACAAGTAGAGATGGAATTAAGAAGGCGTACATTATTGATAAAAATGCTCAAGAGACCCCATTTCCTGAATATTTATATTCAGGTCAATCTTGGTCGGTAGGTAGAATATCAACTGATGAGGTAATTATGTTTTCGATAGATGATGATTACGGGCTTTTGGATAAAGAATTTAATGAACTTATACCCCCTGCATATGATGATATCTATGTGGGTTTTTCTGATCATACAGCAAGGGTAGAGTTAGATGGAAAGAAAGGTATTTTAGATTTTGAAGCTAAGCAAGTTATACCTGCTGAGTATGATGGATTAGATAATTTTAGAGAGGGTTTTGCACTTGCCGGAAAGGATGGTATGTGGGGATATATAGATGCTGATAATCAAGTGGCAATCCCATTTGTATATGATGATGCATATAGTTTTTCTGAGGGCATTGCACTTATTTTAAAGGATGGAAGGTGGGGTATACTTAAAAACCCATTGATAAAGCAAGCTAGAGGAGTCTATACATCGGGATTAAGACTTGAAGCAAGGGCGAGCGAGGAAATAGTGAGTTTTAATGGTCAAAAAATAGATGGTTTGGAGATTTATAATATAGATGGTGATAATTATTACAAGCTTAGGGATGTAGCAAAATTGTTTGAGAACACAGATGCCAGATTTTCTGTTGATTGGGATAATGCTAGGAAGACTGTATCTATAAAAAAAGAAGAGGCTTATACAGCTAATAATTTAGAACTACAGGGATCTAATTCTAGGGATAAGACCGCTTTCATTTCTTATGCTAGGACGGAAATAGATGATAGGCAAGTGATTCTAGATTCATATTTTATAAATGGACAACACTATTATAAGATAGAAGATCTAGCTAATCTTCTGGGTTTTAATGAATATTGGAATCCTGATACTGGAACAATGGAGATTACTACGGATTAATGAATAATATTTTATTAGTAAGGGCTTAGAGGTGTATTTTACATCTAAGTCTTTTAAAATGCATTTAAATATCAAAAATATGTTTAAGAAATTTGATTTTTATGAGATAATATAGAAAAGAATTTGAAGTCAGCAATTAGGAGTTATAATGAAGAAGATAAAAATAGTAGATACGACGCTTAGAGATGCACACCAGTCGCTGATGGCGACTAGGCTCGGTATAAATGAGATGCTTCCAATACTTGAAAAGATAGATCAGGTCGGTTACCACTCGCTGGAGATGTGGGGTGGGGCGACCTTTGATGTGTGCATGAGGTACTTGGACGAGGACCCTTGGGAGAGGCTTAGGACTATCAGGGCTAAGGTAAAAAATACCAAGTTACAGATG
>PDWI01004986.1_pt1 | contig 18639 bp, 27 predicted proteins | sample 1430891 | NCBI WGS metagenome assembly PDWI01 (sample SAMN01162508, study PRJNA174530) | Oral metagenome, whole genome shotgun sequencing project. | biome: Marine environment; feature: Marine mammal; material: Swab sample of the gingival sulcus; isolation source: swab sample of gingival sulcus...
GGAATCTGCAACAATTCTTCTTGCCCATGTAGCTCAGTCGGTAGAGCAGAGGACTGAAAATCCTCGTGTCGGTGGTTCGATTCCGCCCGTGGGCACCAACCTATTGGAAACACTAGCTTTCATCAATTTGACTGCTAGTGTTTTTCTTTGCCGCCCCTAACTTGACCCCAACGCGGTTTTGTATAATAAAAAAGACGCTAGATAATAGCGTCTAATTTATTGATCGCATCGACCTTGAATTGTTCGCCGACTTCGGTGTAGTGCTTTAGCATTGTGACGACGTCGTGGCCGAGTAGCTGCGCCGCGGTGGAAGGCTGTACGCCGAGTTCCCACAATCTCGTGGCGAATGTATGCCTGAGCGAGTGCAGACAATACTTGTCGACGTCTTCGATGCCGGCGCGCTTTAACAATCTTCTGTACGCTCTTAGCACGTTCCGCGCATATAGAGGCCTGCCGGTCTCGGTGCAAAAGTAATAATCTTCACCACTCCAGTCAGAACCGAAGACAAGCCTGTTTTCTTTTTTAGTTATCTCCCAAATTTTCAAATAGCGCTTTAAGCTATCAGGGTAGGGCACGACGCGCACGCTGTTTTGCGTCTTCGCTGTGCTCGTGACAAATTCATTATTTGTATAGCGTAGCGTCTTATCTATATTAATAGCGTCGCCGCTTACATCAGACGCATTAAGCGCTAAAGCTTCGCCGATACGCATGCCGGTTTTTAATAACGTCAATGTTAGCGCTATGATCATAGCTTCAGATTTCTTATTATTCTTCTCTGCGTAGTCGAGTAGCTTTTTTGTATCATCAAGCGTCAGCGCTATTACTTCGCGCTCATTTTCGGTGTTGCATTTGGGCAGGGCAGTGCCCTCAAAGGGGTTGTATATTATGTAGCGCTCTTGTACGGCTTTTCTAAGCGACCAGCCGATCATTGTGCGCATGCGCCTGACAGTCTGGCGGCTGTATTTTGCGGCTTTTTGATTTAAGAAGAGTTGTATAGTACTTGTAGTCAAATCTTTTAAAGGCACGTCGATGACGGAGCCGTCAAAGTGCCGTATTGTCGCCTCGTACACCTCTTGCGTGGCCGGCTTAATCGTCGGCTTTTTAAAGATATCGTATGCGCGGCGTGTCCACGCCGTGAAATACATTTTATCGCCGTCGGTTACTTTACCGAGGGCTATCTCTTGCTTTAATATGTCCAGCTTCCCAGCGACCTCGCGGCGCGTTTTAGCGTAGCGATATTTGACGTCGGGTTTGCCGTCGTCTTTCCAACCGACTTGTAGGCGTGCTTCCCAACGTCCGTCCTTTCTTCTTCTTATTGACCCCTCGTTATTACCGCGCTTGGCCATTACAATCACTCCTTTTTTAAACTAAAAATGCCTACCGCGCATGCGATAGGCAAGTTTAGAGCTAGGGAACCAAATCCCCGGCTATTGATCTAAGTCAATTCCATTCTATCACAAATCGCGCTAATTGTCATTTATTATTGCTTTTGCACTATTTCGCGTACAAAAATAACGCCTGTTGCGGCGTTAACCAAACTGTGATATAATGACCTTGCGACAGGTTATCACGCAGTTAACGCTGCAACGGTAATCACTAACGCCCTGTCACGGGGCGTTTTTTATTTATTGCACCATTTTGTCGATGTCAGTGAAATGGGCTAAAGTCGCTCTATTCGACGGGTAATTCGAAAATAGCTCTTTGTTTATTAGAATTGCTGTCGTATTTTGAGAAATAGATCTTTATTTTACTACTCTCTGTTACTATTCCAAATGCTTGATCGCCCGTACATTTAGCGCCGAGCGGCGTCGATTGTATAAATGCTCTAGATACGGGATATGTTGAGCAAGTATTACCGGCTTCGTCTACGACGTTATCAATAGACATAAACAAATCATCATCATAATTGACATTTTCAAATGTGTAATTTACAAAGACGACTTGTGCTGGTTTATCATCAGAAAATTGATTGCGCTCTTCAGTTACTTCAACGCTGTTTACTGTAACTTTCCACTCGTCTGTTACCCAAGTATCGCCTTTTTGATAAATGTCTTTTTTAACGGGAGTTTGTGCTGCTTGAGGCGTTTGCGCTGTGCTGGTTCCGAGTTTGACGGTTCGAGTTTCGCCATCCCAACCCACTTCAAGACCTAGGTTTTCGCCAATCGCTCTTACTGGGAGGTAGGTTGTACCATTGACGATAAGCGGCTTGACTTCATTGCCGTTTGCGTCCGTCAGCGTTAGTTTTTGACCGTTCAATTCGATGATAACATCAGATACTACAGCTTGCAGAGTGGGGGACGCAGCGTATGCAGCCATCGACAACACCGCAAACATCAACACAAATAATACTAATTTCCTTTTCATCTCTTAAATCCTCCTTAAAATTGTTAGGTTTGGGTAGAAACATATTACATAATCATTAAAGCTAGCAGAGACACCATACTGCTGTCTAAGCCTAGTGATTGAGTAATCTAGAAAATCGGCAGTGATATTCAAATAATCGATTAGTTCGTATTTATCTCTAACGCCGCCCTCGAAAGCGCTTACCAGATTATCGAGTGTTACTAATTTATTTACAGCCCAATTTCTGGCTTGTACCTCTTGCTTGTAGTTTTTTACATTCTCATAATCTAGTATATTACCAGAACTTGTTTCAAAATGGCCAAGTTCCTCGGCTAATATACAGGCGTGTTCTGCCGTAGTCATGTTTTGCTTTAAGTATACGACGTTATCGCTGTACAAACCTTTTAATTTATCGTTAGGCAGTGTGCATTCAACCACGTCAACACAATGTTTTTCTGCGTATTCATAAAGTTTATTTATCATTTTGATTCTGCCTCTTCATTTTTTGGAATCTGATAAAGTCTAATACTTCATCAATTTCATCATCTGTTAGATCTTCGATGGCGTGTGCGGCGACGGTTTTTATTTCGGGTTCCTCGTCGTCCCAGCAAGCAAGGTAATTTGAATCAACGCGCAGCACTTTAGCGAATTCTTTGATTTTAGAGATGTCAAGTGTTTTTATTTCGCCACGTTCGTATTTAGTAACTGTACTTTTTGTCAGCCCAACTTTCGCACCCAACTCTTCAAGTGTTAAATCTGCTTTTAGTCGAGCTTCTTTTATCCTGGCGCCTACTTTTTTATTGTAATCCATTTAATTCACCACCTTGATAGTATAATACACTTTTTTACAATGTTATGCAACATATTTTTTAAAAAAGCACAAAAAAGTTTCATATCACGGGTTGACAATACCAAGATTATGGGATATTATGAGTTTGAAAAGTTTCACACTAAGAAACTACGCTATCTAAGAAAGGGGTGATTTCGTGAATCTTGACAAGTTTAAAGGTTACTTAGTAGAAAAAAAGTACACTTATGAAAAGTGTGCAGATGTACTGGGCATTTCAATTACCGCATTTAGTCAAAAAATGAATGGAAAACGAAGGTTTTACTTAGAAGAATTGAACAGACTTGGCGACGAAATAGGAATGACTAAGGATGAAAAAACAAAAATTTTTTTAAGTTAAAAGTTTCATATCAAGAAACAAATAACAGGAACCATTAATTATGAAAGGGGGGTGATGAGGTGTTAGATGAAATATACAAACTGTGTAATGAAAAAGGATATTTCACTTGTGGCTCCAATGAGCAATACAGAAAAATGTGCGAATTGGTGAGCGCTTGTGTCTCTGTACACGATGTAGCGCTTGCAATTTGGATTTGTAGCGATAATGGAGAGCTTAAGATTATTGAAAGTGAAATAGCGCAAATTTTAGAGAGGTGATGAGGTGAACAAAAGCGTTGATACAGAGAGTTTTAAAGATTTTATCAAAACAACTAAATTACCTATCACAGTATTAGCGAAAGAAATAGGTATATCCGCATCGCATTTGCATGGCATGCTAAAAGGCAAAATAAAGATGGGGGAGAAAACGCAAAGGAAGATTAAACCTTTGCTTGAAAAATGGGGGTTAAACCTTGACGACATTTTAAAGCCGAGTCCGATGATGATTGATGGTAAAGCTGTTGAGATGATCGTCATATCGGAAAAGGAGACGAATAATCTCGTTGCGGCAATAACATCTAAAAATGTTTTGTTAGCTGATGAATATGAGATTGAGAGTGTGCCCCCGATTTATTAACCTAAATTGTTGTTTGTTGAGCCGTCGGGATTGGAAGCGATAACATTACCGTTTTTAGTATGGCGCACATGATAGCCCTCATATGTGCCGTTATTAACCGCTTTTACAGCTTGTTCTAAAGACATATAGCGATTGGTCTTAGTATCTTTAAATCGAATATTTTTACCAGTCTCTGATTGTTTTGTTACCTTAAGTCTTCCCATAAAAATTCCTTTCACGGGGGCACACTAGAATTATAGCACAATACTATAAATCAATCAATATATAGTACACAACGCGTATTCACAAACTATATATAGTGGATTACGAGCGAAAATAAAGAATAAAGAAAGGAGAAAAGCAATGAACGATAGCATTATTTTAAGAATGACAAATCTAGCGGAATACTTGGGCGTTCCACTCAGTCACGCTAGAAACCTGATGCATCGGGTAGACTTCCCGACGTATGTAATCGGCCAAACGCTCTACACGACAAAACCGGCGGTAGATAGGTGGTTATTACTGGAACATAAGCAAGAGGAAGACCTTGACTATATCAACCCGCAAAAAGTGATTGAGGGGCGATTTTAAGTAGGCGGTGACGTGATGATGAAAGTATTTGATGTAATTGAAAGGTTTATTTATGGGCTTTGCGCCGGCGCTATCACTTTCGCTGTTCTATATCCATATGCGTATATGGAGCGCGGCTATCACGCCGTAGGCGGTGAAGGTATGGCGGCAATCGCAGCATTTATGTATGTGGTATGGAAATGGGAGGTGAAATAATGACAAATGCTGAAGCGTTAGAAACAATCAAAACATTACGAGTTAAGTTAATTAGCGATTCGCTTGATAGTAAAGACATAGAATCAACGCTAAACGCTTATACTCTGGCAATCAAAGCTTTGCGAGAAAAGGCAAGAAAAGAAAAAAGCGCCGCTGGCGGGAACCAATAACGGCGCTAACAAAACTACCACCTAAAGTATAACACGGGGGAGACGAAAATGGAAACAAAAAAGTTAATCATTCAAAAGAAACTATCGAAACCATGTAATCAAAAACCGTTTATTATCTACGGTCACGATCACGAAATCTTATCTACATTGTCTAAAGAAACGGGCATACCCATGATTCAATTAGTGAGTCGCATGATTGAGTTTGCGATGGAAAATTTAGAGATCATAGAATAGGAGAGGTGTAAAAAATGAAAGTAATTATTGAATTAACGGCTAAAGAGGCAACCGATGCAATGGAAACGGGCGTACTGGCATTACTGCTAAATAACGAAGCCTATAGCGAAACGGCGATAGGAAACCCTAAAGAAGAAAAGGAAACCGCACCGGAGCCGTCACAAACGGCATCGCCCAAGCCTGCTACGAGCGTCGCCACAACGACGCCGACGTATACCATGGACGAAATCGCTAAGGCCTGCGCACCGCTTATGGATAAGGGGCTTACGGCGCAGCTACAGTCTCTTGTGCAGTCCTTTGGCGTGGCGTCTTTAGCTGACCTAGCCAAAGAGCATTACGGCGCATTTGTGCTGAAACTGCGTGAACTAGGGGCGGCGATATAATGGGCGCGCATGCACTACTTAGCGCATCCAGTGCGCATAGATGGATGGCGTGCACTCCGTCGGTACGTCTAACGGAGCATTATCCCGATACGACAAGCGATTATGCCGCTGAGGGGACGCTGGCGCACGAACTCTGCGAGTTAAACCTGACCAAGTACTTTGTTAAGGGTGTTGGCCCTAAAACGTATGCGAAGAAACTCGACGTATTTAAGGCAAACGCGCTGTGGCACGACGAGATGTTAGGCCACGCAGAAGCTTATTTCGACTACGTTAAAGAGATCTATTTAAAGTACAAAGGCACGCCATTTATCGCAGTTGAAAAGCGCGTCGACTATTCGGCATATGCTGAAAAAGGGTTCGGCACAGCTGACTGCATTATCATCAGCGGCAATGACCTACACGTTATCGATTTTAAGTATGGTAAAGGCGTGCCGGTAGCCGCTGAAAGCAATCCGCAGCTTATGCTTTACGCGCTCGGCGCAGTATCGATGTATCGCATGCTATACGCCATTAAAACTATCCATCTGCACGTCTTTCAGCCGCGCATTAACAACACGTCAGAGTGGACGCTTGACATCGACGCGCTTGACGCGTTTGCAGAAGAGGTGAAAGTGAAGGCGCAAGAGGCGCTGCGCGGAGACGGCGCATTTGTAGCCGGCGAACACTGTAGGTTCTGCCCAGCGCGATCAAACTGCAGAACGAGAGCCGATGAGAACATTAAGCTTGCTGGCTTCGTTAAGCAAAAACCGCCGCTGCTGTCAAATGACGAAATAGGTGAGTATTTAAAGATAGGCGCAGACGTTAAAAAATGGCTCGAAGAGATAAAGGCCTTCGCCCTGTCTGAGTGCCTTGCCGGCCGAGATGTAAAGGGCTGGAAAGCAGTAGAAGGTAGAGGGTCGAGCGATTGGACAGATGGCGACAAAGCATTCGAGACGCTAATGGCAAACGGCGTTGATGAGTCAATACTGTATGAACGCGTGCCGCTGTCCCTTGCCAAGACAGAAAAGGTCATCGGCAAAAAACAATTTAATGCACTCGTTGGCGACTTCGTCGTCAAAAATCCGGGCAAGCCTGCGCTTGTACTAGAAACGGATAAAAGAAAAGCAATCACAAACCAAATAACCGCCGAAGCGGCATTTAGAGAGGAGTAACAAATGAACAATTCAACAAGCGTAACAACCGGTAAAGTAAGACTTAGTTTTGTGCATTTAATCAAGCCTTATGCTTACGAACAAGGACAAGAGGAAAAATACAGCTGTACGATCCTATTGCCAAAGAGCGATGTGGAAACAAAGCAGCGTATCGACGCCGCAGTACAAGCGGCGATTGAGCGCGGCGTGTCTGATAGATGGAACGGCGTAAGACCGCCACAGATACCCGTGCCGATTTACGATGGCGACGGCGTTAAACCGTCAGATGGCATGCCGTTCGGCGATGAGTGTAAAGGGCATTGGGTATTTACGGCAAGCGCTAAAATCGACTACAAGCCAGAAGTTGTCGATGCGAACCTCAACCCGATTATTAACCCGACTGACGTCTATTCCGGCATGTACGCTCGCGTCAACGTTAACTTTTATCCGTACCAGTTTGCCGGTAAAAAAGGCATCGGCTGCGGACTCGGACCCGTCCAAAAGGTTGCCGATGGTGAGCCGCTTGGCGGCAGCGCACCAAAGGCAAAAGATGTTTTCACGGCGCAAGGCGGGCAGCAATCCAATCAGGGCATTAACCCGATTACAGGATTGCCATTTTAAAACAGTTAGAGGGGATATGCTCCCCTCTTTCGCTCTCAACTAAAAGGGGTTATGCATGAAACATTTAAGTATAGATATTGAAACCTATAGCACTGTCGACACCAGATCAGCGGGTGTGTACCCGTATGTAGAAGACGATGATTTTGAAATATTACTATTTGCTTACGCCGTCGACTTTGGCCCCGTTAGCGTCGTTGACCTTAAAAGCGGAGAAACGATACCAGAGGAAATAATAAAGGCTTTGGCTGATGATTCAGTTATCAAACACGCCTACAATGCGCCGTTTGAGATTGCTTGTCTTTCGAAGGATTACCCAGTCACGCCAGTAGCTTGGGAGTGTACGATGTTTCATGGCATGTATCTGGGCTACCCTAGCGGCCTTGCTAAAATCGGCAAGGCGCTTGGCCTCGCGGAAGATAAACAAAAGATGGCCATCGGCAAAGCGCTTATCAATTACTTCTGTAAGCCATGCAAGCCGACCAAGTCTAACGGCAAACGTAAAAGAAATCTGCCGCACCACGACGCGGAAAAATGGAAAACGTTTATCGAGTACTGCCGCAGAGACGTAGAGACGGAAATGGAAATATATAAGCGGCTTATTATCTTCCCCGTGCCGGATGAAGAAAGACATCAGTGGTTTATTGAGCAGCACATACACAGCTACGGTATACCGGTCGACCACGATCTTGTGGACGGCGCACTGCAGATCAGACAAGAGGAAGAAACCGCCCTGCTTAAAGAGGCCAAAACGCTGACGGGGCTCGATAACCCCAACAGCCGCAATCAGCTTAAAGCGTGGATTGACGAAAGACTGGGCGCGCCGCTTGACGACCTCACAAAAGACACCGTCGCAAAGCTTTACGAGACGACGACAGACGCAGCGATTAAGCGCGTACTTGAAATCAGGCAAGAACTAGCGAAGGCAAGCATTAAAAAGTACGATGCGTTTAAGGCAACGCGTTGTAAAGACGGACATATGCGCGGCGCACACCAAATCTACGGCGCTAACCGCACAGGCAGATGGGCGGGGAGATTCATCCAGCCGCAGAATTTACCGCGCAACTACATCCCCATGCTCGGCGTTGCGCGCGAGCTCGTCAAGCTAGGCAAATCAGAGCATATCAAGTTTATTTGGGGCAGCTTGTCCGATACATTGTCGCAGCTTATACGCACGGTAATTGTGCCGACGGCAGGTCATAAGCTAGTCGTAGCGGACTTTTCTGCCATCGAGGCGAGAGTACTCGCGTGGCTTGCCGGAGAACAGTGGGTTATGGACGTATTCGCCACGCACGGCAAGATATACGAGGCGACAGCGGCCAACATGTTCGGCATCCCAATCGAGCACATCGTAAAGGGTAGGCTGGAGTACGCATACAGACAAAAGGGCAAGGTCGCAACGCTCGCGCTCGGCTATCAAGGCGGCTCTGGTGCACTTATACAAATGAGTGCACTTGATCAAGGGCTAACAGAAGACGAGCTGCCCGACATCGTCAGCAGGTGGCGGCAAGCCAATCCAAATATCGTCAGCCTATGGCACGAGGTTGAGGCGGCTGTGATTAAGACCATGCAGACGGGAGAAGTGCAGCGGCTTAACGGCCTGACGATTAGGCGTGAGTGTGAGATTGTGTACGGACAGGACTTTTTAACGATTGAACTGCCGTCCGGACGCAAACTGTATTACGTCAAACCGATTTTAAAGCCGGGTAAGTTCGGCACAGAGCAGCTGTGTTATCAAGACGCCGTCAGCAAAGGTCAAAAACTTACGGAGACCTACGGGGGCAAGCTTACAGAGAATATCGTTCAGGCTATCGCTAGGGACTGCTTGGCGCATAGTTTAAAGGCAATAGCGCCCAAGTATAACGTCATCATGCACGTACACGACGAGGTCGTTATCGATGCCGAGCCATCCGTTAGCGTCGACGAGATATGCGAGATTATGAGTAGACCAATTGCGTGGGCGCCGGGGCTAAAGCTAACCGCTGCGGGCTTTGAAAATGATTTCTACATGAAGGATTAAGCCTATGAAATATAATAGAAAACTTAAAATCAGCACAGCAAGTCATAGAACGGCCACGCGCTGGCCGGCCAGCGAGATGATGTGGTCTGAGTTTATCGAAAAAGTAAAGACGCCTATACGCAGTACTGAGACGTACGAGGCGTATATGAAAATGCCTAAGTCTAAGCAAGACGACCTAAAGGACGTGGGCGGCTTTGTCGGCGGGCATTCGAAGGACGGTTCGCGCGCAGCTAATAAGATGGTTGGCCGCGATCTAGTGGCGCTGGATTTCGATAACATCGCTGCCGGCGGTACCGACGACATCGTTCGCCGCGTTGACGGGCTAGGCTGCGCGTACGTCATCTATTCTACGCGTAAGCACGCAGCGTTTGCACCAAGACTGCGCATTATAATACCTAGTGACCGCACGATGACCGCCGACGAGTACGAACCGATTGCGCGTAAACTCGCCTACATGATAGGCATTGGTAGCGCAGACCCGACGACGTTCCAAGTGAACCGGCTCATGTATTGGCCAAGCGTGTCCAAAGATAGTCAGTACGTGTTTAAGTTAGGCGATAAGCCGTTTTTAGCGGCAGACGCCATGCTGAAAATGTACGACGATTGGACGGATATAGCGTCGTGGCCGCAGGTACCGGGACACGAAGTCAGCCAGCAGCGTTTAGTTGCAAAGCAGCAGGATCCAACGACAAAGCCGGGCGTTGTTGGCGCGTTTTGTAGGACATACAACATCTACAGCGCCATGCAGACGTTTATACCAAAGGCGTACGATGAAACCGATAGGGAGGACCGCTTTACTTATACAGGTGGGTCGACAAGTGGCGGCGTTATCGTCTATGGAGATGGCCTGTTTGCGTATTCGCACCACGCCACAGACCCTATAGGCAGCAAGCTAGTGAACGCCTTTGACCTTGTCAGGCTGCATCTGTTTGGCGACTTAGACGCAGAGGTTAAGGCAGGTACGCCAACGGCCAGATACCCGTCATATCTTGAAATGAAGCGCCTTGCGGTCGCAGATAAAGCCGTTGTCGACCTGATGCACAGAGAACGCTACGCGGACGCCGTGCAGACGTTTAGCGAAACGGACTTAGGTGATGCAGATGACGTCGATTTGTCTTGGCTTAGCAACCTTACGAAGAACCCGAACACGGGAAAGCTAGAGAACACGATCAGAAATATCGTGACAATACTCGAAAACGACCCACTACTCACCGGCCGCATCGCGCTCGACGCCTTTGCCAACAGAGGACTTGCGCTCGGCAGTCTACCGTGGGACAAAAGAGAAGAAAGACGTAACTGGTCGGACACAGACGACGCCGGCGTACGCATGTACCTTGAAACCTATTACCAAATTACAGGACAAGCAAAGATCGCCGACGCCTTGCTGCTCGTGTCGAGTAAAAACGCCATCAACGACGTTAAAGACTACATCACTACAGTTAAGTGGGACAGCGTAAAAAGACTCGACACACTGCTCATCGACTACTTAGGCGCCGAAGATACGCCCTATACGCGTGCGGTGATTAGAAAGAGCCTAGTGGCCGCCGTAGCGCGTATCATACGTCCCGGCATTAAATACGATTACATGCCAATCCTAACAGGACCGCAGGGCATCGGCAAATCTACGTTTTTATCGATTTTAGCCGGTGCGTGGTTTAGTGATAGTCTTGCGAGTTTCAGCGGCAAGGACGCTGCGGAAATGCTACAGGGTGTGTGGATTAACGAGATCGGCGAACTGACTGCATTCAGTAGAGCCGAGACCAATCACGTTAAACAGTTTTTAAGTAAACGAGAAGACATATACCGCGAGGCGTACGGGCGTAGAACCAACAGATTTAAGCGCCAGTGCGTGTTCTTCGGTACCAGTAACGATGCCGAGTTTTTAAAAGATAGCACCGGTAACAGGCGATTTTGGCCGGTTCAGGTGGGGGTTAATCCCCCGACGAAATCCATCTGGGAAGACCTTAAGGAAGAAAGAGACCTTATATGGGCGGAAGCTTACCTATATTACGTTTTAGGTGAAAAGCTTTACCTAGACGGCGATGTCGAAGTATTGGCCAAGCAGCAACAAGAGATGCACAAGGAGTCTAACGCCAAAGCGGGGCTAGTTGAGGCATTCCTCGAACAGCAAGTACCCGTTGATTGGGACGCGATGACGATAGACCAAAGGCGCATGTTTTTAAACGGCGGCATGAACTACGAAGGTGAACTGATGTACCGCGATAAGATATGCGCTGCCGAAGTATGGGTTGAGTGTTTTAAGAGCGACCTTAAGTATTTAAAACGGCTGGATTCAATCGAAATCAACAACATATTGATGGGACTTGAAGGTTGGAAAAGAAATAAATCACGGCGCAGATACGGGCCATACGGTCAACAACGTGGCTTTGAATTAGACGGGAAAACAAGCGTATTAAAAAACGTCGTTATTGATATTAATTCAAAAACATCTAAATAGCCGTGTACAAAGTCTTTTTAGCGGCTTTGTACACGCTAAAGCGGCGCCGTGTACAGTGTGCACATTAAAAAACGGAGTGTACACAGATAATGTTGACGGCGTAAACCAGTAAAATCAACAGATATAGCCTAATGTGTACAGTGTGTACAAAGATTATATATATATATATTAATTATAGAATATAGACCCGTATAGCCTATATACACCTATATATAGAGATATTATAGGGAAATTCGGGACTTTGTGCACGCCTTTAGTTGAAAGTGGGTGAATATTATACATTATGCGAGAAAGGGATGTCGAAAGGAAATTAGTAGATTTTGTTAAGCGCGTCGGCGGCAGAGCATATAAGTTTACATCGCCGGGCAATGCAGGCGTGCCAGATAGGATTGTCGTATTACCGAATAGGCCGCCGATCTTTGTCGAAGTCAAAGCGGATACAGGCAGGCTTACAGATCTTCAAGAAGTGCAGATTAAAAGACTTCGGGATCTAGGACAAGATGTCAGAGTTGTAAAAGGCGAGAGCGGGCTTAAAGAGTTCGTGAAAGAGGTGATTGCCCATGAAGTTTAGGCCGCACGGCTATCAAGCATACTGCATTGACCGCATTATCAGCGACGGCAGTCTAGCGCTTTTTTTAGACATGGGACTTGGGAAGACCGCTATCACGCTGACGGCGATTAGGGAGCTAAAATATAATCGCTTTGCCGTTCGTAAAGTGCTTATTATCGCCCCGAAGAAAGTTGCAGAAGGTACGTGGCGAAAAGAGCGCGATAAGTGGGAGCACACGGCGCCAATCAGATTATCGCATGTACTCGGCAACAAGACTAAGCGCATTAAAGCGCTGCACACGCCGGCAGATGTGTATATCGTCAACCGGGAAAACGTTCAGTGGCTTGTCGACTATTATCAAAATGCTTGGCCGTTTGACATGGTCGTAATCGACGAATCGAGTAGCTTTAAATCGCATAAGGCAAAGCGCTTTAAGGCGTTAAAGTCGATTAGACCGCATATTAATCGCATTGTGCTACTTACCGGTACGCCGTCACCTAACGGGCTTGGCGATTTATGGTCGCAGGTGTATTTACTTGATGGCGGTGAAAGGCTTGGTAAAAACTATCACGGGTTTAGAGGCCGCTATATGGAGCCGGATAAGCGCAGTAGAGAGATGGTGTACTCTTATAAGCCGAGAACCGGCGCAGAGGTTGCCATAAAGTCAAAGATAGCAGATATTTGCGTCAGCATGAAGGCAGATGATTATCTTGATTTACCAGACATTGTTTATCAAGAGGTGCCGGTGATGCTGGACGATAAGGCGCAGAAAAAGTATAGCGAGCTAGAAAGGCAGATGTTAATCGAGGTAGATCCCGAAACCGTCGTCGACGTGGCTAGCGCTGCAGCTTTAAGTAATAAGCTGCTTCAGCTGGGTAATGGGGCAATCTATGACGAGGATAGGAGCATACACTGCATACACGACTGCAAGCTGGAAGCGCTTGACGAGCTACTAGAAAGCCTTACCGGCAAGCCGGTAATCGTGTTTTATAACTACAAGCACGATCTAATGCGCATCGAGGAAAGGCTTAGCGGTTCAAAGTTAAGCGTCCGGCGTCTAGTGACAACTGAAGACGAGGACGCTTGGAATCGCGGCGAGATTGACGTACTTTTAGCGCATCCGGCGTCAACGGCTTACGGGCTTAATCTACAAGATGGCGGCAATCACGTTATCTGGTTTGGACTAAATTGGAATTTGGAGCAGTATCAACAGGCAAATAAGCGACTTCACCGCCAAGGGCAGACTGAAAAGGTGTTTATACATCACCTCGTCGCCCAAGGCACTAGGGACGAGGACGTCATGAAGGCGTTAGAAGTTAAAGGCGATATACAAGACGCGTTATTGAAAAGTTTAAAAGCGCGTATTGAGAGAGCAAAAGAGGAATCAAAATGCAAATCATGATGTTTGGCAAATCGAGAGAAGTTTTAACCGTTGACTACCTTGCTGGATATTGCATCGTGGATATTGACGGCAAAGAGCTTGCGATGAGCACGAAGGAATTAGAAAAGCGAATCGTGAGAAAATCGTGAGAAAAACAGAAAGAACCCAGCAAAATAGCGGGTTATATCGCGTGAAAGGAGACGAGATGAAAAATACATTAGGAGATTTAAACAATCACCTCTTTGCGCAATTAGAGCGACTGGGTGACGAAGATCTGTCAACAGAAGAATTGGAGCGCGAAATTAATCGGTCGGATGCAATAACAAAAGTGGCTACGCAGATTATTAACAACGGCGCTTTAGTATTAAAAGCAAAACAGGCACACGAAGATAGATTTAACGCAGATGCAAAAATGCCAAAAATGCTGGAAGGTGGGAATTGATGGCCAGTCGAATTTATACACCCGAAATAGAGCGATTTATTCGCGAAAATGTAAAGGGGACGCCTTACGTCGAGTTGGCTGAGATGCTAAATAAAAGATTTAAACACAGAGTTTGGGAAGTAGGAAGTGTTAAATCGTTTTGCAGAAACAATAAAATCACAAATGGGCGAAATACTAGGTTCAAAAAAGGACAAATCTCGCATAACAAAGGCAGAAAAGGCTGGTGCCCAAAAGGTTGTGAAGCGACCTGGTTTCAAAAAGGACACCTGCCCGCAAACCATAGACCGGTAGGCAGCGAGCGCGTCAATGTAGAAGGATACATCGAAATTAAAGTCGCCGAACCTAATAAATGGCGAGCAAAGCACGTAGTTGTTTGGGAAGAGCAAAACGGCACAGTTCCAAAAGATAGCGCTATTGTATTTTTAGATGGCGACAAATTAAACACTGATATAAGCAATCTTGAGTGTGTAGCAAGAAAAGAGCTCTTGATACTAAATCAAGACGGTTTAATAAAATCAGACGGCGAGATTACAAAAGCAGGCGTTAATGTCGCAAAGTTAAAAGCTCGTATTTGGGAGTTGAAAAGACAGAGAAAGAAGGTGAAAAGTGACGACGAAAGCTAAAACGTATTTATATCAAATCCAGGACGCAAACGCACGCATTAAAATCAAGGCGGACGCAATCGAAGTGCTTAGGGCTAAGGCGACGCGCGTTAACCCCGAAATCAAAGAGCGCGTACAGTCGTCGGGCTGTGGCGACATCCTTGCCGCCGTTGTGGCAGAGATAGCCGACACAGAGAAAGAGTGGGCGGAGCAGATACAAACCCTAGAGCGAATTAAAAAGCGCATTATGGGCGAAATAGAAACACTTGACGACGTGCGCTATGTGACTATTTTAAAATATCGCTATGTCGATGGAATGACATTTGAAAATATTGCGGTGAAGATGGGTGTGTCTTTTAGGCATGTTACTAGACTTCATGGTCATGCACTTGTCGCGTTCGAAGAAAAAGTGCTAAAAAATAAAAAAAGCCCCTAAATGTCCTAGAATGTCCTATTGGGGGTGTGGTATTATGGTATCAAGTAAAAAAGCAATTGCGACGGGTTTACATCCTACCTACGTGGTTGCTTTTTTATTTGTTGCCAACTAGGCCGTGCCGCGTTCAACCTCCGGCGCGGTGCGGCAAAAATCTTTGGAGGAGAGAAAATGGCTAAGGGAAAATATCATAACTGGTTGACGCCCGAGGGCCTTTTAAAACTTGAGGGTTGGAAGCGGGATGGATTAAGCAACGAACAGATTGCGAATAATATCGGCATAAAACGTCAAACGTTTCAGGATTGGATAAAAAAATATGACGACATTTCTGACGCCCTTAAAAAAGGGCGGGAGGTTGTAAGAATAGAGACGGAGAACGCGCTTTTTAAAAGCTGTAAAGGCTTTTTTGTGACGGAAACGCGCGAAGAGATATATAGCGGTGGCGGCAAAAAGGTGACTAAGATAACGAAATACATACCGCCTAGTGTGCCGGCTATTATATTTGCACTTAAAAATTTGGCTCCGGACAAATGGAAAAATAACGTGGAAGTTGATAATCGCGAGGCACTACAAAAACTCGATGCCTTAGTAGGTGGAATAAATGCCCTTGCAATTAAGTAAAAAGCAAAAAGAAGTTTGGCGCAATACGATATTGTCAAGTCACAGATGGAATATCAGCTACGGCGCAACGCGTAGCGGCAAAACCTATTTAGATTATTTTAAGATACCAGCACGCATTCGCAAAGCCTCTACAAGTGGACTTATCGCGCTACTCGGCAATACGCAATCTACACTAGAGCGCAATATACTGGAACCGATGCGGGCGATGTACGGCGCCGATCTCGTAGGGAATATAAACAGCCGCAATCAAGTTAATCTATTCGGGCGCAAGGCATACGCGCTGGGTGCTGATAAAGTCAGTCAAGTGTCGAAGATACAAGGCGCTGGCTTTTCTTATGTCTACGGCGACGAGATAACGACGTGGTCGCCGGCTGTTTTCGATATGCTTAAATCGCGGCTAGACAAGCCCGACAGCGCATTCGACGGTACGTGTAACCCGACTGCGCCGAGCAACTGGTTTAAGCAGTTTTTAGACAAGCAGAATTTAGACATATACGCGATGGGGTTCAACATCGACGATAACCCCTTTTTACCGCCGAAGTTCGTGGCGGAGCTTAAAAAAGAGTACTGGGGTACTGTGCTATATGACCGCTATATTTTAGGGCGTTGGGTCGCCGCAGAGGGCGCGGTGTATCCGACGTTTGCAAATAACCCCGACCGGTTTGTCGTGAATAGTCTTCCGGATGATATTAGCTTTATCACAATCGGCATTGACTTTGGCGGCAATAAATCAGCGCACGCAATGGAGGCGACAGCGTTTAATAGTTCGCTGTCGGCGATTACAACAGTTGCAGAAAAGCACATCGAGGGCATTATAACGCCGCAAGAGTTGACTAAGCATTTTATAGATTTTGTCAAAGAGGTCGCAGGCTTTAAAAAGCAAATTGTAGAGATACGCGCAGATAGCGCAGAGCAAGTGCTTATTGCAGGATTTAATGCCGCGCTAATGCGGGAGCAGCTGCCGTATATCGTGTCAAACGCTAAAAAGGGCGCGATTACCGACCGTATAAGGTTGTATAACGTTTTGATGAACCGCGGCGACTATCACATACTGAACACATGCCCGAAACTCGTCGAGGCGTTTAGGACAGCGATATATGACGACGTTAGACTTGACGACGTTAGACTTGACGACGGCACGACGATGATAGACCCGCTAGACGCACAGGAGTATTCAACAGAGTATTACCACAGCGCGCTGCTGTACGGGAGAAATTAATGGATATAACGACGTATTTAACTAAAACTCTAAAACTCAACCCCGCGCCGCATATGGCTGAAGAGAGCGCTTGGCTAAGTTGGTATAAAGGTCATGTTGACGACTTTCACAACTACACCATATACAACGGGCAGAAACGCATAAAGCGTACACGCGCAACGATGCAGATGGCTAAAAAAGTCTGTGAAGACTGGTCGAACCTGATACTCAATGAGCGCGTAGAAATCACATCGGAAAACGAGCGATTTAAACAGCAGCTTTAAACAGCAGCTTGACGAGGTGCTAAAGCGCAACAAATTCCACTACCGCGCTAATCAGCTTATAGAACTTACCTTTGCGCTTGGTACTGGCGCGCTTGTCGAGTACGTCGACGGCGCGGGCAATATCGCCATCGACTATATCCGCGCGGAGATGATATACCCGCTTAGCTGGGATAACGGCGACATCACCGAATGCGCGTTCGCGTCAGAACGCATAAGAGAAAAGGACGGACGAGAGGTAGAGCTGCCAGCGGGTACGCTGGAAGTCGTCGAAACCAAATCAGCGGTTAGGCGCTTTCAAATCATCACGCCGAATATTGTCAACAACGTTTATCTCGATAGCCCGTTTGGCGTATCCGTGTTTGGCAATGCGATCGACAGGCTTAAAAAAGTTGACCTGATATTCGATAGTGGCAATAATGAGTTTTCGCTCGGGCGCAAAAGAATTATCGTGCCCGCTACGATGGCACAGATCGCTTTAGCGGGCGCGCGTAGCGAACCGCTTTTTGACGCTAACGACGTCGCTTTTACGGCTTTTAAAACCGCAGATGAGTCGAAGGTCGACAAACCAATTGACCTCACTAGCGATTTGAGAATAGACGCACACAGCAAAGGCATGCAGGACGCGCTTAACTATTTATCAGACGGCTGCGGGCTTGGCAACGACAGATACGAGTACTCGCGCGCTGGCGGTGTCAAGACAGCGACTGAAATTGTGTCAGAAAAGTCAGCGCTTTATCAGAATCTAAGAAAACACGAACTCTTAATTGAGGACGCAATTAAAGATATGGCCGCGGCGATTGGGGATATGTTGGGGATAACTGGCGTTAGCATCTCTGTCAATTTCGACGACTCAATTATCGAAGATAAGCAGAGCAGACAGCAGCAAGCGCTACTTGAACTCAATGCCGACATCATCGACAATGTCGAGTATTTTATACAAGTTTACGGATTAAGCGAAGAAGAGGCGATCAAAAAGGTCGAGCAAATTGAAGCGAGAAAAGCGCCTGTCGCTGTTGAGGCTTTGCCGCTTGATCTAACCGACGACGGTATAGACAATGCTGGATATTAAAGCTGTTGAGACGAGCGCGTCAGAACTTGCGCTGCTATATCAGCAGATGGAAGACGATTTACTAAAAAATATCGCGCGCAGGCTCAAATACGACGACGCTGCCGGAGGTACGTTAAAGTGGCAGCTTAAAAAGCTG
>PDWI01004501.1_pt1 | contig 18638 bp, 17 predicted proteins | sample 1430891 | NCBI WGS metagenome assembly PDWI01 (sample SAMN01162508, study PRJNA174530) | Oral metagenome, whole genome shotgun sequencing project. | biome: Marine environment; feature: Marine mammal; material: Swab sample of the gingival sulcus; isolation source: swab sample of gingival sulcus...
AGAAAAGAAGCCATTTCTTCACGATTAAATGGTATTTCAAATTTTGTTTTACCTTTCGAAGATGATTTTAGAAAAAGCATCACTCTATCTCTTATTTTATAATTTGATAAAATTTCTAATTTTTTATTTAGAGTAACATTTTTATTGGCAAGGGCTTTTAGTAAGTTCAAAGACATTTGATTTATTGCCTTTGAAGTTCTATTGTTATTGGAAAGTATATTTGAAAGCTCCAAGAAAATGATTTCTGTGTCATCTTGTGCTATGACTTCAACAGTTTCTCCTGAGGAATTGGGTAAATTACTGCAAGCAAAAGAAAGTCCAAAGATATTTCCAGTATTTAAAGCACTGATTTTATGCTCGTTGCCAGATGCAGATAAAAATTCAACAAAAATAGAACCTTTTGCAATAATACCAGCCTTGTCAAGGGAATCCCAAAGAGGTTTTATTATTGAATTTTTTTCATAATTATTTTTTGTAGCATTTAAAAAAGTAAGTATTTCAGGCAAGTCTTTTTTATCTATATTTTTAAAAAGATCTAAAGTATTTAAAAAATCAATATCTGTTTCTTGTATTTGCATATCTATCTCCTTTATATTTAAAATACAATGCACGGCAGTTGGAAAACTTAACTAAATTGTGAAAAATTTCATAACTACAGTTGTTTGTAGCTTACTTAAATAGTATATAAAAGCTATAAATAAAAATCAAGGAGGAAAGAGTATATGGAAATATAGGAAAGAGTATTTGATATTCATATATTTGTTGAGAAATGTTGTCTGTAAAGATATTATTACTTGTGTTATACTATACTAGTAAACTATTGAAATAAATGATAATTAGTAACAGTAGGAGTGTAACAAGATGGTACCTATTTCAACAAAAATGAGACCAAAGACAGTAGATGAATTCATAGGGCAAGAACAATTTATGTATAAGGGTTCTTTGCTTTACAATGCAATAAAAAATGGTAATTTTGAAAACGGAATATTTTATGGTCCATCAGGGACTGGAAAGACTACGTTAGCTAGAATTATTGCAAATAATATGGATGCTTATTTTGTAGAAATAAATGCTACAAATACAGGAGTCAAAGAGCTTAAAGAAATAATTGAAAAAGCTAAGTTATCTGCTTTTGGCTTAGAAAAAAAGAAGACGTATTTGTATGTAGATGAAATTCATAGATGGAACAAGTTACAGCAGGACACATTACTTCAAGCCATAGAAGAGGGTACTATAAAATTTATAGGAAGTACTACAGAAAATCCTTATTTTTCAATTAACAATGCTATTTTAAGCCGAGTTAATAACATATTTCAATTTAAAGAACATACCACTTCTGATATTAAAAAAATATTAAAAAAAGCATTATTGGATAAAGATATGGGATTTGGTAATTTAGAGTTGAAATGCAGTGAAGAAACTCTTGGAATTTTAGCAGTAGCAAGTAACGGAGATGCTAGAAGTGGTTTAGAAAAATTAGGCTATATAGTTTATAATTTAAACGGAGAAAAAGAAATTACTAAAGAAATCGTTTTAGAAGCTACAATGCAGAATAAAAAAGGATTTCATAGAGAAGAAGATAAATATAATTTGTTGTCAGCAATGCAAAAGTCAATAAGAGGAAGCGACCCAGATGCAAGTGTCTTTTACCTAGCTCAGTTTATTGAAGGAACAGGGGATATACAGTTGATTGGAAGAAGACTTTTAGTAATTGCATCAGAAGATATAGGTATGGCTTATCCATCAGCAATAACAGTGGTCAATAGTTGTGTTCAAGCAGCGTTAATGGTGGGTTTACCTGAGGCTAGGTTGAATTTATCTCAAGCAGTAATATTTTTGGCATCTTCTCCAAAATCAAACTCTGTATATTTAGCTATAGATAGTGCGATTAGCGATGTTAGAAATGGCAAAGTGGGAGAAATACCAAATTATTTAAAAGACAGTCATTATTTTGGGGCAAAAGAATTGGGAATAGAGGGATATAAATACCCCCATGATTTTGGTGGATATGTTAAACAAAAGTATTTGCCTGATGAAGTGAAAGGAAATTATTATAAACCTACAGATAACGGTCAAGAATTAGCATTTAAAAATTTTTTGAAAAAGTTGGAGAAGTAAAGGTGAATTTTAATGGGTAAAATAGAAATTGCTGAACATTCAGGCTTTTGTTTCGGAGTAAAAAGAGCCTTGGAAATGACAGAAAATGAAATAAATAAAAATAAGGAATCAAAGGAAACGTTTCAAGTTTATACCTATGGACCTTTGATACATAATAAAAATGTTATTGACGATTTAAAAAAAGATGGAGTTTTTGTTACTGATGACTTAAATAGTTTAAATGAAAATGATATTTTAATTGTAAGGTCCCACGGAGAAAGGGAGAAATTTTATGAAGAAAGTTTATCTAAAGGTATAGAACTTGTAGATGCAACTTGTCCTTTTGTTAAAAAAATTCATTATATGGTAAAAGAGGCAAGTAGAAAAAACAAGAATATTTTGATTATAGGAGATAAAAATCATCCTGAAGTAATTGGGATAAAAGGTTGGTGTGGTGAAAAAGCCTTTATTATAAATACTGCTCAAGAAGTAGATGAATTGCCACTACAAAATTATTTTGTTGTAGCACAAACTACGCTGAGAAACAGTTGTTTTAAAGAAATTATATTAAAATTAGAAGAAAAATTGAAAAAAAATAATTTTTCTTTAGAAATAAATAATACTATATGTACAGCTACAGAAAAAAGACAAGAAAGCTGTGAAAACCTTGCAAAACAAGTAGATTTGATGATTGTTATCGGAGATAGAAAAAGTTCAAATTCAAAAAAATTATATGAACTTGCCCAAAAATTTTGTAAAAAAACTTTTTTTATTGAAAATAAAACAGATTTACCATTGAAAGATGTTGCATTTTGTAATAAAATAGGAGTAGTAGCAGGTGCATCTACACCTGACGGTATAATTAAGGAGGTTATTGCTAACATGAGTGAAGTTATCGCTGAAAAAAATGAAGAAATGTCAATGGAAGAACTTATGAATCAAATTGACACAAGAATTCCTAGAAGTGGCGACGTGGTAAACGGCGTTATAATCCAAGTAACAGATAGAGAACTAGTTGTTAATCTTGGTTGTAAGAAGGACGGTATCATCCCGAAAGATGAAGTATTATTAGAGGAGGACCAAAAGCTTACAGATGTTTTCAAGGAAGACGATGAAATTCAAGTAAAAGTTCTAAGTGCTGATGACGGCGATGGAAACATATTATTGTCAAAGAGAAAATTAAAAGTACAAGAACATTGGGACGAAGTAAATGAAGCTCTTGAAAATAAAACTTATATCAATGTAAAAGTTGTAAAAGTTGTAAATGGTGGAGTAGTAGCAGTATATAAAGATATTTTTGGCTTCATATTATTCTCTCAATTATCAGATAGATTTGTTGAAAATCCAGCAGAATTTGTGGGTAAACAACTTGATGTAAGAGTTCTAAGAGTAGATCAAAAGAGAGGAAAGGTTACATTCTCTCACAAGGCTGTTCTTATGGAAGAAAGACAAAAGAAAATTGAAGAAATCTGGGGAACATTATCTGAAGGTGATGTTGTAGAAGGTACAGTTATGAGATTTACACCTTATGGTGCATTTGTAGACATAGGTGGATTAGATGGACTTCTACATATTTCTGAAATTTCTTGGGGTAAATTAGATCATCCACAAGAAGTACTAGAAATTGGACAAACTATTCCAGTAAAAGTTCTTTCTATGAATAAAGAAGCTGGAAAGATTTCTCTAGGTTTGAAACAAACTCAACCAGAACCATGGGAAACTATTGATGAAAGATATAAAGTTGGTCAAGTTATTACAGGTAAATTAGTTCAAATCAAAGATTATGGTATCTTCGTAGAATTAGAACCTGGACTAGATGGACTTGTACATATTTCTGAAATAGCACACAGAAGAATTGAAAAAATATCTGAAGAATTTTCTGTAGGTCAAGAAATCACAGCAAAAATTATTGATTTAGACCACGATAGAAAAAGACTTAGCTTGAGCGTTAAAGCTACAGTTGAAGCACCTGCTGAAGAAGCAGTTGAAGAAACTAAAGAAGTAGCAGAGGCTGAAGAACAGGCTGAATAATTTCAAATATTTATTGATTATGAAATGATAAAAGACGAGATTTAGTTCTCGTCTTTTTGTGTAAATACCCCTTGAGTTTGGTTCACTAGTTTATGTATAACTGGAATAGTAATTGCGAAAAATAGTGAGAATTTAGTAAAAACATCTTGAAAATGGGGATGATTTCTTGATTTTTGTCAAAAAATAAAGTATTATCAAAGTATGAACAAAGATGATTTATAGAGAACTAAAAGGTGATGGAAATATAGTATTTAAAATCAAAAGGAGGATTATACAATGAAAAAAAGATTTTTAAGCTTATTGTTAGTCGCCTTATTTGTATTTGGAATAAATAATAGTATAGGAATCGCAGATTCTAACTTTAATAATATTGACTCAACGGCTTTAGAATATGAAGTTTTAAGAATCAATCATAATGGAAATGAAAAAGAGTTATTTATTCAGTTTAAGGACAGAGAAAATGCCCTTAGGTATGTTAAAATCAAATATTCTGAAATATTTGATTTTGTAGAAAAAGATTGTGGATTTCAACCTGTTTCTATGTATAATTGGGAAGAATATTCTCAAGAAGTAAATATTTTAGACCAAATGAATACTGAATTTTCTAATAAGTATTTTTATGAGTTGGCTGAATTAAACAAATTTTTTGATGTATTTGAAAATACAGATACGAATATTACTATTATGGAATTAGTTAATGATGAAAGTCGCTCTAATGATAATGAGGAGCTAATAGAATTATTATTACCTTATAAGAGGGAGAACTCTAAAGAGGAAATGGAAACAAGAGAAACTGTTGATATAAATTTAGATTTATGAAAGTTTTAGAAGATATATATCAACATTTTATATAGCTAATAATATTTAATTATAAATATTATAATTGTTTAAGCACAACAAAAACACAAATATTATATTGATAAATATTATTAAAATATATTTGTTTATGGTGCTTTTTTTGTTTTTAGACATAGTATTTTTTGATAATAAAAGATATGTTAATAAAACTATTTGATGAATTATTATATATAAAAATATATCAATATGATTATAATATATTTCTCCATTTAAATATTGTTTATAAATAATTACACAAGATTGTGTAATATACATTGTCCAAATAAGTATAATCATAAAAAATTTTTTTATTTCTATGAATCGTTTATATATTACATATATTGAATAGATAGAAAATAAAGAAATAACAGAAATTGTAATAGTTTCAAAAAGTTCCAATCCCAACACTCCCTAATATAATAAATATTTGTTTTAGCATAATAAATGTGAGAAGGGTTCCAATAAAAAATTTCAAGAGACTTAATTGGAACCACTGTGAATGATTATCAAATTTTATTTACGAAAGCTTTAACATATGTTTTAGAGTTCTAATTAGTTGTGATACGTAACTAGATTCGTTATCGTACCAAGAAACTACTCTCACTTCATATACACCAGTTCCACTTCTAGCAACTAGAGTTTGAGTAGAGTCAAAAATAGAGCCATAACTTGAACCTATTACATCTGATGAAACAAGTTCTTCGTCTGAATAGTCAAAAGACTCATTTGATGCTTTTTTCATAGCTTCTTGAACACCTTCAAGGGTAACTGTTTCTGAGCTATCTTTTAAAACTGCATCAAGTATAGTAATAGAACCAGAAGCAACAGGGACCCTCTGAGCAGAACCGATAAGTTTACCATCTAACTCTGGGATTACAAGACCGATAGCCTTTGCAGCACCAGTACTGTTTGGAACAATATTTATAGCACCAGCTCTTGCTCTTCTGAAATCATTTTTCTTATGAGGTGCATCTAAAATCATTTGGTCGCCAGTGTAGGCGTGTATAGTTGTCATAAAGCCTGTTCTTATTTCTTTGTAATCGTTTAGAGCCTTTGCCATAGGAGCAAGGCAGTTAGTTGTACAAGAAGCTCCAGATACGATTTTATCTTCTTTTGTTAGAATATCGTGATTAACATTGTATACTATTGTGGGAACATCATTTCCAGCAGGGGCAGATATTATAACTTTTTTTGCTCCTGCATCTATATGTTTTTGTGCTTTATCTTTAGTTCTGAAAAAACCAGTACACTCTATTACAATATCTATATCAAGTTCTTTCCAAGGAAGATTCTCAGGGTCAGATTCTTTGTATAGAAGTATTTTTCTATCTCCTACAAAAATATGATTATCGTCATATTTGATTTGAAATTTATCAAATTGACCTTGGACACTATCGTGTTTTAGAAGATAGGCAAGCATATCTGCATTTGCTAAATCATTGATTGCTACTATTTTTATTTCTTTATCTTCAAACAGTTTTCTGAAAGTAAGTCTACCAATTCTTCCAAAACCGTTTATAGCAATTTTTTTCATAATATATACCTCCATCTAAATATATTATTGAATATAAAATATTTTTCCTTACTTTATATTTATACCACATCTTTTTGCAGAAGCAACAATATGTTTATCCATAGCATTCATCCCAGCAATTACATCTTTATTTTTAAAGGCTTGGAAGATTGCTTCGTGTTCTTTTAATGATTCAGTTAAATCTTCTTGAAAGTCATCGTTGTATTTTTTACTGTATTTTATGTACATTTGATATGAAGATAGTATTTTTTCAATCATTTTATTTCCTGAAGCTTTGTAAATCAGCTGATGAAAACCTGCATTTATATTTTTCATTTTTGGAACATCTTCTTTTGCCGTATAAAACTCCATAAATTCAAAGGTCTCTTCTAAATCTTCAAGCTCTTCATCAGTTATACGTTCAATAGCCCATTTTACTGCAAGTAATTCATAAGAACGTCTTAATTCATATATATCGTCTAAATCTCTATCTGTAAAGCCTATTACAAAAGCGCCACGATTAGGCACATTTTCGATTAAACCTTCTGCTTCAAGTTGTCTTAAAGCTTCTCTAACAGGAGTTCTACTGACTTTGTATTTTTCACAAATATCTTGTTCTGTCAGTTTATAACCTGATTTTAATTTGCTAGAGATTATTAGCTTTTGTATATCGGTAAAAATTCTATATGAAACAGGTGCGTTATTTTTTTGTGAACTTTCGTTATTTTCAAAGCGAACCATTGATAATTAACCTCCTTAAAGTTTTTCTAAAACTTTTTCAGTAAATTTAGAACCTAAATCTCCAGTTTTTTCACCAGTTACATTTGTGCAACTAGAGGCGTAATCTAAAGCAGTAGATAAAATTTCTGCTTTTTCTGCATATCCAATGTGTTTAAGCATCATTTCTGCTGCACGCATAAGGCTGGCAGGGTTTGCGTATTCCGCAAGCCCGCTCTCCACCATACGAGGAGCAGAGCCGTGGATAGCTTCAAACATAGCATATTTTGCGCCTATGTTTGAACTGCCAGCCGTACCAACACCACCTTGAAGCTCAGCAGCTTCATCAGTTATAATATCACCGTACAAGTTTGGTAAAATAAATACCTGAAATTTGTCTTGTAAGCTTTCGTTGATTAAGTTCGCTGACATAATATCTACATACCAGCTGTCAATTTCTATATCTGGATAATCTTTAGCTACATTCATACAAATATCTAAAAATTTACCGTCTGTTTTTTTCATTATATTTGCTTTTGTTACTATTGAAACTTTATTTTTGTTATTGTTTTTTGCATATTCAAAAGCAAGTTTAGCAAGCCTTTTAGTACCAATATCTGTAGTAACTTTAAAATCTATTGAAAGTTCATCTGTTATATTTAAACCTGAACTACCAAGAGCATATTCTCCTTCAGTATTTTCTCTGAAAAATATCCAATCAATATTTTTCTCAGGGATACAAACAGGGCGAACATTTGCAAACAAGTCTAACTCTTTTCTAAGTGTTACATTTGCACTTGAAATATTAGGCATATTATCGCTTTTTGATGGAGTAGTAGTAGGGCCTTTTAAAAGAACGTTACATTCTTTTATTTCTTTTAACACATCATCAGGTACAGCTTTATTTTCAGCTATCCTATTTTCTAAAGTAAGACCTTCAATTTCTTTTAAAATTATTTTATTGCTAGAAATTTCATCTTTTAAAAGGTGGTTTAGAACTTTTTTTGTTTCTCTTAATATTATTTTGCCAATACCATCTCCAGCAATAACACCTATTTTAATAGTAGATAGTTTAGTAAAATCTACAAATTGTGAATTTTCTTTTTTTCTTTCCATAATTTTTATTTGTTCATTTACGATTTTTTCAAATTCCTTTAAGTAATTCATACATACCTCGTATTCTAAATATTTTATATTAAAAAGTTTTATTGTTTGCTATTTATTAAGTTTATTTTCCCACCAGCAAGGAGCATATCAATTTCATTTTGAGAAAAATCTCCAACAGTAGTGTACGTTTTATTGCTAGTTAAATTTTTCACAATTATTACACCTGATTTAACACCTTGTATAAAGTCTGTAATTTCAAGTTCATCTCCAATATTAAAATCGTCATAGTCAGTTGGATTTTTGAAAGTTAAAGGAACAATTCCGCTATTTATAAGGTTAGACCTATGTATTCTAGCAAATGATTTAGCAATTACAAATTTTATACCTAAATACAAAGGTACTAATGCAGCATGTTCACGACTGCTACCTTGACCGTAATTTTCTCCGCCTATTATTACCGATTCTTTTAACTCTTTGCACCTTGAAGCAAATTCATTGTCGATTTTTTCAAAGCAATAGTTTGATAGGTGAGGAATATTTGAACGGTAGGGTAGAAGCCTTGCATCTGATGGCATAATGTCATCAGTAGTTATATTGTTGCCAGTGACTAGAGAAACAGGTGCTTTTATAGTTTCTGACAATTTTTTGTTTAGTGGAAATGGTTTGATGTTAGGTCCCATTATAACTTCCGTATTTGATTTATTAGTGTTATCTGGGTAAACTATGAAATTATCATTTTTATCAAAAGACACTGTTTCAATATCATCTAATTTTTCATTTGCACTTATTCCATCTGTTAAATAACCTTTTATTGCAGAAAGGGTAGCTGTTTCAGGACTTACCAAGTATACATCTGCATCCATAGTACCACTTCTACCTTTGAAGTTTCTATTGAAGGTTCTAAGGGATACAGCCCCTGATTTAGGCGATTGCCCCATGCCAATACAAGGACCACAAGCATTTTCGATAATTCTAGCACCTGATGTAATTATATCTGCCAAAGCACCGTTTTCAGCCAATTTAGAAAGTATCTGACTAGAACCAGGGGAGATGACTAAGCTGACATCAGGGTGAACTTTTTTTCCTTTTAAAATTTGTGCTACTTTCATAAGGTCTGAATATGAAGAGTTTGTACAACTTCCCACTGCAACTTGATCTACTTTAGTATGTTCTAAAGAGGAAATTTTGGTAACATTGTCAGGGCTATGAGGCATAGCAACAAGAGGTTCTAAAGTGTTTAAATCAATATATAGAGTTTTATCGTAAACAGCATCGGAATCAGCACTTAAAGGAGTGTAATCAGATTCTCTACATTGCTCTTTTAGATATTTTAAAGTTTGTTCATCACTTGGGAATATAGATGTAGTAGCACCTAATTCAGCGCCCATATTGGTTATAGTAGCTCTATCTGTTACAGACAATGTGTTTACACCATCTCCTGTATATTCAACAATATGACCTACACCGCCTTTAACAGTTAGATTTCTAAGGACTTCTAAAATAATATCCTTTGCAGAAACCCAAGGGCGAAGTTTCCCTGATAAGTGAACATTTATAACTTTTGGAACTTTTAAGGTATAAGTACCTTGAGCCATAGCAACTGCAACATCAAGACCACCAGCACCGATAGAAATCATACCTAAGCCACCTCCAGTAGGTGTGTGGCTATCAGACCCAAGTAGTGTTTTACCAGGCTTCCCGTAGTTTTCTAAATGAAGTTGGTGGCATATGCCATTTCCTGGCTTAGAAAAAATCACACCGTGTCTTTTTGCTATGCTTTTAATAAATTCATGGTCATCGGCATTTTCGAAACCTGCTTGAAGCATATTGTGATCTATATATGCAACAGAAACTTCAGTTTTAATTTTATCTACGTTCATAGCTTCTAGTTGAAGATAAACCATAGTACCTGTAGAGTCTTGAGTAAGAGTTTGGTCTATTTTGATAGTTATTTCATTTCCAACCTCAAGAGTACCATCTATAAGATGTTGTTCTAATATTTTATAAGCTAGTGTTTTACCCATTGTTTTTCTCCTTTAAGAATTTTATTTGTATTTAATTTTAAATATTATTGATTTTATTTTTTCTGAATAAATGCTTTTTTTTAACACATTGTATTCTTGCATACAATTATACAATTATAATTGCAAAAAGTCAAATAAGGTTTAAAGTGTGTTCTTAGGAATTGATTTTGCTTATTAAGTTTTTAATTGAAATGAAAATATAATTTTAGTTACTGATATTTTCAAAAACAAATGATACAATTATTATGTTGGTTTATCTTGTTATATTTTTATTTTTTAGAAAGGTACAATTAAAATGAAAAAACTTTTTATTTTACTAATTATTTTTACAATTACGCTAGGGAATTCATCTGAATTATTTGCATTAGAAAAAACAAGTAATTTACTTCAAAATAAGCCAACTAAATTAGAAGCAAACAGCATTACTATTAAATTCAGTTATCCCGAAGATGAGGAGTCTCTTATTTTTAATGATTTAAATAGTCAACAAATAGATGCAGTGCTGTCTGATTTTGCAAGACATTTATACTTAAAGATAGTTAACAAAAATTCAAAAACTTTATTTTATGACAAAAGTATTATTGAAACATTTTCTAAGTCACGTTCAATCAATTTAAATAAAATCAATATTATATTTACAGAAAACAATAAAACTTTTGTGATAAATAATGGGATATCTACAATAGAACCAATCAAAAAATATAATATGGAAAGGAAATTAAATAAAATCAACAAAAGTTTTATAGAAAGTTTTCATAAATTCAATCCAATACACGGATTACATATTCCAGTTCCACTATATACCAAATATAAAATAACTCTTTTTGCAAAAGTTGATTGGGCAGGTCAAAAAGGATTTTTCTATAAAGAACCTAGAGTAAAACATTTATCTGGTCATAATTTTGATGAAGATATAAAAAAAGGTATAGATAGAGGCCAAAAAAGGTCATATGTTTTTTTTGTAGATTCAGATAATAATTATTTTCCAATATCATTTAGTGCATATTATAGATTAAACCTAAATACTTCTACCGAAGACACTATCTATGAATCACAATATTAATATGTCCTATATTTTATCATCATATTCATAAAAGTTTTTATTAAAGCTATAAAAGCTTCTAAATTAAATTGAGAAAGAATAAGATAATACATAACAGGTAAACTAGCTATCAAAATTTTTAATATTATTCTTTTAGGGGTGTACTTTTTTATAAAAGGAAACAGCCCTAAAAGAATAATGCAATTAAAAAAAGATAATCCCATGTTTATAAGGGACAATATTCCATATAAAAAAATCATTATTTTTTTAATTATTTCATTTATATCAGAAGATAACTCATGTACTAATCCAAAAATCAAAAGATATCCTATCAATAAAAAACAAGAACAAACTGTTATTTTTTCAATTTTACTTTGAAAATTTATATATTTATTATTTTCAGATGTTTTCATATTTTTTCCTCCTACATATTTATTAAATAGTATAAACCATCTAACTTATCTTAAAATTTTATCAAAAAATCTATACTTTTTCAATTTATTTAATTCCCTCATATTAAATAAATATATTGGTAAAGATATGGAAAAAATATTTTAAAAATTTTTAATAAATTATAGTTTTTTTATTTTTTTTGTGCTAGAATAATTAATGACATATGTCATAAACTAAAAAATCATTGTGATGAAAGGTAGGGTATTTATGAAAATAGCAGTTGCAAGTAAAGGTGCGTTAGTTTCTGAACATTTTGGACATTGTGAAAACTTTAATTTTTTTGAAATTGTAGATGGAGAATTGAAATCTGAAAAAATGGTTGAAAGTCCAGGTCATGATTGCCAAGGATTACCTAAATTCTTGAAAGAAAACGGAATTGAAATACTTATTTCAGGAGGAATGGGTAGAGGAGCTGTTTTAGGCTGTGAAAATCTAGGTATTGAAGTTGTTGTTGGTGCAACTGGAGATGCCAAAGAATCAGCAATAAAATTTGAAAAGGGTGAACTTCATTCAACAGGAGCACTTTGTAGCCATAATCACGAGCATGGACACCACCACAAATAGAGATATTGAAATATTTATGTTTGAAACTATTGATTTAAAGGAATAAATATACTATAGTTAAATAGAGGATAGTATTAATATAGTAAAGGAGATAGTTATGAACGTAAGTATGATATATTTTAGTAGCACTGGAAATACAGAGGCTCTAGCAGAAGCTTTAAAAGAGGGTCTTGAGCAGGGAGGACATACTGTAAATTTATTTGAGGAAGGTGTTTCTTCAGACGAGTTTATGAAAGGAGATATTCTTGCAATAGGTACACCAGCTTGTGGTACTGAGGATTATGATGAAACTATGATTAAGCCTTTAGTAAAAGAAATTGGCGATTTTAAAAATAAAAAACTTATTTTATTTGGTTCATACGGATGGGGCGATGGAGAGTATATGGATAACTTCAAAGATGAACTAGAAGATATGAATGTAGATATAATTGAAGATTTTGTAGTTTTAGAAACTCCAGATGAAGAAGCCTTAGAACATTTGAAAAAAGTGGGACAAGAAATAAAATAATTTACTTAACAAAAAAACAGGTGATAATTTTGAATCTTACCAAAATTATTACCTGTTTTTTTAGTTCTAAGAAAACTTCTTATTTAAGAAGTTCTAAAATGTCAGCTTTAGGCTTAGCACCTACAGAAACATTTGTAACTTGACCTTTTTTAATAACAACCATTGTTGGTATGCTTGAAATTCTAAATTGGCTAGCAAGTTCAGGTTGCTCATCTACATTTACTTTGCATATTTTTGCATCTGTAACTTCTTGAGAAATTTCATCAATAGTAGGGGCGATCATTTTACATGGACCACACCAAGCTGCCCAAAAATCAATTAGAACTGTTTTGTCTGATTTTACAACTTCTTCTTCAAAATTTTCTTTTGTTAAATTTATTACTGCCATTATTCTACCTCCTTATTTTGCACAAATAAAAATATATTACTTGTTGCACTTTCTATTATACCACAATATAGGTGATTTAAACAAACAAAGAACATTAAATCTATTTATAAATTATTTTCTTAAGTACTTAATTGCTGAATTTCCAGCTATTGCACCATCAGATACAGCTTTAGCTATTTGTAATAATCCACCAGTACAATCACCAGCAGCAAATAGACCAGATACATTTGTAGCCATATTTTCATCAACTATAATTTTATTACCCTCTGTAAATGCGCCTATTTTTTTTGCAAGAGCAAAAGAGTCAGCTGTACCATATCCAACAAATAAACCGTCTATATCTATTGTTTCACCATTTTCAAATTTTACAGAAGTCAAACTTTCCATACCGGGAAAAGGGGCTTTTGATGGATCTGCTATCAATTCAGTAACAGGTGTTTTGTAAATTTTAACGCTATCTGGGAAATTGGCAGTTATATCATCGCCATTTGTTAGTATGGAAACAGAGCTAGCTAATGGTATAAGTTCTTTAGCTTCATTAAGGGCGTAGTCGCCACTTCCTAGAACAGCTACATCTTTACCTTTGTAAAAGAATGCGTCACATATTGCACAGTAGCTAACGCCTTTTCCATCAAGTTTACGTATACCTTGTATTTTAGGTGTGTTTCGAGAAGTTCCTGTAGCTAGAATTACAGAATCTGTGTCAATAAAGCCATTAGTTGTTTTTACAGCAAAGTTTTTTGGACCGTCGCTACCCATTACTTCAACACCTAAGACTTCTTCGTTAATAAACTCAACTCCTAAATTTTTAGCTTGTGCAATGCCTCTTTCAATTAAATCCATACCTGTGATTGCTTCAGGAAAACCATAGTAATTTTCGATTTTAGAAGCTTTCGTTAATGCACCTGTACCATTTGCTACAACGGTTGTTTTGATACCAGCACGAGCAGTATAGATAGCTGAAGAAATTCCAGCAGGACCTTGACCTATTATAACTATTGATTTCATATTTTATCCTCCTTTTTAAAGATAAATACGATAAAGATAAAAAAGTTAAATACATTTCCATTTTTATCGTATCTAAAAATATAACTTATAAAATAATACATGTAAATATAATTGCTAAACGTAAATTTTTAAAAATATTAAAAAAGTTGCTCTCTGGTAATACTAGAGGAACAACTTAATTTACAAAATTTAAAATTACAATAATTCTTATTCTGCTATTTCTTCGCCTTCTGAATTAAGAACTTTTTCATATTCAGCAAATACAGCATTTTTGATTTTATCACGAGTTTCTGTATTTAGAGGGTGTGCAACATCTTTGAACACGCCAGAATTTAATCTTCTGCTAGGCATAGCAATAAATAATCCTTTAGGACCATCAATAATCTTCATATCGTGAACTACAAATTCTTCGTCAAATGTTACAGAAACAACTGCTTTCATTTTACCGTCATCGTCGTTTACTCTACGGATCTTCACATCAGTAATATTCATTTAAGTACCTTCCTTTCACTTAGTGAGATATATAGACAATAGTCTACTTTTTTTTAATTATACAATTAAAACATAAAAAATACAAGCCTTTATATTAAAAAACAAGTAAATCATACCAAAAATGTACTCTAAATATATTTCTATGTAAATATATTCTTGTTTGGCAACACTTTAATGGATTTTTCTTCTTCGTTTACATCTTGTAATTCAACTAAATAAGAATAGTCGTTAATTTTTTTCTTAATTGGATTTGAAGAAGCTATAACAACACCAGTTCCAACTATTTCAACTTGAAATTCTTCTAAAATATCATTAAGACCTTTAATACTTCCGCCACCACGCATAAAATCATCTATTATAATTGCTTTTTTTCCTTGAGTAACTGCTCTTTTAGATATTGATATTTTCTGTATTCGCTCATTGGATCCTGAAAAATAATTTATGCTTAAAGTAGAACCCTCAGAAATTCGACTTTCACGCCTTATAATTACTAGTGGCAGGTTAAGCATATGTGCAGTCATAGTAGCAAGGGGAATACCTTTTGTTTCAATGGTGCATACGTAATCTGCATTTAGTGAGTGAAATTTTTTAGCAAATACAGTGGCAACTTTCATCATAAGAGAGGTGTCGAACATAATATCTGAAGTGTATAAAAAACCTCCGCCTAAAATTCTGCTTGAATCTTCCAGCCTTTCTGAAATTTCCTGTTGTAATTTGTAACAATCTTCATCAGATATGTTGGGAATTAGCATTATTCCGCCACCAGCACCTGAAATAGTTTGTAATGTGCCCATATCTGTATCATTTAAAATGTCCTTTATTGTTTTTAAATCTTCGCTAATACTTGTTTTGGCAGCGTTTAAAAGTTGGCAGAAATAATTTAAGTTGTAACGCTTACAAGGATTTTCACTAAGTATTTTAGTTATAATAGCAACTCTTTCGGCTCTTTTCATTACTGAGATTCCTTTCATAATAAACAATTATCTTACGTATATTCTAACATACTAAAGTATTTTTAGATAATATTTTATTGAAAACAAAGATTTTTTATGTTTTTTGTGTTAGAATATATATGGATTTTTATGGGTGATTTAATAGATTCGTATGAAAATTCATTAACCTAAAAGGAGCTAAAAAAATGATTTTAAATTTTGATAAATATAAGAATATTCACTGTATTGGTATAGGCGGAATCGGTTTAAGTGCAATCGCTGAAATTCTTTTAGATAGAGGATACAATGTGTCTGGCTCAGATATGCAGGAAACTGAAATAACTGATAAATTGATAAAAAAAGGAGCTAAGATATATTTAGGTCATCGAGAAAAAAATATAAATGATACGGACTTAGTTGTATATTCTGCTGCAGTTAGCAAGGAAAATCCAGAACTTTTAGAAGCAAAAAAAAGAGGTATTCCAGCTGTAAATAGGGCTGAAATGTTAGGAACACTCATGGAAGACTATGAAAATAGCATAGCTGTTGCAGGTACTCATGGGAAGACTACAACAACTTCTATGATTTCACTTATATTAAACAATGCAAAAAAAGAACCGACTATATTGGTAGGCGGAAAATTAGCAGAAATAGATGGAAATGTCAAGGTTGGAAAAAGTGATTATTTCGTTACGGAAGCTTGTGAGTATATGGATAGCTTTTTGGAGTTAAAGCCTAAAATTGAAATAATACTTAATATTGATTCTGATCATTTAGATTATTTTAAAGATATAGACCACATAGTCAAATCTTTTGAAAGGTTTACAGACTTAGTGGGCAAGGGTGGAACTGTAATTGCTTATGATGCAAATCCATTTGTAAATAACGTTATAAAGAATAAAGAAAATGTTATAACTTTTGGACTTAGTGATAATTGTAGTTATTATGCAAAGGATATAGAGTTTAATAACGAAGGTTTTCCAGAGTTTAAGGTATATAATGAAAACAAAGAACTTTGCAATATGAAATTGGCAGTACCAGGAGAACATAATATTTTAAATGCTATCGCTGCTTTTGCTTGTTGCCATTTTTTAGGAGTAGATGTGGAAACAATAAAAGAAACTCTTGGGAATTATACAGGAACCCAGAGGCGATTTGATGTTATGGGGATTACTGAAAATGGAGTGCAAGTAGTTGATGATTATGCACATCACCCAACAGAAATAAAAGCCACATTAACAGCTGCAAAAAATATACCACATAAAGATTTATGGTGTGTATTCCAACCTCATACTTACACTAGAACTATAGCTCTTTTTGATGAGTTTCAGCACTCTTTTGATAAAGCGGATAAGATTATAGTAACAGAAATATATGCAGCAAGAGAGAAAAATATTTACAAAATTAGCTCTAAAGATTTAGTTTCAGCATTAAAAAAAGCATATCCATTGAAAGAAATTTATTATTTTCAAGACTTTAGTGAAATAGCTAGCTTTATAGAAAACAACTCTCAAAAAGACGATTTGCTTATAACAATGGGTGCAGGAGATATTTATAAAGTCGCAGAAATTATATTGCAATAGAATATGAAAGGAGTTTTATATGACTATTGAGGAATGTATGAAATTAGAAGAACAGAGAATGAGTATAAATAAAGGTCATTTGGAAAATGGAGTTTGTTTTCAAGATATTACTACAGCATATATAGATGAAGGTGTAGTGATTGGAAAAGGTACTTACATAGCTAGTAATGTAACTTTAAGTGGGGAAACTAAAATCGGTGAAAATTGTAAAATATACAGCGGTACAAGAATAGAAAATTCTCACCTAGGAAATGAAAATAAAATAGATAATGCAGTGATAGTGGAAAGTAAAATAGGTGATGGAAATGCTATAGGACCTTTTGCTTATTTAAGACCTAACACTGTTATAGAAAATAATTGTAAAATAGGAGATTTTGTAGAAGTTAAAAATTCTAAAATATGTAATGGTTCAAAGGCATCACATCTAACATATATAGGTGATTCTGATATAGGTGAAAATGTTAATTTAGGTTGTGGCGTTGTTTTTGTAAATTATGATGGTAAAAATAAATATAGAAGTGTAGTTGAAGATAATGCTTTTATAGGTTGTAATACAAATATAGTTTCTCCTGTTACAGTGGGAGATAGTGCATATATTGGAGCTGGAACTACAGTTACTAAAAATGTTCCTAAAGATTCCCTAGTGGTAGGAAGAACAAAGGAAAAGACTATTGAAAATTGGTCGGCAAAAAGAGGATTGTTAAAAAAATAACAAACAAAAAAGTGTGTTAATAATTATATTGTGAAAAAGATATTTTAGTATAGATTTTTTACGTGAATTGTATTTAAGGAGGAGTAATATGAAAAGCGGTGCATTCGAAGATTTTAAAATTTTTACAGGGACATCTCACCCAGAACTTGCAGAGGAAATAGCAGGTATATTAGGAAAAACTGTGGGAAAAGCCACTGTAAATAAATTTAGTGATGGAGAAGTTTCTGTAAACTTGTGGGAGACTGTAAGAGGGATAGATTGTTATATTATCCAGCCAACTTGCAATCCAGTAAATACAAGTTTAATGGAAATTTTGATTATGATTGATGCTATGAAAAGAGCATCAGCAGGAAGAATTAATGTTGTAATGCCGTACTATGGATATGCTAGACAAGACAGAAAAGCTAAGGCAAGAGATCCGATCACAGCAAAATTGGTAGCAGACTTATTAGTTGCAGCAGGAGCTGATAGAGTAGTAACTATGGATTTACACGCTGCACAGATACAAGGTTATTTTAACATACCTTTAGATCATCTTTTAGGAATGCCTATTTTAGTTGATTATTTTAAAAATAAAAATTTAGATGATTTAGTTTTAGTTTCTCCAGACCACGGAAGTGTAACTCGTAC
>PDWI01004502.1_pt1 | contig 18637 bp, 16 predicted proteins | sample 1430891 | NCBI WGS metagenome assembly PDWI01 (sample SAMN01162508, study PRJNA174530) | Oral metagenome, whole genome shotgun sequencing project. | biome: Marine environment; feature: Marine mammal; material: Swab sample of the gingival sulcus; isolation source: swab sample of gingival sulcus...
ATAGACTCTATAGAAATAGACGAAGAAGCTAGGACTGTAAAGTTCACTTTGAAGAAGGTTATTTTCACAACTGACGCAACAATTTTCTATGAGACTTGGATATTACCTGAAGAAACTATAAAAGCTGGTGCAAAAGAAGCTGACCAAACTGTACAAGAGTACGTTAAGACAAACATCTCTAACCCAATCGGTTATGGTCCATACGTATTTGATGAGTACAAGGAAGCTGAATATGTAAGGCTAAAAGCTTTTGACAACTACGTTGGAAAAGCTCCTGCTATAAAAGAAATCATCGTTAAGGTTACACCTAGTGAAACAGAACTAGACCAGCTACTTCAAGGTGAAGTTGACCTACTACCTAAATCTGTTGAAGATGAAAAAATCTCAGCTGTAAAAGACGATCCAAACATGGCTTATAACAACTACTTCAGACACGGTGGCGGTACCATGGTACTTCACACTGACTACGAGGCATTCCAGCTTACAGAAGTTCGTCAGGCGTTTGCTTACGTATTCAACAGACCAAAGGTTATAGAGCTATTCTTAGGTGAGTACGGTATCTCATCTCAGGGACCTTACTCTAAGAACCAGTGGATGATGTATGATGACGACGAGCAAGACCTAATAGGAACTGCCGAAAACAGCAGATTTGAAGATTCACTAATCGACTATGACATCTTGGATGCTGACGGAAACTTTGATGAAGAAGCTAACATAGCAAAGGCTCATGAACTACTAGACGCGGCAGTTGCTAAAACTGATGGAGAATACGCTAACCTAACAGGTGATGCAGAGTCTGGATATATGTGGAAGGGCGAACCACTAGACATTAAGATAACTTACACTGAGTTCTGGTCTGACACTTACAACTTGGTTTGGACTGATGATTATATCTCTAAGCTAGGTTTCAAGGTAACTCTACAAGGACTAGACTGGCCTGTAATGTATGGTCACTGGATTGGCGACACTCAAGAAGAAAGACAATACCACGCCTTTGTAGGTGGAAACTCATACACTATCAAATCTAACCCTAAACAAGATTACGCAACAGATAAGATAATGCCTTGGGGACAGCCTTCAGCAAACGGTCCTCGTTTCACAGGTGGATCTACTTACACACCTGAAGAGTGGGATGCATTACTAAATGAAATCGAAAACGTGAATCCTTTGACAGGAAGAGATGAGTACAGAACGAAGTGGAGAAAGTTTGTAGAAACGTTCAACAAAGAAGTTCCAATAATACCTGTATACAATAATAACTACCACGACCTATACACAGCAGACCTTGAGAACTTTAATACGAATGCTATATGGCCTTGGACAAGCGCTATTTTAGATGCGAACTGGAAATAGTATTAAATATCTTAGCACAATGCAATTGACATAAGGCGTTAATTTCCCCACCCCTATTTAGGGTGTGGGGTGTGCGCCGCTTTAATAGATAGCATTCTGAGGCCACTATTTAAGTTTAGATAGTGGCCTTGTTTTAAAGAGATGAGGTGAAACAATGCAAGACAAAGAGATTAGGGGATCAAAAAGTTTCCTTGAAATCGTAAAGCCGTATGTAATATACATACTAAAGCGTTTGGTTTCTCTCATACCCGTATTTTTGATTATATCGCTTGTAATATTTATATTGATAAACTTGATGCCAGGTGATCCCGTTATGGCAATGCTAGACCCTGAAAAGACTGCTGCCATGACAATTGAAGAGCGGAACCAGTATGTAGAAACCATGAGAGAGTTTTTGGGTTATGACAAATCGCCTATAGAAAGATATTTCTTTTGGCTTAGAGACACGGTTTTCAAGGGTGAGTACGGCTATTCTATAAGGTATAATAAACCTGTAAATCAGATTATTGGCGCCAATATAGCCCGTTCTTTTAAGGTAAATATAATTGGATTTATATTTGCGTTTATGATTTCTATCCCCATAGGCATAACGGCGGCGGTTAAGAAGAACAAATTCTTTGATAAATCGGTTACAGTACTCACCATAATAGGGGTTTCGATGCCGTCATTCTTCTTGGCACTGCTCCTTATAATGCTATTTGTAGTTACCTTGGGCTGGCTACCATTTTCAGGTATGTCAGATCCTAGAGGAGTGATTCCAGATTGGCATTATATAATATTACCTGTAACGGTCATAGTCCTCTCATCTCTAGCTAGTCTAGTTAGATATGTAAGGGCTGCTATGATAGAAGTTTTAAAAGCTGACTACGTCAGGACAGCTAGAGCAAAAGGCCTAAAAGAAAAAGTGGTTATATACAGACATGCATTTCAAAATGCTTTACTTCCAGTAGTTACACTAGTGGGTCTATGGATACCGGGTCTATTTGGAGGGTCGATCATAGTTGAGAAGATTTTTGCATATCCAGGAATGGGATACCTATTAAGTGAAGCGTATCTCTACAAGGATAGGGCTATACTTCAAACTGCGCTGCTCTTCTTTGGACTGTTAACCCTACTCGGAAACATATTTATTGATGTAGGGTATATGGTTGTAGACCCGAGAATCAGAGAAGGGAAGGTGAAATAATGTCTTCAGTTGTAAAAGAAAACAAAGATGAAAATAAAGGCTTCAGTAAAGACGATGAGGTCATTCTTTCGCCTACACAGCTAATGATCGTGAAGTTCAAAAGCAACAGACTTGCCATGTTCGGTTTTTGGCTCTTTGTGATAATAGTTGCAGTTGTAGTTGTAACCCACTTTTATACAGAAATCACAGGTTATGATTTTTCTAAAACCGACAAGGCTCTAAAGAACCTACCCCCAAGTTGGGAACATCCTTTTGGAACTGACAAATACGGTAGAAATACCTTTGTAAGAGTACTTGAAGGAGGTTGGATTTCTATCCAAGTTGGTGTTTTATCCACCTTTATGGCTGTTACCATCGGCGTTACTTTGGGCGCTATTGCAGGATATTTCGGTGGCGTGGTTGATATAATAATAATGAGGATTGTAGAGGTTATATATTCCTTCCCGTTCTTGGCTTTAGCATATATTATATCTGCAATATTCAGGGATGAGCCAGCAGAATTCCGGCTGTTTGTAATAATAATAACCCTTGGATTCATACGATGGACGGGTCTGGCAAGGCTTGTTCGGGGTCAGGTAATGTCTTTAAAAGAACAGGACTATATACTAGCTACCAAGGCGCTTGGAATAAAAAAGAAAAATCAGATAATGCGTCACTTGATACCAAACGTTCTCGCTATAGTAGTTGTATCTGCAACTCTAACATTTGCGACGGCTATACTAGGGGAAGCCTTCTTATCTTACTTGGGACTATCCGTTACAGAGCCTATACCTACATGGGGAGCGCTCTTATCTAAGGCAGCTAAGAACAGTACTAGTCTTAGAAAGTACTGGTGGATATGGGTATACCCTGGAACCCTTTTATTCTTGTTTATAATGAGTATAAACCTAGTTGGAGAGGGACTAAGGGATGCTATAGACCCTAAGGCTGAATACACTACAAAAGAACAGAGAAAGGCTATGAAAAAGAAACGCAAAGAAGAAAAATTAGCGGCTAAGCAAGCAAATTCAGCTAAACTTGCTACAGAAAACAGTAAAGGAGGGGAGTAGATGTCAAAGCCATTACTTGAGGTGAAAAATCTTCATACGTACTTCTTTACTAACAAGGGTGTAATAAAGGCTGTGCAAGGTGTTGATTTTTCAATAGAATCTGGAAAGACACTCGGTATAGTTGGAGAGTCTGGTTCTGGAAAATCCGTTACTTCGTTTAGCATACTTGACCTTTTAGACCATCCAGGAGAGGTAGTAGACGGAGAGATATTATTTGAGGGAAAAAACATTGTAGGAATAAGCAATGATGAGATGAGAGACATCCGTGGAAATGATATATCTATGATATTTCAAGAGCCTATGACATCTCTAAACCCAGTTCACAGGATAGGTAGACAGCTTAGTGAACCATTGATGCTCCACCAAGGAAAGTCAAAAGAAGAGGCTTGGGAGCACGCTATAAAGTTATTAGACGAGGTTAAGATACCTAATCCTGAGAATGTAGTTTACAACTACCCATTCCAATTGTCTGGTGGTATGAGACAGCGTGTTATGATAGCTATGGCTCTAGCATGTGAACCGAAGCTTCTAATAGCCGACGAGCCTACAACTGCCCTAGACGTTACTATCCAAGCTCAGATATTTAAATTGATGAACGACCTTAAGAAGAATCACAACACCGCTATAATGTTTATAACTCATGACCTAGGAGCCATTGCAGAACTTGCAGATGACGTTGTTGTAATGTACACAGGAGAGGTCGTTGAAAGGGCTGATGTAGACACTATATTTGATAGGGGAACGAAGTATTCTCACCCTTATAAAGATGGTCTATTAAAGTCAATTCCGTTATTAGACGAAGAAGTTGAGTATCTAGATCAGATAGAGGGAAGTGTGCCTCACCCATTAAAATTACCTAAAGGTTGTAGGTTTTCAACTCGTTGCGAATACGCTACTGAAAAGTGCATCAATGAAAAGCCTGAGTTAGTAGAAGTGGAAAAAGGACACCTTGTAAGGTGCTTCTATCCGGAAGCGGGGTGTAGGAATGTCTAAGGTATTATTAGAAACTAGGGGAATAAAAAAATATTTTCCAACTGGAAAAAAGAGGAAAGAAAAGAAAAACATCGAAAAGGCTATTACAAATGCCGTAAAGGTGTACAAGTCTGAACATCCAGATTTTGACGAGGATATAAGCGACAAAGCTCTGTTTGATAGGGTATATCAAGAATACAAGGATGGAGCCGATTTTAGCGATCGTATAGATGATGCTTTTTCTGAGTATGAAGGTCTTGTAAAGGTAGATGGAGAAAGGCTATACGTAAAGGCTAATGACGGAATAGACATAGTAATCCACGAGGGAGAAACAGTAGGTTTGGTTGGAGAATCTGGATGTGGGAAATCTACATTTGGAAGGACCATACTTAAACTTTACGAGCCAACTGATGGTCAGATTTTCTTTGAGGGAGAAGATATAACCGAGTATTCCAGTTCAGAGATGATTCCTTTGAGGCAGAAGATGCAGATTATATTCCAAGACCCGTATTCTTCGCTAAACCCTAGGATGACTGTTGGAACATTGATAGGTGAAGCCCTTCTTGAACACGGAATATACAAGAGGAATGACCCTGCCTTTGAGGAATATGTAAAAGAAATTATGAGGACCTGTGGACTTGCTGATTATATGATATACAGGTATCCACACGAGTTTTCGGGTGGACAGAGACAGAGGATTGGGATAGCCCGTGCCTTGGCTTTAAAACCAAAGTTCATAGTTTGTGATGAGGCTGTTTCAGCACTTGACGTTTCCATTCAGTCACAGGTTATAAACCTTTTAAAGGACTTACAGAAAGAATATAAATTAGCTTACCTCTTTATATCACACGATTTATCCGTTGTTAAGCACATAAGCGACAGGATAGGTGTTATGTATTTGGGGGATATGGTTGAATTTTCTGAGAAGCACGATTTATATGACAACCCACAACATCCTTACACAAAGGCTCTTCTATCGGCTGTTCCTGAGACGGACTTACAGAAGATGAGGAATAAGAAGAGGATAGTCTTAGAAGGCGATATTCCATCTAACATAGTTGTGCCTACTGGTTGTAAGTTTCACACAAGGTGCCCTATAGCTAAGGGTATATGTAAGAGAGAGATTCCCGAGTTTAAGGAAGTGTCGGAAGGTCACTTTGTAGCCTGCCACTTTAGTGGAGCAGAATTATGAGTTTTATGAAGAGGTTTGATGAAGGTTTTGGCTCACGAAAGCGCAAAGCGTTGGAAGAAGATGAGACCATTAAGGAGCTTAGGGAAAAAACCGAGTTTGAAAAGGGAGATTTCCTTGCGCTTGTACTTGCCTTTATAATTGCTGTAGGACCTGTAGTATTAGTTTTACTATTTTTGTTCTACGCTATAACAACCTATTTCTTTTCTTAATAATTTTAAGACCCCGAGAAGGTTTTATATACCTATATAAGATCTGATCGGGGTATTTAATTTCTGTTTTCTTTATAAAAAAAATGATATTCTATATATAATTTGATTGACAAATCTCCTCAATGGGCGTACTCTATGAAATGGCTTTAAATCTAAAATATGGAGGTTTCTGATGAGTGAACACCTAATAATAGGCGTTTCAATTTTTGTTATAACCTACGCTCTTATAGTTTCTGAAAAATTTAACCGAACTGCTGTAGCTATGTTTGGTGCTGTTTTGATGTTGATTTTTAATATTGAAAATCAGAAAATTGCCTTTGAACATATAGATTTCAATACTATATTCTTGCTCATAGGGATGATGATTATTGTAAATATTATGAAGCGTACTGGTGTTTTTGAATATTTAGCTATAGTTATCGCCAAAAAGGCTGGTGGAAATCCGTGGAAGATAGTGGTTCTTTTTTCTATTCTTACCGGAATATCCTCAGCACTTCTCGACAACGTAACTACAATTTTACTAATAGTTCCGATAACGATAGTAATTTCTGAATCATTAAATTTGAACCCAATACCTTTTTTGATGCCAGAGGTATTAATAGCCAATATTGGTGGAGCGGCGACTCTTATAGGAGACCCTCCTAATATAATGATAGGTAGTGCTTCTGGATTGGGCTTTAACGACTTCCTATTAAATCTACTTCCAGTTATATTGGTCGTGGTGTTGGTTAGCCTCGTGGTTATGCGTTTTGTATACAAGCAAAGACTATCTTGCCTAGAGGAATCCAAAAAGGCTATAATGAAGATGAGGGAAGATTTGGCTATAAAAAATAAGCCTCTACTTATTAAATCTTTGGCAGTCTTATTTATAACTATGATGGGATTTTTGCTTCATCAATATTTTGGATACGAATCAGCAACTGTAGCCCTCTTTGGAGCAGGAACCCTTTTACTAGTAAGTGGAATTGAACCGGAGGATATATTTGCTGAAGTAGAGTGGCCTACAATATTCTTCTTTGCCTCTCTCTTTATATTGGTTGGCACTTTAAATGATATTGGGGTAATAGAGTTTTTAGCAAAACAAATGATTGGATTAACGGGAGGAGATAGGCTTTTAACCGTTATGGTTATACTCTGGGGTTCAGCAATTGCCTCTGCGTTTTTGGATAACATCCCCTTTGTTGCCACGATGATTCCCTTGATTCAAAACATAGGCGTAATGACAGGTATGAACATAATTCCGCTTTGGTGGGCGCTTGCATTAGGGGCGTGCTTAGGTGGAAATGGAACTATGATTGGAGCCTCTGCAAACTTAATTGTTGGAGGAATTTTAAAGAAGCATGGATATAAGCTTTCTTTTGTTGAATTTATGAAGGTCGGATTTCCGATAATGGTAATCTCTATCGGAATATCAAGTGTTTATCTGTACGTGGTTTATCTGTAGGGGTAATTTTATGAGAAAGATGATTGATGCCGAAGTAAGATTTAATTCGATGAAACTCAGGCAAATGGGGGGGATTGTCGAAGAAATAAAAAGTAAGATGTGTTACGTCAAATTTGATGTAGAGGGTATGAGGGTATCCTATGTTTACAACGTAAACAAACGAGGGAATTACTTCTTGGAAAGGGTTAAACCCTATCCAGCTCCTATTAGAGAATATGATGAGGAAGATCAGATTGTAGATGTTATAAAAACAGATCTAGAGCAATTTAAAAACGCATCTAAAAGCCACAATTTTAATGGTTTTATAGAAATAAATAAAAAGATGAGTGAAACTCTTAAAAAGTTTGAAGACCTATTTTTGTATTATAATGTTCCGGAGGAAGAGAATAGACTCATATACAACAAACTTTTAGAGATAGAAGCTGAAATAGAAAAGACCAAGAGGTCCGTGGAGAGAGTATACCACAAAAAAGACCCAGAAAATCTAATATAACGTCAAGATAATTTAGTAATAATCTGCATTAAGATTGTTTATAAAATTTAGGTATTGAAAAATTCCGCCGTGTAGTTTTTTTAGAACCGCAGGGCGGACTTTTATTGTAAACACAAGGTTATTTATTCCTGGGATTTCTCAGTTGATATCTAAATAATTATAAAAAATATAGCTAAATAAACATTTTAATTAATTATGTCAATCTTGACACCTGAAAAATAACTAATATATATAGACATTGATGTATTAAATATGATAACATTCCCATAAAGTAAACAGGTTTACTTTATGGGAGAAGGGTCTGTGAAAAATTATATTTTAAAAAGGGTTCTGATGGGCGTTATGACCATCCTAATAGTATTTACTATTAATTTTGTCATCATCCATATTGCTCCTGGTGATCCGATAAAGACACTTATGGGAAAGGAAAGGGATGATCCTGCCATGCGAGCGGCTCTGCAAGAAAAATTTGGCTTGGACAAACCGCTTCCAGAGCAGTATGTGAGATATTTGGGAGCAGCTTTGCAGGGAGACCTCGGAAATTCTATAATGTACAACCGTCCAGTTGTGGACATGGTTGGCGAAAAGCTTTTCCCGACTATTCTCTTAGTTTTGACATCGGGAATTCTGGCTTTGATCATAGGTACTATTATGGGGATATATGCCGCCAGGAAGGAGGGTTCATTTATAGATATAATCTTTTCTGGTTTAAATTATGTACTAAATTCAATACCTACATTCTGGCTTGGACTTATGTTGATAATTATCTTTGCTTCGGTTTTGAAGATATTTCCTTCCTATGGAATGACGAATGTAAGGGCTAAGTACAAGGGTGTAGAATACATAGTAGACGTCATAACCCACATGGTTTTACCAGTGAGTACTATGGTTTTAGTTTTAGTTCCGATGTATTTTAGGATAGCTAAGACGTCTATTTTACAGGTAATGAGCGAAGATTATATAGTAACCCTGAGGGCAGCAGGTCTGAGTGAAAAGAAGATATTTAATAAGTATATATTTAGAAATGCAATACTTCCTACCATCACTTTATTTGGAATGTCCATGGCATTTCTTATTACGGGAGGCACACTGGTTGAAATTGTATTTGCGTGGCCTGGAACAGGAAGGCTTGTACTTACTGCAATAAGTCAGAGAGATTATCCTACACTGATGGGAATATATTTGATAATGTCTGTGTTTATTTCAATAATGATGTTAATAACGGATTTGGTCTATGCCATTTTTGATCCTAGAATAAGATATGATTAGGAGGCTGTACTCGTGAAAAACGTTTTTAAGGCTATTGGCAGTGATTTCCAGCTTACTGCAGGTTTGATAGGGCTTTTGATTATAGTTTTAGTGGCAGTATTTGCTCCTGCCATTACGCCATGTCCACCTGACTATTATAGTGACGATGTTTTAAATCCGCCAGGGGAAAATGGGCACTTGTTGGGAACAAATAACCTTGGTCAAGACATCTTCAGTATGCTTATATACGGAACTAGGGCGTCCTTATTGGTGGCGCTTATATCCGCATTAATTGCTGGGGCATTGGGAGTTATAATCGGAGGTGTAGCTGGTTACATGGGAGGCAAAGTAGATGCGGTGGTATCAGAAATTATAAATGTATTTATGATGCTCCCTGCATTGTTTTTGATACTTCTTATAATAGCCTTATTCGGCAATAGTTTGGTAAATGTAATGATAGTAATCGGAATAATAACTTGGCCTGGAAATGCTAAGTTGATGAGGGCTCAGGCACTTTCCCTTAGAAAGAGGACCTTTGTTATGAGCGCTATAACAATGGGAGAGAGTCAAGGACAAATACTTATGAAGTATATAATACCAAATGGAATCTTTCCGGTTATAGCAAATACTACCATGGGAATGAGTAACGCAATACTCACAGAGGCTAGTTTGAGCTTTTTGGGCCTAGGTGATCCCACTGTAACCAGTTGGGGACAGATGATATACAATGGAAAATCCTATATTACAAGTGCGTGGTGGATATCTGCATTTGGTGGTTTGGCTATAGTGATAACGGTTCTCGTATTCTACTTGTTGGGTGATGGTTTAAATCACGTTTTAAACCCTAAACATATAGTGGAGGGTAAATAGATGGACGTCATGGAAAATAACAGAATAATAGATATAAACAACCTATCTGTAACATATTTTAACGGAGATCAGGAAGTCTATGCAGTTAGAGACGTTTCGCTTTTTGTAGATAAGGGTGACGCTTTAGGGATTGTTGGAGAATCTGGTTCCGGTAAATCCACCCTTGCAATGGCGGTCTTAAGACTCCTCAGTGAAAAAACATCTAGGATTGAAGGAGAGGCGATTTTCTTGGGGAGAGATATATTAGATATATCTCCAGACGAGATGAAAAAGATAAGGTGGAAGGATATATCCGTAGTATTCCAAAAGTCTATGAATTCGCTCAGTCCGGTACATAGAATTTCTACCCAAGTAGAGGATATCTATAGGGCACATGTTCCAAACGCCACCAGTGAAGAGATAGAGACCATATTTTTGGATTTGTTGAGGCTTGTGGGGTTGCCAGATAGGATTTATAGTTCTTATCCCCATGAACTATCGGGTGGAATGTTACAGAGGGTCTCTATAGCTCTTAGCCTAATTCACGACCCAGTTTTGCTTATATTAGATGAAGCTACTACGGCTCTTGATGTAGTAACTCAAGGGCAAATATTAGATGAAATAAAAGAGATGGAAAAAGAGAGGGATATGACTAGGATAATGATAACGCATGATATATCTGTCGTGTCTGCATCCTGTAATAAGATTGCTGTTATGTATGCTGGAAAGCTTCTTGAAACCGGTATGACAATAGATGTTTTAAAGAACCCTAAACATCCATATACCAAGGGGTTATTATCTTCTTTTCCAGCTCTGAGGGGAGAAAAGAAAACTATAAGGGGATTAAAGGGCTACTTGCCTGATTTGTCAGTTTTACACAAGTCCTGTGTTTTTGCACCTAGGTGTGCACATGCTACTGATAGGTGTAGGTCTGAGGAGCCCAAGCAGGTTGAACTTGAAAACGGAAGGCGTGTATCCTGTTTTCTTTATGATGGAGGTGTGAGTGGTGAATAAGGACGCATTTATAAAAATAAAAGACGTCAATATGTGGTACCCCGTCAAGAAGAAAAACATATTCAGCAGAAAAAAATCCTTTGTAAAAGCGGTTGGGGGTGTAAGCCTTGAAATAGAAAGGGGAGATGTATTAGGTGTAATCGGCGAGAGTGGTTGCGGGAAGAGCACCTTGGGACGAATACTAGCTAGGCTTGAAAAACCAACATCTGGTGATGTTTTAATAGATGGTGTCTCTTCAGAAGAACTCATAGCTAATGACAATAAGGCGTTTAGACAAAAGGTTCAGATTATATTCCAAAACCCCTTTGACACCTTTACCCCTAGGGATACCATAGAGAAGATACTCCTAAGGGCGCTCAGGATTCATTCCATTGGAAAAAATGATGAAGAAAGGATACAGATAGCTGTCGAAGCCTTGGAAAAGAATGGGTTATTGCCAGCTGAAGACATCTTAAAGAGGTATCCTCATGAGTTGTCAGGTGGGCAGCTACAAAGGGTTTCAATACTTAGGGCGATGTTTTTAGAACCTGAGTTTTTGATAGCTGACGAACCCGTTTCCATGCTCGATGTATCCGTTAGGGCGGATATAATAAACACCCTAGCGAATATAGCCTCAAGTGGTAGGGCGGTGGTGTTTATAAGCCACGATATAGCATTAACGAGGTATATATCCAATAAGATTGCAGTAATGTATTTGGGAAGGATAGTTGAGTATGGTGATACAGAACAAATTATATCAAATCCACAGCACCCATACACTAGGGCGCTCATATCAAACTGTGCTTCCATAGACCCAGAGGAAGAGTTGCATACAATACAGCTTGAGGGAGAACCTCCTACGCCTGTGGATCCCGGTCCTGGATGTTACTTTCTTCCAAGGTGTTATGAGGCGTGTGATCGATGCAAGGATGGTTACCCAGACCTTGTCGATAGAGGGGATGGTCACTTTGTATCGTGTTTTAGAGAAAGACATTAGGTCGTTTATAAGGGGTTGGCTTGTCTATTAGAGTAGTCATGAATGTAGCCGAATTTTTTGCACTCTATAACCTTTAAACGGCTTGTGTATATAGTTGGCGTTTACTCGGCGTCGGGAATTGTTGTTTGTTCGGTTTTAGTTTTTGGGGAGGTAGATTATGAAAAAAAGATTAGCTTTATTACTTGTCTTTGTCTTAGTAATTTCCATGTTTGCAGCATGTGGTGGCGAAGATAAAAAGGAAGAACCTAAAGAAGATGACAAGGGAAAAGTAGAAGAAGAGGATAAGAAAGAAGACGATAAGAAGGAAGAAGATAAGAAAGAAGAAGATAAGAAAGAAGAGGATAAGGAAGAGGCTAAGGATGACGGAGAAGAGTTTGTTGTCGTCGTTAGATCTTATGGAGACCCACTTTCATTTAATCCTGTATCAATAGCTGACGATAATGGGTACTCGATACACCAAAATCTTTTTAATAGGTTAGTAAAACTAGATGCTTCAAAGAGCGTAGTTCCAGACCTAGCAAAGGAATGGGAAGTATCGGATGACGGAATGAAGATAACTTTCTATCTAAAGGACAACGCATTTTGGCACGATGGTGAAAAGGTAACTGCGGATGACGTAAAATACACTATGGACGTCGTTTTAGAAAATGAAGCTTACTTCTTGAACGCATCTCTTAAATCTGTAGATAATGTTGAGGTAGTAGATGACTATACAGTTGTATTCAATATGAAGAGCCCTGACGTTGCAGTACTAGGGTATCTAGGATGGTATGGTTCATTTATTATGCCTGAGCACATATTTAACAATGGAGAGGCTTGGGAAGACAACGCAGCTACAATGAATCCAATCGGATCTGGACCATTCAAATTTGAAGAGTTCAAGCAAGGTGAGAGCGTAACATTAGTTAAGAATGAAAACTACCACGATGGAGCACCTAATATTGACAGATTGATATTCTCGATAATTCCAGATGACGCTACAGCTGTACAGGCATTTTTAAACGGAGAGATAGACGATTTAGGTGCAGTTCCAACTGCAAATGTTGAGGAATTAAAGGCTAACCCAGACGCTACTATGGTTCTTAATGAATACCCATCTCCAATGATGTTTGTATTCAACTTGAACAATGAAATCCTACAAGATGTAGCTGTAAGAAAGGCAATCGCTATGTCAATAGACAAGGACGAAATTTCTAAAAAGGTCTACAATGGAGCTCAAGAGCCCGAATACAACATGTACCCATCTATAGTAGAATGGGCTTCAAATAGCGAAGATACTTCTCCTATGTTTGACATAGAGGGAGCAAAGGCTGTATTGGAAGACGCTGGATATGAAATGGACGAAGATGGATATTATATCAGGGGTCTTGTAGTAGATGTATTTGAAGGCTATGGATATCCAGATTCAGCTAAGTTAATTCAGGCAAGCCTAAAAGAAGCGGGTATAGAATTAGAAGTAGCCGTACACGAATTTAATGCTTGGGATGAAAAGGTATTTGTAAACAAGGATTTCATAGCAGCTACAATGGGTGGATTCCAAGGTCCAGACCCAGCGGCTCTATTTAACAGAGTTGGTACTGGTGGAAGTATGAACCTTTGCGGATACTCAAATCCTGAAGTTGACAAGATGTTTGATGAGGCCCTAGCAATAGGTGATAAAGAAAAGAGAGCAAAAATCTACAAAGACATTCAAGCTATTTTGGCAGAAGACCTACCCGTGTGCCCAATAGTTAAGTATGCAGGCTGGGAAGCTTATGCTTCTAACCTCAAGAACATGCCTATTGAAGGTGCTGGTAAGTGGGGCTGGAGTGAGTATACCTTCGTAGAGAAAAAATAGGAGAAAAAGATGCAAAAATTAATTCATCGAATCTTGGATGAAATACCTCATTATGATAGGTTTTTAAGCACTGCGGAAATGGATGAATCTTCGGTGCAGCTTTCTAAAAAGTATCCTGAATTGGTGGATTTATTTGAGATAGGGGTGTCTGCTTCTGGCAGACCCCTCAATTGTCTCAAAATAGGAAGCGGTAAGAAAACTATTTTGTTTATGGGGTGCCCGCATCCAAACGAGCCCATAGGGGCTATGTTGACTGAATATCTTACTGAAAAGGTTGCAAGTGATAAAGAGCTTAGGGAGGCATTCGATTACACTTGGTACTTTGTTAAATCTTGGGATATAGACGGAACGGCGTTAAATGAAGGGTGGTTTAGGGGACCTTTTACGGTTAGGAATTACGCTCGTAATTTTTATAGACCAGCGCCACTCCAGCAGGTTGAATGGACATTTCCCATAGATTATAAAAACTATCACTTTGACAAAATGATGTCTGAAACAGAGGCGATAAAAAATTTAATAGACAAAATAAAACCAGACTTGGTATATTCGCTTCACAATGCAGGGTTTGGTGGAGCTTATTGGTATATAACTAGGGATGAACCAGAACTATATCCAAAGTTTTATGAACTTGCAGAATCCAGGGGAATACCCCTACAGCTAGGAGAACCAGAAGCACCCTATGGAGTGCTATATAGTGATGCAGTGTTTAATATGATAGATACTGCCGACGAATATGATTACTTAGAAAAGTATTCCGATGATCCACCTGAGGAAAAACTTTCGGCTGGCGGTTCTAGCGCATATTATGCTGGCAAGGTCTCGGGAGCTCAGACCATAGTAACTGAACTTCCTTACTTTTACGATGACAGGATATGCGATATGTCTGAAACCGAATTTATAAGGTCTGATTTAGTAATAGAGTTTATGGAATTTTCAAAGGAAAAGGACAAATATGTACAGTCACTCTTATCTAAAGTAAAGGATTATATTGATCCTGAGTGCCGTTTTTACAAAGCCTTAGATGCTTTTTCTTCATTCGCCAACCAAGATGCTATGATAAAGATGGCAAAGGAAGACCCTGATTATGCTAGAAAGGCTACAGTGGCGGAGGTCTTTGACAACAAGATTATAAGAAAATTTTACATCCTACTGCAGTATGGGATGCTCATAAGGATGCACGAAAATGCTTTGGGAAAATTAGGTGATAACGATTATAATTCTCATGCTAAGAAGGTTCTTGAAGAGGGGCTGGAAGAATCTGTCAAAAAATTTGACGAACTTGAGGCCTGGCTTGAAAATAGTCTAAATTACAAGGTTATCCCAATTAGAGATTTGATAGCTATACAGCTAGGTACTGGACTGTACTTGGCTGAGAAAATACAGAATGAATAGTATATAAAACGAGGTATTTTAGGAGGGAGCTTGGATGTTAATCATTAATGCTATTTTGCATGTGGGGAATGGTCAGGTTTTGGAATCGGCTTCGGTTGAGATTGAGGGAGGAAAGATAGTTTCAGTCACTGCGGGTTCAGAGTTTTCTCATTCTGGAGAGGACGTTTTTGACGTAAGAGGTGCCCACTTATTTCCAGGATTTGTAGACGCCGTAAATGCCTATGGGGTTACAGGACCGGGATGGAGAGATGATGATGCCTCTGAGCTCTCAGATCCTTTACATCCTGAACTCTTGATATCTGACAGTTTTGACCATGAAGGGCTATTATTTCAGAGGTTATATGAATACGGAACGACTTGTGTGGGTTTGGCACCTGGAATAAAGAGTATTTTGGGTGGAAAAGCCTCTGTATACAGGACTTTTGGCAGGCACCCTCTAAAGATGGATATCTTAAAAGATGCCTATATGATGGGTTCTGTCACTGAAGAAGTTAGGAAACACTTTGGTAAGAAGACCAGAAGGCCTATGACAAAGATGGGAATATACGCCTTGCTTGCAGACCTCAATGCAAAGACTGATTCGTATAAAAAGAAAGAAGAAAAAGATTTTGATATGAAATTAGAGGCTTATTCTGGAGTTTTAGATGGAAGCATTAGGCTCATTGTAAATTCCAACACAAAATTAGATCACGAGCGCGTAAAAATTCTCTTTGAAGGTCGTGATGTGGACTTGGTTTTCTCAGGTTCTTATGACCTCATAGAGGGTGATGACCAACCGGTTTTCTTAGGTGATAGGACCATGGCTATGAATCCCCATGCCGTCAGTATTGATTACAAATTGGTTGGGAGAGAACTGGAACGGGGAAGGCTTGTAGCAATTTCGAATTCTGGAGATGTATTGGCATCGGGAAAGGAATCTTTGCTTTGGAACGCTGGTTTTGCATATCACGGAGGAATCCCATCTGAAAAGGTTTTGGAAATGATAACCAGAATACCTGCTGAAATAATAGGGGTTTCTGACTTTGTTGGAACTATAGAGGTTGGCAAATATGCTGATATGTCAATATGGACTGAGAATCCCATAGAGAGTTTTAAGGCGAAACCTATAAAGGTGTTTATACAAGGCGAGGATGTGCTTGGAAATGAGGAGGCACTAAAATGTTGGTAATAAAAGGGGCTGACGTATATACTGGGCTGAGTGATGATATTTCGAAAATGGATGTCTATGCTAGTGGGAAAAAAATAAGCGAACCCTTTGATATAGGAGCAGATGTCCGTGTAATAGATGCAGACGGCTTGTTTGTTATGCCTGGAGTAGTAGACGCTCACAGCCATGTTGGTGGTTTTGGATATAGCATGGATGATCAAGACTTGAATGAAATGACGGGCGCTGCTACCCCTGAGATGGAAGCGTTCTTTGCGATAGATATTAAGTCTAAGGAATTTGATAACCTTTTAAAATATGGAATTACCACATCTTGTATAACTCCTGGAAGCGGAAATGTTATAGGAGGAGTGGCGTGCGTTTTAAAGAGTTCAGGAGATTCTCTTGCTGAGAGAACATTGAAAAATCCAGCTTTTTTAAAGATGGCAATGGGTGGAAATCCTAAGGGAGTCTATGGTTCTAGGAATGAAATGCCCATGACTAGAATGGGTATAGCCAACGTTATAAGGACTCAGTTTAACAAGGCTAAGGAGTATGGAGAGAAAAAGAAAAAAGCCCTTGAAAAGGGAGAGGTGTTCGAGATAGATTTAGGTCTTGAAAATGTGCTCAAAGTTTTGAATAGAGAGATAAACTTAAAGGTTCATTCTGAACAGTTTGATATGCTAACAGTGATGAAGCTTGCAGAAGAATTTGATGTTGGATTTACCCTGGATCACGCTTGGGGTGCTAGTGATTACTACGACGATATAATGAATTCAAATTGTGTGGGAGTAATATTTGGTCCTATAGGAGTTATGCTGCTTCCTGGAGAGATAGGAAAGATAGATATAGGGAGTCTAGTTGAACTCGATAAAAGGGGTATGGAGTGCGCCATAATGACTGATGGTCCAATTTTAAGTCCTCAGGTAATATTTTACCAAGCAGGCGAAGTAGTTCGCTTTGGAGGAGAACCCTCAAGGGCGCTTAGGATGTTAACACATGGTCCTGCTAATATACTTGGACTCCAAGATAGGATAGGCGCTATAGCTCCAGGAATGGATGCAGATATATTGGTACTTACAGATAATCCTGTTTTAAATCCAGCAGCAGAGGTTTTATATACTATAGTTGATGGAGAGATAAAATATGCCAAAGCAGACGTTTTTTAATCTTCCGGAGGAAAAACAGAATTCTATAATTAATGCCGCTTATATCGAGTTTAATAGTAGAGAATACGAAAAGGTGGGCATAAGAGATATTTGTACTAGGGCTAATATAAATATAGCTAGCTTTTACCAGTACTTTGAAGATAAGGCAGACTTTTTTGTATACCTCCTACTTAGGATTGATAAAAAGATAGTTGATGAGTATGATGATACTGGGCTAAACTCAATTTTTAAGGTAGGAGTAGGTGAATATTCTGATAAAATAACGGACAAAGAACGTGATTTTGTAAAGCAGTGGTATAAGTGCCCGGTTGAGATACTTCATAAGTTTTACTTTGGTGGTTATGTAGATCAGTTTATGATTCATTATGAAGAAGAATTTAAACGCCTTAAAGAATTTGGAATGATAAGGGATGGTGTAGATTCAGAATTTGCCAGTTATCTTTATACTACTGGTATGTTTAATGTGTTTATGTATTACCGCCAACACAATATAGAAGATGGTGGAGAGCGACAGAGAATCAAAAAACAATTTTTTGAGAATATACTGATGAACGGATTGATAAAATTTGATACGTAAATTTTATTCACTTCGTTCGTAATCTATGTTTTTGTGTTGGGTGTTTTTTTGTGAATAGTATATTGTTGACTTTGTCAACGCAGACTGCCTGTAAACCCCTGATTTTTTTAAGAATAAACAAAATTCAGTCTCTTATGTACGCTTTTAGTACACTGCGAGCTTGAATTTTGCTAGTTCCTAGAACTAAGGCGTTACAGGCAGTCTGTAACGGTCTGTATATAATCAACTTTGTCAACGTTCTAATCCGGCTTTTAAAGCTGGGATTTTTTCTGAGTTCACAATTTTGTCATTATCATTTAGCTTACTTGTATTGACTATTTTGCTCAATGAATATAGGATATGTCTAATATGAGAGACCATTTTGAGTACAATAGGATCCGATACATACAGTACGGAATCTTTTATGAGATGATGATAATGAGCATTAACCCCTATGCCATAAAGTTTTTAACTAGGCTTGGGGGCACTAGTTTTGATATATCCCTTTTTAATGCTATGAGGGGTATATTTATGGTTCTCATAGTTTTCCCAGG
>PDWI01006589.1_pt1 | contig 18637 bp, 12 predicted proteins | sample 1430891 | NCBI WGS metagenome assembly PDWI01 (sample SAMN01162508, study PRJNA174530) | Oral metagenome, whole genome shotgun sequencing project. | biome: Marine environment; feature: Marine mammal; material: Swab sample of the gingival sulcus; isolation source: swab sample of gingival sulcus...
AAAAAACAAAATTTTAGGAATATTTATATATGGAAAAATGAGATTTTAATTTGAGTGAAATTTCACTCTCTAAATTTCAGCTTTTTTTGTTTTTATATTATGGACCTTTTACATTATCTTTTTATGATACTTTAATTTTCATATAAAGTATAGATTTTGGTTTAAACTTTTGATAATGGGGAATAATATGAAACCTAAACTATTTCTTATAGATGGATTTGCACTTATATACAGAGCCTATTTTGCTTTCGGAACAAGACCACTTATTACAGATGAGGGGTTCAATGTAAGTGCTATTTATGGATTTTTCAACACCTTATTTAAACTTATTGATAAGGAGCAACCGGAATATATAGCCATGGTGCTTGATCCTTCGGGTAAAACATTCAGAAATGATATATATGAGGAGTATAAAGCTACCAGACAAAAGATGCCGGAAGACCTAAGAAACTCTCTTCCAATTCTATTTGATATGGTTGAGGCATTTAACCTATACACTATCACAATGGATAACTATGAAGCTGATGATGTGATAGGATCTATTGCAAAACAAGGTGAAATCGAAGGGTTTGATACTTATATGTTCTCATCTGATAAAGATCTCTGTCAACTCGTATCTGAGAATGTATTTTTGTATGACCCTAAGGGTGATCAAATAGTTGATAAAGAGGGAGTATTTGAAAAGTTTGGAGTTAGACCGGATCAAATAATAGACTACTTGGCACTTATGGGCGACAGTTCTGACAATGTTCCGGGTGTCCCAAAAGTTGGGAAAAAAACAGCTGTAGATCTTTTGAATCAATTTGATTCTATGGAAAAGCTTTATACAAATGTTGAGCTTCTTACTAAAAAAGCCGTAAAAAACAGCTTAAAAGAGAACAGGGAACTAGCAGAGCTTTCAAAAATATTGGTAACAATAAAAACTGATCTTCCAACAGGATTTAAGCTTGAAAACTCCAAATTTAAGAATCCAAACATCACTCTGCTTTCGGAAAAATTTATAAAATTTAAGATGAAATCTCTTGTAAAACAGATGGAAAAGTTTGGATCGGGAGAAATATTGAGCACTGAAAGATCTTATGATGAAAGCAAAAAAAGTTACCATTTAATTGAAGAGGAGGAGAAACTTAAACTATTTATTAAAGATGAGCTTAAACCTCTTAAAAACAGTAGTGAAATATCTATATTTATATTTGGTGAAGGTTTCAAGGTTTATGGTTTATCTATAGGTGTGAGTGAAGGGAAAGCATACTACATAGATCTTGTTGAGAGAAAAGATTCAAAAAACCTTTTTGATTACTCCGAGAAGATTCAAAAATTTATCAATCTTTTAAAACCGGAACTTGAAAGATTTAATATTATAGGATCAGATCTGAAAACAACTATGAGATCTCTACACCCTCTTGGCATAAAACTAAATCCAAGTTTTGATTCTCTCCTTGCTCACTACTCACTGTACAGTCATGAATCAAACCATTCTATTGAAAGAATAGCTGATAAACTTCTAAACTATAGAACTATTGATATTACAGATATTGCCGGAAAGAGCAGAAAAAAGATCCCTTATGAAAATATAACTCCCGAAGAGATTTATATATATTCAAACGAAAGAGCTGATATTCTATTTGAGATAAAGAGAAAGCTTACACAACTATTGAATAGGAACAACTTAACAGAGATATACAATATGGAGTTCTCTCTAATGCCTATACTACTGGAGATGGAGCTTAAAGGTATAACTCTTGACAAACCTTATATGAACACTCTTAAACAGGAGTTTGGATTGATGATTGAAGAGAGAAAAAATAAAATAATTGATCTTGCCGGAGAAGATTTCAACCCTGACTCCCCTAAACAATTGGGTACAATTCTTTTTGAAAAGCTGGAGCTTCCTCACGGGAAAAAAGGTAAAAGTAAAAACTACTCGACAGATGTTAAAGTACTGGAAAAGCTTAGAAACGATGGTTTTAAGATTGCTGATGAAGTTTTAGCATATAGAGAACTTACAAAACTAAACTCAACATATATAAACGGCCTTATAAAGTTAGTTGATGATAATAACAGAATACATACAAATTATAATCAAACAATTACGGCAACCGGAAGATTAAGCTCCACCGAACCAAACCTCCAAAATATACCTATAAAAACCCCAAAAGGAGAGCTGATAAGAAAAGCTTTTATACCTAAAAAAGGGTACTCAATATTAGCCGCCGATTATAGTCAAATAGAGCTTAGAGTTTTAGCTCACTACTGCAAAGATGAAGCTCTTATTGAAGCATTTAGAAACAATGAGGATATACATCAGAAAACAGCTTCAATTTTGTTTGACCTTAATATTAATAATGTTTCAAGGGAGATGAGAAGCAAGGCAAAAGTTGCAAACTTCTCAATAATATACGGAAAAAGCAAATTTGGATTGAGTGAAGATTTGGGAATCTCATTTAAGGAGGCTTCTGACTTTATAGACCAATATTTCAATAAATTTAAAGGGATAAAATCATTTATTGATAATACAACAGATGAGGTTATAAAAACAGGTAAAGTTAAAACTCTAACAGGTAGAACCAGAGTTATACCAGAGATTAGATCCGATAGTAGAAATGTTAAAAGTCACGCTATCAGGGCAGCCATAAATACTCCTATTCAGGGAACTGCTGCCGATATATTAAAAGAGGCAATGATAAGACTTAATGGTGGTTGGAAAAAATTTGATGCAGATCTGCTATTACAGGTTCATGATGAACTTGTTTTTGAGGTAAAAAATGAAAATATTAAAAAATTTTCACAATATCTTAAAAATGAGATGGAAAAAACCCAAATTATTGATATACCACTCAAGATAAATATTGATTTTGGTAAAAACTGGCTTGAGGCACACTAAAAAAACAAGGGGTGTTATCTCTAAAAACACCCCTTATTCTAATCCCTAGGAGAAGGTAATTAATGAAAAAGTTATAATGGTTATACACCTCTTTTATTGAGGAGTTCATTTTTATTCTCTTTTTATGTAAACAAATAAAAAATGGCATAATTCAATGAAGAAAAATCTTCTATTCTTTTCCATAGGCATTGGTGATTGCCTAATGTCTTTACCCGCAGTAAGAGCTCTCGTTAAAAAAAGAAGGGAGAGATACTATGCTTTCTGTATCAATCCTGTTGTAAGAAATATCTTGATAAATAGTAAACTTTTCGAAAAAGTATACTTTATAAACTTTTTAAACCAAAATATGTTTCGCTCTCTACTCGATATGATAAACTTGAGAAAGGAAAAGTTTGACTTAGGTATACTCCTATTCCCTGCAAATCATTACATTTATAGATTGGTGTTAAAATTTATAGTTAGTAAAATACATTTTCATAAATACATAAAAAATGATCTCATAAATCTTTACAATCTATCCCAAACAGATATAACTCAAACAAAAGATTCCCATTCAAGCGAGGAAAACTACAAACTTCTCGAAATGGTTTATAAAATAGATCTTGAAAGAGAGTATAAGCTGTTTTTAGATATAGAAAAAAAAGAAAGAGAAGATTCTGATTTTACTATAGGGATACATGCGGGGAGTGATACTCTAAAAAACTTAAGCGTTAAAAGATGGCCTTATTACAGAGAGCTTATAAAAAAAATAAACCAAAAACAAAAATATAAGTTCAAACTTTTTGGAGCTCCATCAGAGTACTCCTTAAATGAATCTATTGCGAAAGGTATAGAATCAGTAGTGGTTATAAAAGAGAAAAACTTCTTTGATTCTGCCAGAGAAATAAAAAATTGTGATCTCTTTATTTCAAATGATTCCGGGCTTCTCCATACAGCTGTAGCACTAGGATTGCCCACTATTTCAATTTTTGGACCAACAAACTATCTAAATACAAAACCATTAGTAGGAAATCATAGGGTTATATCCCTTAATTTAAGTTGCTCTCCATGTTATCAATACTCAAAAAACGCTTTAATTTGTACAAATACGGAAAAGTATGCTTGCATGACAAAATTAGAAGTAGATAAAGTTTACAAGTGTTTTAAAGGTATAGAAAAAGAGATATTAAAATAAGATTATTATTTAACCTGAGTTTGACATAAGTATTTATCTGGCATTTAGAGCATAACAGATAGAATACCACATACAACTTTATCGATCAGCCTGGGAAAAGTTTTAATATTTTTGTTAAAATCTATAAACTTTTTATGGCACTTCTTTTGTAGCCAAAAGAAACAAAAGCTCTTCTTTTTCTTATCAAAAAGAAGCAAAAACATAATTGGGGCATAAAGCCGATTCCACCGCTATATCGGTGATCGAGGTTTGCTTTACATCCTTCTTTTGGAAAGATACATATTTTAGCGGTTATGATAAAATTGAATACTATCGTAATCTTACAATTAAATCCTTAGGTTTAATTATTATATAAGATAGACTATTGTTTTTATACCTAGCTCAGATTATATAACCCTATCTAAAACATTCTCTCTTTAATAAATATTGCTTTACTCTATTGCAGGTACTATTATTATAATTTATATTGTTTGTTTGGGGTTATTTTAGGAAATGGGGAAACATTGCTTCTATTTTTGTTTTATTATAATCTTGAATTAGTAGAGTTGAGGGGAAAATTTAATAATAAATTGGGATCTAATTATGTTTCTAAAGGTGGATGAAGATAAAAAGTTTCTGTTTATAACACCGTGTAAAAACCTTATAGGAGACACTGGTTCAAAATTTGGGAGTGAACTTGATGAAATTAGAAAAATGGATTCAGAAAAAATTATTGTAATGAACTTTTCCCAAGTAAAACAGATAGACAGTTTTACTATTTCAACACTAGTTTCTTTCAACTATGAAATCAAAAATAGTGGTAAGACTATAGTCTTCACTCATGTTCAGCCATTTGTTATGTCTATTTTCAAGATTATGAATATAGATAAACTGTTTAAATTTTTTGAAACGGAAGATGATCTTATTAAAAACTTTTCCCAGTAAACCCAAAATAAATTTTTAATAAATAAGAACTGAATCACACTTAATCTTTATCGGAATTTTCTGATTATGGATAAAAAAATATTAATAGTCTACAATAATGACAACTTTAGAAATATTTTGAAAACAGCTTTCAAGTTAGCTTACTTTTCAGTATGCGATACTAATGATTGTATAAAAGGTGTAGAAATAGCCAAAGAAAACTCATTTAACATTATTATAACTCAGTCTTACAATCCGGAAGAAAGTGGTTTTAATTTTATTTCAGAAATAAAAAAGATCAACAACTTGTTACCTGTAATTATTCTTACAGAAATTTATGATAAAGAGGAACTTTTCAGATCCCTAAAATTGGGAGCTATAAACTACATAGAAAAATCTATTCCTTTGGAAAATCTTGTATCTTATGCAGAAACTATTGTTTCAATTTCAAAATCTAAACAGAAAAAAGACTCAGAAGATAAAAGAGAGCTACTTAAATATATAGATAACTATAAAAAAACACTGACTCTAAACAGTAACGAAAAGATTTTGAGTATAGCACCTCAGATAGTTATAAATGATCTCCTATCTATGGGTGTTTTAAACGAACAGGAGTCTATGCAATGTACAATTTTACTTGTAGAAGCTCTTTCAAACGCTCTCTACCATGGTAATTTGGAAGTTGAATCTAAAATTAGAGATTGTAGTTTTTCAAGTCAAAGAGATTATAAAAAACTTATTGAAAAAAGAGAGAAAGATACCAAATACAATACTAGAAAAATCTTTTTTGAGTCATATTGGGACAAAGATATTATATCTTTCACAATAGAGGATGAGGGATCTGGGTTTAACTGGAGAAAAAAGAAAAAAACAGATCTAAGCTCCGGAAGAGGTTTTTTGATTATAGATTCCTTCTCTGACGATATCAGTTTTAATGAGGTTGGAAATAGAATAAAAATAACAAGAAACAGAAAAAAAGATTAAAAAAAGCCCTCTTTGGAATAGCAATACTCAAAGAGGGCTTATTACAAAATAATATAAACTTATAATTTATATTTACAAAGAAGCTTTGAGTATATTTAAAACATCCTCTTCACCAAGCTTTTTAAAGTTTCCTATCTCCCCATATTTAACAGATTGTTTTGCCATCTGCTTAAAATGAGTACTATCAATATCTACCTCTCTTAAAGTTGAAGGAGCTCCAAGTGAGTTAAAAAACTCTCTTGTTTTGAGAATTGTCTCTTTAGCCGCCTTATAATCATCTTTTTCAGATATATAAAATACACCTCTTCCAAGATCAGCAAATATTTTACTATTATCCTCATCTAAGACATAACTCATCCAGTTTGGAAGAATAATGGCAAGACCCATACCATGGGTAAGTTCATAAAAAGCTGAAAGCTCATGCTCTATCATATGTGTTGCCCAATCTGTAACCTTACCAAAACCTAAAAGACCATTTAAACCAATGGTAGCTCCCCACATTAGATTTGCTCTGGCTTCATAATCTTCAGGATTTTCTACAGCTTTTCTACCATATTCTATAACAGTTTTAATAACTGATTCACATAGCCTGTCTTGAATAAATGTTCCCTTTACATTACTAAAATATTGCTCTGTAACATGAACAAAAATATCAACAGCACCCGCAGCTGTATGATATTTTGATACAGAGTAGGTGTAGGTTGGATCAAGGATTGAGAATACGGGTTTTAAAAGATCCGAACGGAAAGATCTCTTCATATTTATTTCTCTGTTTGAGATAACAGAACCACCATTCATCTCAGAACCTGTAGCAGCTAGTGTTAAAACAGCTCCAATAGGCAGTGCTTTTTCTACACTAACCTTATACTCCAAAAAATCCCAAGGATCTCCACTATACATTGCAGCAGCTGAAATAGCTTTAGAACAATCAATAACAGATCCACCACCAACAGCCAAGATAAAATCTAAATTATTCTCAATAATAACCTTTTTTGCTTCCCTAACAGTTTTTATATCAGGGTTAGGATCCACTCCGGAAACCTCTTTATAGAAAATATTATTACTCCTAAATTGCTCTATAACCTTATCATAGATTCCAACTCTTTTTATACTTGATTTTCCATATATAAAAAGAACTCTCTTGCCGTGAAGAAGAATCTCCTCCCCAAGTTTTTGAATCTCACCTTCGCCAAAAAATATCTTAGTTGATAGATTTGATGTAAAATTTTCCATATATACCCCATTTTATCTATTTTACTGTAAATAATATGTAGTAAATAAAGCATGTAGTCAAATTAATTCAGGTTCTATAATCTTTCAACGGAGAGATATCCTTCATAAAGTGAGATCTCTTGATGACCTACTCTCTATACACAAGGTATGATGATAAAAAACATCAACCTTCCGCATAAACCCAAACATAACTCTGAATCTTTCTATTTTTTAAGTAGCTCCTCATTGATGGTTAAGTTTCAACTTTATATCATAATACACTCCAAATAAATATTATTAAGCAAATTTTCCAAAAGTTACAGATATTTTTCCCAAATTTAATTTCCTCTAAATAACCTTATTTATTTAAGTTACCGTATCTAACTTTAAAAAATAGTAGTGTCGTGATAAAATATCTTTCAAATAGTACTTGCCAAAAAATTAAAATATTATTATAATTATCAAACTTTTGCGGGAGTAGCTCAGTGGTAGAGCACGACCTTGCCAAGGTCGGGGTCGCGGGTTCGACCCCCGTCTCCCGCTTTTCTTTGTTTAATCACAAAATTACAATACAAAATTTACCTTGTTTTTTCTCTATCTTAAAGCTATATTCTATCCTAAATTTTGGAACCTGTTTCATTAGTGATGGGAGGAGCTTGTGAACATAAACCTTTTAGGTATTACAGAAAAAATTGGAGTTGGCGGATGTGTATTGACTAATCACAACCGCATTTATATTTAACCCTGTTTCTTTATGCCCAAGCCACCTGGAAAAGAGACCAAATTTTGTTAGTTTGTAGTAAAAGATAAAGGAGTCTATGGTTTCATAAATAGATTTTCCCAAACTACTTTAGGTCTATTTGAAGGGTTTGTTTTAGATTAAGAATTTTTTAATCTAAATAAAAGAATAAAAAATATTTAAGGATAAATGATGTTTAAAGAAGTAAACAATAAAATAAAGTTTCCTGAAATGGAAAAAGAGGTATTAAAGTTTTGGGAAGAGGGTGATATCTTCAAAAAATCTATGGAGCAGAGAGAATCAAATAAAGAGTATGTTTTTTATGACGGACCTCCCTTTGCAACCGGACTTCCTCACTACGGGCATCTCGTTGGTGGAACTTTAAAAGATGTTATTCCAAGATTTTGGACTATGAAGGGTAGATATGTAAGCAGAAGATTTGGCTGGGATTGCCACGGTCTTCCTGTTGAATATGAAGTGGAAAAAGAACTTGAGTTTAAATCCAAAAAAGATATTGAAACATTTGGAATAGATAAGTTTAATGAGACTTGTAGATCTATTGTATTGAAGTATGTTAACGAGTGGGAAACCATTATTAAGAGAACCGGTAGATGGGTTGATTTTGAGAATGATTACAAAACAATGGAACCGGAGTATATGGAATCGGTTTGGAATGTTTTCAAAACAATCTGGGATAAGGATTTAATCAAAAAGGGTTATAGAGTAAACCCTTTCTGTCCAAGATGTTCCACTCCCCTTTCAAAGCATGAGGCCAATCTAAACTATAAGGATACCCAAGATCCTGCAATCACTATAGTTTTAAAGGTTATTGGAGAGGAAAATCTATACTTTACTGCTTGGACAACTACCCCTTGGACTCTTCCTTCAAATGCTGCTTTAGCTGTTAAAAATAGTATAGAGTACCAATATATAAAACCTCAAAATGATGATAGGGTGCTTATAATGGCAAAATCAAGAGTTCCGGCTTACTTTAAAGAGGGAACCTTTGAGGTTGTTAAAGAGGTTACCGGAGAAGCTCTAGTTGGTATGAGATATGAACCTCTATTTGATTACTATAAAGATTGCGACCCTAATGTACATCAGGTTATTGAAGCTGCTTATGTAACAACGGAGGATGGTACAGGAATTGTGCACCAAGCTCCTGCTTTTGGTCAGGAAGATTTTGAAGTAAGCAGACCTTACGGGGTTCCTGTTTTAAATCCTATCAATGAGATGGGACAATTTAACGATCCTGTTACGGATTACAAAGGCATGTACATAAAAGATGCCGACAAAATGATAATAAGAAGATTGAAAGATGAGAATAAACTTCTACTTCAATCTACAATACAACACAGCTACCCTTTCTGTTACAGATGTGATACTCCATTGCTTCAAAAAGCTACAGATAGCTGGGTAATGGAGATTGAACCTATAAAGAACCATATGATAAAGAATAACAGAGAGATAAACTGGGTTCCTGGATCAATTAAGTATGGTAGATTTGGAAAACTTTTAGAAAACTCTCCTGAATGGCATATCTCAAGAAACAGATATTGGGGAGCTCCTCTTCCTATTTGGGAGTGTGAAGATTGTGGTAAGAGAGAGTGTTTCGGTTCTATAGAGGAGCTGAAGAACAGATCTGGCAACAATGAAATTACTGATATTCACAAACATTTTGTTGACCCTATTACCTTTAATTGTTCTTGTGGTAGTAAAATGAAAAGGGTTCCTGAAGTTCTTGATTGTTGGTTTGAGTCAGGATCAATGCCTTATGCTCAAAACCACTACCCTTTCAAGAATAAGGAGAGATTTGAAAAAAACTTCCCTTGTGATTTTATTGCAGAGGGTATAGATCAGACAAGGGGTTGGTTCAATAAGCTTCTCGTTCTTTCAACAGCACTTTTTGATAAGCCTGCATTTAAGAATGTAATTGTTAACGGTACTGTTTTAGCTGAAGATGGAACAAAGATGAGTAAATCTAAGAGAAACTTTCCACCTGTAACTGATATTTTGGATAAGTTTGGTGCCGATGCAATGAGAATGTATCTTATAAACTCTCCTGCCGTTAGAGCTGAAAACCTTAGATTCTCTGAAGAGGGTGTAAAGGATGTTATCAAAAAGGTAATGCTTCCTCTTTGGAATAGTTACAGTTTCTTTGTTACCTATGCAAATATTGATAACTGGCAACCAAGCGGTGAAAAGCTTGATATAAATAAACTTAATAACAGACTTGATAAGTGGATTCTTTCTTCGCTTCAATCTCTAATTAAAAATGTTGATAGAGAGATGAGCAGCTATAAGGTTTACAATGTACTTCCTGAAATGGTTAACTTTATTGATGATATGACCAATTGGTATATTAGAAGATCCAGAAGAAGATTCTGGAAGAGTGAGAATGATGGTGATAAATCCCAAGGTTATGAAGTACTTTACTACACACTAAAAGAGTTTGTTCATATCTTAGCTCCTGTTATGCCATTTATTTCAGATAAGATCTATAGAAACTTAGAGCTTTCGGTAAATAAAAACAGTAAAGAGAGTGTTCACCTAAATGACTTCCCTACAGTCCAAGAGCAGTTTATAAATACCGTTCTTGAAGAGGAGATGGCTTTTGTTCAAACAGTTGTTAAACTTGGTAGAGTTCTTAGAAACGAAAAAAATATTAAGATAAGACAACCTTTGAGTGCAATAACTGTTGTAGCTAACAGAGAGGTTACTAAAAAAGCTATTAGAGATATGAAAGATCTCATTATGGAAGAGCTAAATGTTAAAGATGTTCTGATAACAGAAAAGGAGGAAGATCTTGTAAGCATTATAGCAAAGCCAAACTTTAGAGTTATAGGTAAAAAATATGGAAAAGATGTAAAAGTCGTATCTAAAGTAATATCCAATCTTTCAGTTGCCGATATTAAGAAGATTGAGGCAGGAGAAGAAGTAGAGTTTGAACTTGGCAAACTAATTGCGGAAGATATGAGTATAGAGCATAATCAAAAAGAGGGTATTTTTGCTGCAAGTGAGGGGGATATAACAGTATCTTTGGATATAAACATAAGTGAAGATCTTTTAATTGAGTGTCATGCAAGAGAACTTGTTAATAAAATCCAGAATCTCAGAAAAGAGAGTGGTTATGAAATCTCTGACAGAATTATTGTAGAGTATAACGGAGATGAAGATATCTCCGGTGCAATCTCTAAAATGTCTGAATACATTATGTCTGAAACTTTGGCAAAAGATATAGTTAAGAAAGAGACTATAGAAAACTCTCAACAGATAGAGATAAACAAACTTAATGTTGAAATAGGTATAAAAAAAGCTAATTTGTAACAATTTTATTGGATTCTGCCTAAACTATAATTTTGGGTAGAATCCAAATTTTAAAAGAATAGGAGATAAAGATGAGCGACAAGAGATCGTACACACCAAGAGAGTTGGAGCATTTTAGAAAAATTATAATGAAGCAGATAAAAGACACAAAAGAGATAATTGCTCATAAGCTTGAGGTTAGTTCTAAATCTGTTTCTGTTGAATCAGGCGACACTCATCATGATGAAATGGGAACGGAAAACAATGCAAGAGAGCTTGATTTCTTTATAGCTCAAAGAGAATCTCAATTTGTTACAAATTTGGAAAAAGCTCTTATTAGAATAAACAACAACACTTACGGTCAATGTAGAAGCTGTTCTGATCTCATAAGTAAAAAAAGATTAGAGATTGTACCTCATGCAACGCTTTGTATTGATTGTAAAAATAGTATGGAAAGAAAAGATTAGAGATATTGAAGAATAGAAACTTTTTCATAGTAGCCGTACTCTTAGCTATTTTTGATATATTTACTAAATTTATGGCTAAGCTGTACTTCTTAAACGAAGCCGGAGAGGTGGTTAAATCTCCTGTAGAAATTATTGGCAACTACTTTAGACTAAACTTTGTTTACAATCCGGGTGTAGCCTTTGGTATAAGAGTTGGAGGCAGATACTTATTATCGGCTATAACCATAGTATTGATAATCTTTATTATGGTTGTTCTTTACAAAATAGATATCAAAAGAAAGATTGAGAAGTTTGCGTACACCCTCATTCTTGGAGGAGCTTTAGGAAACTTTTACGATAGAGCCGTTTACGGTAAAGTTGTAGATTTTTTTGATTCGGATTTTCCCGATTTTATTATGGAAAGATGGCCTGTTTTTAATGTTGCAGATTCCTATGTTTCAATAGGTATGGGATTATTGATCCTGCAATACTTTATTCTTGACCCATTAAATAGAAGAAAAAACAGATTACAGGAAAAAGTTTAATTTCTTAGAATATAGTAAAGTATCTAACTCCCTCTATTTTTAATGGAGAGGAGTACCCACCTCTCCAAATATTGCCTCAAAAAATCAGACTGATTAGAAACGAGTAATACAAGAGATCAATTTTTATGCTACCTTTCGGTAAATTATTGCAGAAAAAACAGGTGGTACAAAAACAGGGCTATCTATACTCTATCCCCTATTTAGGATCTACTGCTTGAAGCCTCTTTTGCCGTAACTTCTAAAGTTTTGTATCTTTTAAAAGCAGACTACCCTAGATAAACCTGTATATAAGTTGTATCTTTAGTAAAAAAGAACTATTTAGGAGAGGATAAAGATGAGTTTACAAGTAACACCTACAAAGGGTATGAAAGATTTTATGCCATCAGAAGCTATTATTAGGGAAAAAGCAAGAAAGATAATCTTTGATACCTATATGAGCTTTGGATTTAGTCCGGTAGAAACACCTAGTGTAGAGCATCTCCACCTTTTAAACAATGGTGAGGGAGGAGATAATGAAAAACTTATTTTTAAGATTCTAAAAAGAGGTGATAAGCTTAAAAATATTACAAATATAGACTCCCTTTCAGACTCTGCATTGAGATATGATTTAACCGTGCCACTTTCAAGATTCTATTCAAATAATCAGGGTAACCTACCTAAACCTTTTAAGGCTATACAGATGGGTCATGTTTTTAGAGCCGAAAGACCCCAAAAAGGTAGATTTAGACAATTTGTTCAATGTGATATTGATATTTTAGGAGAAGACAGTATCTACGCTGAAACAGATCTTCTAATGGCCTCATCTACGGCACTTAAAAATTTAGGCTTGAAAGAAACAGAAATAAAAATAAATGATAGAAGAATACTTTTCGCCATAGCTAAATATTGTGGATTTAAAGAAACAGAGTACAACTCATTTTTTATCACTCTTGATAAACTTGATAAGATTGGATCTTCCGGTATTATAGATGAACTCCTTAAAAATGGTTATGATCAGAAAAGAGTTGATAAAGTAAAAAAAATTATAGAGCAGTTTGAAAATAGATCTGTTACTATTGATGAACTTGATGATTTTATTGAAAACTCCATACCTGAAAATGTAAAAAAAGATCTTAAACAGATTATTGATGTTGTTCTTGGAAATAACCAACCAATAAAATTTGACCCCGTACTTGTTAGAGGTATGTCATACTATACCGGAACAATATTTGAGTTTAAATATAGAGACTATCCCGGCTCTGTTGGTGGCGGTGGCAGATATGATAAAATGATTGAAAAAATGGTAGGTAAATCTGTTCCTGCCTGTGGTTTTTCCATAGGATTTGAGAGAATTATGATCCTTTTGAAAGAAGAGAATATTGAGTTTGATGATAGAAAAGAGGAGGTAGCTCTACTATTTTCAGAAGATGATGATCTAACCTCCGTTTATAAAAAAACAAAGGAACTTATTAATAAAAACTACAATGTTTCAAACCTTAAGCAGGGTAAAAAGCTTGGTAAACAGCTTAAGAATCTAAAATTGCAGGGTTTTAGCCTCTACTGTATATTTTCAGAAGGTGAGATTAAAGAGCTTAAATAGGAAATAGATGAGAATTGAGAGTAAAATAGATAGAGCTACAAAGGCTATAATCAATTTGAGCCATTTAGAACATAACTATAATCTTGTAAAAAATGGATCTGACAATAGATCTATTATGGGTATAGTTAAGGCAAACGGTTACGGTCATGGTATTGAAAAGATCTCAAAAACTATTATTGATCTCGGTATTAAATATTTGGGGGTTGCCTATTTGGAAGAAGCCCTCTTTTTAAGAAACATTGGCATAACCACTCCTATACTCGTTTTAGGAGCTATAAATAGCAAGCAGATTAGAGATTATATTGAAAATGATATAGATTTGACGGCTTCATCTATAGATAAGGCTTTGGCTATAGATTCTATGGCTAAAATTTGTGGTAAAAAAGCTAAGGTTCATATAAAAATAGATACAGGAATGGAGAGAATAGGTGTTCACTGGTATAATAGTGAAAAATTCTTTAAAATACTTTCAACTCTAAGAAATATAGAATTTAAAGGTCTCTTTTCTCACCTTTCATCTTCTGATACAGATGTTAAGTTTACTTTAGATCAGATCTCAAGATTTGATGAGAGTGTTAAAGCTTTAAACAATCTATCCATTTTTCCAAAATATTATCATATCTCAAACTCATACGGACTTAACTATAGTTTTCCCCAATATATAAATATGGTAAGACCCGGTATAAATTTATACGGTTACGGAACTACCGGATTGAAACCTGTTATGAACCTTGAAACAGAGATTTCATACTTTAAAGTAGTTGAGAAAGGAAGCTCCATATCCTATAATCAAACCTATAAAACAAAAGAGAGAACAAGAGTAGTAACCCTTCCTATTGGTTATGGAGACGGATATTTAAGATCTCTTTCCAACAAGGCTTATGTTTACATAAGAGGTAATAAATATCCTCAAGTTGGTAATATTTGTATGGATCAGATGATGGTTGATATTGGTTTTAATGGAACTGCTTATAATGGAGATAAGGTTCTTTTAATGGGTAGTGATGGTAAAAACTATATTGGAGCTGATAGCTTAGCAGAGTTAGCTGGAACAATTAGCTATGAAATACTCTGCTCACTAAATAATAGAGTTCCAAGGGTTTATAAAAATTAAAGATTAAAGGAAAAGACAATGAAAAATATTATTGTATTAGTAGTGGTTTTAAGCTTAGTTTTCTCTTGTTCTAAAGAGAAAAACGGATCAAATAACAAAGATTTTTTATCAACGCTTGACACATTAAAAGTTGATCTTTTAAAACTCCCCATTGAACCGGAATCACAAGATATTGGAGATAAGATTATTGAAAAATACAAGGAGAACAACACCCCTATAATGGTTGATATTGATAGTCTTCTTATTAAGTATCCCGACTCATACTCCCTAAAAGCAATGAAAGTTGCTATTCTTACAAACCAGGGTATGGACTCTCTGAAAAAGTTTACAGATAAACTTATAAAGAATAATCCCAATGATATTCAAGCAAAATACTTTCACAATTTGACATATGCAGACAGTAACTCTGTTAAAGAATTTACAAAGATGATTAATAAATATCCCGACAACTTTTTAGGATACTTTGGTCTTGCTCAAACAATAATGTTTACCAAAAGAGACCAGATGGATAAGGTTGTTAAACTTGCTTACCTTTCAGCAATGAAAAACCCTTCAACAGATGATCCTTTTCTACTTTTGGAGCATCTGTTTAAGCTGAAGAAAGATGAGGATAAGAAAGCTTTTATAAATGGTGTCATGCTTAGAAGAGATCCTTCAAGTAAGAGTAATTTTAGAAAGCTGTTTTTCTACTATTTAACTAAAGATAATAAAGAAAAAGCAGGATACTTAGTTGATACATTCTATAAAAATAATCCCGATAAAATGGAAAACATGGAACTTGCCTACCTATATACCATTGTAAATGATGGGGAAAAAGCACTAAAGTATTTCAATCTGGGGGAAAAAGATGAGAAAAACCCTGAGTTTCTTTCAATAAAGGCGGGGGTTTTGGTCTTAAACGATAAGTATAAGGAATCAGTTGAAACATTAAGAAAGTTTAAAAAGGTTACCAATATTAATAATATTGATTTCTTTGTAGATCTTATCTATGCTGAAAATATGTACAAATTTAAACCATATCTTAAACTACTGAAAGAGATAGGTGGGGGCAAGGCAACTATTGGATCAAATATAAAGAATCTTTTAAAGGGTAAAGATTTTAACGGTAAAGAGATTAATTTTGATAAATACCTTGGGAGTGTAACTCTAGTTCCTTTCTGGAGTTCTACAGATAAAAGAAGTTTAAATTTAGTAAAAAATTATGAAAAACTTTTAAAAAAATATGAAAATAAAAAGTTAAAAATTTTGGGTGTTGATCTTGAAAAAAGTAGAAAAGATGGTGAAATCTTTTATAAAAACGGAGGATCTTCTTGGGAAAATATCTTTGTTGAAGGTATGTTCCAATCCCCTTTTGTTCAAAAATTTGCAGTATCTTCATTACCTTCGGTACTAGTTGTAGATAAAAAAGGTGTTGTAAGGTATTTCAATCTTCAAAGTTATGAGTTGAATCGAAAGATAGATGAACTACTAAGTGAATAAACCCAGGCTGACTGAAACCTTTAGAGATTTTATACTTAATCTTTTCCAAGTATGATCTCATGAAGAAAGTTTAGGTTTTATCCTAAGTTTATTAACTGATCTGCAAAAAACTTAACAATCAATGTGGTAGGAGTAAGTACAGATATTTTTTCGTTAAAATAATTCACATAACCTACCTATTTTACTTAGAAACAATTTTACTAAAAAGAGCTTATATTTATACTCTTTTCAGTAGATCCTAAGTAGTAAAATTACTATATTTGCCGAATCATCTTTTTTTTATTAAATTCCCCAATGGTAGATTGTTGATATATTTTAAAATGTCAAAGATATTAAGAATAAAATAAAATTATACTAGAGACTCATAAAGTATCTAATGTGAATAAAATGGAAATTAAGATTAATAATCATAAACACTCTAAGGAGAGAAAAATGAAGAAAGTTACGGGAGTACTACTCCTAATTTTTGCTCTGTTGATATTTGTAAATCCTGCTTTTTCTGAAGATGTTTCATCTCATGAAAAAAGTATAGAAAAGGTTGAGAATCACAAGGCTGAAACCCATAAATCCAATGGATCTATTGAAGCTAAACATGAGGATAATAGTCATGATACTCACCATGGAGCCCCACATCTTGATGGTAGAAATCTTTCACTTCTATGGGTTATACCATTTATAGGAATACTTCTCTCTATAGCTATTTTCCCTTTAGTTGCCCCACATTTTTGGCACCACCACTATGGAAAGGTATCCCTGTTTTGGGGAGTTCTATTCTTTATAGCATTTACTATAGCTAATGGTGCAAATATGAGCTTCTTCTATCTAATTGAGGTCTATCTTCTAGAGTTTATACCGTTTATAGCACTTCTACTTGCATTATTTACCGTTTCCGGTGGAATCCAGCTTAAAGGAGAGCTTATAGGATCTCCAAAACTTAATATAATTATTCTTCTTATTGGTACCTTTTTAGCGAGTTTAATGGGAACAACAGGAGCTGCAATGCTTCTTATAAGGCCTTTAATCAGAGCTAATTCTTGGAGAAAGTATAGAGTACATACCGTTGTATTCTTTATCTTCTTGGTTGCTAATATTGGTGGCTCTTTAACACCTATTGGAGATCCGCCTCTCTTCCTTGGTTTTCTAAAAGGTGTAGCTTTTGATTGGACACTTACTCACATGATAACTCCAATGCTATTTGCCGTTGCCATACTTTTAACAGTTTATTTTATTATTGATACTATTCTTTACAAGAAAGAGAGTAATATCCCTCAAAAATCTCCAAATGGAGAGAAGCTTTCGGTTTCAGGAAAACTAAACTTTATACTTATTGTAGCTGTAGTTGGTGCAGTGCTATTGGCTAGTATGAATTTTGGTATAGCCTTTACTATTCATCATGTTGATATGCCTACTTCGCTTCTTCTGCAGGTTACTATACTTCTTATAATAACCTTTATATCTCTAAAGATAACATCAAAAGATATTAGAGAGGGTAATGAGTTTGAATGGGAACCTATAAGAGAAGTTGCTAAGCTATTTGCTACTATTTTCATTACAATGGTTCCGGCAATAACTATGCTCAAAGCAGGTGTTGAAGGACCTTTAGGAGCTGTAATAAAGGGTGTTAAAGATTCTAATGGAGAGTTTATCAACTCATCATTTTTCTGGGCTACAGGTATTTTATCCTCATTCCTAGATAATGCTCCAACATATGTAGTTTTCTTTAATACTGCCGGTGGTGATGCTTCATACTTAATGAATGCAGGAGCTCAAACACTTCTGGCAATCTCTGCAGGTGCTGTATTTATGGGTGCTAACACATACATTGGTAATGCTCCAAATTTCATGGTTAAATCTATTGCTGAAAGCTCTAAGATTAAAATGCCTTCATTCTTTGGATATATGGCTTGGTCAGGACTTATTTTAGTACCTACATTTATTCTTATAACATTTGTTTTCTTTTAATAGCTTACTTTGAAATAGAGAATTTTTAAAAAAGGGTGATTTTCACCCTTTTTTAAATTAACCTGAGCTCGATACAATAGGGTATCTTACATATTTTATGGCTCTGCTTTGCACCAATTCTATTTTATTTTGGCTATAAAATCTTAAAGCTTTTATGATTTTATGGGTAGGATAAAAAAAGAGTAAAATCAAAAACATTATGGGATTCTACTCCTGTCTTCCGAAATTTAACACCTATTTTAAAATCCAAATAATTTAGCAAGATATTTTTGCTCTTCTGTAAGTAATAGTATTTTTTTTATTGTTTTAT
>PDWI01004504.1_pt1 | contig 18634 bp, 12 predicted proteins | sample 1430891 | NCBI WGS metagenome assembly PDWI01 (sample SAMN01162508, study PRJNA174530) | Oral metagenome, whole genome shotgun sequencing project. | biome: Marine environment; feature: Marine mammal; material: Swab sample of the gingival sulcus; isolation source: swab sample of gingival sulcus...
CCTTTATTTATCTGCTCGGTTAAACTAAAAGCGATTAAATTTAATGACTCTGTGCTATTTTTGGTATAAATTACCTCGTCACTTTTAGCAGCACTGACAAAATCTTTTACAGATTCTTTGCTTTCATCATAAACAGCACCCGCCCTAACACTCATTTTATGCGCGCCTCTATGCGGACTACCATTTTCTAAATTATAATGCCTAGCCAATGCCTCACTGACTACTTTTGGCTTTAAACTAGTCGCCGCACTGTCAAGATAATAAAGTTCTTCTTTATTTAAAAGCTCAAATTCTTCTCTGATTCCCTCTAGCATTTATTCTATCCTCTGCTCCAAAGCTGTTTGAATAATCTCTTTATGTTCATCAATTTGCATTTGTTCTAGCACTTCTTCATAACCAGAACGAATGATTAATTTCTTCGCTTCTTTCTCTGAAAAACCACGACTCATAATATAAAACATTTTATCTTCATCAACTTGACCAACACTAGCTGCATGTTCGCCGATTACATCATCTTCTTCAGCAAAAAGTCCTGGTATAGAATCCGATTGTAATTTTTCACTCAATAAAACGACAAATTCTTCTTCTTTACCAACAGATTGAGTAGAACCCCTATCAAAATATAAATTACCACGGAAAACCTTACTCGCTTCGTGAGCAAGCGCTCCTTTTGCCAATATAACCGATGTCGTCTTTGGCGCAGAATGTCTAATTGAATAAGAAAAATCACTACCAGATTTTTCCTGCCCATAATAAGCACCATAACTTTGTCCATCAGAACGCAAGCCAAGTAATGTCTGCAAACTCGCCGACGCTTTTAGTTTAGCACCAATTTCTGCATCATTGTAAATAACGCTAGCACCTTCTTCTACTTCTGTCACCACCATATCATAGTGATAACTATTATCATTTAAGCGCTGTATTTTGGTAATATTAACCTCAGCTCCCGCTTTTGCAATTAATTTTAAACTACCGTAATGTCTAAATTCACCTATTTCCGCTGAATTATAATCGATGACAATTTTTACTCTCACCCCTGATTCAACGACAATTAAATGATGATCGACCAACAATGGATTTTCTTCATCTAAATAATAATTGATTTCTAAAGGTGATTCTATATCTTTTTTAATCTCTAAATACAATCCATGATTAAAACTAGAATTAATATAAGATTTGAACGCGTCATCTAAAAGTCTATCACTTTTCCTATCTATTGTTAAATACTGTTCTACTTCTTTTTTATCAAGTTCTGCATCTAGTGCCTTTAATTCTAAATTATCCGCTGAATTAATCTCAACTCTATTAAACTCCCCAACTTCTGGAAAAAGCTCATCTTTTAAGGGGATGCGTTTCCATTTTGGCGTCTTGCTATTTTCAAAACGCTCTCTTTCTGTAATTAAATATGACATTCTTCCCCCTAACCAATCGTGCCTTCAAGTTCAAGCGAAATCAAATTATTGAGTTCTACCGCGTATTCCAGTGGCAATTCTTTTGTAATTGGCTCAACAAAACCGCGTACTATCATCGCCTTAGCATCCGCCTCAGGAATACCCCTTGACATCAAATAAAAAATCGTTTCATCGCTAATACGGCCAATTTTAGCTTCGTGACCGATATCTACTTTATCATTACCGACTTCAATAATTGGCAGAGTATCAGAAATCGACTGATTATCAAGCATTAATGATTCACAGTTAACCGTTGCCTTAACATGATGGGCTTTTTTAGACACACCCAAATAACCACGATAAAAGGCATAACCGCCATTTTTAGAAATCGATTTTGAATTGACAATCGATGTCGTATGTGGCGCGCTATGTACCACTTTCGTCCCTGTATCGAGATGTTGACCCGTTGACGCAAAAGTAATACCTGTAAACTCACTAGTAGCATGAGCGCCCTTTAAAATACTCATAGGATAAAGCATAGAAACACGCGAACCAAAAGAACCAGAAATCCATTCAATAGACCCATTTTCTTCAACCATCGCTCTTTTTGTATTGAGATTATACATATTACGCGACCAGTTTTCTATCGTCGAGTAACGCAGGGTTGAATTCTTTTTAACAAAAATTTCAACGGCACCTGCATGTAAATTCTGCACGCTATATTTCGGCGCCGAACACCCCTCAATAAAGTGTAAATAGGTATCTTCTTCCGCAATAATCAAAGTGTGCTCAAATTGTCCTGCACCCTTAGCATTTAGCCTAAAATATGACTGCAAAGGCTTTTCAATTTTAACACCCTTTGGCACATAGACAAAAGAGCCCCCCGACCAAACGGCGCCATGAAGGGCGGCAAATTTATGACTGCGATTTGTAATTAACTTCATAAAATACTTTTTAACAAGTTCAGGGTATTCCTTTACTGCCGTTTCTATATCAGTATAAATAACACCCTGATCAATTAATTCTTGTTGAATAGAGTGGTAAACGACATCGGAATCATACTGAGCACCAACACCAGCAAGTGATTCGCGTTCAGCTTCTGGAATCCCTAGGCGCTCAAATGTTTCTTTAATATCTTCAGGAACTTCATCCCAAGACGTTGCCATATCGGCATTTGGTCTAATGTAATGAACGATATTTTCTATATCCAAATCACTTATATCAGGCCCCCAAGTTGGTATAGGCATAGATTTATATATTTTAAGCGATTTCAATCTATACTCTAACATCCACTCGGGTTCATCTTTTTCACGTGAAATCTCTCTGATAATTTCTTCTGTTAAGCCCTTATCAGCAACATAACGATGATTTTCAGGATTAATAATATCGTAAACGCCTCTATCAACGTCGGCGACATAAGTTTTAGCCATTATTTCGCCCCCTTAAAATTGTCATAACCAGTGACTTCAACTCTATTAGCAAGTTCCATATCACCACTCTCAACAATTTTTCCGTCGACTAAAATATGCACAAAATCTGGTTTAATATATTGCAAAATTTTATTGTAATGTGTGATAACGACAATAGCATTATCTTCTTTTGCTAAATCCTGTATTTTATAATAAACATCTTTAATCGCATCGACATCAAGCCCTGAATCCGTTTCATCGAGCAGCGCTAACTTCGGCTCTAAAATAGACATTTGTAAAATCTCATTCTTTTTCTTTTCTCCCCCAGAAAAACCTTGATTGAGATAACGATGCAAATAACTATCAGACATTTTTAAATCTGCTAAATTCTCACTAATATCGGAATTTATCTCAAAAATTGATGGCACTTCTCCCGTAACTTGTCCTTTTGCTGTACGCAAAAAGTTAACAACTGTCACGCCAGCGATTTCTTCAGGATATTGAAAAGACATAAACATACCCTTACGTGCGCGTTCATCGACACTCATCTCAAATAAATCTTCACCGAGAAATTCCACTTCTCCGCCAACCACTTCATAATTAGGATGACCCATTAATACATTAGCTAAAGTCGATTTACCAGCGCCATTAGGACCCATAATCACATGAATCTCACCTGCATTAACGGTCAAATCGACCCCTCTAAGAATTTCCTTATCCTCTACAACGGCTTTCAATCCGTCAATTTTAATTATATTTTCTGACATATTGCCTCCCTCAAATAGAAATACTATTATTCCGTGACTATTCAGTTAAGTATTAAAAGCCGTGTCATTCAGAGGATGAGCTTTAGCGAAGACGTAGGAATCTTATGGCTTTTAATATTTAACCTGCATTAAGATACCTACGTCACGATGTTCCTCTGTATGACAACGCGGGTTGACTGAATAGTTACATTATTCCTAGTAATTTAATATTGTATACATAAGATATACCCAGACAAACTCAATTGAAACACGTTTGAGAATAAGTGAAAAAGATAACAATTATATAGTATTAGAAATATAAAAAACTGCTTACAAAAGCCAGTATTTTCGCTTTGATAAAGCAGTTTTTATAACTATTTAATTAACCCGCATTATCGCTATGCTCCGCCCCAGTATGACACGGCTTTTTTATCCCGCGTTAAGATTCCTATGTCGGCAAAAAACACGCCTCTACGATAATATTTCCTCATCACTTCAAATGCATTCTAAGATCTTCACCAAAAAATTCCAAGAATGTATAATGTCCAATAAAGCGCGAAAATAAACGCTCACCATAGACTTGGCTAAGTTCTACGGGATTTAAATTAGTTGAAATAATTGTCTTTTTATCTCTTAACAGCCTAATATTAATAATATTAAACAATTCCATTTGGGTAAAAGAATTCACCATTTCTGTACCTAAATCATCGATCAATAATAAATCCGATTCAAATATTAATTGATAATTCATTTTATTATCTCTAGTAGTATCTTGACTAAATTTATTTTCTTCAGCTATACGAAAAAATTCATAGGCACTTTGATAAGAAACAGTAAAATCTCTATCCATTAACTCTTTAGCAATGGCGGTTAAAAGAAATGTCTTGCCCATACCAGTCATACCATAAAAAATATAGTTTTCATCATTTACTTCTTTAAAATCAAGAATAAACTTCTGAATTTTTTGGTAAATATTGGTCATGTTTTCCCGTGGTGACATTCCGTGATGTTCATCCATCTTCGAACTAAATACATCAAATTCAAAATGCTCAAAATTTTCCTTATCTAATCGTTGATGTAAAGCGGATTGCTGATAAGTCAATCCTAATATTTCCTTTTCACAACATTTACAGCGTTCACCCGTATCGAAATAACCATAATCTTTACATAAAGCGCAATCATAAATTGCTTGCAAATAATCAGCAGGAAAATCATAATTCTTCAACAACTGTGCTTTTTCCAATCTTAAGCCACTACTAATTTGTTCAAATTCTTTAATCCTTTGTTCAAAATTTTTCTTTTTCTTAAAGAGAATTTTGATTATTTCCTTCGATAAAATAGCTATCTGATGATCAATTTCTGCTATGCGCGGAATTTTTTTATAAATTATAATTTTTCGCTCTTTCATTTCAAGCTGATTTTTTTCACGCTTACGATAATATATTTTATCAAGTTCTTGCATTAACGAATCCATTTGAACTCCCATTACAATCTATTCGCATTTTTCTTTTTAATGATACTTTCTATTTCACTAGGACTCATATTAGCATAAGTACGCTGTGAAAAATTATCAAATTTAGTTTTGGCTTGATTTTTATTTGGTTTTTTACGCTCTTTACTACCCTTTTCAAAGTATAATTTAGCTGCTTCTATACTTACTGCACCTTGTTTTTTTATCTCATTTAATTGATATTGCAAGAAATTAATATTGAGATTATTTGTCCTTTTTGCCGTTTGATTAATAACATAAATTAAGTATTCTTCACTATAATTATTTTGCTCTAGCCAGAACGATATTGTATCTTTTACTTGTTGAGGTGCATTACTATAAGACATGCCGATAGTCTGAATAATGCGTTTAATTTTATTATTAATTTCACTATATTCATCCTGAACTTCATCTAAATCGGCAAGTGAATAAATTTTATTATCGTACCAATTATTAATAACTTTTCTAATATACTTAAAAGGACTGCCTTTTACCTCTTTATCAATATAAGTAAGATAAAAGGCACGATAAACCAAATCGTAGTCCATTTTATAATCTTTAATATAGCGGGCGATGATTCTGATTTCTTCGGGATTTAACGGTCTTTTCGTACAGGTTTCTTCTATGGATTTAATTAACTCTTGTAACATATCATCTTCTAAGCTATTGGCGATTAAAACCGATGTTTTTGCGCTTTTCTTCACGATAGACTTTTTAATATAATTATGTTTCAAATATAATTCGCGAATAGATAAGAATTCTACATCGAATTCTTCGCTATCACTTTCACTCAATGTGACCAACCCCTTGCCCTGCCAAAATTGCCATGCCGATAAAACATCAACCAAAGGTAATTTTAACTTTTCAGCTAATTTAATATTGCTAATGTCGCCATTACCTGAACTCGCCAAATAATATGCCATTAAATAAACTTTTAGTTCAGAACCACTCGCCATTGGCATAAAATCACTAATAAAAAGATTTTCAATTTGAATTTGACCGAGGTCTATTTCTGGATTTTTAAGCTTTAAGCTCATGATTTTCCTCTAAAAAGCTTCTTCTCTAATGATAGTTTGCTTTCTATCAGGCCCCACAGAAACATAAGAAATCGGCAATTTTAAATATTCTTCAATATAAGCGATATAATCCTTAGCCGCTTGTGGTAAATTATCAAATTTATCAACTGCTGTAATATCTTCTTGCCAGCCAGTAAAAGTCTGATAAACAGGCTTAGCATCATCCAATAACCAAAGCTCTGCTGGGAAATTCTTTACTAGTTCACCATTAATTTCATAGCCAATGCAGGCTTTAATTTCATCAAAACCACTTAATACATCAAGCAAGCTTATCGCTATCATCGTCAAACCATTGACATTAACAGCATGTTTAAGCGCAACCAAATCAAGCCAACCACAACGACGTGGTCTACCCGTAGTTACACCAAACTCATGACCTTTTTCCCTAATTAAGTCGCCAATTTCGCCCTTTTCTTCTGTTACAAATGGACCTTCACCAACTCTTGTACTATACGCTTTCATGATGCCGACAACAGCCTCAATCTTATTCGGCGCTATCCCTGCACCAACAGTGAAACCACCTGTTGTCGGATGAGAACTAGTTACATAAGGATAAGTACCTAAATCAACATCGAGCATCGTTCCTTGAGCACCTTCTAATAATATTTTTTTATCAACTTCTAATTCAGCATTTAGATATGCAATACTATCGATTACCATCGGTCTAATAATTTCTGCATAAGCTAGATATTCTTGTAAAATTTGCTCATAATCAAATGGTTCTGTCCCATTAATACTCTTTATCATTCTGTTTTTAGCTTCTACTTGTAAAGCTAGTTTTTGCTTGAAAATTTCTGGATTAAGCAAATCAGCTACTCTAATACCAGTACGCTCCACCTTATCCATATAACAAGGACCAATACCTTTTTTTGTCGTACCAATCTTTTGAGCACCCTTTGATTCTTCCGACAAGGCATCGATTACAGCATGATATGGCATAACAACATGAGCACGCTTACTAATTTTTAACTGACTCAAATCAACACCTTTTGATTTTAAAACGTCAATTTCATCGATTAGACTCTTAATATCGACGACTACACCATTAGCAATTACATTGACAGTATTTTGGTATAAAATACCTGATGGTACAAGATGAAGCGCATACTTTTCATCACCGACGACAACGGTGTGCCCTGCATTATTACCACCTTGAGCCCTAACGACTATATCTGCTTTACTAGCAAAATAATCGATAAATTTGCCCTTGCCTTCGTCACCCCACTGTGAACCTACAATAACTAAAGTTGACATAATTCCTCCTTTTTATTCTTGACGCCAAGATAAATCGCGAAACAACTGATATTGACCTAACCAGTGTAAATCAACTGTACCAATTTCACCATTTCTTTGCTTGGCAATAATTAACTCTGCTCTATTTGCTAATGCTTCATTGTCTCTATCATGATACTTCTCTCTATATAAAAACATAACGATATCGGCATCTTGCTCTATTGCCCCTGATTCTCTTAAATCAGAAAGCATTGGCCTATGGTCCGCGCGCTGTTCAGGTCCACGCGAAAGCTGTGATAAAGCTAAAATTGGCACATCTAATTCACGCGCTAAGCCTTTTAAGCCCCTAGAAATAGAAGAAATTTCTTGTTGACGATTTTCAGAACTATCACCACTCATCAATTGCAAATAGTCAATCAAAATAAAATCTAGTCCCGATTCTCGTTTTAATTTACGGCATTTAGCCATCATTTCTGTGACGCTAATGCCCATACTATCATCGATATAAATATGCATATTACCTAAATTACTAATACCTGCAATTAATTTTGGCCAATCGTCATCTTCAAAACGCCCAGATTTAATTTTATTTAGTTCTATTAATGATTCTGCCGCTATCATACGTTCAACATATTGAATCATTGCCATTTCCAAGCTAAACATAGCAATTTTATGACCATTTTTGGCAATATTACGGCAAATATTAAGCCCCAGTGCCGTTTTACCCATACTCGGTCTAGCCCCTAACAAAATTAAATCTGAACGTTGAAAACCAGAAGTAAAATAATCGAGGTCGATAAAACCTGTACTAAGACCAGTCAAACTTTCAGGAGAAGTAAAACGCTGTTCTATCAACTCTAAAGACTGTTTCACAACCGTAGAAATCGGTGTAAGCGCAGCACTTTTATTTTCGGCAATGGCAAAAATTTTACTTTCTGCTTGCTCTAAAAGTTCGTTCGCCGTAGCGCCACTATAACCCAACTCAGCAATTTCTGTCGTCGCTCTAATCAAATCCCTTAACACTTTTTTCTCTGCAACAATCGTTGCATATTCTCTAGCATTAGCTGTCACGGTCACATCTTCTACTAACTGAATTAAGTAGCTTGTACCGCCAACGACTTCTAAATTACCCGATTTTTTTAATTGTTCTTCTAAAATCAAATAATCAATTGATTTTGATTCAATAGACAGTTCAAATAAAGCCTGAAAAATCAAACGATTAGCACGATTATAAAATGACTCAGCCGTAACGATTTCAAGTGCATCACTAAATGCCACTGGATCGAGCAGCATTGCCCCTAAAAGCGCTTTTTCCGCCTTATCATTATGCGGTAAAATTCTACCTTCCATTACCTATTCCTTAACGATTGATAATTTAACAGTTTCAGCAACACCTTTATAAAGTTTTAATTTCACCTCATAATCACCAGTATTTTTAATCGCATTCTTTAACACGATCTTACGCTTATCAATGTTCACACCTTTATTTTTTAATAATTCAGCAATATCATTATTCGTTACAGAACCGAATAATTTTCCGCTATCACCAGCTGGCATTTTAATCACTAAGTCTAAAGCTTTAATTTGTTCTGCCAATTCCTTAGCGGCAGCCAATGCCTCATCATCGCGTTTTTGTTTACTTTTTACTTGATGAGTATGCTCTGTTATATTAGAAGTCGTTGCCTCACGAACCAAACCCTTAGGAATTAAATAATTGCGCGCATGCCCGTCGCTGACATTCTTCACTTCACCTTTTTTACCTGTTCCCTTAATATCTTTTAATAATATAACTTTCATTTTAAGCCTCTTCCTGATAATATTCGTCTACTGCCTGCGTTAATAGTTCTTTTACATCATCTATCGTACAATCTTTAAACTGCGCTCCTGCACCAGTTAAATGACCACCTCCACCAAGTTTTTCACAAATAATCTGCACATTAATTTCACCCATAGAACGCCCGCTAAGAAAAATCTCTTCATCTTGTTTAACGATAACAAAAGCGCCCTTAACTCCTCTAATACTGAGCAAACTATCCGCACCTTGCGCTGCAACTAAACGTGCATTTTCAATAATCGCATCGGTAGTTGAAACGGCAATTTCTGGGCGTAGTGCCTCAGCATTACTAACAATATTAGAACGAGCGACAAAAGTCGATAAATCGTCTTTAAATAAATTTCTAACATGGGTTGTATCGGCATTAAATCGCCTTAAAATCGCTGCTGATTCAAAGGTTCTAACCCCTGTTTTAACACTAAAATTCTTCGTATCAACCGCTATACCTGCCAAAAGCGCCTCGGCAACTTTTTGGTCGATAACTACCTTACGCTCCATATATTGTAACACTTCAGTAACCAATTCACAAGCACTACTCGCATAGGGTTCTAAATAAGTTAAGAGCGTATTTTCTATAAATTCTGTTCCTCGCCTATGGTGGTCAAATAAAACTTTTCTCACCGCCCGTTCTTCGAGTTCTGGTGACTCCGTTAGACTCGGTTTATTGGTATCAACCACGACCAGCAAATCGGCATCCGTAAAGGATTCCAACGCTTCTTTCGGACGAATAAATTTAAACACGCTATCATCTTTAAACATATCGTGGATAAATCGAATTGTCTCATTGACTTCTTCCAAAACGATGTACGCTTCTTTCCCCCTATTAATCGCCGCTTGACAAATACCAATAGCAGCGCCATAAGAGTCCATATCGGGAAATTTATGTCCCATAACAAAGATATTATCACTTTGGTCAATAATCGGTCTTAAGGCATGAGCAATAATTCTCGCCTTAACTTTATTGCGTTTTTCGGCAGCCTTAGATTTTCCGCCATAAAACTCATAATCACCCAGTTTTTTAACAACGGCTTGATCCCCGCCACGACCGAGCGCAAGTTCTAATGCAGCAAAGGCATTTTCTTCGAGCTGAGATAAATTATCACCCGTTGCAGCGACACCGATACTTAGCGTCGGTGCAATTCTATTTCCTAAATCAATTTCTCTCATCTCATCGAGTAAAGTAAAGCGTTTAGATTCTAAAATATACAAATACTTATGCTCAAAAATAACGATATATCGATCTTTTTCGATTTTTTTAAGCACTGCATTCATACGCGATGCCCAAACATTAATCTTTTTATCAATTTCTGCAGTTACAAACGGACGTTTATCCTCTTTACATTCATTGATAACATCTTCATAATTATCGACGGCAAGTAGTGCCATTATCGTCTGTTTCTCTTGTTGACTAACTTGCAAACGTTTATAATCACTAATATCTTGAAAGAAAAAAGACCTCAAATCACGTCCATCTTCCGCTTCAAAAGCAAAGGGCATAATCTGATAAAATTTATCGCCTATCCTTTGCTCAAACGCTTGATTTTCAGCTAATTTATCCGCACTTAATCCATGAATCTTATTTAAAATATTCTCATCAAATAATTCTTCCCCATCAAAAACTGGCGTTACACTTTCATTATACCAAATGATATCGCCATTGTCTTCCATAATCAGCATTGGTACAGGCGCATTTAAAATCATACCATTGGCGGCAGCACTAAGGTCAAAACTCAAATTCTCTATATACTCGCCAATATTTTTCATCCGTTTACTTTGAGCCCGCCAATTTAAAAAAGCTAAGCTAAGCGTTGATAAAAATAACAACAGTGATAATATTAAACTATAATCTAACAGTAATAAACTAAAAATTACTTGCACAATAATAACAACTGCAATTGGATTTTTTGTCAAAGATTTTAGTGTTTTTTTATCCACTTTATGCCGCCTTCTTTCTTAATTTGAATACTTGGTCAAGCCAACCTAAAATACTCAAGCCCAACATTTGCAAGAATAAAATCATTACAATCCCTAAAACAAATTTTAAAATACCCTTTGTTCTCATGCGATCAAGAATAAAAAATAGTGCCGCAATACCGTTAAAAGCAAAAATCATCATAACGATATATAAAGTATTAATAATAAAAATATCGTCATTGAGCAAGGTACCCAAAAGCATTGCCACTAAAATCATCAAAGTAGTTCCCATTAATGGTTTGCCTGGTAAATAAAACTGATTAATACTTTTGCCAACATAATCCTTATCCATTCTTTTCACAATAAAAACGACAAGAAAATAAATGGCACTAACATAGATTAGCGAAACCATCACAATCATCGATGGAATCAACTTTAAAATAAAACTTTTTAATTGTTGTAATTCAAAAGCACCAGTGGCTAGCCCTGACCCCGCTAATAATTCTGGTGGAAATTCAAAATTTTTAATATCAGCGCTCAAACTAGCAACAATATCATAATTAAACACAAACTTAGTAATGAGTAACATCAAACTAAAACTAGCAATAGCTGTTAATAAGCCAAAGAAAATCGACTCTTCATAACGTTTACGCCTAATAGATAAACCCACCACTAGCGATGAAGCTAACATTAAAACAAATAAAATCAAAGAAAAATCGATTACTAAAGCCAATATGGAAGTAGCTCCATAAAGCAAAACTCCCCACTTCAAATCTCTTTTATACACATAAATAGCAATAATCAAATTAACGACAAATAATAATATGCCAAAACTAAACAAACTAAAAATACTGACCAAAGCCAAATTTATTAACAACAATATGCTAAATTCTCTAATCGCAATCTTATCCATATACCCCACTTACCATAAATTTTTCTTTACCAAAATCAACCACGTCTAATTATACTACAAAAAATGAAAAAAGTACACAAAAATTCCCAGCAATATCATCCTGAGGCTTTAGCCCGTGAGAATCTTAATGCTGCTCATTCCGCTTTGTGTGCAAGCTGCACACTAGTCGTTTTTTTGCCCATTTTCTATTGTAATCAATAGATTTACTTGATAGACTAAGTTTATAGTTATAATTTATAAGAAAGGGGTATGAGATGAACAAGAAAAAATATGACTATCTACCGCTCAGGTATGATGTAACATTTAAAGGTTTTTTTGCTAAAACTAGTCACAAAAAATTTTTACTAGCACTGTTAAATCAATATTTGAATTTGGATATAGCAAATGAAGCAGATATAAAGTTATTAGCTACAGAATTACCGCCAATTAGTTCTGATGGAAAAATGCCAACCTTAGATTTAAGAGTAAAGTTGAAAAACGGAGAACAAATTAACATTGAAATGCAGCTTATTAGTAAAGATTATTTTTTAAAACGAATTTATTATTACAATACAAAACTTTATAGCGAGCAGTTAAAAAGCGGCGAAGATTATAATAAATTAAAGAAAACTATTAGTTTAATCTTTACGCTATATGATGTATTTACAGAAGAGCTAATTGGTAAAACTGAACATTTAACATATATCAACAATGCTGGTTTATATCATAAAGAGAGCGGAAAACTATTATTAGATGATGTGAATTTATGTTTTGTTGAACTTAGTAGGTACCAACAATTATTAAAAAATAATAAAGTAGAAAGAGATTGTTGGGCTGATTTATTATTAGCGGATAGTGATGAAAAGCTTGTTGCGTTATCAGAAAGGAGCGATATAATGGCTGAGGCAGTTAAAGAATTAAAATACTTTTCAGAAGATGATGTCGCAAGATATTGGACCGATATGTATGAGAAAGCAGAGCGTGATAGACGAGCTGAGCGTTCATATGCTCTAAGAAAAGCGAGAGAAGAAGCGAGAAAAGAAGCGAGAGAAGAAGTGAGAAAAGCAAGAGAACTCGCTTTAATAGAAGGCGAAAAAAATACACAACAAAAAATTGCGCTTAATTTATTAAAACAAGAGCTAGATATTGCTATTATTAGTTCAGCGACTAATCTCAGTTCAAATGAACTTATTAATTTACAAAAACAGCTATAAAATTCATATAAAAAGCAACGGCGAACCGTTGCTTTTTTAATGCGTATATTATTTCATTATCTTATCTACCATCACAGCAAGTTCTGCTCTAGTAATTTCTGCCTTAGGGTCTAATAATTGTGCATCGTTAGCTTTTACTATGCCCTTAGCAATCGCCCAAGCGTACGCCTCTTTCGCATAATCAGAAATTTGATTTGCATCGCCATACTGACTTAGCTTAGCAAGCTCTTCCGCTGTTACTTTTACCTTACTATAACGATATAACACTGTAATAATTTGCTCGCGCGTGAGTGTATCGAGTGGTGCAAACTGCGACTCACTATAACCATTAACAATATTATTTGCCTTTGCCCAAGCGGTAGGATTCTCATACCATGAACCCTGCTCTACATCAGCAAAACCGCTTGCGTTTTTAACTGCTGGCTCTCCTGCTACTCTATATAATACCGTCACTAGCATCGCTCTATTCACCACTTGATTTGGCGAGAATTTACCATCGCCAGTACCTTTTAAGATATTGGCATTCGATAAGCGTTTAATCGCTGAATAATAATAGTCGCTGACATCAAGGTCTGCATAAAGCGATTTTTCTGTTACTGCGTTCTCATCTTTTTTCGTCGTCTCTTTACTTACTACCTTACTACTGCTGCTATCATCTCTATCGTCGTTACCATCGTCTGAATCATCGTCTCCATCATCTTTATTTGACTTATCATCTTCATCTGCTGGCTTACTTGGCTTTGGTTTGTCTGGTTTTGGCTGTTTACCGTCCTTATCATCACCGTCAAGTGTTGGATAAACGACGATGCCACCTTTTAGCACTTCATAATTCGCCATATCTTTCGGCGTGAATACCCAGGCATAAGACTTGCCTTGTTCGGCGATAGTAGTCGGTTCTGCATCCCATTTTATTTTACCTATAGGCTTAATACTACCGACTTCTAAATTAGCATCCGCTAGTGTTTTGCCCTTCGTTGTAATCAAAGTGAAACTTGGTTTACCCGTTGGCATTGCTTTTTTAATCGTAATCGTAATTTCTTGTTCAAGCTTTTGATACTTATTCACGTCCGTTGGTATAAATTCAAGCATCATTTTATAGCTGCCAGCGTTTACTATATCCTTCTTCTCTTTAAACTGCCATGTACCCTTCACATCACCGCTAACTTTAATATCCTTTATCGTCACAGGTTTACCATCATAAGCCATTGTGAAATCATCAGCCTTCACTACTGGTTTTTCCATTTGTGGTGTAGGCGTTGGCGTTGGAATCGATGGTGGAATTACAACTGTGCCGCCACCATTTTTCTTGTAAAGAGCATTGACAATTAAGTCAGTAATGACATTGTCAAACTTCTTATCCCAGCCAGTGAATGTATAACCCGCTCTTGTTGGATTAGCTGGAGCAATCGCAATCGCGCCGTGCGTTACCGTATCGACTTTAAGCACGCTGTCATCCCAATCTTTGAACGTCACCGTGTGTAGTTTGACTGTTTTAATTTCCTTATCAAAAGTACCTGTATTATTCTCATCGATAGCAACTTTTAATTCATTAGAGTCTGGCGTCGTAACTAGTACCTTGTCCTTATCCGTGCTAAACTCTACGCCGACTTTACTATCATCATCAGAATTAAACAATTTGACATTGTCTAAATTATTTGATTCAATTAAAATACCTCCGCCAGTAGTCGCACCAGCAGATTTCTGGGTAGCAACAGATAAATCATTAACACCTTCTGCTTTTACTTCCAGCTTATACTTGTCTAAAACTTGAACCTCTTTATTTAGAGTAATACTAGCATCGATAGTTGCGTTATTACCTTTGACTGCAATATCACCATTGTTTGAAACCGCTATTTCTGATGTGTTTTTACCATTAATAACACTTAAACTATCTTTATTCATTACTGAAATATCAATAAATTTATTTTTTGACTTTGGAATAATAGAATAATTTGCGCCATCAGGTAAATTTATAAAATTTTCTTCAATAGGAGCCCCATCAAGCATAATGGAATCCATTAACGGCATAACTGAAATATCGTTATAATCACTTAAACGCGAACAATCATATACCTTACCAGTATCATTATTAACTATTTTTTGTAAATCGTTAATTTTTGCAATTATTCTAGTTCTATTATCTGTATTTACAGAAATATTATTCACCGTTGTATCTTCTCCTTTTAAAATCTTGATAGGATTAGGTACGAGTGCCTCAGGGTACAAATCACTATAAATATATTTTTCACCATCATTTACATAAGATTTTTCACTATCTTCATCTCCTGTATCATAAAACCATTTTGTTTTATCCTTTGAGATATATAATTTTTTCTTAAACGCATTACCATAACGTTTAAAATTATAATTAGGATCTAAAATTGTTATTTCATAAGCAAACTTGATATTATCTATGATTTCATCGATTTCTTTAATATCAGAACCAAGAACAGCATGACCACCTTTACCCGTATGATAATAGCCAATTCTCAAAAATCTATTCTCTTTCTTACATAATTTCATATTTTCTACTAATTCTTCAATACTTAATAATTGATTATTAACATCCTCCAGTTTTTTACTAAATGCATACTTTGTCATTTGACTAAGATGATAATAATTAATCAAATTTTGTACATTTACATTAATTCTCTCTTCTTGGTCGTTATCCCAAGGCAAAGGATTACGATGTGGTTCATTGAAATCTATCAACAACTTAGCACCCGATTGCCAATCTGAAACATTTATTTCGCCTCTTTTCACTAAATCTCTCACCATACTCATACCATAGCAAGAGCCACCCCAACCTCGATCAACCATTCCATCAATAAGACCTTTATATCTGTTTTCTTGATTTTTCTTTAGCAAGTCCAAATATTCTTTATCTATTTTAAACAAAACAGGTTGTTGGGGATAAAAACTTAAGTACCCAGGATTTTTTGTAGAAGGAACCCATTTTCCTTTAGTAAAATACCTATCAGAATTTGTAAAACTATACTCACAAGGATCGGAAATCACTTGTTTTTTCCATTGAGCATATAAGTTAATTTCTTGTTGATTAAGTTTGATTTTATCACCATTAACATAAGCTGTTCCACTGCCATCGGCTTTAGTATTCCAACCAACAAAGATATACTTATCTCTCGTTGGTTTTACTTGAATAACAATTTCTGTATCATAATTAGCCGTTTCCGTTTTAATCTCAAAATTATCCCAGTTAATGTATTTAAGTATACATTGCTGAGCATCATACCTTGCCTTAATCGTTAAATCACTGGTTACATTAGTAAACGCTTTATCCCAGCCACTAAATGTATAACCGACTCTACTTGGATTTGCTGGCGCTGTTGCGCTCGCACCGTGGACTACTGTTTCTGTCTTTAGTACAGTATCATCCCAGTCGACGAATTTGACGGTATGTTGCTGAACTAGATTATCAATTTTTACTATTTCATACTCGTCATCAGAATATTCAACCGCATAATGATGGATAGAACTTTCATTAGGAATTACCCCTTCTATATTTCGAGTTAAATTTTTTATTTTATAATTTCCGCTATTGCCCTCAAAAGCCCAAGCGAAAGTCTTAAAACCTTTAAATTTATAACTATCAGCTGATGTAAAACTAAATATCTCGTCTGCACCTGTGTCTTTAGCATTTGTTCTATTTCTTAAATCAATACTTTTCATCGCTGTTGCTGCTTCAAACATTCCAACCATATTCTTTACATTACTAGTATCCCAAGCACTAATATCTTGATTAAAACTACTTGCATATTTAAACATATTTTCCATATTAGTAACTTTTGATGTGTCAAAATCCAATGGCTGATTAAATGAAGATGCCCCAAAAAACATCCCCACCATACTAGTAACTTCTGATGTATCAAAATTCAATGGTTGATTGAATTTATCCGCTTCCATAAACATAAATTTCATATCAATTACTTTTGAAGTATCAAAGTTCAACGGTTGATTAAATACTCTAGCTCTAGAAAACATATTACCCATGCCAAGTACTTGTGATGTATTAAAATTTAACGGCTGATTAAATGAATCAGTAAAACTAAACATATCACCCATATTTGTTACTTTTGACGTATTGAAATTTAATGGTTGATTAAAACTACTTGCTCCTTGAAACATAGCTATCATAGATTTAACTTCTGATGTATCAAACTTTAATGGTTGATTGAAAATTTGTGTTCGTGCAAACATTCCAGACATATCTGTGACTTTTGATGTGTCAAAAGTCAATGGCTGATTAAATTTTCCAGTACGAGCGAACATATAGCTCATATTACCTACATTTGACGTATCAAAGTTTAGCGGTTGATTAAAATTTTTCGCATTATAAAACATATGCCCCATATCTTTTACATTTGATGTGTCAAAATTCAATGGTTGATTAAAATTTTTCGCACCCCTAAACATTGCTCTCATATTTGTGACTTTTGATGTGTTAAAGTTCACTGGCTGATTAAAACTTGTTGCCTCTAAAAACATACGAAACATATTTGTTACATTCGATGTATCTACGGCATCATTAAAATAAATTTGCTTATCAAAATTTTCAAATAAACCAATATACTTAAACCAACCAAAAAGATTAGGGTCACTTGATTCTATACTATTGCATAGCATAATTTTACCGTTTTTATTTTTAAAACTTATATCAAAATCTTCTGTTCCAGACCATCCTATGTTAAAATTTTCTGAAAAAGTAAAACTCTTTGAATTGAATTTTTGTGCCAATTCAACCCATTTATCTTGTTCAATCTGTCCAGCACCGCTAATTTCCAGCACGGTCTCACTGGCATCGGTAAATTTTGCAATTACTCCGCCATCTGTTGACAGAGCAAATCCAGCACCAGTATGCGCTAAATCAGCTGTGCCAGTACCTGCGGCAAAAGCAGTAAATGGCACAGATTGTAAAACCATCAATAGCGCCAATACATACGCCAACAACTTATTACTTCTCTTCACGTAAATCTCCTTTCATACTAATTGTGATATTTTTAACAAAAATGCTAAAGTTTAACTAAACTCTTATTTATATTATATAATATACAAACAAATTATCAAGTTTATATATTAAAAAAATAAGTTTTTTTCTGAAAAATAAGGAAAATACTTATAAAACACTCCTCTCGCATTGGGGACGGTCCTTTTTGCGACAAAAAACCATAAGGAACAGACCTAAACTATTATTATGTTTGTGCTTTTCCCGCGCTAAGATTCCTACATTTTTTCGCAAAGTTTAAGATTCTCACGCTTCACTCAGAATGACACGAATGGAAACCACGCTAAGATTCCTACGTCCTCACTTCGTTCGTCCTCTGAATGACAGCGTGGTATTTGTGTGCAAGCTGCACACTAGCACCCCTTTTGCTATTGACCATTTTATCTGTTCTTTGATATAATATAGCTGTATAC
>PDWI01004505.1_pt1 | contig 18634 bp, 17 predicted proteins | sample 1430891 | NCBI WGS metagenome assembly PDWI01 (sample SAMN01162508, study PRJNA174530) | Oral metagenome, whole genome shotgun sequencing project. | biome: Marine environment; feature: Marine mammal; material: Swab sample of the gingival sulcus; isolation source: swab sample of gingival sulcus...
GGGGATTGTACACGACCAAAGCGGCAGTGGCGCCACTTTTTACATCGAGCCGATGGCGATCGTCAACCTAAATAACGAACTGCGCGAGCTGACGATAGCCGAACGGCGCGAAATCGAGCGCATTTTAATGGCGCTCAGCCAATTAATTGCCGCCGATGTGGCTGATATTCGCCTGACATTTGACGCCCTGACGCGGCTCGACTTTATCTTTGCCAAGGGCAAATTGAGCCTTGCCCAGCGCGGCTCGGCCGCCGCCATCAACGACGCCCGCCAAATTGTCATCAAAAATGGCAAGCATCCGCTGATCGCGGCCAAGCAGGTCGTGCCAATTAACTTTCGGCTGGGCGACGGCTTTAGCAGCTTATTGATAACGGGGCCGAATACGGGCGGCAAGACGGTCAGCTTAAAGACAGTCGGCCTGTTCGCCCTCATGACGCAGAGCGGGCTACACATACCGGCCGATCACGGCTCGACGTTCCCAATTTTTAGCGGCGTTTACGCCGACATCGGCGACGAACAGTCAATTGAGCAGAGCCTGTCGACCTTTAGTTCGCACATGAAGAACATCGTCGACATCATCGGCCGGGTCGACCAGCGCAGCTTGGTTTTATTTGATGAATTGGGCGCCGGCACCGACCCAACCGAGGGCGCTGCCTTGGCGATGGCCATACTGAACGACGTCAAGGCCAAGGGCGCGCTCAGCGTGGCGACGACGCACTATTCTGAACTAAAGCACTTTGCCTTGGCGACTGCCGGCTTTGCCAATGCCTCGGTTGAATTTGACGTCGTCACACTGTCGCCGACCTACCGCCTGTTAATTGGCGTACCGGGCAAGTCAAATGCCTTTGAAATCAGTAAAAAACTGGGCTTAAGCGAAGCCATTATCGCCAGCGCCAATCGCTTAATCGACAAAGAAAACATCGCCTTTGAAGACGTTTTAAGCGCGATTGAAGCCAGTCGGCGCGAAACGGAAGAGGCGCGCGATGCGGCCATTCGCCTTAAATTAGAGGCCGAAAAACTACAGCAACGCGCCGCTGAAAAGCAGGCTAAAATAGAAAAACAGCGCACGCGCCTGTTGAGCGAGGCCAAGGCCGAAGCGCGCCAGCTGTTAAAGCAGACGCGCGCCGAAAGCGACGCCTTACTGCGCGAACTTAAGGCGTTGCGCGCGCAGGCCGGCTTTGACAACAAGCGCTTTGAACAGTTGCGCCAAACGCTCAATGCGCGCCAAAGAGAATTGCAGCCCGGCATTGAAAAACAACTGGCCGGCACGGTGCCAAAGCAGTTGAAAATTGGCCAAGAAGTGATGGTTGCCAGCTTGGCGCAAAAGGGCACTGTGGTCAGTTTACCCGATCAGCGCGGCGAGGTGCAGTTACAGGTCGGCATTATTAAAATGATGGCCAACATTGAAGATTTGCGCATCGTCGAACAGGCGGCCACTAAAAAGGCCCAGCGCACTCAAAAGGGCGGTCGCGACATCAGTGCCGTCGTCGCCAAGCGCGAAGTCGACTTGCGCGGTCAAACGCTTGAAGAGGCGATGTTTAATCTCGACAAGTATCTCGACGATGCACTGTTGTCACGCCATACTCAAGTGACGGTTATTCACGGCGTTGGCACGGGCGTTTTAAAGCGCGGCTTAACTGACTTTTTAAAGCGTCACAGCCACGTTAAAGCCTTGCGCGGCGGCGCCTTTGGCGAGGGTGGGGCCGGCGTGACAATCGTGACGCTGAAGTGAGCTTTTTAAGCCATAGCGGTTGACAAATTGGTTAAATCGGAGTAGTCTAGTAGCGTCGTTGAAATCCCCAATAGGCGCAGGGCGTCTTAGAGGGGACTAACCAAAGCGGAGGGCGCAGTGGATAATCATTTAGTCGTCGGCGTGTCGGTATTTGTACTGACATATCTGCTGATCGTTACCGAAAAATTTAATCGCACGGCCGTCGCCATGTTTGGCGCGGTGTTAATGCTGATACTAAACGTCGAAAAACAGGCATCGGCCTTTCACTATATCGATCTCAACACGCTCTTCTTGCTGATTGGCATGATGATTATCGTCAATATCATGCGCAAGACCGGCATCTTTGAATACATGGCCATTCGCACGGCCAAAATAGCCAAGGGCGATCCTTGGCGCATCGTCTTGCTCTTTTCGGTGTTAACCGGCATTTCTTCGGCACTGCTCGACAATGTGACGACAATTTTACTGGTCGTACCGGTTACCATCGTCATCGCCGAGGCGCTCAAGCTCAATCCGGTGCCGTTTTTAATTCCCGAAGTGTTAATTGCCAACATCGGCGGTACGGCAACTTTAATCGGCGATCCGCCCAATATTATGATCGGCAGTGCAACGGGCTTGGGCTTTAACGACTTTCTGTTCAATTTGGCGCCCGTCGTCGTTGTCATCGTCATCGTCAGCTTATTCGTCTTAAAATTTATCTTTAAAAAGCGCCTGACTAGTACGGCTGAGGCGCGCCAGCAAATTATGGCCATGAACGAACAATTGGCGATTAAAGACAAGCGCTTAATGATCAAATCGCTCGCCGTGTTGGCACTGACGTTGGTCGGCTTTTTATTGCACCAGAGCTTTGGTTACGAATCGGCCACCGTCGCACTATTTGGCGCCGGTTTGCTGTTATTGGTCAGCCGAACTGACCCCGAAGACATTTTGGCCGAAATTGAATGGCCGACTATTTTCTTTTTTGCCTCGCTGTTCATCTTGGTAGGGGCGCTTGAAGAAGTCGGCATCATCGCCATGCTAGCGCAGCAGTTAATCGATTTAACTGGCGGCAATATGGTGTTGACCGTACTCGTCATCTTGTGGGGTTCGGCGATTGCATCGGCCTTTCTCGACAACATTCCGTTTGTCGCAACGATGATACCGCTCATTCAAAATTTGGGCAAAATTTCGGGACTCGAAATCACGCCGCTGTGGTGGGCCTTGGCACTGGGCGCCTGTTTGGGCGGCAATGGCACCATGATTGGCGCTTCGGCTAATGTCATCGTCGGCGGACTACTCGAAAAATACGGTTATAAATTGACATTTTGGGACTTTATGAAAATTGGTTTTCCAATTATGCTAATTTCAATTACACTGGCCAGCGTCTATATGTACATTGTCTATTTATAGGAGAACGTGATGAAGCAAAAGCGATTACTCGATGCAGAAGTGACCTTACAGGCGATGAAGTTGAGGCAGATGGGTGGAGATGTAACTGTTATCAACAGCAAAATGTGCTATGTCAAATTTGACGTCGCCGGTATTAAGGTGTCTTACGCCTACAATGTCAACAAAAAAGGACGTTATTTTTTAGAGCGGATAGCACCGTATCCGCTACCGCTAAAAGAATTTGAGCGCGAAGAAACGCTGGTCGATATTATCGGCGTCGATTTAGAACAGTTTAAAAATGCCGTACAGAGTGACAATATCAGTACTTTTATCGATATTAGCCGCAAATTGCACTCGATTATGGAAAAGTTTGAAGACCTGTTTTTGTATTACAACGTACCGGCTGAAGAAAATGAAGTTATCTTTCAAAAATTAACGGAAATAGAAGAAGAAATCGAACAGACTAAACAGACGGCAACGCGCGTTTACTACGGCAAAGACCCCGATTCCCTGTAGGTGATAGCGTGATTATTTCTCATATTGTCGCCGTTGCCAAGGGCGGCGTCATCGGTTTAAATGGCGTCATGCCGTGGCATGTCGAGGGCGAATTAAACCGCTTTCGCCAGCTGACACTCGGTGCCGTCGTCTTGTTGGGGCGACGCACTTATCAGGGTTTGCCTAAAAAATTAGACGGCCGCAAGCTAATTGTACTATCGCGTCAGATGGCCGCAGAAGACGGCATTTATGTAGCACGCACGCTCGAACAGGCATTCGCCATGGCGAGCGGTCAGCGCGAACTTTTTATTGCCGGTGGCGCACAAATCTACCGCGCCACTTTAGACATTATCGACAAGTTGTATTTGACCAAAATCGACTTGGCCGTCGCCGGCGACAGCTACTATCCGCTCGACCGACTGGCCGACTACCGCTGCGTATACAGTCAAACATTTCAGACAAATGCCAAGTTTACCTATCAAACCTACTTGACGCCGCATTATCTCAAGCAGCTTAGCGTTAAGTCTTGATCGCCGATTATCCAGTCGCCATTGTACTGTTGGCGCAGTGCCGCCAAGCGGGTTTGATACAGCTGGGCGACGCCGTCGAGCGCTTTACTCGGCGCCGTGTAGTGCAGCACGATAAAGACGTCGAAGCAATAGGTGGTCAATTTGGCCGATTGCATTATTCTAATTTCGACGACTAGCTCACTGCTAGCGGCGCGCAAATCGTACTGGGCGGCGCCGCTCTCTAAATTGACGTCGCTAAAGGTGCTGCGTTCGGCAATTTGGTAGGCTGGCTGATCGGTCCAAGCGGCAAAGGCCGCGGCCGTTTTAAACGGCTTGACAGCGCGGTTAAAATTGGTGTTAATGCGCGCTTTTAATAGGCGATAAGGCATAAGGACTCCCATGAATAATCATACTAAAGACGCTAAAACGATATACTATGAAGTGATGCGGCTGCGAAGCGGCGCGCTGTTGTTTTTAGAAGAACACATTGCGCGCCTGTTAAAGTCGCTCAGCTTGGCCGGCTACGGCGACCTGCTGACGGCCGCCGCCATTAGGCGCGCCATTTTAGACTACATCGCCGAACAGGGCATCAGGGCGGCCAATCTTCGCGTTGCCGTGACCATTGGCGACGCCCAACCGATTGCCGTCAGCTACTTTGCCGGCAGCTACCCGAGCGCGGCGACTTACCAATCTGGCGTCGCCGTCGAAACGGTCGAATTTGAGCGCGCTGAGCCCAATATAAAAAGGCAGTCGACGGCGCTATTTGAACTGCGCGCCGCACTGGCCGAGCGACCAATTCACGATTATTTACTGGTCGATAAAAACGGCTATGTCAGCGAGGGCAGCAAGACCAATCTGTTCTTGGTAAGCGGTCACACCGTTTACACGGCGCCGCTTAAAAATGTATTGGGCGGCATTACGCGCGCGCTGGCAATCGACTGTATTCCAACTTACTGTAAATTGACTGAACGCGCCCTGCGGCGCGACCAACTGGCGCAGTGCGATGCGGCCTTTTTAACCGGTACGTCAATCGACATATTGCCGATTTGTCGCATCGACGACGGCGCATTTAATTCGTCTGATAACTCAGTCGTTAAAGATATGATACAGCATTTTAGCCAAAAAGTGAACGATTATATCGCCGCCAATCAAATTCAATTGGGGGCGCCAAAGTGAAGGGGCAGTCAGTTCGTCAATTGACAATGCTGTCTTTGCTGATTGCCGTTGCCATCATGCTCAACTACTTCGAGCGCTTCGTGCCAATCGCCATTACCATACCGGGCGTGCGCTTGGGGCTGGCCAATGTCGTGTCGCTAATCTGTCTTAGCTTATTTGGCGCGCGGCAGGCCTTTATCGTGCTAATTATGCGCACGGTGCTCAGCTCGTTTTTCTACGGCAGCGTTTCGGCGCTATTGTTTTCGCTCGGCGGCGGCCTGTTGGCACTGGCCGTTATGGCGCTGTTGTGGCGCTTTAAAGACGGCGCCATTTCAACCATTGGCATTAGCGTAAGCGGTGCCATCTTTCACAATGTCGGCCAAGTCGTCGTCGCCTATTTTATCTTGGGCACGTCGTCAATTTTTGGCTATCTACCGGTCTTGCTACTGTCGGCCGTCATTACCGGCCTGTTAATCGGCGTCGTCGCCCAGCGCACCATACCCTATCTGCAATACCATTTTAATCGATAATCTGCCCGCGTAGTCATTTCGAGTGCATAGTAAATATTTTTGCGAAGGCGAAGAGTCGATTTACATTAAAATGCAGTTGACAAATGGCGCTTATCGGCATATAATCGGGTTAATAATCGTTGACTGAGAGTAGTAGTTAATCGAACACTTTAGAGAGGTTGGGCCCCGCTGAAACCAACTGTGTAACGTTAGCGAAGTCGCTCACGAGATCAGCTTTTGAAACGAGTAAAAAACTGTGGTTGGTGGCGTTAAACACCATTTGGCACAGCGCCTGTGTGCCAATGCTGAGTGCGTTTGAAAAAGGGTGGTACCGCGGAACTTTCGTCCCTTATCGGGCGCTTTTTTATTGGAGGAAATATGGATATCAAAATGGAAAGTCGTTATCAACCAAAACTATTTGAAGACAAAATTTATCAAAAATGGCTGGCTGCCGATGCCTTTGCGGCCAATGTCAACCCAGACAAGCCGCCCTTTACAATTATGATGCCGCCGCCCAACATCACCGGTCAGCTGCACATGGGGCACGCCCTGACGCTGTCGCTGCAAGATGCCCTAATTCGCTATAAGCGGCTCAAGGGCTTTGAGGCGCTTTGGTTGCCCGGCACTGACCACGCCTCAATTGCCACCGAAGTTAAAGTGTGGGACAAGTTGCGCGAAGAAGGCGTCGCCACCGATGCGGTAACGCGCGAACAGTTTCTAGAACACGCTTGGGCCTGGCGCGACAAATACGGCACGCGCATCGTCGAGCAGACCAAAAAAATGGGCTGTAGCTGCGACTGGTCGCGCGAGCGCTTTACGATGGATGAAATGTGTTCCGAGGCCGTTCAAGAAGTCTTTATCAAGCTGTACGAAAAGGGCTATATTTACCGCGGCTATCGCCTAATCAACTGGTGCCCCGACTGCGAAACGTCGCTGTCCGACGCCGAAGTTGAACACGCCGACAAGCAGGGCAATTTTTACCATATCAAATATCGCATTGAGGGCAGTGATGACTTTTTAGAAATTGCCACCACCCGCCCCGAAACGCTGCTGGGCGACTCGGCCGTGGCGGTTCACCCCGACGATGAACGCTACCAAAAATACATTGGCAAGCGGGCGATCGTGCCGCTTGTCGAGCGCAGCGTACCGATTATCGGCGACGACTACGTCGACATTGAAACCGGTACCGGCGCCTTAAAAGTTACGCCGGCGCACGACCCAAACGACTTTGAAATTGGCGTTCGCCACAATTTAGAACAAATTATTATACTCGATAAGCAGGCGCGCATGACGGGACCGGTTGGCAAATACGACGGACTCGACCGCTACCAGTGCCGCAAGCAAATTGTGGCCGATTTAGAGGCGGCTGGGCTATTGCTTAAAGTTATACCGCACGACCACAGCGTCGGCACCTGTTACCGCTGCAATACCGTCGTCGAGCCGATGATGAGCGACCAGTGGTTTGTCGCCATGGCCGACCTAGCCAAGCCGGCGCTCGCCGCCTTGGGTAAAGATTTACAGTTTGTGCCAGAGCGCTTTAGCAAGGTTTACGTCAACTGGTTAGAAAACATTCGCGATTGGTGTATTTCGCGCCAGCTCTGGTGGGGGCATCGCATTCCGGCCTATTACTGCGACGACTGCAATCATTTAATGGTTGCCAAAACGGCGCCGACCTGCTGTGCAAAATGTCAATCGAGCGCCATCAGGCAAGACGAAGACGTCTTAGATACTTGGTTTAGTTCGGCATTGTGGCCGTTTTCAACCTTGGGTTGGCCCAATAAAACGCCTGAAATGGACTATTTTTACCCGACTAGCGTTTTGGTTACCGGCTACGATATCATCTTCTTTTGGGTGGTGCGCATGGTCTTTTCCGGCCTCGAACACGTCGGCAAGTCGCCGTTTGACTACGTTTTAATCAATGGCTTGGTGCGCGATGCGCAGGGTCGCAAGATGAGTAAGTCGCTCGATAACGGCGTCGACCCACTCGACATTATCGACCAATACGGCGCCGACGCCATGCGCTTTATGCTAACCACCGGCAACACGCCGGGCAACGACCAGCGCTTTCAAATCGAGCGGGTTGAAGCGGCGCGCAACTTTGCCAACAAGCTGTGGAACGCGGCGCGCTTTGTGTTGATGGGCGTTACAAAAGTGGACGAAACGCTGCCGCCACAAGCCGATTTAGAGCTGTCTGACCGCTGGATTGTGGCGCGCGTCAATCAGTTAATCGGCGAAGTCGATGGTCTATTCGACAAATTTGATTTGGCGATGGCCGGCGATAAAATATACGAATTTGTTTGGAACGAATACTGCGACTGGTATATTGAAATGGCTAAGACGCGCCTTTACGGCGCCGATGACGCCGCCAAAGACAGGGTAGAGCGGGTACTGATTTACGTACTAAATAGAATTTTGCTGCTGCTACATCCCTACATGCCCTATATCACCGAAGAGATATACGGTCAGTTCCACGACGATTTATTGATTACAAAAGACTACTACAGCGCTGACCAAGCGCGCCTCGATCAGGCCGCGATTGACGATATGGCAATTATCATGGACGCCATCAAGAGCATTCGCAACACCCGCGCCGAAATGAATATAGCGCCGTCTAAAAAGGCCAAGCTATACGTTAAAACGACGGCCGACCCGGCGATATTTAGCGCGCAAAGCCAGTATTTTAAGGGCTTGGCATCAGTCTCTGAAATCGTCGTCGTGACTGCCGAAAAAGACATACCGGCCGATCGCATCGCCACCGTGTCGAAGTCGGCTGAGTTATTTTTACCGGCCGATGAGCTAATCGACTATCAGAAGGAACAACAGCGCCTAGAACGCGAAATTAGCAAAGCTCAAGCTGAAATGAGCCGCATTGAAAAGAAACTGGCCAACGCCGGCTTTGTCGATAAGGCGCCGGCGGCAATCGTCGAGGCCGAACGCCAAAAACTGGCACAGTATCAAAAGATGTTTGCCGCACTCGACGAAGAAATGACAAAAGTAAAGGGAAAACTTAAAAAATGATGACCTATCAACAAGCGCTCGATTACATTCACAGCGCCAATCGCTTCGGCATAAAACTGGGCTTAGACAATACGCGCCGCCTACTGGCCGAATTGGACAACCCGCAGGATAAGCTAAAGATTATTCACATTGCCGGCACCAATGGCAAGGGCAGTACGGCCAGCTTTATCGCCCACGCCTTAATGGCGGCCGGCCATCGCGTGGGGCGCTATATTTCACCCTATATCGAGGTGTTTAACGAGCGCATTCAAATTGACAATCAGTACATTGGCGACGCCGACTTGGCGCGCTATACCGAGCGCGTTAAACAGGCCGTAACGACGCTTAGTGCGGCCGGCATTCAGCCGACCGAATTTGAAATTGTCACCGCAATTGGCCTGCTCTACTTTGCCGACAGCGCGGTCGACGTGGTGGTATTAGAAGTCGGTATGGGCGGGCGCTTTGACTCGACCAATATCGTCGAGCGGCCGCTGGTTAGCATTATTACGCCGGTGTCGCTTGACCATACCGATTACTTGGGCGAAACAGTGGCTGAAATTGCAGCCGAAAAGGCCGGTATTATCAAAGAGGGCTGTTTGGTCGTCAGTTCGCAAAACGATCCGGCCGCCTCGGCTGTTATAAAGGCCGCCGCCGTCGCCAAGAACGCCGCCTACTTTAATAGTAATTGGCGCTTGGCGCGGATATTAAATTATGGCGCCAGCACGACCACTTTTCGCTATCGCGGGCACAACTACCGCATTCAATTGTTGGGCGACTATCAAATTCAAAACGCCTGTACGGCGATTGATGCGCTAGTTGCGCTCAATAGCGTCGGTTTATTAAGCGTGCCGCGCGCCGCCATCGGCGCGGGCTTAGCGCGTGCCGAGTGGCGCGGCCGCTTTGAAAAAATTAACGCTCAGCCGCCACTTATTATCGACGGTGCGCACAACGTCGCCGCCATCGAAACTTTTGTCAGCAGCATTAATCGCTATTATCAGAATGTCAAGCGCATCGCCGTATTTGGCATTATGGCCGATAAGGCAGTCGATGACATCATCGCCTTAATCGTTGACCAGTTTGATGCGTTTTACTTGGTTGAACCGGATAATCCGCGCGCGCTGGCCGTCGCTGAACTGTCAAAAAAATTGCGCGCCGCCGGTTTTGTTGACAAAATTGTCAGCGATAAATCACTCGCTCAAATTGCCGCGCTAATCGCTAACGATCAAAGCGATGACGTCATTTATACGGCATTTGGCAGCCTTTACTTTATCGGCGAATTGCGCAAGTATTTTAGTGATTGAAACGCGACTGCACTGTCATCTCGACTGAAATGGAGAGATCTCGCTTTTGCCGGCGATTGAAACGCTACTTAGATACCCGAAGATACGGGCGGCGCAGCCGTGTTTGCGCAGCAAACATAATGAGCGGCTGAAATCGCTCTACTTTACCGTTTCGCTTTAGAATGAAGTATCAATGTCCATTACGATTGGCTATCGTTAACTTTTTATTTCTGATTTGAAGTGTTGAAAGAAATAAAAAGATTAACTTGGCTGGTCGTAAATCAAAGATTTACTGCTCGCCCATGCAACCCGGTCGCCCGGCATAAAACGCAAGCGTTTTAGCCGTAGTCGCTGACAATCGCAACGCTTTTGACTTTCCTTTCAACTTTCCACTGATAAAGACGCAGCTTGTATTGATTTTATTTAAAAAAGTGATATAATGTAGATAACAGGACTCCCCGCACCTCTCTTTGAAGTGTCCCAGGGGAGACATTAATTTTTGGAGCAATTATGGATTTAAAACCAGCGAAAACATTTAACGAACAAATAAAAAGAATAAAAGAACACGGCTTTGCTGTCGATGATGAAAATCAACTAAAAAAATTTTTAAAAAGTGCAAATTACTATCGTTTTTCTGCCTATTTCATGCCTTATAAGCATGCTGTCAAAAAGCCAAACATTTCAATACCTATTAGACTTTATGAATTTGATAAAGTACTTAGAACGTGGTTATATAAAGTTGTTGGCGATATAGAATATTATACTAAAACGCAGATTGCCTATTACCTTGCACACGAAGTTGGCGAAGAAGCACATCTCGACCAGACTATTTTTAATCAAAAACACAACCATGCAAATTTTCTTAGTAAACACCAAAAGGTTATCGCAGAAAATGAAAAAACACTAATTGTAAAACATCACAGAAAAAAATATAACAACAGATTTCCCATCTGGGTAATTATAGAGTTTTATTCTGTTGGTATGATTTCCATGTTTTATTCGGACTTAATCAGCTCTCATCAGAAAAGAATTGCAAAAAATAGTTTTAAGACCGGTTATAAACAATTATCATCATGGTTGCGCGTATTAACTGAATTACGCAATAAATGTGCACACTACACTAGATTTTATCTTTGGAAATTTCGTTCTATACCTAAAAACAATAACGCCAATATTTGGTTTACTGATAGCAGTTTATTTTCTCAAATCTATTGTCTTGCCCAATTATATGCTGATTATGATGAATGGGTAAAAAATATTAATGTATTAGAAAACATTTTGAATGATTACGACGACAGTGTGCTATTGAAACATTTGGGGTTCCCAAAAGAGTGGAAAACTATATTACTTACTAGAAATCTCGGGTGCGATTGAAACGCGACTGGCGCTGACAATCGCAACGCTTTTGATTTTCCATTCAACTTTCAGCTTTCTACTCCACTTTTTTATTTTTTTTTAAAAAAGACTGGTATTTTTTTAACTTTCAGTGTATAGTGTAATTACCTTGCAAGTAGCGTTATTGTAACAAATGATTTTTAGCAACTGCTTCAAATACCATTGTACAGTAACACTGAATGAGCACGAGGCAATGAATATTTGGAGGTTTTTTTATGAACGGCACTGTAAAATGGTTTAACGCAGAAAAGGGTTACGGATTTATTACGTCTGAAGAGGGCAATGATGTCTTCGCACACTTTTCACAAATTCAAAAAGACGGTTACAAGTCAATGGACGAAGGCAACAAAGTAACGTTTGACGTGGTAAATGGACCAAAGGGCCCACAAGCTGAAAACATCGTCGTCATTGAAGAATAATCGTTCGAAAGAAAAGCAAAGCCCCCGCAAGGGGGTTTTTCAATATCACCGCTTGCCTTTAGATAAAGAAAAAAAGTATGCCCATTAGCTGTAGATAGCTTAATTAAAGCAATTTATTTGCCTTGCTAGTGGGCTTGGTTTTTACCTTATCAGGTGTTGTTATGATTAGGTAAATGCGTTATAATATGATTAACTATTATCAATGTGGAGGTGTTATGGTTCGCTTATTGATCTTTATGTTGTCTGGCTTGTTGTTTTTTAATCAGTATTCCGTCGTCGGCAGCGCACCTGTTGTGCCGACAGAACCGGTTGAACCAGTTGCGCCGAGCTATGCGGCGACGATGACGAACGAAGACTTGCAACAGTATCAGCCCAATGAACTGGGCGGTGTGGTCGTCATTATGTATCACAATTTAGTGGCTGATGAAGCCAAAGAGGGCTTTTACGCCCGCACGCCGGAAAACTTAAAAAAAGATTTGACGCGACTCTGGCAAGAGGGTTACTTGCCCGTCAGCATCGACGATTACGTCAATGGTACAATTGATATTCCAATTGGTAAATCGCCGGTCGTCTTTACTTTTGATGACGGCTATCAAAACAGTTTTCAGTTTTTGCCCGATGGCACACTTGACCCCAACTGTGCAATTGGCGTGTTTGAAGATTTTTACCGCGAACATCCCGACTTCGTGCCGAAAGTGACATTTTACATTAACCAAAGTTTTTTTGGCGACGATGAATTTAGCGACAAAAAGGCCGAGTTTTTCAATAGCCAGAGCAATTATCAACTGGGTAACCACACGATTGACCATAGCAATTTGCGCCGTTTAACTAAGGAAAATGTGGCGCGCGTCATCGTCGAGCAGGGTGCTATACTAAAGGATATTACCGGCCAAACCGCCTTTCACTTTGCCGTGCCATTTGGCGAAAAGCCAAAGCAGTATTTCGACTGGATTGGCGAGCCCGATTGGTTGGGCGAGTACCAGATGCTCAGTTCGCTGAACGTCGGTTGGAACCCGGCGCCGTCGCCCTACGATATAAATTTTAACAAGTACAGTATCAACCGCATTACCTGCGGCGAGGACGACTTTGAATTATTCTATTGGTTGGATATTTTAAAAAACCATCCCGAAAAGCGCTATATTTCTGACGGCAACCCGACTTTGGTCAGCGTGCCGGCGGCTCTGGCCGACAATTTAAATATCGTCAATGGCGACTTAAAGCCGATAATATACGATGAAACTGGGGTGATAGAGTGACGATTGATACAATTGCCATCGTCAGCTTGGCGATATTGCTAATTATTTTGGTTTCAATTCAGTATACTTTGAATAAAATTTTACTACACAATAAGGAAATATTGCAAATGTTGCACTTAATTGCCAATAAGACAAAGATTAGGGGGGAGTATGAAGACGAATAAACTTCAATTATTGCTAGTTTGTTTGCTGTTGATTAGCGCTTTACTAGTGCCGACTTTCGGCCTGCAAGCCGGCGTTCAAATTGATGGTAAGTTTTTTGACGGCAAGGCCTATTTGCCGCTGCGCAAGACTTTTGAAGCACTCAATTTTGAGGTTAGTTGGGACGACTATGCCCGACTGATCGTCGCAAAACGGGGTGACGAGGTGCTGCGCTTTAAGCCCGGGCAGCGCTATATGCTATACAATGATGTCTTGCTAGACGCGACGCGCCCGCTCTTAATCGAAAATGGCAGCAGCTATCTTACAGTCGATTTCGCCAAGCAAATTTTTGGCAAAATTAGGCTACTTGGCGGCAATCGCTTTCAGATTAGCAGTCAGCTGGTAAAGGTGGACCGTTCGGCTAGGTCATTAGAGAGCGACGCCGAAATGAACGCACTGTTGTCATTCTATCCGCAAATTAGCTTGTACCGCAAGGGCGGTGTGCTAATGGAAAACGACGTCGTAATGGCGCCGATGATGAACGGTGATGATATACAATCAAAAGTTGCTGAGAACGAGGAAACGTCGGCCGATCACAGCGATACCAACAATCAAGTTGCCGGCGTTGCTGAAGCCGATATCGTCAAAACTGACGGCCAGTACATCTACGCCTTAAAAGACGATTTACTACAGGTTGTTCGGGCGCAGCGCGGCAGTTTAGAAGTCGTTGCAAAACTGCAACCGAAAGACTTGTACCCGTCTGAAATGTTTCTTTACGGCGACAAGTTGGTCTTAATTGGCAACGGCTTTGCAACCGACTTTACAAAAGAGAGTAATGAAGATTTAGATGTATTGGAAATTGAGCGGCTTTACTATCGGTCGTTGACCTTTGTCGACATCTACGACATTAGCGCGCTGGAGAGCGGTAAAATTGAGCGCCTAAAGCGCATTAGCGTTGACGCCGACTACCAATCGGGCCGCCGCATTGACAACTTCTTGTATCTGGTGGCCACTCAAGGCACTTACGGCATTATGCCGTTTGAAGATGGCTTGGTGCAAACGATGACAACACTGCCGGCGGCCGATAAGGTAATGTATTTTCCCGGTTGTGACCCACGTCAAATGATGTATACCATCGGCATCGACTTAAACGATTTAAGCGACGAAAAAATTGACATTCAGGCCTATTTGGGCGGTGCACAGAACATTTACGCCGATCAGACCAGCTTTTATATTAGCGACGTGCGCTACATTTGGTCAGATGACGGTCAGATGACCAATATTTATAAATTTGCGATTGCAGATGGTAAGTTTGACTATCAGTCAAATTGTTCTTTGCCTGGCGAGTTACTCAATCAGTTTTCAATGGACGTCCACAACGGTTACTTCCGCGTCGCCATGACGACGCGCAATCCCAAAAAGTGGGATGAGTCGCTCAACCATCTGTTAATTTTAGACCAAGACTTAGCGGTAGTTGGCAAGGTGGCCGACTTGGCGCCGGGCGAGCGCATTTACAGCACGCGCATGTTGGGCGACAAGGTGTTTATGGTGACCTACCGGCAGGTCGACCCGTTTTACGTGATCGATACGGCCGACCCGACCGCCCCCAAAGTACTCGGTTATCTTAAAATACCGGGCTATAGCTGCTATTTGCACCCCTATGACAAAAACACCATTATCGGCGTCGGCATGAATACGGTCGAAAAAGAAAATGGCCGCATCGTCAACGACGGCGTCAAAATTTCGCTGTTTGACATTAGCAATCCGCAAAAGCCAATTGAAAAGGATATGGTGTTAATTGGCGATGGCAATGCCAATACCGATGTCAACTACGACCACAAGGCATTTTTGTTTAACGCCAGCAAAAATATTTTGGCCTTGCCAGTGCAACTGTCGACGCCATATGGCTATAGTAAAGATGCCTATATCTTCCAATTTGACAAGAGTGGTAAGTTGTCGTTAAAGGGCGTGATTAGTCATGCCGATATGGCGGCAAAGGATAAGCACTATAGCGATTTCAACAAGCAAATTAACCGCATTATGTATATTGGCAACGACCTCTATACGCTGTCGAACAGCTATCTATTTTTAAACGATTTTAACAGTTTAGAACGGATCGATGTATTAGAAAGGTAGCGCGGTTCGCATTGACAAGATGCACAATTTCAACTAAAATATTTACTTAGATTACGGAACTACTACCATGTCATGTCGAGCAGTCGAGATATCTTGCTTTCTAAACTTGAGATTTCTCGATTACGCGCTTCGCGCTCTGGCCTGGTCGTAAATCTTCGATTTACTGCTCGGCTAAGCAACCGACTCGAAATGACCACGAGAGTGTCATGTCGACCGAAGTGGAGACATCTCGCTTTTAAACTTGAGATTTCTCGATTACGCGCTTCGCGCTCTGGCCTGGTCGTAAATCTTCGATTTACTGCTCGGCTAAGCAACCGACTCGAAATGACAAAAGGTTTAAATTACAGTAACAGAGGAGGTATCATGTCAATTGAAAACAAGCGCCAAGTGGTTTTGCTGAGTCAACAGCAAATTGCCGATCGCGTTGGCGAGTTGGGCGAACTGTTGTCGCGCGATTATCGCGATAAAAAACTACTGGTGGTATCGCTCTTAAAGGGCAGTTTTATCTTTACGGCCGACTTGGTGCGCGCCATTGCCGCACCCTTGCGCATTGAATTTTTGACGACTTCGAGTTATGGTCATGGTCACGTCAGTTCGGGTCAGGTTAAAATTGTGCACGACATCGACGACGACCTCGACCAATACGACGTCTTGGTGGTCGATGACATCGCCGATTCGGGCGTGACCTTAAAGGGCGTTTTGGCGCATTTGCGCGGCAAGGGCGTCAAGTCGATTAAATCTTGTGTTTTACTCGACAAGCCGTCGCGCCGGCAGGTTGAAATTGTGCCCGACTACATAGGCTTTGAAATACCGGATAAATTTATCGTCGGCTACGGGCTGAATTACGATTATCTCTATCGCAATGTGCCCTACGTCTTTGCCTTTGAAGATTAGTGATGAAACAGTTATATCGATCAATTGACAACCGCGTTTTGGGCGGCGTTTGCGGCGGTTTGGCCGAGTATTTGGGCGTCGATGCAACGATTATCAGGGTGCTTGCCTTGCTGCTTACTTTTTCGGGCGGCCTTGGCATTTTGCCCTATTTGTTGGCAGTTTTGCTAATTCCCCGTCGACCACGCGTGTTGCGCGAAGAAGATATTCGCAATATTCCGACTGACGATTTTGACAAAACCGATTGGTAAGGAGAATTATGTCTAGAAATGCACTGTTCTTAGAGGGCGGCGGCATGCGCTGTATTTTTACGGCCGGCGTGCTAGAAGCCTTTTTAGAGCGCAATATTGAATTTGAAATGGTCTATGCCATATCGGCTGGCGCAACGGCGGCCACCAGCTATCTCAGCAAGCAGCGCGGCAGAAATAAGCGCGTCTTTTCTGAATATGTCAACCACCCCAAGTACAAGGGTGTTAAACACTGGTTTACACAGGGGTCGTACTTTAATATTGACTTTATTTTTCGCGAGATACCACAAAAAATTGACCCGTTTGACTATCAGACATTTTTAAATAATAAAACGAAGCTAAAGGCGCTTTTAACCAATTGTCAAACTGGCGTAACCGACGCCTTTGACGTCGACGGGTCAGTCGAAGAGATGACCAAAATACTGATTGCGGCGACCAGTTTGCCGCTAATGGCGCCGCCAGTGCTCTATAAGGGACAGTACTATTTAGACGGCGGTGCCGGCATTCCGCTAATGTGCGATCAGCTATTGGCCGAAGATTACGACCACATCACTTTTGTGTTAACGCAAAAAAAGGGCTATCAAAAGCAGCCGGAAAAATTTTTGCCGCTGATTAAGTTGTTCTTGCGGCGTTACCCCAAAATTGGCGAGCTGATTAAAGTAAGGCATACCGCCTATAACGAAACGCTGGCAAAAATTTATAGTCTGGCGGACGACCCGCGCGTAACCGTGATTTACCCGAATGACGATTTTGCCGTCAAGCGAGTTGAAAACAACGCGACAAATGTGCTCAAGGCATACGACGACGGCTATGCACAGGGCATGCAATACCAAGAAGTAAAATAGTAAACGAAGGAGTAATAATGGGCAGAATTGGAACGATTATAAATCGCAAGGGCAAACAAGATGCCAAAAAGGCGAAAATTTTCACAAAATTGGCGCGCTACATTACGGTAGCGGCGCGCGAGGGCGGCGGTGACCCGACATATAATGCCGCCTTGGCGACGGCCATCGACAAGGCCAAGGCCGCCAATATGCCAAATGACAATATCGACCGCGCCATCAAAAAGGGCACCGGCGAAGACGATGGCGCCGTCTACAGCGAATTGACTTACGAGGGCTATGGCCCGGGTGGCATCGCCGTTTTGGTAGAGTGTTTAACCGATAATACTAATCGTACCGCGGCCAATGTGCGCAGTTACTTTGCCAAGGGCAACGGCAATTTGGGCACCAATGGTTGTGTCAGCTTCATGTTCGACCATCGCGGTGTCGTCGTCATTGACAAGACCGCCGACATTTCGGAAGAGGCGCTTGAAATGAGCGTTATTGAAGCCGGTGCCGAAGATTTTATCGTCGAGCCAGAGCACTATGAAATATATGCTGCGGTCGAAGACTTCGCCGCTGTAAAGGCGGCGTTGGCAGCTGAAAACTACAGCTTTTCAATGGCCGAATTGCGCTATTTGCCGCAGAGCATGACGCAGTTGAGCGATGACGACGACATTAAAAATATGACGAAGATGATCGATTTGTTTGAAGATGATGACGACGTGCAAAACGTCTATCATAATTGGCAGGAAAATTAAAAAAGTGGACAGTGGACAGTGGAAAGCGGAAAGGAAAGGCGCTAGCGCGATTGAAACGTTCTCCCTAGTCATTTCGACCGGGCTGCTTGGTTGAGCAGTAAACGGAACGTTTACGACCAGACTGGAGCGCGAAGCCGCAATCGAGAAATTTCCCCCAACTTGTCACCCCGAGCATAGTCGAGGGGTCTCGGGTTTAAAAGCGAGATGTCTCGACTACGCTCGACATGACATATTGGGTGCCTACGCGAAAGATAAAGCGCCGCCGCGCGCTGGCGTCGCTGACAATCGCGCGCCGACACAGCCAACACATTGGTAGTTTTTAGTCAAGGTTTTGCATTTAGTTTTTGTTTTTGACTTTGATTTTCCTTTCAACTTTTAGCTTTCAACTTTCAACTGATCAAGCGATTGAAACGCTTTCCTTGGTCATTTCGACCGGGCTGCTTGGTTGAGCAGTAAACGGAACGTTTACGACCAGACTGGAGCGCGTAGCGCGTAATGGAGAAATCTCAGGTCTAAAAGCG
>PDWI01004507.1_pt1 | contig 18630 bp, 18 predicted proteins | sample 1430891 | NCBI WGS metagenome assembly PDWI01 (sample SAMN01162508, study PRJNA174530) | Oral metagenome, whole genome shotgun sequencing project. | biome: Marine environment; feature: Marine mammal; material: Swab sample of the gingival sulcus; isolation source: swab sample of gingival sulcus...
AGCGTTTCTCATTCCACAACTAATCCTTGTACATCATCACTTGTTGCCAAGAAATACGTTTCTCCATTTTCCTCTCTTTTCTCTACGATGAGATTGATAAGTTTTTTCATGTTTTGTAGTTGTTCTAATAAAACTATTATTTTTTATTTAGGTAATTTCTTTATTTTATTTCATTTTACAAGAAATATATTTTTTGATAAACCAAACATAGGAGTATCTGATTTAGAATCAGTATAAAAACTATCTATTTTATGTTCTCCATATTTTTTAGTATAAGCTTTTGTTTTATTTTCTCAATAGCAAGCAAATAAAAGTTTTCATTTATTTGAGAATTCAGAGCAAATTAGATTTTCTTTTTTAATTGGTAAATCTTCAATCATTTTTTCTAAAATAAATCTAGGAGAGGCAGAAATGATACAATCATCAGATGTAAGATTTGAAAATATCTCAGCTTTTATCTTTTTTTTATGTTTATTATAAAACTCATTAATCATATCATTATTATTAATCTTTCCTCATTGTTTTAATAAATCTCCAATAATCGTAGATGTTTCTTCCAATATATCTCTTTTTAGAAAGTTTAGTTTATGTAAAAATGTTATCCAAATAATTTTTGGAGCATATTTAATCAAAAATGGATACTTTTTTACACAAAACACAAAAAAATCTACACTTGTTTCTCAATCGTAAATTGTATTATCAAAATCGTATACATTAATCATTATTAATTATATCAAATAGATATAAATATTATCAAAATAAATCCAATTTATTCATTAAGTTTGTATCTCATGCTACTCTTTTTCTTATATTCATAATATCATCCTCTGAAAGAATATTAAATAATTCCTGTAAAGTAAGTGTCTTTCCATTTAAATTAAAAGAACTTAAATCTCCTTGAGATTTATCACTCTCTATATCTTGTATAAAAGCTGCTCACTTCATTGATAAAGAATATTCAGTTCCATCCGTACGAGTACTACTAAATTCCATAATATACATATCTTAAAAAATTAAAATTTTTTTTCTATTAACTTTCTTTTTACCCCATAAAACTCTCTACTTCTTCCAATTTTCATTTCTCTTTTCTACGATAAGATTATTTATAGTAGATTAAAATTTCTAATCCTCAAGAAAATGTAAACTATTATCTATATTCTCACTAAATACATTATATGATTTTTCTAATTCTTGTTTACAAATATCTAATGATAAGATACCATGTTTCTCATCCATTTTCTTTTTTAAGTGCTTGAGAATGGGCATTAGATTATCATATCTTTTAGAAAGATCTTTTATAAATTGAAAAATTCAGACAGAAGATAAAAAACGATAACAATCTGCATTGGCACAAATCTCTGCTTCTAATGAATTAAATGGTATAGTACCATGATGAGCTTCAACACAATGGAGTATGAGATTCTTTTTTTCTTCAGTAATGTCTTGTTTAGCTAAAAATTCTTTTGCTCATTTCATACTCATAGTAATATGTTCTGAAATAGAATTTCTAGAAAGAGCTTCTCATAACTTCAAATCCATTAAACATGTTCAAATTTCTACAATTTCTTTATCAGCTCACAATTTTTCCGCTAACTCAATTCATTTTTTTCTAGATATTTCAAATAATATAATACTTGGTGATCAATACTTTTTAATTTCTCATAATGCTAATTCTTTAGATTTTTGTATAATAGTTTTCATATTTATAATAATTACCCCATAAAGCTCTCTACGTCCTCTAACTTCACCCTTTCCTGTTCCATGCTATCTCTATGTCTGATGGTTACGGTTCCGTCATCGCAAGACTGATGATCAATAGTAATACAGAATGGTGTTCCGATCTCGTCTTGTCTTCTATATCTTTTTCCGATAGCTCCTCCGTCATCGTATTCACACATGTATTTTTTACTAAGTTTTTTGAATAATGTTTCTGCAATTTCTACTTGCTTTTCATCTTTTTTGATCAATGGCAAAATAGCGAATTTAATTGGAGCAAGTTGTTTAGGAAATCTCACTACGACACGCGTATCATTATTTTCAAGGGTTTCTTCATCATAGAACTCAAGCATACTCACCATGACTTGTCTTCCAAGTCCAAATGACGCCTCAATACACCAAGGGATATATCTTTTTCATGTGTAAGGATCCGCATATTGCATATTTTTTCCACTATGTTCTTGGTGTTGGGTAAGGTCAAAATTTGTTCTGTTGTGTACTCCTTGGATTTCACCAAATCCTCGTGGGTAACGATATTCTACATCAGTCGCAGCTTGTGCATAATGCGCAAGTTTTTCATGATCTTTGAATCTGAGATTTTCTGGACTAATTCCAATAACTTCGGTTCGGTATTCCATTGAATCTTTTTTCCATTGTTCGTATACTTCCATAGCTTTTTCTGCATCATCTTCTACGAAATATTCTATTTCCATTTGTTCAAACTCTCTCGTTCTATACAAGAATTGCCCTGGAGTGATTTCATTTCTGAATGCTTTTCCAATCTGTGCTAATCCAAATGGGATTCTCATTCTGGTGGTATCTAATACGGTTCTAAAATCAGTGAATAATGACTGACAGGTTTCAGGTCTCATGTAGACTTTTGAGCTATCATCAGCAACAGGACCTAAATGAGTATCTAACATGAGGTTGAAATTTCTACATTCAGTCCATTCAGCTGGTTTTTTGGTATCAGGATTGTTGGGAATATATTTTACAATAAAATCTCTCATTCCCTCATTTCCTCGTGATTCTGGAGAAAGATTTTTTACTTCTAATTTTTTTGCTAAATCTTCATCTTCTAGTCCTTCTCTGTTAGCTTCGATATAATCTTCAATAATTTTGTCTGCACGAAATCTTTGTCCTGTTTTTTTGTCATCAATAAGCGCATCCGCAAATGATGCAAGGTGTCCGCTCGCTTTCCAAGTGGTTGGATGAGCAATGATTGCCGTATCCATGAAGACCATATCATCTCTCTCTTGGATGAAATGTTGTGTCCATAAATCAGCAATATTTTTTTTCAAAAGCGATCCATAGGGTCCAAAATCCCAAGCATTTGCCAATCCTCCGTAAATATCTGATCATGGGTATACAAACCCTTTTCTCTTTGCCCAAGCAACAATTGTTTCTAATGGAAATCACATAATTTTTCTGTTATTTAAGATGTTAAAAAGATAATTATAAAATATAATTATTATGTCTGTATTTTTAGTTAATCTGGGGGGAATTGCAAGAGATTTGAATTTTGATATTGAAAAAGACAAAAGAATTCTTATTTTTAAAAGAGTATTTTTATTTTTTTAAGTGCAATACTTATGAAAAAGTTCTCTATAAAAGCGTTTCTTCTCTTCTGAATTATTTGAATGCTTACATTATGAGTAAGCTTTGCTACAAAATATCTTTATTTTTATGGAAATTGATGTCCGCATTGCGAAAATGTACGTGAATATTTTGATGATAATGCTATCATGGAAAAATTTGATATAACAAAAAAGGAAATTCGAAGAAATAAAACTAATAGCTTAATTTTTTCACAATATATCAAAGCACTCAATCTTTCTCCGCGTGAAGTTGGTGTTCCTTTTATGATTATTTTAGAAGATGACTGAGACATGTCTTATACTTCATGAGATACTCCTATTATTAGTCATTTTAAGAATATTTTAGCCCCTTCTGTAAAACAGACTACCGAAGGACAAGAACATACTTCTCAGGAAACAGAAGATAATGCTCCCAAAAGTACTTTTAGTTTGATTGTTACACTCATTACGACATCATTAGCGGATAGTATTAATCCCTGTGTTTTTGCTGTTATGTTATTATTACTTTCCACTATTTTAATGAGAAACAAATCTCGTAAGAAAGCAGTAGTATCTGGTCTTATGTTTGTGTTAGCTATATTTGTATGATACACTTTTTTATGAAAACTCTTATTAGAGATATTATGAAACATTTGAGTAGAAAGTTCACAAACAGGATATTGGATACAGATAGTTGTAGGAATTTTAGGTATCATTATCTGACTTGCTAATCTAAAAGACTTCTTCTTTCCAAATATATGAGTTCCTATGGAAGTTCCAATGTCACGAAGACCTAAGATGCAAAAAATTATCAAAGGAGTACTTTCTCCACGAGGAGCATTCGGGATTGGACTTGTCTTGACGATATTCTTACTTCCTTGTACTGCAGGACCTTATGTAACTTTTGCTACTTATCTTTCATCATATCCAGCTATTATGAATAGCCAATGGGCGTATTATGTGTATTTATTAGTTTATAACACAATCTTTATTATTCCTATGCTTATGATTATTGGATTAATTGGATTTTGATGTAAATCAGTTGAAGAACTTGGTTCCATGAGAAAAAAATATAGAACAACTATTCATCTTATCGTAGGTATTTTAATGCTCGGACTTGGACTCTATATTTTACTTAATCTATTGTAATTTAATTATATATACAAAAAATTTAAATGATAAAAGCAATAATTTTTGATAGAGATGGTATTATTATAGACAGTGAGGCATTGCATGTATTTTCTGTTGAAACAAGTCTCAAAAAATTTGGTATTGAAATAGATAATGAAACAAGAGAATATATCATTGGAAAACATACTGATCATTATAAAGAGTACCTATTAAGTAAATATAATGGTTTCCATTATGATACTTTTAGAACAGAACAAAAAAAGATATACTATGAACATTTTGCTAATGTTTGACTTTTTGAAGATACCATAGAATTCATAAAAGAAATCAAAAAAACTTGAAAATATCTTCTTGGACTTACTACAAGTTCTGGGCGTCATTCCACTGATATCGTAATACAAAAAAGTAATTTAGAAGGTTATTTTGATGGTATTATAACAAAGGAAAATTATGATAAATGAAAACCAGATCCAGAGCCTTACCTTCTGACAGCAAAACAATTATGAGTATCTCCAGATCAATGTCTTGTTTTTGAAGATAGTGATGTTTGAGTTATGTCTGCAAAAAATGCTGGGATGACCTGTTTTGCTATACCTAATACATACACACAAAATCATGATGTATCTTCTGCTGATAAAATTATAAGAGACAGAAAAGATATCACGATACATTTATTAGAAAATATACGTACAGATTAATGTAATGTAATAAAATATGATATATTGTTCTATTATTTCACTCCTAACTCTTTCCTGAAAAATACTTTTAAATCATCTTTTGTCTTGTCTGCAAGAGTGTGATGTTGATTAAGGTCATATTCTACAATAATTTCTACTAATAATTCAATAAGACTCTCAACACGAACTGGAATATTATCATGATGCGCATGAGAAAGTTTTTTGATATATGCGAGATAATTATGTACGTTAATTGGTTCTTGTGAATTGAAAATCTTTTCAAAATAGGGAGTCAGTTGATATTCTTGGATCTTTTCTCGATAGAAAGGTGCAAAAAATCCTACTACAACTACACTATTAATACTTTTCCTGAGATAGGTTACTTCTTTTTTTTCATGATACACTTTAAAAAAAGTATTATATAATGTGGTTACAAGCTGATCATTTTTCAGATCTCTCAATAAAAAAGCCAAAAATGCTGCAATTTTGTTATTCTCTTGCTTACTTTTTTGGATCTGTTGCTGGACCTGTTTTGCTTGTTTGGCATCATCTTGTGCTTTTTTTACCGCCTGCTCCGAGACTTTATTGACGTCTTCTCTTGCTTGGGAAGTATCAATTCATTCTCAGATTCCTGCTACTTCATTGACCATACTATTTTATTTATTCCGTTTAAATACTATATGATATACGAATATAAAAAAACAATGCAAGGAAAAATATCTTGTAAAAGATAAAATAAAAAATAAACTAAAAGATGAAATAAAAAAATAAACACACTTCTATAATACATGTATCATGCTACTATTATTTTATTCTTGCTCTTTTATACTCTCATGCAATTAGAATATCTCATAGAAAAATATCTCAACTACCTCCAATATGAAAGAAATGTAAGTCCGAAAACATTAGAAAACTATAGTTTTTATCTTAATAGATTATTGTCATATGTAGGAGATATTAACATAAAAGATCTCAATCTCATGCTATTATTAGATTATAGAATTTGGTTAAAACAGAAAAAACTTACGACAAAAACGATTAACTATCATATTACGGCATTAAGAAGCTTTTTGAAATTTCTGATGAAAAATGATATTGACTGTATTAGTCCAGAAAAACTTGAACTTTCTAAAATCAAACCGAGAGAAATCAATTTTTTACTTGATGAAGAAATTAGTAAACTATTGGCTATGCCTGAAAAGATGGAAGATAATCCTTTAATCCTTGCGAGAAATCAAACAATCTTAGCTTTTTTATATGGAACAGGATTAAGAGTCTCAGAGTTATTACAATTGGAAAAAAAAGACTTAAAAAAAGATTCTAAACAATTTAGTATCATTGGAAAAGGAAGTAAGATGAGATCAGTGTTTATCACTAAAATAGCACAGAAGCACCTTGAAGAATATCTTACATTGAGAAAAGATAAAAGCCCATACCTCTTTATTAGTTTCTCTAAAAATAGTTACGGAAAAGCATTATCAAGAAATGCTATTGAAGAAATTGTAAAAAAATATGCATTCGGAGCAGGAATTAATAAAAAAGTTACCCCTCACACTTTGAGACATAGTTTTGCAACACAACTTTTGAAAAAATGAGCAGACATCAGAACTGTTCAAGCATTATTAGGACACTCTTCTATTACGACAACCCAAATTTATACCCATATCGATGACAAACATTTACAATCAGTACATGATTTATTAGATACATAACAAATGCAACAAATACCCAATATAATGAAATAAATAAAAAACCCTGATAAGAAGAAAAAATGTTGCAAAACTATCTTAAAATAGTACACTACTATACAGATACGTAATCTTACATATTTGATACATGTTAAAAAAAATATTTCAAGTATGTTTTTAAGTGTTTTTTTTAAGTATTTTTTATTATTTTGATATCATCATGACTGACAATATCGAACAAGAATCTGCTGCTGTCCTATGAGGAACAAAAATCAATAATGACAAAGTAAGAAAAGAAATTGAGAAAAAATATCCTCTCTTTCACAAATTTATGTTTAATGTTTTACCACTCTTACTACTCTTTTCCCTCTTAGGAACAGTTTTTTGGTATTATATCATCAAAACAAATCCTATAACTGACACCATACAGAATACAGCAGAAGAACCTCAAGTACAACAGCGTATCTCTTCTCTCTATGATGGTGATACTCATGATCATATTAAAAAACAAGAAGAAATAGCTCTTATGATACAAGACTGAGCACTGAGTCTAGAAGAAGATACTTCAGTATTAATTTCAGATTCTAACTTAATACAGGTGAAATGATGGACACTTCCTCGTTATTCACGTATCGATATTTCACAACTTCCTTCTATGGATCAATTTCTTAGTTCTTGATACGATCATAATACCTTGATTAATACGATCCAGAACACATTATTATCTACTAAATATGCTCCTATTAAAGAAGCAATTTCAAGATCTTTACTCCCTATTAACACTATCAGAGAGTATTTTTCTTTGGATTGTCTCTATTGATTAAAAATAGATAATCATCTGTGTAATAAATATGTTGATATATTTCTTGATCGCTTTTATTTATATGATCTAGATAATACATCAGAGGAATTAAGTAATATTTATAATAAATTAGATCTACAACAAAAAGAAAAATTATGTACTAATCTTTTGATTTACACAGATTTTTCTCGTTCCATGAATAGTGATCTTGAAAGGATACTAAAGAAATGTTGAAAAAACTATCATAACCATTATCTTGATCATAAATACTTTACATTATCTAATATCGCTCTTGATAAAAATATTGTTTCACAAAGAAATATCCATAATCATATATCTGATCTCTATCTTCTTTTATCAATGCAGCAAAAGATCTATACAAAACTCAAAAAGTGATATATTAATGCGGATTTTATTACTGAATATATAGATTTCGTTGATAATATTATGGTAAAAAATACTTATAAAAATATTCCTAATCTGTATAATATTTGGACATATTATTTTAATGATAAAATTTTAAAAACAACACTAGAAGACTTAAAATATCTCAATCCGACATTGCAAAATGATATTGATAGAGTGATTCCTTATCTCACAAAAATTAATGAAGGAAATAATTCAATGGGAATATCATGATTAAAAGATACCCTAGCACATTATACCGTAGAAGATTGAAAAAATAATACGATTACTATACATCATCAAAAAGAGCTTTCCTCTATAGAGAGGATCACTAATACGCTATCTAATTTTTCATCGTTTGCTCTCATTGATGCATACTATACAAATTGAAGTACTGAAAATGATGTTATCTTAGAAGGATATTTTATTGTTTATGATAATACAGAAAAATATACACTTAATACGAAACTTACGATCGATCCTTGATCTCTTAATATTCGTTCTATTGTAATTGATAATTATGAGACCTTCTCAGATATTTTAAATAAAGTACTTAAAAGAAATAATTTTTCTATTCCAGAACTTCATCAATATATCGGTAAAAATATCAATTTTTATAGTAAGAAAGAAGAAGAATTGAGGTTTTGTAGGACATTAAAAATGACATTAGCCCCTCTTCTTAATGGGAAAGATACTACTAAAGAAAATACTTCTTGAAAAGATAATACCTATGATACATACAATAACCATACTAAAAATAAAATATCTTGTACGAAAGAAAAAGTTGATATTTTATTACACACGATTAGATATACTATTACTATTGATGGACTATCAATTACGAGTATCTATGTTAGTGATCCTAAAATACATGCTATGGTGAACAAACTCTTTTTAGGATCTACAACTACTGAGATTGATTTGATTAGCCTAATAGAAGATATTATAACCTACAAGATAGATGAGAACAAAAGTGAAATATTCTCTTGATCTACAGATGTTATTATTGCTCTTGATGCTATCAGAGAATATATGAATCTCTTTGCTACGAATGTTGTAGAAAGTGGAGGAATTATTTTGGCAGAGATTAAGGTACAAGATATCCCTTTTATTATCCAATTTGATGTTGAAAATAATCTTATAAAAGAAGTGTTTTTCAAATGAATCAAACTTAACGAAGAAGATTTCGATCTTAAAGTATATAATTTTAATCTTCATCTTTCTAAAGAGAACAGAAGAAATATTAATCTTTTCTTGATTGATCCATTAAGATATATCAAATCAGTAAATCCTCGTGTATACCTCCAGTATTTAAAATATAAAAGATCAACATGAAAAAATACGTGATGAGGAAAATGAAAAAACAATAAAAAGCAATAAAAAAAATAATAATAAAATAATAAACGAGCATATATAAATCATATTAGATACTATTACATTATATTAAAAACATTAATAACACATGTATAAAAAACGAAGATTAGAAGATTTAAGTGTATTTAAAAATAATTTCTTTGCAGACCTACAAAAAGTAATGAAAATGGAAAGATGTACTTATCTTTCTGAATTGTTGAAAAAAAATTTTATGGAAGGAAATGAAGCATATTTTTTTGATTTTAGGGGGAATCTACTCTTTAGAATCAAAGATCATAGTGAAAAGAAATATTATGATTTTATTGATGAAAAAGAGAAAATACAGATTACCGTTTCCTATGACCAAAAATCTGTTTTCCAATCACAACTTAAGAGATTTATGATCAAATGAAATAAAAAACTGGCAAGTGTAGAAGAGGTACTTTACGAAGAATTTAAACAATGAAATTTTGAACACATCCTAGACAAACCATATCTTGTATATGATATTGAGACAACTATGGGTGCAGGAAATCAAATGGATACCTATAAATTTCTACTTGCCTATAGTATGGAAGTAAGTATAAAAACAGATCCATCAACAGGTGAAAAGAAATTCTCTATGCAATATGAATATATTGACCAAGATGGACTTGGAGATTTTGTTCAGAAATTGATTGATTTTGATGGATATGTCATATGATATAATAGTATTGCTTTTGATAACCCTGTCTCTGTACTAAATCTCTGATATAGCCAAGAAGAAAGTGATAAAAAGATTGCTATTATTGACAAGAAATCAATTGACCTATTTTTATTTATTTGGAATTTAACGGGAAGAAGAATAGGACTAAATAAGGTATCTGAATCATTTATTGGACTGAGTAAGACCTTATGATCTTGAGCTGAATGAGAAGGACTCTATCAAAAATATTTAGATACTTGAGAAGAACAATATCTCGAAGAGTTCAAAAAATATTGTAAAAACGACGTAAGAATGACTCTTATGGTATTACTTTATTTATTACATTTCAAAAAAATCGATATGGATGAACATGAGTATACCTACTCTATCGAACAATTTGTCCAACTATCAAATAAAAAACAAACAACTAAAGAAGAAAAAAAATCTCAAGATACTACAATTCAACAGAGTATTTTCTAGTGATTTTATCTTTATTACCAATTTCTTATATGCACCTATCCCAGACTGTCGTAAACAATTTAAAACACTATTATAATGATCAAGCTAAAAAGTATGCTCAAACAAGACACAAATTTTGGGCTGAGAAATGATTATTACAAGAAACATTAGAGCAATATTACACTACCTATCATAAAAAGAAAATTCGTATTTTGGAATTTTGATGTGGAGATGGAAGATTTCTTCGTGAGGTAGTAGTTCCTTTACTCCAAAAATCTATTGAAAAAAATACACCCTTATCTATTGAATATATTGGTGTAGATATTTCTGAGTGATTATTAGCGTTTGCACATACTTTTGTATATGAATTACCTCAAGAATACAAACAGTATTTTACTGCAACTTTTATCTGTGCTGATATTTTAAACTATGTCACAGAATGTAAACAAGAAAATTTTGATTGTATCGTAGGTATTGCAAGTTTCCAACATATCAAAAACTACACTGAAAGATTATTTCTCATGCAATGGTTCTATAAAATATTGAAATATGATGGTATTCTTCTCCTTGTAAATCGATCATTTTCTGAATGGTTTATCAAGAAATATCGAAAAGCAATATTATGATGACTATGGAAATATATTATAAGTTTCTGAAAATGGGAATGGAATAGTTTATTATTACCTTGGAAAACGGGGAAAAAGAAACAAAAAGATGAAATTTTTTATAGATTTTATCATATCTTTTTACTAAGAGAGTTTAGAAAATTACTCTTATTTTCTTCTTTTGTACTAAAAAAAATGGGATATATTGATAAACAATGAAAATTGTGAGATACTATAAAGACTGCAAAAAATACTTTTTTCCTCGCACAAAAAAATGTAATAAAATAAGAAGACTATAAATATAGGCTTAATAATGATATTTCTTTCCAATACTTAATGTATATACTCTATATAACTGTTCTACAATATTTAGTTTTGCTAATCCATGAGGAAGTGTCATTTTTCAAAAACTAATTTTTAGATCAATCAAAGGATCTAATAGTTCTTCATCAAGTCCATACGGTCATCAAATAATAAATACAATATCTTGATGAATGATTTTTTTTGCAAATGCTTCTGTTGTTAGTAAACTTCCTTCTTTTGAGAGTAAAATTTTTTTTGTATTACTATATTTTTTTTCTAATATTTCTTTTATAGATTGGGTATCTTTTTGTACTGTCACTGTAATATTTGTAGACTTAAAGGGTTTTATATTGTGTATTTTTAGTCAATTTCATAATCTCTTACTATACTCTTCTATAGCAGTTTTAAAATGTTTATCTGAATCTGATATTGAAAGAATGGTATACATTATCTATTTTTTTTATCTAACCAAAAATCTGATTGGCGGACAAGCTGTTTACTGTCTACTTTATTTTTGAGGAGGATTTTTACGGCTTCTTCGAGGAAAATGGTGTTTTGGCTTCCTTTACAGAGGATGATGATTCATTCATTTTTTTTATCTTGGGATAATTTTTTTAATGCTGTTTTGATTGCTTTTCAGAGGAGCTTAGAATTTTTGAAGTGCTGTATGGTATCCATATTACAGCCAATTTTTTCTGCTTCATCAAGAAAATAGTTTTTCATACTCTCCCCTACCAAGAAAATTTTATCTGCGATGCCTTGACAGTATCCTGCGAGCAATCTATGTTCTTTTTCGGTAAAATCTCCTAATTCTCTCATATCTCCCAATGCAAGTCGTACTTGCTTATTTTTTTTATTCTTGTTTTGTTCGTCATCTTTGTTGAATAGAAAGCTTTGTTTGATTTGGTGGGTGGTATCGATTAATCTCCTCATACTCAGTGGTGAAGCGTTATAGGTTGAGTCAAGAATAATACTCTCCTCTACCCCAGCGAACAAGGTCATCCTTCATGGAAGTAAGGTGTAATTGATGGTAATATCTTTTTTTAACGGAGTTTTTTGCTGAAGTTTGTGTGCAAGAATTTCTGTGATAGCGAGGGCTACTCCGATGTATCCATGATTGATTTTCCCGATTTGGTTAGTCGTGATGCTGTGATTTTTTTTTCAGATCGTGAGTTCAAAACTATTAGCAATACTGCTATTTTTTGTGGTGTTGATGATGTGAGAATTTTGGAAAGTGATATCTGCGTTTGGTTTGGCTCCTGTGGTCTGATAGGTCAGTTTATCTATTTTTATGGTGTTGATGATTTGATGGGTATAGGGTTCATCGTTGTTGAGAAATACGACTTCTTTGGTATTGAGGGGCATTTTTACTTCTTCCTCGGCGATAGCGTTAGGGTCGCCAAATTGTTCAGAATGCACGGCATCAAGTGCGGTAAATACTCCAATATCAGGTTTTGCGATGTTAAGCAGAAAATCCATTTCTCAGGGTCTATCAATTCCATATTCTAAGATAATGACATCATATTTTTTCTTTGCAAAAAGGCTTTGATAGGCAAAATTGAAAAGTGTTCTGATAAATTCCCAAATATTTGGAGTTCGTGATTCTTTGCAAAATACTGACAAAGGTAATCCTAATTCTCCGTTAAAATTTTTGCTCGAAGTATAGATTTTTTGGTTAGGGAAATAGTGTTGAAGGGTTTGGTGAATAATTGCTCTACATGAGGTCTTCCCTACACTTCCATTGATTCCAATAATAATAGGGTTATGCTTCTGTAAATATTTTCTCGCAAAAAATGCCAGGAGTTTATAGTATTGGAGTAAGATTTTCTGTTTCATGGGGAGCGTATATTGTATAAATAAATATTTATGGTGTTTTCTCTATACTTATTATTTTGTATTTTTTTTCAAGAGGAAAGGGGGAAAACAGTAGATTATTGAACTACTAATTTTTTTGCAAATAATTGTGTAAGAAAATATGCACATATTGCATTGACGATATGTCGGAGAAAGTGTGTTCAGAGTATAAATTTATCACAAATAATTAAATCAATTTGTCTACATGTTGTTGCGATGATAAATAGTATTGTAATGTATGAAAGTTCTTTTATGTAAGGTAAGAATTTTTTGTATTTTGTTATGATAACCGTTAGAATAACTATTCCGACAGCAAAATATTCATATGCACCATTAAATAGCTCGGAATAATAGTATGTTCTCAGTAAATATGAGGTAGTTATGATGAATATTCCAGATAAGAGTAAAAATATTATAGTTTTTTTTTGACTGTTAAATAGATAACTAAACAAAAGATAAATACTATATATTGTGAAAATCATTATAGGTAGTACATCAAAATATATTGAACTATGACTAATATGACTATGTCGTATTCAGCTTCCTATTCAAATACTTGCGATGATAAGTAGTAATCCTTTAATTTTATTGATCAAATGATTTGATTTTTTTAGTGTATGTCGTAAAAATATTGCAATAATAATATATGAAATATTTGATATTGTATTTAATGGTTCTGAGATTATACTATGAGAAATATTTTCACAGTATTTAATATTTCATAACGTTGAAAGTATATCCATTTTTTCTTCTTATCAATAAATTTCTTTTTGGTAGTAAAAAGAACAGTAGATTTTGGGAGTACAATATTACACTATGCTACTTTTTTTCTATAACTACTACTATTGTCTATTTTTTCTCACAACCCATGTTTAATAATAATATTACATTCCTCACAAACTGTATTTTCTGATATTTTTCCTGTTTTTCTATCCCCTCAATTTCAGAAAATAATTTTAGTATTTTTTCAATATCTTTCATAAATCATTTCTGCAGTAGACTTTATACTCTTTGAAACAGATAAATCATTATCAATAGAAAGAAATACTTCATCTACATATCTAATTGCATTTACAATTTTCATTCTTACATCTTCTGTCTGAAAAAGATCTTCTTTTCCTGTCTTTTTCTGAGCCTGTTTATCATTATTTATGATTACCCATAACTCGTCTCACAATGCTTTAGCCAGTTGCATATATTCAATATGTCATGGATGAATAGGATTAAAATATCAAGAAATTATAACAACTGTTTTCATTTTTCTAATAAAAATAAGAATATAAAATATACAACATTACAAACTCTAGAACTATATTATTATACAATATACTCATTGTATGTAATCATATATGTAAATCAATATCATTTTTCCCATAAGAAAACAAAAATATACTCTCTAATTAATTGCTTTTTTTATAATTTTTATTATATTATACTTGTATTTAAAAATATCTTTATTTTATTTTGTATATATTATCTAAATGATGAAAAATAAAATGGCTATAAAAATGCTGTCACTTTGAGTTATCGGACTTATGGAAGTAGTATTTAGTCTAGGTCTGGGAACGGTTTTTGCGAGATCAGTTCCTGTGGAGGACAATCAATTGATTGAACAAGAGAAAAAAATGCAAGGAAATATTTTGCAATTGGAAGATATGAAGTTTAAGCAAGTAAATTCTTGTAACAAACTTGAAAAAGTCTTGAAAAAGTATTTAGACCATGCTTCGTATCCAAGATATGGATATTTGAGGGGAGAAAAACAGATGATGATGGATGATGTGGTCATGGAAACCGTAGATTCTGCTCCGATGATGAAAAATAAAAGTGCTGATGTTGGTGGTGCAGGAGGAGCTATTGAGCACTCTACTACGAATAATCAGAAAGAATGAGTAGATGAGCCGGATATTATCAAAAATGATGGACAGTATGTCTATTATTATAATGCGAAACAGCATAAAATTTATATAATCAAATCACCCTTGTTTGATGGAAAGCTTGATCTTGAAAAGGTAGGATATGAAACGATAATCAATGTACCCAGAAGTTTCTGAAATATTCAACTCTTTATTAGCGAGAATAAGTTAGTAATTCTCTCATCGAGATGGAATAATACTTATCGTGCTGATTACTGGGGAATTAGTGGACAGCAAAAAACCTCGATTATTGTGTATGATTTGAAAAATAAGCAGGCACCAAAATTGGAAAGATTTAATGATGTGAATGGATCTTTGAGAGATGCGAGATTGATCGGAGACACGTTATATGTCTTCTCTGAATCTTCGATGTATCGTCCTGTGATGCCGTATTATAGAAATAATGATAATGAAAAGGCGTATAATAAAAAAGTTGAACAAGAAAAAAAAGAAGTAAAAGATTCGTTAGATAGTAAACATTTCTTGCCAAGATTATTGGATGTACAACTTGATGGAAAATTATCCTTGAAATTGTATACTGCGGACTGTGATAAGGTGTCGTATGTGATGCCTGATGATAAAACCTTACAGTCTAGATTTTTACAGCCAGTATTTACAACGATTACCGCGTTAGATGTGCAAGATCCAAGTGTAAAACCTGAATTGACGGTGTTACTCTCACCTATGGATCAGATCCATGTTTCTAAAACTTCTGTATATTTGACCAATAACTTTTATTTGCCTACTCAATATTCGTGTGGATGGGGAGCTTTGGAGTGATTTGATTGTATTACTCCGTATTTTGATCGTGGAAGAAATACACTTATTCACAAATTTGCTATCAATGACATGAAACTCAACTACGTGAATAGTAATGTGGTTCCTTGAGATCCGTTGACACAATACAGTATGGATGAAGATGCCAATGGGTATTTCAGGATTTTAACCAGAAAAGGTTGGAGAAAAGGAACAAATTTTTATAGTTTGGGAGATCGTTTGGATTTGCTTGGAAAGATAGAAAATATTGAGCCAGAAGAAAATTTCAAAGGATCAAAATATATCGGAGATAAATTGTATTTGGTGACGTATCAGCAGATTGATCCGCTATTTGTGATAGATATCGCTGATGTGAAACATCCTAAAATTATTGGAGCGATGAAAACTCCGTGATATAGTACCTATTTACATCCTTTAGGAAAGATTAAAAATGGTGTGCAGTATCTGATTGGACTTGGATATGGGACAAAAAATAAAGGGAAGAATAGAATTGTGAATGCAGGAGTGAAACTTAGTATTTACAAGGTAGATTACAACAACAAAGAAACGGTGCAGACGAAATGTTGAGATTTGCAACAGGCGAAAGATACACTAACACTTGATGCGTTTGAAAAATGTAAAAAGGAAGTAAATCCCAATAACATTGCAGTAAGTACTGTTGATGAAAAGGTGTATGGAGGACAGGGTTCTGATTCTGAAGTATTGAGAAATCCGAGATTATTTGTAATCGATCGTAACAATAGATTGACCTTGCCGTTATTTTTGCAAGATCGTGTGAAAAATTGAGAAAGATGTAGTACCTATATTGACAGCAATGGTGTAGAAACCAAGAGAAACTGTTATCCAGTAGAAAAAACCGTGACTGAGTTTGTGGGATTAAAATCTTGGGATTTAGATCAGATCGCTGGAATTAAGGAAGTATTGAGTGTAAACTATATGGAGCTGTTTAAGAAAATGTTTGCAAAAGATGATGAAAGGAATCATCGTTATTATAATGATGGAATGTGGAGAGCAAGATGGAGTAATATGAGAGTTGGATATATTGGAAAAATATTCTTTCTGATCAACGATTTCTTCGCTGATTTCACGAAAGGAAATGAACATAAGTATTTGTTTTTTGGAGAAAAAAAGTAAGATAATGATTAATGTTTAATGTTTGATTATTAATGAAAAAAGATACCTCGCGAATGGGGTATTTTTTTATACATCAAGAAGAGAGTTGTGATTTATTTGACAAAATAAATATTTTTGATTACAATTGAATATCATATTATACTATTTTTAACTACTACTATCAAGATGAAAGAATTATCACAATCAAAAACAATTACAACTGTTCCTTCAAAAGAGAGAATAGGAATAGAATTACTAAAGATAGAAAATACTGATATAATTTCTCATACACTTGATACTACTGAAAATAAAAGTTACGATCTGAATTATGAAAATATTGAAACAAGTCCAAAAGATTCTTCAATATCTTGAATACCTTATATTATTGATACTATTAACAATCATCTTGAAAATACACATCTTAAAAAATTTAAAAAAATAATTTTATATACTATCGTGGAATTTTGACAAAATATAGAAAAACACTGACTTCCTGGAAATAATTATATCAGATACCATCAAGATAATAAAAACATCGCACTTACTTTCAAAAATCAATATATTGAAGACTGAGAAACTCAAAAAAAATTAGAAAGTAGTTTACTGACCTATAGTTCCCTTGATAATAAAGATCTGAAGGAACTCTATCAAAATAAACTTCATACTACAAAAATTAGTGAAAAATGAGGAGCTTGACTTTGACTCATTGACGTATTCAGAAAAGTGAAAAGAAAAAACTGAAAAATTCTATGGAATTTTTATAATGAAGAGAAAAATGAAGACACAAAAGAAAATATCAGAAACTTCAAAATTATTGTAAAAATACCTATTCCAGAAAAATTAACATAACTAAATATTTGTTTATTGTTTTCTCTCCCCTAACTGCTCACCGATAAAGTGCATCAAATTTGCCAATTCTTGGCTTTTGATCGTGATGATATAGGGGTCATTTTTGAAAATCATAAAATACAAGATTTCTCCGACAATCCATATCTGGGTACTATTGTTTCCCAAGGGGAGATCTCTAATATCATCCAAATGCGAAGCAATCACAAATTGTTCCATCAAAGCGATCCCTTTCCCTAGATAACTTTCTACCGTGATCTTTTTTTGTTCCAGAAAATCAAGAAAGTCCGTATGTAATGTTTTAAGTCTTTCGTCAGCTCCGCTGAGGGATTCCAGCGTTGCACTAGAAAAACATTTGATACTGATCAGTCCCGTTTCTGTGAGATGATTTTTGATATTCAAATAAATATTTTCCAGTCCCCTCTCCCCTTCGAATATCGCGATTTGAGTACTTTTTTTATTTTGTCCGAGCAAGGACTCGTATTCTTGTTCTACCGTATCAAATTGATCGGTAATTGTTTGTAATGTTTCGACTTTTTGCTGAAATTGTTGTTTGAGTTGTGCTAATGGCGTTGCTTCAAAAAAGGTGGTATGATGCTGTTTACTGTGCGAAAATCGTCATTTTTTCACCATATTTTTCATCATTTTGTATGTGGATGTCCTTTCACGAGACACCCTCTTGGCTACCACACTAGCTGTTGTTCTTCAAAAAAATACGACTGTTTT
>PDWI01004703.1_pt1 | contig 18629 bp, 15 predicted proteins | sample 1430891 | NCBI WGS metagenome assembly PDWI01 (sample SAMN01162508, study PRJNA174530) | Oral metagenome, whole genome shotgun sequencing project. | biome: Marine environment; feature: Marine mammal; material: Swab sample of the gingival sulcus; isolation source: swab sample of gingival sulcus...
TAATGATAAAGCAAGACTATTACAAGCCTTAAGAAGTAACTTTATTCTTACTAAAAAAAATGTTGATATAGACTCTAAACGTATCTTCAATACTTACATTTTTCACAACTTAGGTTATTATGAAAAAGAAATAGGACGAGATAAGGAGTTAGCTAAAGTATATCACATGCTTAGAACAGAAATCGCAAAAGAAGGTGTTATATCTTTTTCTCGAAAAGAAGCTATAAACAATTACCTAAAACTTAATCATTATTCTCTATTTCAACTTAAGAATAAGCTTATGGGAGTCCTAAAGAGCATATAATTCTTAGAAGAAGGAATAGATCAGAACAACATAAGTTAAACAGATGAAATATAAGCAAGATCCCTTATTATCAGTAATTATCCCCGTTTATAACGTAGAGAAGTACTTGAGAGAATGCCTTGATTCTGTAAGTAATCAGACTTATCAAAATTTAGAAATTATCTTGGTTAATGATGGATCTAAAGATGGTAGTGCTGAGATATGCAAAGAATACCTTGCAAAAGATGAACGTATTCAATATTATGAACAAGAGAATCAAGGACAGTCTGCAGCAAGAAATCTTGCATTATCTAAGGCGACTGGGGAATACATTACCTTTGTTGATAGTGATGATTGGATTAGTTTAGACATCTATGAAAAATGCTTTCAAGAGATTAAAAGTTGACATAGATAATCCTCAAGATGACTTTATAATATTTCCTGTTAAGGGCAAAGAGGAAGTATCTCCAAAAGAAGTATTTGATTCATTCTTAGGTACGAATATAATGTATCCTGCTCTTTGGAACAAGATATTCCCTGCATCATTATTAGAAGGACTTTCTTTCATTGAAGGAAAATTCTATGAAGATCAGATTTACTTTTTCGAAGTACTACAACGAAGTCAAAATATTGTACTACTACCAGATGTGGCATATTTTTACAGGACAAATAGAGAGTCTTCAATAGGAACTATTCAAAAGCAGAAACAACGAGGAGTAGATCTACTTGACAATCTCCAATTTACAATCAATGACAAACGCCTTAAAGACATTGCTTGGGTAAATACTTATAGACTTATATATATACTAAAATTTTACTCTTATAAAGAGATTAAGCTTGGAGTATATCCATTCCTAAAAAAACATATAGAGCATTCTAAGAAGTATAAAATAACGGAGTTACCATTTAACAGAAGATTATCTCTCTACCTTTTACAACATTTCCCTCAAGTCTATTTTAGCATAAGGGCTTTATTAGATTTCATTCGAAAACTAAAGCAGACAATATAATAAAAAAGGAATGAGGGTGTGTCAAAACGGCACGCCCTCATTCCTTTTTTAAGCATTATTTTGAGAAATAAGGTACATTAGAGGACTGTCCCCAAACAAGGTATATTAAAGAAAAAAGTAACATATGTTATTCAAAAAAGTTATCAGTGTTATTTCCCAAAATAACATATGCTATTTCTGAAAATAACACTGATAACTTTTATTCTATTATTAGTCTTAAGAATTAGTGATGATGACCGGCAGGTTCTGAGAGCTCGGCAGCGATGAAGAATGCTCCCTTATTCGCAAACTTAGCGTCCTTATTCACCTTGCCGATAAAGTGAACAGCAGTGTAGCCTAACTCCGTTGTGCCACGAACAAGTTCGACAGCCTTAAAGTAATAAACTTCTTCCTTATCTCCATCAGTCTTGCCATGCTCATGTTTTTGCTCCGTTGAGCAATCATGGTCATCGCTATCCTGTTCATGCTCGCCATCGGCATGCTCATGATCATCGCCATCTTCGTGCTTATGTTCTCCTTCAGCCTTTTCAGCCTCTTCTTCAGACACCTGCATATAGGCAAAGTCTTTACCATCATTATGCACAATAGCCTCTTCAGGTAATACAGGTAAGACCTTACTTCCCCCAGCACTCACTAAACCAGTTATATTCATGCCATCGATGAAGTTTGCCTCAACCTTTGCTAAGCGACAATGCACCACAATAGTATGGCTGTCTTCCTCGAAACTTGAGCCGATAGAGTAAACTGTCGCATCATACTCCTTACGAGGGTCATTCGTCAGCGTAAAGTGTATCGTCTGCCCTAAGCTTATCTTAGCTAAGTCCTGCTCATAGATGTTTAGCTCAAGGTGTAAGCCACTGTTATCCACGACTTCGGCAAGTGGCGAAGATACCTCAAGAAAGCTACCTATTGATGCTTGAACATTTGCAACGACTCCTGAAATAGGTGAACGAAGAGCTGTTTGTTCTATAATTGTACCCTCGACACTGCGGCTTAGGTTTATGCCAGCAAGAGCCAACTTTGACGACAAAGCCTTCAGTCTGCTCACCGCCCCTTGATATTCTGCCTTGGCAGCAAGGAACTTCTTCTCTGACGAACCGCCACTTTTCTTTAGAGTTTCCTGTCGTTCATAGTCCGCCTTATCAAGTTCAAGCTCTGCCTTTGCACGCCAGTAGTCTTCTTGAAGTTGAATTAGTTCTGGGGAAGAAAGATAGGCAACGATCTGCCCTTTCTTCACCTTATCGCCTGAATGAATCAAAACCTCTTTGATTTGCCCTGCAAAGACAGGCGAGATTGCAGCCTTATGGCTTTTAGGCAAGGAGAGAGAGCCATTTGCTCTGATGCTTTCGTCCAAAGCTTTATACTCCAAAGTTGCGACCTCTATGCCGACAGTCTGCATCTGCTTTGACGTGATTTCGGCAAATTCCTTCTCGCCTTCCTCGTGTCCATGCTCGTCTTCGCCCTCAGCGTGAGCGTCAGTATTTTCGCTATGCCCCTTACTATCCAAAGATTGTCCACAGCTTTGCAAAGCTCCACCACAGAGCGACATGGCAAGTAGGCTGATGATTATTGATTTATTATACTTCATATTCTTTGATTATTTGTTGCACAAGGCATATAGGTTAATAACACATAGATTAAGCTTTAGGCTACTTTCGAGATAGTCCTGCATGACCTCATTATAAGTCTCCAAAGCCTGCGTATAGACAAGGTAAGAGCTATCGCCAAGCTTATAGTTCTCCTCGGCAAGTTTAAGCATTTGTTCTGCCTCTGGCAAGGCATCCTCTTTATAATAACGCAGACGCTCTTCTTCGCTATTGTAACGAACAAAGAGGTCGTTAAACTGAACAAGAATATTTCGACGAACCTGTTTAAGTTCTTCATTCTTTGCCTCTGTTTGCAAGCGAGTAGCCTTGACCTTAGCATAAGATGAGAAGATATTTAGAGGAATAGACAGCCCTACACTGAAGGAGTTAAATCGATCTCTAATATCAAAACTAAAATCTTTTCCATCAATAGTATGCACGCCTACAGCAGAAGAGTTTTGATAGCCCAAAGTAATGTCAGGCAACTGCTCTGAGAGGCTGACATGCTTCTTCGCCTTCAAACCATCAATCTCTGCGTTCAAGCTCCTTAACTCAAGGTTCTCATCAAGGAAAAGCTCAGAGATACTCTTATCCCAAAGCCTACTTTCTATTTTTTTATCTGCCAAACAAAGAATCACTTGCTGCCCCTGATAAATATTACCACAGAGGGCATTGAGCTTTTTATATAGTTCAGACAAGGCAATGCTAATGTTTTCGCTATTATAGTTTGCCTTTCTAAGCTTAACCTTCGCCATGGTAAGTTCCTGCTGTGAGCCTTCACCAAGTTTACGACGCTCTGCAATAATTGCATAACAGCGCTCATAAGCATTCGTCAGCTTATTCTGATAAAAGAGCCTTGCCTCCATGTGGCGAATCTCTTCAATGAGGATACGTACGGCTTGGCGTGTCTGATTCTGCTTAGCAGCAAGTTGCAGTTCTGCCAACTGATGCCCAGCCTTAAGTTCCTTTGCCTTTGCCCAGAAGAGCGTTGGGAAGGGCAAGGTCTGACTAATCTCAAAGGCAAGGTTCTTATCAGGACCATCATAATGCCCATATTGACCAGAGATTTCTGCCTTTGGCAGCTCAAAGGCTGTTGCCTTAAGTGAATGATTTGCCTTAGTCTCAAGGCTTGCTGCACGAACATCGCCGTTATTCTTCAGAGCCATATCTATAAGTTCTGCCTCGCTTAGGGCTTTTCGCTCAAGCCATATCGCAGCATCTTGCTCCCTCTTTGGCTCTTGTGCCTTCAGGTCTCCAAAGAGACATAGTAAGCCTATGGAAAATAATATTATTATTCTATTTACTTCTTTCATAATTCTTCTATTTATTTTCTTGTCTCTCTTCTTTTGCAAAGATCGAATAAAGAATAGGTAAGACAAAGAGGGTTAGTAGAGTTGCAGAAATCAATCCTCCAATTACTACCGTTGCCAATGGACGTTGCACCTCAGCTCCTGCACCACTGCTAAGAGCCATTGGCAGAAAGCCGAGACTTGCCACCGTTGCCGTCATCAAGACTGGACGAAGACGTTCCTCTGTTCCTCGCTTAATTCGCTCAAAGAGTGGCACTCCTTCCTTCTCAAGGGAGCAGAAAGTCCCAACAAGGACAATCCCATTTAGTACTGCCACGCCAAAGAGGGCTATAAATCCAATACCAGCACTTATTGAGAACGGCATACCCCTTAGCCAAAGAGCAGCAACACCTCCTATCGCACTCATTGGAATCGCCGTAAATATAAGGGCTGCCCAACGAAGGGAGTGAAAGGTAATAAATAGCAAGATAAAGATTAACAATAAGGATATTGGGACGGCAATCATCAATCGTTCCTTAGCCCTTTGCAAATGCTCAAACTGACCTCCATAAGATAGATAATAACCTGTAGGTAGTCTTAGATCTTCAAGCCTCTCTTCCAGCTCACTAATAACGCTTTCTACATCTCGCCCACGGACATTAAATCCGACTACGATACGACGCTTACCCTCTTCCCTACTAATCTGTGCAGGTCCAGGCTTATAAGCGATGTCCGACACTGCAGCAAGAGGGATAAGCCTTCCGTCCTTGCTCTCTATAGGTAGGTTGCGAACATCTTCAATATCTGTTCTATTCTTAGCTTGTAGGCGAAGGACAAGATCAAACCTTCTTTCATCTTCATAGATTTGTCCTGCAGACTGACCAGCAAAAGCGGTATTAACGGCTTTATTAGCCTCTGCTATACTCACGCCATAGGAGGCTAATCTTAGTCGGTCATAACTAATGTTAATCTGTGGCAGTCCTTTAACACGTTCGGTCTGAGGATTAGCAACACCCTCAATTGAATTAAGAACTTCTGTAATTTCTTCGGCACAACGACTAAGGCTATCCAAATTTTCGCCAAACACCTTAACAGCAACATCTTGACGCACCCCTGTCATCAGCTCATTAAAACGCATCTGAATCGGTTGATTCTTCTCAAAGAAAACCCCTGGAATATCCTTCAAGGCTGTAAGCATTGATTGTCCCAACTCTTCATAAGGCTTAGATGGGTTAGGCCATTCACTGCGAGGCTTTAAGATAATCATCAAGTCTGTTGCCTCTGGAGGCATAGGATCTGTCGGCACTTCTGCAGCACCTGTCTTCCCAACAACCATCTTAACTTCATCAAAGGACTTGATGATACGAGATGCTTGCATTGATGTCTCAAGACTTTGGCTCAAAGAGGTCCCTTCTGGTAATATACAATGGAAAGCAAAATCGCCCTCTTGCAACTGAGGTATAAACTCCCCTCCAAGTCTCACAAAACCAAAGACACTAATAAGAAACAAGAAAACTGAGACTCCCAATATCAGCAACCTAAGCCTCATTGCCTTCGCTAAAATAGGCTGATAAATAGCTCTTGCCTTTGCCATCAGTTTATCAGAGAAGCTCTCTTTATGCTCTTTTCCCGTATTGAGAAAGGCAGCACACATCATTGGGATATAAGTCAGAGAAAGTATCAAAGCTCCGATGATAGCAAAGCTCACTGCCATTGCCATCGGAATGAACATCTTCCCCTCAATACCAACCAAAGTTAAGATTGGGATATAAACAATCAGAATAATTATTTCTCCGAAGGTAGCCGAATTTCTAATCTTACTTGCGGAGAGGAAAACCTCTTTATCCATCTCCTTCTGACTAAGCTTTCCAGCACCCGTCTTCCTCTTCGCTAAGTGATGCAGCGTTGCCTCCACTACAATTACAGCACCATCTACAATCAAACCAAAGTCAATAGCTCCAAGACTCATAAGGTTAGCACTGATCCCAAAAGCATGCATCATTCCTAAGGCAAACAAAAGAGAAAGAGGGATAGCAGAAGCTACGATTAAGCCTGCACGAAGATTTCCAAGGAAGAGGACAAGGACAAGGATGACAATCAAAGCCCCCTCAATAAGATTCTTTTCAACGGTAGAGATTGCACGTCCAACCAATTCCGTCCGGTCAAGGTAAGGAATGATCTCAACATCATCAGGCAAAGAGCTCTGAACCGTCTTTAACTTAGCCTTAATCCGCTCTGCCACCTGATGGCTATTCTCTCCCTTGAGCATCATCACGATGCCCCCAACCGTTTCAGTCTCACCATCATAGGTTAATGCTCCATAACGGATTGCAGAGCCAAGCCTAAGGTCTGCCACATCTTTAATTAAAAGAGGTGCTTCACCTTTGTGCTTTCTTAGGGAAATCTGTCCTATCTCTTGAAGAGATGAAATCATACCTACAGCACGAATAAAATAAGCATTTGGCTTCTTATCAATATATGCACCACCTGTGTTCTGATTACCCTGCTCCAGAGCGTCAAAGATTTCACTAAGACTTACACCCATAGCTCTGAGACGATTAGGGTCAATCGCAACTTCATATTGCTTAACCTTCCCCCCAAAACTATTGATTTCTGCTACACCCTTTGTTCCTACAAGCTGACGAGAGACAATCCAGTCCTGCATACTCCGTAAGTCTTGTAGGCTATACTTATCTTCCGAGCCTTCCTTAGGATGTAAGACGTATTGATAAATCTCCCCAAGGCCAGTACTTACAGGAGCAAGTTCTGGCTCTTCTACTCCTTTTGGAAGAGTCTCAATGACTTCTTGTAGGCGTTCATTGATAAGCTGACGAGCAAGGTAAATATCCATATCCTCGTCAAAGACAACCGTGATAACCGACAGCCCAAAGCGAGAGATACTCCGCAGCTCTTCAAGTTGTGGCAGATTGCCTAAGTTACGTTCAATGGCAGCTGTTACGAGCTGTTCAACCTCTTGTGTAGCTAAGCTTGGACAAGTTGTAATAACCTGTACCTGATTATTTGTAATATCAGGGACAGCATCAATGTCTATCTGTGTCATACTCCAAATGCCCCATAGGGCAATCCCCAAGGTCATAAGAGCCACAAAGACTTTATTCCTAATACTATAATTTATGATTTTGTCTAACATATTCTATTGATTTTCTATCTTCTAAATACTGTTCTCCTTCATTGACTCGCCCCACCCCGTCGCTTTCAGCGACACCCCTCCCACGGAGGGGAATTTTTTCTTCGCTCTTACCTAATGCGGTTCGTTTCGACGCTTCGACAAGCTCAGCGACCGCAGGCTCAATGACCGAAAAGTGCTACCGTACAAAGCTCTATTAAGGAAAGGCTTCGTCAAATGAGATCGAGTGTACTCCATTCCCCTCCGTGGGAGGGGTGTCGCTGAAAGCGACGGGGTGGGGCGAAATGAATTGAGAATAGAGAATGTAGCATTCAGCAAGGCTATAATGCTAAGTCCTCAATTCTATAGAATAGTTATTTTAGGGGGTTGCCAAATATCCTTTATGTATTTATTTGGTATTTGGGAAGTCTTCTGGATTAGAAATTCACAGAAGAATAAGATTTTAGGCTTTTGTAGTTCGGAAGTCAGCGGACTTGGTAGCACTTGAACACCGCAACAAGTACAGATACAAAGAGGGTTACATTCGTGAGATTCATCAGAATCATGATGATGAGTTTTATCTTCCTGATGATGACTATCTGCTGGCAAGTTTTGAGACACAAAGCTCTCAGATACGAAGAAATCCGTATCTGCACAGGGCTGTATTGCTAAGCCCAAGAAGTAAAGTATCATTATATATATCCAGTGCTTCATCATAGACAAAGTTACAAAATAACTATGACTTTATTTTTATCAAATGATTAGGCTGTGCTGAATGAGTATAACGAACAAACTTATAGAACTGATAATCACCCAAAGCAAAGCCCCCATTAGCAGAGCTTTATGACCTATATTCTTAAGAATATCACGAGACATTGAAGCTCCAATAAAGAACATTGTTAAGATCATTACTTTCTTTGCTAAAGAGCTAACAAAAACTCCAAGCTGAGGATAGTCTGTCAATACATAGCTATTTATTATCATTGCAAGAATGAAAAATAAGATAAAATAAGGAATTGACAACTTACGTTCTTTAGACTTAAACAAGACTGCTGATAGCAATGCCACAGGTATAATCCATAAAGCTCTTGTTAATTTAATCATTGTGGCAAGTTCAAGAGCATCCTCTCCATAAGCAGCTGCTGCCCCAACAACAGAACTCGTATCATGAATGGCTATAGCTGCCCATGTACCAAAGTCCTGCTGACTCATACCAAGAAAACGACCTATGGATGGAAAAATAAAGAGGGCAATAGCATTAAGCACAAAAACGATTGATAGGGCAACTGAGATGTCTTCATCTTTAGCATTGATGACAGGAGCAACAGCTGCAATCGCACTCCCCCCACAGATAGCCGTTCCAGAACTTATCAGATAAGCTGTATTACGATTTAACTTAAGTAGTTTAAGACCAATAAGCATTCCTAACAAAAGAGTCCCAAAGACAGAGACTATCGTAAAGAGCATCCCCTCTGTCCCAGATGCTAAAGAGGCCTCAATATTCATACCAAAGCCTAAGCCTACAATAGCATATTGTAGCAGTTTTTTAGACACCTTAGCATTGAACTTAGGATAAGCTTGCCCAAAGACAAAGGCATAAACTAAACCTAAAAACAGAACAAAAGCAGGACTGAGATACTGAAGTACAACATGTAAAGATGGAATGTAATCCAAACCAAGCAGTAGAATCAGCAGGATAACTGTTACTATGTACAGCTTCTTGGCAAAGCTTTGAGCCAAGAAAAGACGTAAACCAAACATAAGCAATAATATCTAAGCGTTTTATTAAGATTTCGTTTTCTTTCGAAGTTTTAGTTTTATCCCTGAGATTAAGACCCAAAGCGTAAAGAGACCTGCAAGGAAGATAAAGAGCAAGCCAGCCATACCCATAAAGGTATAGATACGTCCTGTATGCACCTCCAAGGCTAAGTGCCAAAGAGACATCGGCATATAGCGAAACATCTCTGGCATCATCAAAGTCTCTGCCCCCTCATTATAATCAACATAAAAAGCATTTGAAAAGTCTGCCGAATAGCCAGAGACTGCTTTCTTACCAAATGGGATAGGAGAGAAGTCTCTAACCAGCTCTTTATGATCATAGTCGTAACTAAGCCTTGTCTTCTTATCCCACAAAAAAGCCCCTTGAAAAGAGCCGATAACATATAGATTCTTATTCGTTTTATCCTGCTCCCAAACATTCAAGCCCATAACACTCACTGGAGGTGCTTGATCTATTCGTTGGGGTATCGCCTCAAGATCTTCAAACTCATAAAAACCATTAGACGAAGATAGTAACCATTTATTTAGATCATGGTCGTAACGAATCATACGGAGTTTATCACTCCATGGGTTTGGCTTATCTAAGTGGCTAAAGGGGACTTTGGGGACGCTGAAACGAACTATGGCAATGAGCAAAGGTGGACGCAAGCACCAGCCTGTAATCGTAAGAAATAGTAAGAGATAGAGGAGCTTTCGCCCAACAAGGTCATGCCATGAAAGAGACTTGCTAAGAGTTTTCTTAGCCCATCGCTTGCCCTTGCCCCAACGTTTGATATACTTGGGCATAAACCAATAAACAAGACCCGTCAAACAGAGGAAGATAAGCACTAAGCCCAAGAAGTCGACAAAGAGCTTACCGAGAAGTCCAAATAGTTCTCCAGAGTGCAAGAGCCACATCGTTCTAAAGAGCGAAGCATCGTCTGTATAGTCATTGGGGGCTTTAAGTTCATGCTTTGTAAAGTCTTGATAGGGATAAGTTGCCGTAAAGACATGTGAGCGAGCAAGAACAACGAGCGTATCTCCCTTAAGCGTAAGGTCGCTGACACGTTCATCTTCATAGGCTATCGGAATTTCTTGCCATAGAGCTTTAGCATTTGCCTTACGTCTATAAAGCTTAAACTGACTAAGAGCAAAAAGTTCTCCTGAAGGAGTTTGCTCCAAAGCTCTAATACCTAAGCCATCAGCCCCAAGCGGTAGTCCATCATTATAGGGTGCAAAAGATTTGCCTTCGGCTGTCGCCTGCCACAGCCCAGCACTACCATATATAAGGACGATCTTGGTGCTATCTTCTTGTAGTATCGTTCTTGAGCCACGTAGCAGACCATTATTCCATGACTTATAATGGTACTTCTCTGGTAAAAACTGACGGCTGACATCACAGTCAAGAAAAAGGGAACGATGATTAAGCACAAGCCCAGATAGGCTAAACATTATAATAAAAAATGTTAGCCCTAATCCAAACCATTTATGATGCTTTCGCCAAAAACTTCGCTTCATCTACTTATACTTTTCCTTGCTCTCCCCTATCTCGCTCTACCATTCTTAATTCGGCATTCACTATTCCTAATTCACTATTCGAAAAACCGCCCCACCCCGTCAGCCTTCGGCTGCCACCCCTCCCACGGAGGGGAATTTTTTCTTCGCTCTTACCTAATGCGGTTCGTTTCGACGCTTCGACAAGCTCAGCAACCGCAGACTCAACGACCGAAAAGTGTTACCGTGCAAAACTCTACCGTGGGAGGGGTGCCACGTAGTGGCGGGGTGGGGCGAGATTTTCAAATTAAAGATGCAGAACCTCAGGTCGACGTAGTCAATTAAGAATTTTTAATTATCAATTATTCATTAAAAAAAATAAGCCCCTCCCAAGTAAATGGAAGAGGCTTGCCTATGACTGCATGCTAATTACTTCTTAGCACGGTTACCGTAACGGCTCATGAACTTATCAACACGTCCTGCTGTATCAACAAGCTTAGCCTTACCAGTGAAGAATGGGTGTGAAGTGTTCGAAATTTCGACCTTTACCAATGGGTAAGTTACACCGTCTACTTCGATAGTTTCCTTTGCTGCGATTGTTGAACGCGTAATGAAGATGTCTTCGTTAGACATATCCTTAAATACTACTGGACGGTAGTTTTCAGGGTGGATTCCTTTTTTCATTATAATCTATTCTCTTTTAATTACTTACTTTAGGATTTTGGCTTGTTTAGTTGCGAATTAAACGAGCTAAACCCTATCATTTATCAAATCAGTTTGGTAACTTTTATTGAGTAATGGTTTGCAAATTTAAGCATAAATATCCAATTACACAAGTAATTAGCTAAAGCCAAGACTGATTTTGTAACAGATTAAAGCTTAGCCTTGACTTACACCAACGACACGTGTTACGCTATCACGCTTAGACAATGTCAAACGAATGATGCTGTCTTCTGTTGCCTCAAGGTCGTGTGGCACGCCCCCCTCCCCCCTTTATTTGGCATTTCTCACGAAGATATATCTGTTAAAAAAACAACACATATTAAATTTCAAAATGATATATGTTATTCAAAAAAGTAATATATATCATTTTGAAAAGCTGTATAGACATAAAAAGAACGTGTGTCATAATAGGCAAATTGCTTCGTTACTTTCAAGATTCGGGCTTGGTCATATACTTTAGTATACTCCCTTCGCCCTCACTTTCAGTGCCTTGCACTTTATCCTATTATGAAACACTGAAAGAGGGTATGCCAAAATTTGCATTTTGACACACCCTCTTAATACTATAAATTAACGAATTAAATCATCTATAAAATTGGGCTGATAAGGTTGGCACAGAAGCCAACAAACTTACGCCAAGCACTTCTATTGTGCCAGTACTCGTCATCAAGAGCAATCGAACTTTTGATATCTTGCTCGTAAATACTATCCAACTCTGCCGTAATATCTTTATCAAAAATGAAAGCATTGCACTCATAGTCATAACGAAGACTACGACTATTTAGATTTGCCGAACCTATCGTACAAAAACGATTATCAACCGTCATCGTCTTGGCATGCTGAAAGCCCCCAACATAAAGCCAAACCTTAACTCCCTTCTTAGCCAAACGACGAAGCTGAAGCTTCATGGCATCAGGTGTGAAAGGAATATCAGACTTCTGTGAGACCATAATCTCAACTTTAACACCTCGCTTTACCGCATTGATAATAGCTTTTCGAAGAGACGAAATCGGCAGAAAGTAAGGATTAACAATACGGATACGCTCCTTAGCAAAGTTTATAGCATTGATATATGCCTCACGTATACGCCTTGGGCTAACATGTGGCACTCGATCCACAATGGCAAGTAAACTATTGCCTTCCTTTTTTTCAAACTTAGGGAAATAAGCCTGTCCTTCAATCCTTTGCTTTGTCGTCTTCTCCCACATATCCAAGAAAATCTTCTGCAATTCACTCGCAGCAGCTCCCTCAAGTCGAAAGTGCATATCACGCCAAGGACCAATATCTTCAAGCCCATTGATGTAGTAGTTTGCAACGTTCATACCTCCCATATAAGCCGTTTTCCCATCAATGACTACAATCTTACGATGGTCTCGACTGGCAACATGATTAAACCAAGGAAACTTAATCCTATCAAAGCGAAAGATCTCAACCCCTCGCTGACGAATTTTCTTCAGATGTCGCTCTCTAAGAGGCTTATTATTAGAGAGGTTGCCAAAGTCATCACATAGAATACGCACCTCAACACCCTCTTTTGCCTTTGCTTCTAAGGCCTCAAAGAGATGCATCGACAGCGTGTCATCACGGAAGTTGAAATACTCCATGTGGATATGATGCTTTGCCTCCTTGACATGAGCGAATAGGTCATCAAATTTAATACGCCCAGAAGTCAAGAGCTGTAACTTATTCCCTTCAAACATCGGAATATGCTCTTCTTCAAATGCCTTAATCATAAGGCTATCACTACTTAGCTTATCCACAAACTGATAGGTACTTAGCTGTTTACTCACTTTACATTGATAAGACATTATACTAAAGACTCCAAGAAGCAAAAGTCTTAGAGGTAAGTTATAAACAGAGCCTTTTGTCATTTTACTTAATGGTTAGAGGGTGTGATCATATAGCACACCCTCTATCAATACATAATTATGAAATATTACCAAACAATTGCTCTATCCTCTGGAGCAAGATAAAGTTTATCCCCCTCCTTAATATCAAAGGCTTTGTAGAAAGCTTCGATATTTTGAAGAGCCTGATTAACACGATATTCACCAAGGCTATGAGGGTCAGTCTTCGTTAGCTGAAGGATACCTTCCTGAGTGATATTCTGTCCCCAAAGGCGAGCGTAAGCAATAAAGAAACGCTGAGCTGGTGTCAAGCCATCAATCTTCTCAACCTTCTTGTCGCCTTGAGCCATCTCCATTGCCATGTAGGCAATCATCAGACCTCCTTGGTCAGCGATATTCTCACCAAGTGTCAAAGCACCATTAGCCTTTAAGCCTGGAGCAACCTCATTCTTACCATATAGGTCAATGAGCTTCTTGCCAGACTCCTTAAACTTCGCTAAGTCTTCCTCAGTCCACCAGTTGTTCATATTACCGTCTTTGTCATAGTTAGCCCCCTGGTCATCAAAACCATGTGTAATTTCATGACCGATAACCACACCGATAGCACCATAGTTGACAGCATCATCAGCATTCATATTGAAGAAAGGAGGCTGTAAGATACCTGCGGGGAAACAGATTTCATTTGTCGATGGCATATAGTAGGCATTAACATCTTGAGGATTCATCAACCACTTCTCACGATCTACAGGCTTACCAAGGTCTGCCATTTGCTCCATTTGGACAAAGCGAACAGCAGCACGAACATTCTCTACATAGCTATTCTCTGCCTTAATCTCCATTGCAGTGTAGTCCTTCCACTTATCAGGATAACCAATCTTTACAACGAAGCCATTCAGTTTTTCCTTAGCCTTAGCCTTTGTCTCATCGCTCATCCACTCAAGCATCTCAAGTCGTTTATGCAATGCCTTCTGAAGATTTGCCACAAGCGTTAGCATACGCTCTTTAGCCTCTTTCTTGAAGTATATCTTAACGTACTCCCTACCAAGAGCTTCTCCCATGAAATGATTCACAGTACCGATGCTTCTCTTCCAACGAGGGTGCATCTCCTTACGACCGCTTAGCTTCTTGCCAAAGAACTCAAAATTCTTTTCAGCAAACTCATCACTCAAAGAACTTGCCCAACCACTTAGACTATTAGCCAAGAGCCAGTCTTTGACTTCACGAAGATCTGCAGCAGCAAACCACTTGTCAAAAGCCTTGAAGAAGTCCAACTGACCGAAGTTTGCCTTTTCAATCTTCAAACCACGAAGATCAAAATACTTCTGCCAGTCAAAGCCCCTATTCTCTTTTGCAAAGTCAGCAATAGAGAGCATATTATAGTTGCGTTGCGAATCACGAAGTTCGGTATTAGAATAAGAAATCTTTGCAAGCTCTGTCTCAAGTTTCAAAGTATGCTTAGCGATACGTTCAGCGTCAGCCTCTGAATAATTTGCCAAGACAAAGAGTTCTTTAAGATATTTCTCATAAGCCGAACGAATATCCTGCATCGTAGTATTATCTTCAACATAATAATCCTTTGAGCCAAGATTAAGATGAGTCTGATATAGATTTAGGATATTCATATCGCTATTCTTTGCATCAGCACCGACATAAGCTCCGAATAAAACACCTGAACCATACTCTTGATTTCGCTTTGCAGCATAGGTCAGTAAGGCATCTTTGTCATTGAGAGCTTCAATCTCTGCAAGGTAAGCACGAACAGGCTCTACGCCAAGTTCATTACGTGTAACGCTGTCCATTGCTTGTTTGTAAAGAGTTGCAATCTTATACTCATTAGTCCCTGCAGTCTGTTCCTTTACAATCAGTTCATCTACGATACGACGCACTTGAACCTGAGAGCTATCTCGCAAAATATCAAATGTACCATAACGACTATAAGATGGTCTCTTTGACATAGGCTCAGCCTTCATCCAACCACCATTTACATAGCGATAGAAGTCATCTTGCAAGCGAACAGTAGTATCCATCGCAGCAAAGTCAATACCATCATTCTTTTGTGCCTTTTCGCCACAAGAGATCAAAGACATCAGACCAAGCATAGGCAATAGCTGTTTAATCTTCATAGTAGTATTGGATTAAAATAACTTATTAGGATATTCGCCAGCCTCAACTAAAGCCTTAATCTTAGCGACAACACCTTCTCTATCTGCAGCATAAGTTACACCAAACCAAGTAGACGGTGTATCAAGCACCTCAACAGTAGCTTCTCCATCTTCAACCATCTTATTCACAACAAGTGGAATGAAGAATTCGCTCTTCAAGTTGCCTTCTTCTTTCTTCAAGAAGTCCACAAACTGAGCATCAGAGTGAGCAAAATAGTCAGGCGTGAAGCCCCACATATTCATCGAAACAGGAGTATTATCTGCGATGCAAACTTCCTTGCCAGCCTCATCGTTGAAGACAATCTTACCCTCTGCGTTACGGATAATAGCAGTACGCTCTACGACACCTGTCAGATAGTCTTTATCATCAACCTCACAAACACCACGAGCAACGCTACCGCTGTCGCTAAGTGTATTACCTACACGATAACCTACCATGCAATATTTAGCCGTTTCATCGCTAAGTTCCATAAGTTTCTTAGCAAGAACGTCATAACTTGCACTACCATAAAAGTCATCAGCATTGATAACAGCAAAAGGCTCGTTAATCACTTCCTTAGACATCATAAGGGCATGGTTCGTTCCCCAAGGCTTTTCACGTCCTTCTGGCAAAGTAAACCCTTCAGGGAGGTTATCAAGTTCTTGGAATACAACCTCTGTCGCAATCTTTCCTTCATACTTAGAAAGAACGATTTTGCGGAAGTCTTCTTCAAAAGTGCGACGAATAACGAAGACAACCTTACCGAAGCCAGCACGTATAGCATCGAAGATTGAATAGTCCATAATCGTTTCGCCATTAGGACCAAGACCGTCTAATTGTTTCAAACCACCATAACGGCTACCCATTCCAGCCGCAAGTACAAGTAAAGTAGGCTTTTTCATTTCCTTTTTATTTTATGTTGTTAATCTATTTGCACAGCAAAAGCGTGCTAACTATAGCACTATCACAAAGATACGAAAATAAGCGAAAAATAAGTTCCTAATAAAGAAGATGATACGAATAAATACCTTATCTTTGTTTATATAGCACGCTAATCAGAACAAAATGGGTAGTGTCATTAGAGAGATCATCAAATAAATGAGATATAAAATAAATACAGCAATGCAAGGTTGCTGTGCTATCAATAAAAATAGTTGTAATAATTGTAGTAGAAAGAAGAAAGCATCATATAACTGGTTAAGTGATATACCTGAAGCCATCAAGAATGAAAAGATCGTTCAGATACAATTCAAGAACGACAGAAAGGCTTATTATACAAACAGCAAAGGCTTAGACCTATTCAAAGGAGATGAGGTTGTCGTCAAAGCAGGAAACGGATTTGACATCGGAGAGGTAACGCTGCAGGGGGAACTTGTCTATCTGGCAATGAAGCAGCAACGCTATAACATTGACAGAGAAGAACAACCCGAAATCATACGCCTTGCCTCAGAAGAAGACCTCCAAAGAAGAGAGATGGTCGTTGCTCGTGATCATGAAACCATGATAAAAGCTCGTCAGATTGCTACAGACCTTGGGCTTGACATGAAGATTGGAGATGTAGAGTATCAAGCAGACGGCACGAAAGCTATATTTTATTACATTGCAGATGGACGTGTGGACTTCCGTCAGCTTATTCGTGTGCTTGCTGACAACTTCCACATACGTGTGGAGATGAAGCAAATAGGAGCAAGACAAGAGGCTGCTCGTATTGGAGGAATAGGACCTTGTGGACGAGAGCTTTGTTGCTCATCATGGGTAGATAGCTTCGTATCGGTAAATACAAATGCAGCACGACTACAAGACCTATCGCCTAACCCACAGCGATTAACAGGTATGTGTGGCAAGCTAAAGTGCTGTATGAACTTCGAGGTGCAAACCTATGCTGAAGCACAAAAGCGTATGCCTCGCCGTGATACAATCCTTCAGACGGAGACGAATACCTATAGCTTCTTTAAGTCTGACAACCTTGCAGGCTTAGTAACCTATAGTTCTACAGATAGAAAAGATAGAGAGCTTATTACCATAACGACAAGGCGAGCTTTTGACATCATCAAGCAGAATCAAGATGGAGAAAAGCCTTTCTCTCTGCAATATGACATAGAACAAGACAAACCCCAAAAGAAGTCTTTGGATATACTATCTGACAATAGTCTTACTCGCTTTGATGACGGAACTAAGCCCAAACGCACAAAAACAAATAATCGCTCTCGCAAGACAAAGATCAGTAATAGAGAGCCTCAGGGTAACAAAGTAGAAGGACGACGTAACAGCCGTAACAGGATAGAAAACAAGAAAAAGGAATGAACTTAAGCTGTCATAAGATATTGGCACTAAGCCTAACGCTACTTCTTTTACTGACACTCAATAGTTGTCAGCAAGAGAAGGGCAAGCAACATCTTATTATATCCGAAAACCTTTATAAACTAACAAAATCAGGCATAAGAAAAGACTTATGCCTGACTCCAAATAATTACAAAATCTCCTACAGCTGTCTCTTTGATGGACGCATGAGCTTCGAAAATATACAGTTCGAACTAAGCCTAAAAAACCAAAGAGGTATCCTAATGCAGAGAGATACGCTAAACTTTCAACTTGCCAAAGAAAAAGGAACATGGATTGATGCCTCTCCTTTAGTTCATGAGGCAACAGCTGAAAAGGCTCTTAACTACACAATTCCCTTTTCTGCAATATATCAGCTAAACATTCGCCTAATCAACGAAAGCTTTCCCTTAGACAAAAAGCTCAAGCCTAAAGGAATCTTAGGACTATCCTTAGAGCTTAGCCCCAAGCTCTAAAATTCTTTCCTGTCGTTTTTCTAAGATAGCCTGAAGAAACAAATCCTTTTTCTGAGAGCTATTAAATCCAGTAAGGACACTTTTCATCTTTAAGCCTCCCCTTGTATAAACAATCAAGGTCTTAGGACGCAAGAAAATACTAATGAGTTCGACTATTGATAGTGTCAATGTAAAGACTAACATATATTCATAAACCTTAGGAGGTATTTCAGACTTTAAGTTTAGAGTCAAGAGAAATAGAATTACGGTAAAAATAAAGGCTATGATAAGTAGTATAATACTTTTTTGACTATACTCAACTCCAACAACTTCTTCCAAAAAGACCGACTGCTCTACCAATTTATTTTCTTTCTTATTCAACAAAAGGCGTTGGTTAGTCAAGGTCAAATCGTAATTACGCACATGATAAGAATCAAGGATTTGTTCCCCTTTAAGTAAGCTAATTTTTCTCATAATTTTTCTTGTTATTTAATAGAATAATCAAATGAATTAAACCTTTTCAACACACTGTATTCTGTACAAAGAAAAAAAAAACATTTACTTATGCAAGGCTTTGGAAAACTTTTTCGACAAAA
>PDWI01009452.1_pt1 | contig 18625 bp, 17 predicted proteins | sample 1430891 | NCBI WGS metagenome assembly PDWI01 (sample SAMN01162508, study PRJNA174530) | Oral metagenome, whole genome shotgun sequencing project. | biome: Marine environment; feature: Marine mammal; material: Swab sample of the gingival sulcus; isolation source: swab sample of gingival sulcus...
TTCATCAAGAAAAATGGTGCCTCCATTGACCTCTTCAAATTTCCCCTTCTGCCTGGCAGAGGCTCCGGTAAATGCACCTTTTTCATGACCAAAAAGATCACTTTCAAGCAGAGATTCGGAGATGGTGTTGCAGTTTATGGTGAGAAAAGGCTTGTTGCTGCGGCTGCTGTTTTTCTGAATATAGTTGGCAACCAGCTCCTTGCCGGTGCCGGATTCTCCGGTGATAAGGATGGTTGCATCGGTTTTGGCCACCTGCAGAGCCATCTCTCGCAGCTGCTTTAGAGCCTGGCTCGAACCAACCATTTTGCTCTCTGTTGGAGTTTGCTGCAGGTGCGATTCAAGGCTCTGGAGTTTGTCTTCCAGGCGTTTACGCTCCTGTCTGCCTGCATCCAGTTCTTCCTCATTGGCGGCAATACGCTGCTGTAGGGAATTATGAGCAAGGGTGAGTTCTGCCAGCTGTTTTTTCGCCTTGCCGATATGCCGAAGAGAGATCCAGTAGGATGTCTCTTTACTTCCATTTTCTGTCGGGGTAATAGAGATTTCCAGTGGAGTATTCTCAACAGAAATCTCTTTTATGGTTTTGGTCTTTTTCGCTTCGATAAGAGCGGATATGGCGGAGAGCAGCTTCTCTTTCTGTTTTTTTTCGCTAAGAAAACTGTTGGCAGCGGGGTTTGCATAGCTGATCTCTTTTTCCTGCGTAAACAGAAAAACCATACCGGGGAAGCCATTAAGCATGGCAAATTCTTCTGTATTACAAGAATGGCGTTTTTTGTTGTTATCCATGAAATTGTGCATTAAAAGGTGTATGTTCAAGTAATATTGGAGAAAACAGAGCCTCTGTTACAAGAAATTTTCCGAAAAATCGAAAAAAAGTTGACCGTCTCTATCTTCCGCAGCCCCCTCTTTTGCAGTAAAATATTGAGGAAAGACTTTGATCACAACGAACATTATACACCATCTTGGCGAGAAAAATGTAAAAAAAGAGTAAAAATTCGTTTTTCAGGAAAAATAATATCGCAAAAAAGGATTTTTGGGAATCTGTTATGTCGAAAATAAAGCTGTTTGTTCTCTTTTTTCTAGTTGTTGGTAAATGCTGTTTTCTCCCTTCTTTTGCTGGAGCAATTCCACCGAAAGAGGTGCTGGTCATTGCCAATAAAAGGGTTGAAGAGAGTGTTGCTCTGGCCAAGTATTATCTTAAAAGACGAAATATCCCCGAGGAGAATCTTCTGGTGCTGGTAACCTCGGAAAAAGAAGAGATTGACCGCACTGAATACGAACGCTGGATTCGCCAGCCTGTTGCCGAGAAGCTAGAACGTTTGAATAAAGAGAAGAAGAGCAGGGGGGAGTTGAAAATCTCAACCATTGTAACGATCTATGGCCTCCCCTTGAAGATAAGAGCCGACTTGTCGGAGGGTGGTAAGGGAAAGCTTAAGCAAAAAACAACACGGGCTGCGGTTGACTCTGAGCTGGCACTGGTTCTGGTTGATGATTATCCACTCTCCGGCTGGATTGCTAACCCCTATTTTCTGCCCAATATAAACAAAAAAACAGAGCTTTCCAAAAACGATGTCTTGCTGGTAAGCCGCCTTGATGCCCCCTCACCCCAGATAGTGCGGCGGATGATTGATGATGGCCTGATAGTAGAGAAAACTGGTTTGAAAGGAGTTGGTTATTTTGATGCCCGAGGCATTGCCGATGATGAAAAATCGGCCCGCTTGAGAGGTGGCTACGGGCGTTATGACTACTCCCTGCTGCGGGCGGCGAGAGTGGTGGAGGAGAAGATGGCTGTGGTGGTGGATAAGGATTCGGCACTTTTTCCGCTGCACAGCTGTCCAGAAGCAGCTCTTTATTGCGGCTGGTATTCATTGGGACACTACATTGATAGCCTTGGCTGGAAAAAGGGGGCTGTTGGCTACCATATTGCCAGTGCAGAGTGCGCCAGCCTCCACCAGCAAGGAGCACCTTACTGGTGTCCGCAGATGCTTGCAGGTGGTGTCGCCGCAACCCTTGGCCCTGTTTACGAACCTTATGTAGAAGGCTTTCCCCTGCCAGAGCTCTTTTTTGCCATGCTTGTCGAGGGGATGAGCCTTGGAGAGGCCTGGCTTGTCTCTTTACCTTTTATCTCCTGGCAGATGGTTTTACTGGGTGATCCTCTCTATCAGCCATTTTTATAAGGGGTAAATTGTTAACACCTCTTAAATTTAACCGTTTCTGCTAACTATTTAAGTTTTATTAAAGAAATGCCTGTTCTCTTCTTTTCTCCTTGTTTTTACAAGTTTTCTGAGAGATTTTTTTTGCGAAAAAGGAAAGAAAAATTTTGTGTTAAAAACGATCAAGAGGGGTAGGGAGGTAAGGAAGTTGTCAAAAATAATAAAAAAGAGAAATTTTCCTTTTAATTATACCGATTTATTCGTACATTGAGAGTGTTGGTTCCTTTTTTCTCTTCATTTCCCGATGGGGAAGGCCTGTATTAAAGCGGCTTAAATCTTTTTGTCTTTAAGCAGTACAGGAGATAGGGTGAGGATTTATCTGAAAATATCAATTCTATACTAATTTTGTACTTATAGGGTAATGCTTGATTCACTGATCTATTTCTCTTATTTCAGGTGGCAGGATATCATTGATATTCTGGTGGTGGCCTTTGTCATCTACCAGTTGATATCCATCATCAAGGGGACGCGGTCGGTGCAGATGGTGGCAGGGATTGGTGTTTTGATCTGTACCTATTTCCTTGCCGGAGCACTTGATCTTTCTACCCTGAAGTGGATTATGCAGAATCTGCTTAGTTCTCTTTTCCTTATTGTTATTATCGTTTTTCAGCATGATATCCGCAAGGCTTTGCTGCGGGCAGGGAAATCCCCTTTTCATAAACGTCGGGATGTTGCAGTAAAGGAGCTGGATGAGATTATCCGGGCACTTTTTTATCTCTCGAAAAGGCGTATGGGAGCACTGGTCGTTATCGAGAGAGAGAGTAGCCTTGAAGATTTTATCGAATCCGGCTTTCACCTTGATGCCCGTCTGCTTAAAGAGGTGTTAATCTCAATCTTTATTCCCGCCTCTCCCTTACATGATGGTGCGGTGATTATCTCGGCAGGGCGCATTGAACATGCAGGCTGTATTTTACCTCTTACGCAAAACCCTTATATCAATAAAAAATATGGCACTCGGCACCGTGCAGCACTTGGGCTTTCTGAAGAGAGTGATGCGGTGGTTCTGGTCGTCTCTGAGGAGACCCAGGAGATCTCTATTGTGCAGCAGGGTACTCTGGTAACTATAGAAGATGAAATTCAGCTGGCCGATAACCTCAAGGAGGCACTCTCTTCCGATACCGGCTCTGCCGGCTGGGAGAAGTGGATTGGGCGATAATGAGAAAACGACTGAATATAGGCAGCGGGCGGCTGGTCTCGGTGGCGTCCAATGAGTGGTTGATTCGTTTTATCTCTCTGCTGTTGGCTGTTGTCTTGTGGTCGCTTGTTGGCAGGGAGCACCGCATCGATAAAAATGTGATGATTCCGGTAGAGATTATCAATCTGCCGCAAAATCTTGTTATCTCCAACCAGTATAAAAAAGAGATAGAGGTGTCGGTGAGCGGGCCGCGCTCAAGTATTGCCGAGATGGAGAAGGAGGTTGTGCGTCAGGTCGATCTGGCAGAGGTGCTTCCGGGAACGTTGGTGGTGGAAAACAGTAATGATACCATCTCTGTGCCCAGAGAAGTTACGGTTAAACGGATACAGCCCTCCTCAATTATTCTCTCTCTGGACAGGCTTATAAAAAAAGATGTTCCCATAGAGGTGCGCACCATTGGCAAGGTTGGTGATGGGTACTTTTTGACCGGGAAGATGGCAAGTCCGCAAAGTATCTCCATAACCGGGCCTGGTACGGTGTTGGCAAAGGTGGATAAAATCTTTACCCGACCTGTTGAGCTGACAGGAAAAATCCGTTCTGTGCGATTACAGGCACCTCTGGAGCTCTCTTCGCAGCTCGTTGATCTTATTGGTGAAACTTCTGTTACCGTTCAATTGAAGGTTATGCCCGATGCCGCTGAAACCACTATAAAGAATGTGCCGGTTGAGGCCTTTGTCAATAAGAAAAAAGTTGCGGTAGAGCCTGCGGTGGTACAGGTGAAGGCGATGGTTCCCAAGGTTGCACTGGCGGGCAAAAAAGATCTGCGCTCTCTTGTGCGGGCAGTTGCAGAAGAGGGAGGCTCTGATGGCGAGTTGCAGGTAACAATTGTCTCTCAGCAGATGGGGCTGCCTGTTGAAGTGATGGGGATAACTCCACCAAAGGTGAGGTTGAAAGAGAGGCGTGCTGCCGGAGAGACTATGGCAGGGAAGAAGGGTGAGCTTCCTTTATTGCGCAAAGAGAAAAGGAAAAAGAAGAAGCAGTGATGGCCGTAGAAAAACTTTTTGGTACAGACGGTATTCGTGGTGTCGCCAACCGCCATCCGATGACGGTTGAGGTTGCCGCCCAGGTTGGCCGGGCACTCTCCTTTTTGTTACGGGAGGGAGAAGATAGACGGCATCGTATCGTTATTGGCAAGGATACCCGTCTCTCCTGCTATATGCTGGAAAATGCTCTTGCCGCCGGGATAAGCTCAATGGGGGTCGATGTGCTGCAGGTAGGCCCTCTGCCCACTCCCGGAATTGCCTTTATAACGACCTCCATGCGTGCTGATGCCGGGGTGGTTATCTCTGCATCACATAATCCCTATCATGACAACGGTATCAAGATTTTCTCCAGAGATGGTTTCAAGCTGCCCGATGCGCTAGAGCAAAAAATTGAGCAGCTGCTTTCTGCCGGAGAGCTGGGGGAGCATGTCCCGCAGCCAGCGGCGATTGGCCGGGCAAAACGGATAGAAGATGCCGCAGGCCGCTATATCGTTTTTCTCAAACATACCTTCCCTAAAGAACTCACCCTTGATGGATTGCATATTGTACTTGATTGTGCCAATGGCGCAGCGTATAGGGTGGCACCCCATGTTTTTGAAGAGCTTGGCGCAAGAGTAACAAAACTTGGGGTTACACCAGACGGCACCAATATCAATCAGGAGTGTGGTGCGCTTTATCCCCAGCAGGTGGCATCGGTTGTTAAGGAAAAAGGGGCAGATATTGGCCTTGCCCTTGATGGTGATGCAGACCGTCTGATTGTCTGCGATGAAAAGGGCAATATTGTTGATGGCGACCATATCATGGCTATCTGTGCTCAGGAGATGCTGGTTAAGGAAGAGTTAAGAAAGAAGACCCTTGTTGCTACAGTAATGTCAAATCTGGGTCTGGAGGTGGCAATGGAGAGGATGGGCGGGAAGCTTGTCCGCTCGGCTGTTGGAGACCGCTCGGTGGTCGAGATGATGCGCAGTGGCGGCTACTCCTTTGGCGGGGAGCAGTCGGGTCATCTTGTCTTTCTTGATCATATTACCACCGGCGATGGTACTCTGGCCGCCCTGCAGTTGCTGGCTATTATGCAACAGCGGCAGCAGCCCTTGTCTTCATTGGCAGAGATTATGGAGAGTTTTCCGCAGGTGCTGAAAAATGTGCGTACCAGCCGCAGGGTTGAGGTCGCTTCTATTGCCGGGTTTACCGCAGCAGTAGAACGTCTGGAGAAAGAACTGGGGAAAAGGGGGCGTATTCTGGTGCGGCCTTCGGGAACAGAGCCGGTTATCCGGGTAATGGTGGAAGGCGAAGATTCGCAACATATTGAGCAGGTTGCAGATGAGCTTTGTGCTCTGATTGACAGTGCTGCGGGGTGTAAGGCGTAGATGGATATTGTTGTTGTCGGTTTGGGAAACCCTGGAAACCAGTATGAAGGAACCCGGCATAATATCGGTTTTGCAGTTATTGATGAGTTTGTGCGTTACTGTGGCGGCGACGGCTGGAGGGAAAAATGGCAGGGGCTTGGCTGTAGTGCCCACTGGCAGGGGAAAAAACTGTTTTTTCTTAAACCCCAGACCTTTATGAATCGCAGCGGTGAGTGTGTTGCCCGTTACTATAATTTTTTTGCGGCTTCTGCGGAAAATATGTTGGTTATTCATGATGATCTGGATATGCCTCTTGCCCGGGTAAAGCTGGTGAAAGGGGGCGGTCATGGTGGGCATAACGGTATTCGTTCTATGGTTTCCTCTCTGGCAGAGAAAGACTTTTTTCGCCTGAAGATTGGCATTGGCCGACCGGGGCAGGGGGATGTTCATCCCGACTTTCCGGTGGCTCGTTATGTCCTTGGCCGCTTTGATGCCGAGGAGAGCCGCAGGCTCGACGAGCGGCTGGAGCCTCTTTTCGCAGGCTTTGAGCAGTTTGTTTGCGGCGATATTGCCCGTGCCAAGGGTCTCTTGAACAGTTTGAAGTAGGTGTTTGTTCGTTTTTCTCCTCTTTTTTCGTCTCTTTCCTGAAAAGATTATTTTTTTATTCATTGCGTTTTCAATCTGTTACCCCTGTTTCTGCGGTTTTATAGCAGCATCACCCCCTAAAGTTACGGCAGGAGAGCTGTTATTGTGGTATGATATACTCATAATGATACCAAATTTATAGGGTTTGCACTCTTTGTTGGTTAGAGATTTCGCTTGATGTGAGAAGGTGGCAATTTTAATTGCTGCTTTGCATTCCTTTTTTCCCGCTTTCTGCCTCTTGATGTTTTAGAAAGTCCCCTCAAAGGAGAATCTTGTGTTTACAAAAGGAGATATGGTTGTTTATCCGGCGCATGGTGTTGGCGTCGTCAAGGATATTGAAACAAAGGAGTTCGCTGGAGCAGACCATTCTTTTTATGTTCTTGAAATTCTTGATAATAGCATGAGGGTGATGATTCCCGTTGATACCAGTGGCAGCGTGGGGTTACGTGCCATCGTTGATGAAGATCAGATTGGTGATATTTTTGCCATCCTTGAAGAGAAAGATGTTGAGCTTGCCTCCCAGACATGGAATCGACGTTATCGTGAATATATGGAGAAGATTAAAACCGGATCTGTGTATGAGGTCGCTGCAGTTCTGCGGGATCTTTTTCTGCTCAGTATTGATAAGGATCTAAGTTACGGTGAGAGAAAGATGCTCGATACCGCCAAAGGCTTGCTGGTAAAAGAGCTCTCTCTTGCCCAGGAGCTTGGTGAAGATGAGGTGCAAAAGTCGATTGAGGCGGTTTTCTTCTGATTTTCTCTTTTTTCTTTAATTTTCCCAATGTTTTCGCCTGATGTCTGCTTCCTCCTTGAAAATCTCTGTTCAGTCAACCGATGAGGGGCTGCGGTTGGATCAGTTTCTGACAGGCCATTTTCCTGACTATTCCCGCAATCAGCTTATTGCTGCTATCCGTGATGGCGTTGTCTTTGTTGATGGCTTGTGCAAAAAGAGCAGCTATCGATTAAAGCCGGGCGAGCAGGTTGTTGTTGATAAAATTCCCAGCTCTTCTCCCCCACCTTCTCTTATTCCTGAAAAAATTGATTTTCCCATTCTCTATGAGGATGAGCACCTGCTGGTTCTGGTAAAGCCTCCGGGGCTGGTTGTTCATCCGGGGAGCGGCAATTACGAAAAGACGTTGGTGCATGGCCTGCTCTATCATTGTGGTGAGCTTGCCTGCGTCCGGGAATTGTGCATCGCCTTGATAAGGACACCTCCGGGGTGATGGTTGTTGCCAAAAATGAGCAAAGCCATCGCCTGTTGGTCGATATGTTTGCCCACCGTCAGCTGGAAAAAGAGTATCTTGCCCTGGTTTGTGGTGTGCCACAACAGGAAAGTGGCGAGGTGATTGCAGCCATCGGCAGGCATCCGGTGCATCGGCAAAAGATGGCGGTACTCGAGCATGGCGGACGTTATGCGGCATCATTTTGGCGTGTAGAGCAGCGTTTTCAGCGGCACTGTTTGTTAAAGGTAAGAATTGAGACAGGACGCACCCATCAGATACGGGTGCATCTGGCAAGTCGCGGACTGCCGGTTGCAGGAGACACTCTTTATGGTGGTAGCCGGGTGAGAGGAGAAGCGGGGCTTTTTCCCCGCCAGATGCTCCATGCCTATCGCCTCTCTTTTCTTCATCCACTTACCCAAAAGCCGCTTGAGATGGTGGCAGAGCCGTGGCCGGATATGCAGCAGACTCTACAAAAACTTACGGAAGAGCAATGAATATCGCCGTTACCGGAGGGATTGGTTGTGGAAAAAGCGTTGTGAGCAAGATTCTTGCCCACACCCTTAATGCTCCTCTCTTTGATAGTGATGCTCTTTGCCGGCAAGAGTTGCTGCCGAAAAGGCCGGGACTACTTGCCGTTGAATGGCGGTGGGGGCAGCGTTTTCTTACCCCCACAGGAGAGCTGGATCGCCCCTCTTTGCGCAAGGCAGCCTTTGACCAGCCGGAATTGCTGGTTGAGCTGGAGAATATCCTCCATCCGCTTGTTTTACGGCGGCTTGAAAAGGAGATGGCTAAAGCAAAGGATCAAAAGACGTTTCTGGTGGCCGAAATCCCCCTGCTTTTTGAAGTGGGTTGGGAGAAAATGTTTGATTACGTAGTAGTGGTAAAAGCTGCCAGACAGCAGATTGTTACCCGTGTTGGCAAGCGTGATGGTCGCAGCAAAGAAGATATTTTGCAGATTGTCGCAGCCCAGATGCCTCTTGCGGAAAAAGTGAAAAAAGCGGATTACTGCATTGATAACTCAGGAATATTTGCCGCCAGCATCGAGCAGGTCTATTATCTTGCCCGCAGCCTGCGAGCAAGATAATATTTTTGATGTTTTTTAAGATATTCTAAAGAGAAAACCACTTCTTCTTTTTGGCAGGGCTATATAACACAACCTGGTTACGTCCTGCCTCCTTTGCCGAATAAAGAGCACTGTCTGCCTGGCTGATAAACTCGCTTTTGCTAAAATCATCTTCTATGGCGGGTTCTCCTGTGGCAAGACCGAAGGAGGCGGTTACATGATACTCTGCGCCATTATCTTCAAAACAGTGTTCATCAATAATTTTGCGCAACTTCTCGCCAACAAGCAGCCCTGTTTCGCTATCGGTATCGGGCAGGAAGATAACAAACTCCTCACCGCCATACCTGGCTAGAATGTCGTATTTTCGCAAATTTTTCTCAAGAATCTTGGCAAATTCAGAGAGGATAAAATCCCCGGTCTGATGCCCATAGGTATCGTTGAATTTCTTGAATTTATCAATATCAATCAGCAGCAGGGCGATGGAGGTTTCTGTGCGTATTGCTCGTTCAATCTCCTGATCCAGAGAGTTTTGAAAGTAGCGGTGATTATATATTCCTGTCAGCCCGTCAAGATTTGCCAGATTGGCGAGAATTCGGTTCTTCTCCTCCAGCTCCATGGTCAATTTTTCCAGACGAATCTTGGCGAGAACAAGCTGTTTGTTCATCTGATCGTAGTCAAGATTGATCAGGCTGAGCTTGATATTGGCTTCCTGCAATATCTCCTGAACAGAGCGGGTATCTTTTATATTGAGGTCAAAATATTCACCCGCTTCGGCATAGAGGGTGTGGATATTGTTCAAAATATCTTCAATATCCTCAGATTTGAGCTTGAGCAGCTTGGATGCCTGCAGGCGAAACTGTTTATGAAACTCTTGCGGCTTATCCTGTGAAAAGAGGATATTTGCCAGAAGCCCGGAGAGATAGACCGCCGATATGGTCTGCTGCATCCGCTTGTCGGCACCCTTATACTCCTTGGGAGTGTAGTGGTATTTGATGGGAAGCGTCAAAATTTCGGGAAATCCCCAATGGGAGGCAACGGCGGCACCGATTTCAGCATTGGTTGTCGCAAAAACTTCCTGTTCAATCTCTTCCTGATTTCCTCCTTCCTCCAGCTTTTTCAAAACCTCTTCATAGCGGTTGGGAAAGGTAACCGCCAAAATCAACTCACCTAAGTTCTGCAGGAGACCGCAAGCAAAGATTTCATCATTGTCTGCATTTTTCACATGTTTGAGGATAAACTGTGCACCAACGGCAGAAGCGAGCGATTTTTCCCAGAATCTGGCGAAATTAAAGGCACTCTTTTTCTTTTTTTTATCCATACTCAAAAAAGAGAAAGAGAGTACCAGGCTTCTTACAGCATTCATTCCCAAAATGGGGACAGCCTGCTTTACCGAGCCTATCTGCTGGGGAAAGCTATAAAATGACGAGTTGCAGATCTTCAGTATCTTTGCGGAAAGGGCAATATCTTGTGCAACCAGCTCGCCAATCTCCTCCAGAGTAGTTTCCTCCTTTGAGGTTATATGAATAAGTCTTGAGGCAATATCTGGCAGGGTTGGCAATTCGCTTGATTTCAATACTTCATCTATCAGATTGTCGTTACTCATGGTTCTTTGATGGTAGAGGATGTGGGGAGAGGCAAGAAACCTTGCACACCTTATACAACAACATTTAACATTATAGCATATCAGTATAAAAGGAGAAAACTTTTTTCTTCTCCCTTACTCCTGTTGTACCTGTGGGTAGGTGCATATATTCCCTTGTATATTTTCAAACACCAATGATTTGCTGGAGATCTCTTTTATATAATCTGGAGTAAGGGGGATTTTCCCCGAACCGTCGGGGGCATCGATGGCAAAGGTTGGTGTTGCCATCCCACTGAGGTTTTTATAGAGATGGCGCATAATGGCAATCCCGCTCTCTATGGGGGTGCGAAAGTGGTTGGTGCCCAGACTTAAGTCTCCCTGAAAAAGGTAGTAGGGTTTTACTCGCATCTGCAGCAGGCTGCGCATCAGTTCCTCGATGATTTGCGGGGAGTCATTCACCCCTTTGAGCAGCACCGTCTGGTTGCCTAAAGGGATGCCGGCGTCGGCAAGCTTGCGGCACGCTTTTTTTGCCTCCTCTGTTAGCTCCTTTGGGTGGTTAAACTGGGTATTTATATAGAGTGGATGATATTTCCTGAGAATGGCAACAAGGCGATCGGTAATTCTCATTGGCAGGGTAGAGAGCGTTCTGCTGCCGATACGGATAACGGAAATATTTGGAATATTGTAGATTTGTGATAAAATTTCATCGATTTTCTCATCGACAAGCAGCAAGGGGTCTCCCCCGGAGAGCAGTACTTCACTAACCTCCTTGTGTTTTTTTAGATAATCACAGGCGGCAGAAAAATCACTTGATCGCATTTTCATTTTTTTTGCACTACCGACCTTTCTTTTTCTGGTACAAAAGCGGCAATACATGGCGCACTGGTTTGAGATGAGCAGTAGTACCCGGTCGGGATATTTATGCACCAGATTGGGCACCGGGCTTTGCTTCTCTTCGCCTAACGGATCGTAAATGCAGCTGCAATCTTCACCCTCTGTCGCCTGCGGGATAGCCTGCAACCATAGCGGATCACCCACCTCTTCAATCAGCTGGAGAAAATAAGGGTTTATTCGCAGGGGAAAATCTGCTATTACCTTATGCAGCAGAGGAGAGTTTTCTCCTGGTTGCAGTCTTGCGGGGAGGGTCTTGATATCGGTAATGCTTGCCTGTAAAATTTTTTGCCACTCTTCCATGGCTCTACTATGAAAACAAAAGGTCGGCTTGTCAATGATAAGCTGTAGTTATTAAATAGCGTGGTTAACTGGAGAGTCTATGTCCGGGAATATGTTTCGTTTCAAATATGATGAATATGGCAATACAAGGGAAATCTCTGTCTATGCAAGCGGTGCATCGGTACGTTCATCCAATTATCTCAATAAGGGGACGGCATTTAGCATTGAGGAGCGGATTCAGCTGGGGCTTGATGGCTTGCTTCCCGCAGGGATACGCACTCTTGAGCAGCAGGTGGCGGGAGCGCAGCAAAAGGTTGCGGTCAAAAAAGATGACTTAGAAAAATATATCTTTTTTCGTGCACTGTTTGGGCGCAATGTTACCCTTGCCCACGCCCTGATCAAGACCGATCTGCGGCGTTTTATCAAGATTATCTACACCCCTACCATCGGTCGTGCCGTGCAGACCTACTCTTCGATGTTTCGTAAGGCACATGGCGTACATCTGCATCCGGGCAATATTGATCGGGCAGAGGATATCCTGCGCCGTTTTTCTCATCGGGATATTCGGGTGGCAGTGGTTACCGACAATCAGGGAATCCTGGGGATTGGCGATCAGGGCGCAGGGGGGATTGCCGTCTGCCTGGGCAAGCTGATGATTTATACGCAAGGTGCAGGTATTGCCCCCTGGCACTGCCTGCCGGTAACCCTTGATGTGGGGACAGATAACGAAGCCCTGCTTGAGGATGAGCAGTATTTAGGCTGGCGAGACCGCCGCCTGGAAGGGGAGGAGTATCTCTCCTTTATCGGTCGCTTTGTGCGCGCCTTTCGCAATGTTTTCCCCAGTGCACTGTGCCAATGGGAAGACTTTTCCCCCTCTAATGCCTTTTCTATATGTGCTGCATTTCACGATGAAATCATCTCTTTTAACGATGATTCTCGTGGTACTGGTGCCGCTGCTCTGGCAACCATCTTATCGGCAATGAAGGTGAAAAAAGAAAAACTAATCGATCAAAATTTTCTTGTTTATGGAGCTGGAACCGGAGGGTTTGGTGCTGCTGCCCAGATAAAACGTGCCTTGGTCGATGCCGGCCTTGATGAGATGGAGGCGTGTGATAAAATTTTTATCCTGCAGCAGGATGGCCTTTTGACCAGAAAGGGCGAAATGACGTTTTTTAATGCCAAGTTTGCTAAAGATCCTGAAAAGTTTTTCTGGATGAAAGAGATTGATCTTAGCGATGTCGGGGCAATTATTCGTCATGCATCAATAACCACCCTTATCGGCACAACCGATAATGACACTTTTTTTACCGAGCCGATAGCAGCAGAGCTGAAAAAACAGACAGATCGTCCAGTGGTACTGCTGCTGTTTCAACACGCCTCAACTCCTGAGATTTTTTGCCAGAATTTTAGTCGCTGGTCGGCAGAGGGTTTTCTTATGGCTGCAGGTCATTCCTGTAATGAAATTGATGAGCTGGAGTGCTCTTACGGGGTGAGCCAGTGTAACAGTACGATGATTTTTCCCGGTATAGCTCTGGGCGTACTTGCCTCTGGTTCAAGAGAGGTTTTGCCAGAATTCTTTGATATTGCGGCAAAAACAGTCTCTGATATGGTCAGCAGGGAAGAGCTGGAAGAGGGGAGGTTGATGCCAAGAATCGACACTCTTGCTGAGGTTGCGCAAAAGGTTGCTCTGGAGGTTGCCATGTGTGCGGTGGAGTCTGGCGTTTCTCGTCCCTGTGTCTATTCCGATTTTGCCCATAACAATGATAGGGCAAGGATGGCACGGCTGATTGATCGCATTCGCTGGCAGCCGGAGTATCTGCCTTTAACCCCGCAGTAAATTTCCCGGCGGCAGGGTGGTTATCATTGCGGTTCGGAAAGTCGAATATGCAGAAATACCGGGAAGCGGGGGAATCCCTTTGCTGTCCATCCTTGATGCTTGAAGGTGATAATGCTGCCTATTTTAGGTGGATTCATACGCTGAAACAGGGTGAAACCGTTACCAAGCTTGATGGTGGTGCCGTCGGTAAGCCGACAGTCCAGTGAGCCGAGCATATTTTTGAACCTCCCCTTGCCGGGGGTATGGGCGGTAACTTTGCACTCTGCATCCTCAAAGCTTTTTACCTTGAGAGCCAAATCTGTTCGGCCATGAATGTAAGGGGCTGTGGGGTGGCGGACGATGACTCCTTCTCCGCCAAGGCTTTCAATTTTATACTGGAACTGGTGAAGATGCTCTTCTCCTGCACATCGGAACTGGTAGATGATGCGCAGATAGGGGGCGTTATTGCTCTTTATCCAGTTTTCCAGGATATTGAGTCTCTCTTTGAGCCCACCTTCCTGTTCGGGGACATCGAAAATATTATAGGTCAGCTTTTTCCACCCATTATGCGGTTTTTTTCGCATAACAATAGACTGGATTTTTTCAAACTCTCCTCTTTTGCTCCATAACTCTCCATCTAGTGCGAATGGAGGAAATCCCTCAAGAAACCACTGGGGAGCGGCGATCTTATGACCGTTGCGGGTGGTAAGTTCCTTGCCATTCCAGAGGGCACGAATGCCATCAAGTTTTTCGCTCATCAGCCAGCCATCAATCTGTTGGTCGGTATATTTCTTGACAAGCAGTGGGGATTGGGCAGAGAGATTTTGTGCTGTCAGCAAAGAGAAAAGAGCGCAGAGAAGCAGCTGGTGGAAGAGCCTTGTTTTCGGTTGTTTTATATGCATAGATCTTGTTGCCATTGGTTAAGAAGTATCTGCTCCTGGGCGGCCATCTCCTCTGCTTCCTGCGGCGAGCGTTCATGATCCATGCCGCAGAGATGGAGAAACCCGTGGACAATAAGCCAGCAGAGGCGGTAGGAGAGGGGCTTTTCGTACTCTTCGGCCTCTTTTTCTGCCGTATCCAAAGAGATGAAAATATCGCCAAGTTCGTGAATCGGCAGACCCGCAAGGGCAGGATCTGCCCCTTCCTGAAAAGGAAAGGAGAGAACGTTGGTTGTCTTGTCTTTGTCTCTGTAATGGTGGTTGATACGCCTCATCTCCTTATCATCAAGTAGCACCAGGGAAAAGGAAAATTCTGCCTTTCCTGATGACTGTAAGATATTTTTGCAGAAGTTGCCTACTTTTTTTTCGTCCAGGCAAAATCTGTGAGCGTTGGGATGAAGAGAGGTGATGGTGATTGCCATTGTTTTATCGTTGTTATTTTCTACTGTAGGCCTCAATAATTTTCTGTACCAGCGGGTGGCGTACAATATCATCCTTGTTAAAGGTGCAAAAGGAGATTCCTTTAATGCCGGTCAACAATTTTTGTGCTTCCAGCAGGCCGGATTGTCTGCGGTCGGGAAGATCGATCTGGGTAATATCGCCGGTGATGACTGCACGTGAATCAAGGCCGATACGGGTAAGCAGCATCTTCATCTGCTCACGGGTAGTATTTTGCGCCTCATCAAGAATGATAAAGGCGTTGCTTAGGGTGCGGCCACGCATAAAGGCGAGCGGTGCAATTTCGATAACTCCCTGCTCAATCAAGCCTAAGGCCTTGCTGGTACCAAGCAGGGCGGTGAGCGAATCGAGCAGCGGGCGCAGGTAGGGGTTGACCTTCTGGGCGAGATCGCCGGGTAGAAAGCCCAGCTTCTCCCCCGCTTCTACTGCCGGGCGGGTAAGAATAATATTTTCCACCTCTCCAGCACCAAGTGCAGCCACAGCCATTGCTACGGCAAGATAGGTTTTGCCCGTTCCGGCAGGGCCAATACCAAAGACAATATCCGCCTTTCGCAGCGCATCGATATAGCGTTTTTGATTGGGTGTTTTTGGAGTAACTATCTGATTTTTTGTCGAGATATAGACTTTATCAAGGAAGATTTCTGCCAGCTTTGTATTGGCATCTCTCTGCAGAGCCTTTACGGCAAAGGCGATATCCGCCTCATAGAGAGGGTAGCCTCTTCCTGCAAGCAAGTAGAGCTGTTCAAGCAGATTAACTGCCAGCTCTCTCTCATGAGGTTGACCGCTGATGCGCAATTGTGTGCCTCTGACCTGAATCTGCACCCCGGAGGCCTTCTCCAGGGCAATCAGGTTGGCGTTGACATGGCCGTAGAGCAGCAGTGCCTGATTGTTATCGGCAAAATCGAGAATTTCTGTATTTGTCGGCTCCATCACTTTTTTTCGGCGGCAAGGGTGTCGATCATCTCCTGAAAGCCCTCTATCGTGCGGTTGCCCAGTGCCCAGCCGTTGATAAAAATTGTCGGAGTGCCTTCCACCCCCGCACTGCGGGCATCATACATATCTTTTTGCAGGGCGTTTGTTGTCTCTTGAGTCTGCATATCGGTTGCGAATTTGTCCATATCCAGCCCCAGCTCTTTTGCAAACTGGAGCAGTCTTTCTTGGGAGAGCTCTTCTGCTGCAAAGAGTTTATCGTGGTAAGGCCAGAATTTATCTTGGTTTTTGGCGGCTATTGCTGCTCGGGCGGCACCTTCTGCCATCTTGTGAATGGAGATAAGCGGCATGTTCTTAAAGAAAATGCGCACTTTCCCCTTGTTATTTTTCTCAACTTCCTCCAGCACAGGAGGAAGTTTCTTGCAGTATGGGCATTCAAAATCGGTGAAAACCACGATGGAGATGGGCGCATCCTTTGCACCTTTTGCCGGGGCATTGCTCGTATCTATGGTATTTTGAAATGCCAGCGAGATAGAGCTAAACTCCTTTCTGTCGCTGTCAAACAGATAGAGCGTATCACCCACAGGAGAGATGTCAATATGGGCAACCTGTGGTGCAACCGGGACGGTGCCAAGAAGGGTTCCCTTGGTGGTATATATCTGCACGCTTTTTTCTTTGGTGAGAAAAAAGACACGTTTGCCATCCAGTGAATGCACCATATCAATAATATCGCTGCCCACCTTCCATGAAGGGGCGTACTGCCAGCGAACCTGATTGCTATGGCCGGATTGCGGTGGCAGGGTGGCGGCTGCTGTTGAGTAGACGAATGTGCCTGCAACAAGAGCTGCCATAAAAGCTGTCTGAAGGGGATGTTGTCTTTTTATAGGGTGATCTTTTAACATAACGTCTCTCATGGTAACGATAGGGTTTTGGATAATCATAACGAAAACTTCTACGAAAATAGTTCTTAACCAGAAATTTGCAACAAGAGAAATCTTCTCTCTGTTGCCCGGGTATCTACTGGATACTGAAAGTTTGCTTCCTGCTCAAGTTGCACTTGACACAGATAGGTATTTACAGTAAAAAATGGTGTTTTGCATGCGTTATTATACAGGTGCGAGGGTGGCGGAATTGGTAGACGCACCAGACTTAGGATCTGGCGCCTTTGGTGTGGGGGTTCGACTCCCCCCTCTCGCACCATCTTGTTTTACACGGTATACCCCATTGCCGGGGATTTTATTTTTTTAACAAGGGTGAATCTGAATGGATGTACAAGTTGAAGAGTTGAGTGCTCTTACCAGAAAGTTGACAATAACCTTACCAGCCGATGTTGTGCAGCCGCGCTTAAATGACGCCTATGATAAACTCAAGCGGGAAGTTCGTCTCAAGGGCTTTCGTCGGGGCAAGGTGCCGCGCAATGTTATCGTCAAGTACTACAAGGAGCAGGTAGAGGGAGAGACTGGTGAGAAACTGGTGCAGGAGAACTACTTTGATGCAGTAGAGAAAAACGATGTTGATCCTATCACTCATCCTGAAATTAAAGAGATCAGTTATGGCGATGATGGCAGTTTTACCTTTATCGCCGAGGTGGATATTCGCCCGGAATTTGAGCTTGGTGAGTATAAAGGGCTTGAGGTCGTCAAACCGGCAGTGGATGTGAGCGATGAAGAGGTTGATGCAGAGCTTGTTTCCATGCAGAAAAGGCTGGCACCACTGGAGGTGGTGGAAGGTCGTGCCGCCAAAGATGGAGATACCGTTACCGTCAATTTCCAAGGTTTTCATAAGGGTAATGCCATGGCTCAGGTGAAGCAGGATGGCTATCCGGTGGAGATTGGCAGCGGAGCGATGGGGGAGGAGTTTGAAGAGAAACTTATTGGCATGGAAAAGGGTGCAGAGGCGACCCATGAAGTCGATTTCCCCGAGAGCCACCCCAACCCTATCTTAAAAGGAAAGAAGGTTGAATTTCGTATAAATGTGGTTGAGATTAAAGAGAAGATTCTCCCTGCCTTAGATGATGATTTCGCTAAAAAGATAGATGAAAAATGCGCCTCCATTGATGAGTTGAAAAAATCTGTTAAAGAGCGTCTTGCCAGCACCAAAGAGGCCGATGCAGAAAGCTCTGTTACCGATAATCTGGTAGAAAAGCTGCTTGAGACCCATGAGTTTGATGTGCCCAATCGTCTGGTTGCATTTGAGATTGAGCAGATGATTAAACAGACCGAAAAGCAGTTTGAGCAGATGGGGACCAGTCTGGAGGCTGCCGGCTTGAGCAGGGAGAGCCTTGCAGAGCAGAATGCTCCTGTTGCAACCAAGAGGGTGCGTGGCGACTTTATCCTTAAAAAAATCGCCGAAGTAGAAGAGATCAAGGTAGAAGATGAGGATATGGATCGTGGTTTCAAACGCATTGGCGACCGCTACAATATGTCTGTTGCTCAAGTTAAGGGTTTTTTCAAGAACAGGGATGATCTGCTCCCTTTCATGAATGAAATCCTCAATGAGAAGATTCTTAATTTCTTGCGTGAGCATGCTGTTTTTATAGAAGAATCTGCTCCAAAGAAGAAGAGTGCAGCTAGCAAGAAGAGTACTGCTACCAAGAGTACCACGGCAAAAAAGAAAAGCACTGCCAAGAAGAAAAGTGACGCTGATGAAAAGGAAGCTGCTGAGAAGACAGAGTAGTCTTCCTCAAGTGATGCTTTTTCACTTGGAGTGAAAGTGGATATGACTGCATCAGATCAGCGATGATCTTTTGCAGTCTTTGTTTGTGAACAGAAGATGTTTTGTTGGTAGAGGAGGTTTTGATGAGTATTGTGCCGATGGTTGTCGAGCAGAGCCCCCGTGGAGAGAGGGCTTTTGATATCTATTCCCGCCTGCTCAAGGAGCGGATTGTTTTTCTTGGTTCGGGGGTTAATGATGATGTGGCAAATCTGATTGTTGCCCAGCTTCTTTTTCTTGAAGCGGAAGATCCGGAAAAAGACATTACCTTCTATATCAACTCCCCCGGCGGCTCTGTTACTGCGGGAATGGCGATATATGACACCATGCAGTATGTAAAATGCGATGTT
>PDWI01004510.1_pt1 | contig 18617 bp, 17 predicted proteins | sample 1430891 | NCBI WGS metagenome assembly PDWI01 (sample SAMN01162508, study PRJNA174530) | Oral metagenome, whole genome shotgun sequencing project. | biome: Marine environment; feature: Marine mammal; material: Swab sample of the gingival sulcus; isolation source: swab sample of gingival sulcus...
AATTAACCACTTTTCCAAATATAATCCCCTTTATTTTAAGTGTTTAGCAAAAAATCCTATAATTTAATTTTAGAATTTTCCTTAGACCGAACTGACGTTTATATAAGTCTTGAGAAATATCCTATTGATTTTGAGCTAGCGAAACACTTAGCCTATGCTCAAACAGATGAGGAAGAAGCTCTATTCTTAAAACTTCATGAGGCAGAATGGAATAAGCCTCAAGCTATTAGTCCGTTCTTTACTCTACAAAAAGTCCAAAAAGATTTACTAACTTTCAATCCGTCTTTAGCAGAAAACTTTGATCTTATTTACTACGATGCGTTTTCTCCTGAGCGACAAGCAGAGTTATGGCAGGAAGAAGTTTTCCAACGACTAGCTCAATGGACAAAAAATGGAGGTATACTTACAACTTACTGTGCCAAAGGAGAAGTGCGTCGTCGCCTACAACGTTCGGGTTTCATGGTAGAACGTCTTGCAGGACCTAAAGGAAAGCGTGAAGTCCTACGTGCGACACGACAAAAACAAGGCTAAAAAGCAAAAAAAATCAGTTCAAAATTAATTGAACTGATTCATTGTTCTCTGCAATCCCTGAAGAGCAAAGGACTTAATCATCTCTATGGCTCGCAGAATGATTGCTCCAAGTTCAGCATTTTCTACCGAAGAGAAGCGACCAAGTACGAAATCAATCTGTTGCCCCTGAGGATAATCATTGCCTAATCCAAAGCGAAGACGTGGATAGTTCTGCGATTGAAGTTGCTGAGCGATATGCTTCAAACCATTGTGTCCAGCATCCGAACCTTTGCCCTTGAGCCTAAGCGTTCCAAAAGGTAGAGCTAAGTCATCAACCAAAATTAGCACGCGGTCAATCGGAATCTTCTCTTCGTTCATCCAATAGCGAACTGCGTCTCCGCTCAAGTTCATGTACGTTGATGGCTTAAGTAGGATCAATTCGGCATTCTTGACCCTCACCTTAGTTACATCACCATAACGTTTTGTCTCAAACTTAGCCCCTAGTTCGTCGGCCATTACCGAGACAATATCAAAACCAATGTTATGTCTCGTATGCTCGTACTCAGCACCTATATTCCCTAAGCCTACGATTAGATATTTCATCTCTCCAAATTTATTTGTTTCTCCCTCAAAATAAAAAAAAATAGAGGAACAAGCTTGTAACATGTTCCTCTATTTCCTAAATGCTTGTAGCTTTAGTTACAAATTACTTTGCCTTAGCCATTGCACCACGAGCCGCACGAGTCAACTTAACTGCACATACAACTGCATTCTTTGCATTCATCAACTCTAAACCATCGAAGCTCAAAGCTCCAACTTGGATGGTCTTACCTAATCCAAGTGATGTAACGTCTACGAAAAGTTGTTCTGGGATTTCAGTGTAAACAGCCTTAACCTTCAACTTGCGCATCTGAAGACTAAGTTTACCCCCTGAACGAACCCCTTCAGCATGTCCTGTAAGTACAACAGGTACTTCCACAACAACAGGCTTTTCATTGTTCACTTCCAAGAAGTCCATGTGAAGAACTTCGTCAGTTACAGGATGAAATTGTAGATCTTTAAGTACAGCCATCACAGTCTTCCCATCAATCGTAAGCTCTACAGCGTAGATTTCTGGAGTGTAAAGGAGATGACGAACATCATCTTTCTTCACAACGAAGTGAGTGTTGCTTCCAGCTCCGTAGATTACAGCTGGGATTTGCTCTTCTTTACGTAGAGCTTTAGTTGCTTTCTTGCCTAAGTCTGTACGACTTACACCAGACAATTGAAAAGTTTTCATTTTTTAATTAATTAAAGTGTTACTCAAAATTAGTTTTCCTAATTCCCCATCACACGAGATAGCTGAACTACCAAATGTTTCGAGCTTAACGAAAAACGCCTACAAAATTACGTATTTATTTTCAGACCAACAAATTAAGTATTAAACGACTCTGCTAATATCTTTTCGCCCCGATAGGAAGCCTTGAATATTTGCACTCACCTCCTCTGCCATTTGCCTGCGAGCATCATAAGTCTGCGTCCCTACGTGTGGTGTCATGACTACGTTATCTAAGTCGATTAATTCCTTACGAGGCACATCATTATCCTCAAAAACATCTAAGCCCGCAGCGAAAAGCTTGCCACTTTTAAGAGCAAGAATGAGGGCATCTTCATCAACAATTGATCCTCTTGCTGTATTAATTAGAATAGCACCATCCTTCATTTGGTTGATAGCCTTGCCGTTAATCTGATGATGAGAAGCCTTAGAATAGGGCGTATGCAAGGATACAACATCTGACCTCTGAAGCAGGTCTTCAAGTTCTGCATACTCAATACCAAGACGCTTTTCCTCTTCTTTCGCTAGAGGTGTACGCTTATAATATAGTACATTCATGCCGAAAGCAAGGCAACGCTTCGCTACAGCAGAACCGATATTCCCATAACCTACAATCCCCACAGTCTTACCATAAAGATCTAGTCCCATGCGATCAATACGACTAAGCCTTGGAGAGCCGTCCTTCTGACGAACAAGACGATCCAGTTCTGCTGTTCGCCTAGAGCAAGCTAAGAGCAAAGACATAGCAAGCTCTGCCGTCGGCTCAACGACAGCCTTAGGAGTATTTGTTACGGTAATCCCATTCGCCTTGGCGTATTCTATGTCAATATTGTTGTAGCCAACAGCATAGTTTGCCACAAGTTTCAGTTGCTGTCCCTTGCTCATCAGCTCTGCTGTAATCGGAATATCAAATACAGAGCAGAGAATATCTGCATCAACAATAAGTTTGGCTAACTCATCTTGGGTAAAGTCTCTCCCTTGAGGAGGACGAATCAAGTCATGTTCTCGTTCTAAGGACTCGAACCCTTCTTGAACAGTATCGAAAGCTACTAATATTTTTGCCATAGAAATGATTTCGTTTTATGCTTAGCTTGAATAATTATCTTACTACTTATTAATCCGACAGCCCCAATTCCCTCGGTCAAGGCTTCGGTATTGTATAGCTTCTGCTATGTGCTGTTGTTGGATGCGTTGTGAGCAGTCTAAGTCTGCAATCGTACGAGCCACTTTGAGTATCCTATCGTAGGCACGAGCAGAGAGGTTGAGTTTCTCCATTGCCAGCTTCAGTCTCTGCAGACCCGCATCATCAGGACGAGCAAATATTTGCATCATCTTCGGAGTCATCTGGGCATTACAATAAACATTTGAATAATCAAGGAAACGACGGTTTTGGATTGCTCTTGCCTGAATGACCCGATCACAGATTGCATCGCTACGCTCAGCCGTACGAATGTCTGAGAGCTTTTCAAAAGGTACAGGCACAATCTCCACTTGTATATCAATACGATCAAGCAATGGTCCTGAGACTTTGGCTAAATAACGCTGAACTTGTTGAGGGGTACACTCGCAAGCTATGGAAGGGTGGTTATAATAGCCACAAGGACAAGGGTTCATCGCGGCAACTAACATGAAGCTTGCAGGATAGTTGACCGTAAACTTCGCACGAGCGACGGTAACTTGTCGTTCTTCTAAGGGTTGCCTCATCACTTCCAAGACATTACGATTAAACTCTGGTAGCTCATCAAGGAACAGCACTCCGTTGTGAGCGAGGCTGATCTCCCCAGGTTGCGGATGACTGCCCCCACCAACGAGAGCAACTGGAGAGATTGAATGGTGGGGCGAACGGAAAGGTCTTGTTGTCAGGAGCGTTACATTCTGCTCCAGCTTCCCTGCCACCGAATAAATTTTTGTGGTTTCAAGTGACTCACCCAAGGTAAAAGGAGGGAGGATGGTCGGCAAACGTTTTGCCATCATAGACTTACCACTACCGGGAGCTCCAATCATCAGCAAATTATGTCCACCAGCCGCCGCCACTTCCAAGGCTCGCTTCACGTTCTCCTGCCCCTTAACTTCGCTAAAGTCTAGCAGTGAATGGAGCTGAGTCTTCAGGAACTCCGCTTCAGTATCAACCTTAACCTCTTCCAATTCCCTGCGAGAAGAGAGCCAATCAATGACTTCTTTAAGCGAAGATGCTCCATAAACCTTGAGCTTCTCAACCACAGCGGCCTCCTTAGCATTCTCACGAGGCAGAATTAAGCTATCAAAACCTTCCTGTTCTGCTTGGATTGCAATGGGTAAAGCCCCCTTAATAGGACGTAAGCTCCCATCAAGAGATAGCTCACCCATGAGCATGATTTTCTCTAATCGCTCAGAAGGAATTTGTTCATCAGATGCTAGAATCCCAATCGCTAGAGGCAAGTCATAGGCAGAGCCTTCCTTACGCAGATCTGCAGGGCTTAGGTTAATAACCAGACGTTTACCTGGAAATTTGTAACCACAGCAGTCAATAGCTGAAATAATTCTGTCTTGGCTCTCTTTGATTGCAGCGTCAGGCAGACCAACCACTTGGAAATATGACCCCGAAGTACAGTTTACTTCTACCGTAACCGTACTTGCATGAATACTCTGCAGAGCTGCCGCATAAGTCTTTACAAGCATAGACTTAATCTTCTTTTTCGCTTAAACTTTCGGTTTCGTCCTCTTCTTTAAGTTGTCTTTTCCTATCATAGAAGTAAATCGGAGGAGCAATTAATGCAATTAAAAGGATGATTAATAGATCCATCTTGCCACAAAGAAGGCTATTGACCACAAACATTCCACTAAGCCATGAGCAGTAAGCCAACACCATCAGCAGATAAATATTTAATCTCCTCCAACAGTCTATAAATAAAGGTAGCACTGCAAAAAGGATAAATACACTGAACTTTCCAACGACAGGTAGTACCTCTTCGAAATTCCCTCCAAATAAACTAGGAATTGCTTCGAATAGAAAGAAAACTATAATAGCAATGAATACCTCTCGGACAAGGCTTCGAAATCGTTTTTTTCTGTCTTTAATTGGATTCGGTGCAAACATAGGATTAATTATTTTCGTCCGACATTGCTTGCTCCTGTTCGTCTATACCCTTTTGATACATGTAAGCAAGTGTCAACTTCGGAAAGACGCCTGTAATCGTCCCAAAGATCAAAGATGTGATAATGTGGGCAGAATCAAAAGCCCCTGTGAAAGCATAAGACACAAGGCTGGTAAGAGATCCCCAAATCCCCACAACTAAAAGAGGAAAAATCCACTTGTTTACACGGCTTCTCAGCTCACAATAAAGAGTTCGCGAAGCAATCAGGACTATTGCCAAGCTTGAGGGAGAATAGTTCTCAAGCTCAAACCAATCTACGTTTGAGGGGAAAGAGCCCCACTGATTAATGATAGTAAAAAGAAAGCCTAAAAAGAAGAATACAAAAATAATTGCAAGGCACTCTGAGATTATTTCTTTTTTTGTCATATTAGTTCACTCTAAAACAATTTGAAGTTCTAGACAAATATAAAACATTTTTGCTAAAACAAGCCCCAACTTTTAGAAGCATTTTATGACAAATAGCCTAAGATAAAAAAATCGTTGGGAAGAAATAAAAATTTCTTCCCAACGATTCAAATAATTCTTCCCAACGATTTAGAAAAAAGTTCCCAAAGAATCAGACATTCCTTCGAAACAACTTGTTTCTATTTAGCTCACAAGCATTTGCAAAATTTAGTTAAATAAAGAATATCTACCTTATCAAAATGGGAAGTTATGAGCGTTTGTTCCTTAAAGCCTTACGGAGTAACCAAAAGAGTAGAAGCACAAAAGCAAGAGCTATGAGACTCATCTCTGTAACATGTTCCAAGGGTTGCACCCAAAACTCCTTCAAGAAGTTATTTCTGCCAAGGATCTCTACAGGTACCCAAAAGACAATTACTGTAGCTATTGCCATGCGAATATTCGCCCCCCAAGAAGAGATATACAACTGCTTCTTGAAGATGAAGAGCGAAGCAATGAAGCAGAAAAGTCCTACTCCAAACGTTATTGGACTTGCATCCCCTATAAATCGTGGATCATAGCAGAACATCAAAAGCAAGTAACTCGACCAAAGCATCATGTTCAACTGCATAAAGGTAATAATGCTGGTATGCCTTGTCATTGGTCTAGCTACAATCTGCGGACGTTTAGCTCCGAAGAAAAATTTCTGTAGGTAGTTGAAGAAGTTACATCCCGACCTTGCACTAAAAGTGTAGAGAAGGACAAACATCATCCAGAGACCAAAAGTGGCAGGCAATAGCAAGTATTCAGGCTTTGTTACCACCTCTCCATTCACAATCTCGGCTTGAGTACCCCAACGATGAGCATAGTATTGGAAGAGAAATTCCACCCAACCAGTCCAAAAGAGCAAACCACCGAACAAACCGTACAAGGTTTGTTTCGTTTCCTTGTGAGCAAAGACCCCAACGATGACTAAAACAAAACCAAGGAAGCCCATAAAAAAGGCAACTGTTGGCAACCAGCTCTCATGAAGGAGCTTCTCCATTAGAATCATTGTCGTATGACCTAGTGGCATCGTGCAGAGTACAAGAAGAAAGGATACGACTGCTTTGGCAATATGTAGCTTACGACGAGGCTTTTCTGCCTTAAACTCAGTAGTGTTATGACTTATCATAGTTTATTTTTTAGTTTTATTATTTACATGACTAACACAAATATAAACAAAGCCTTGCAAAAACAAGGCTTAATGTGTCAGAAAATTTAGAAGAGCTTTATCTTACAAGCTAAAAAGACGAAGTGAGGAACTCAAGCTCTTGAGCCAAAAAGACAAGTTTAATGAGCTTAAAACATGGAGCTACGAAGACTTCTTTTCTGATTAAGAAGCAGAGCAAGGGTATGAATATTCTGCAAGAACGAAGGAAGGGGAGGAGATGAAGTCGCTCAAAATAGCCGTAATAACGAAGAAGAGGAATACTCGAATCTGCAAAAGCCTCCCTATATTGCTTGATGTTCTGCACATAACGAAAAAGAGTTTTGAGGAAGTCCTCATCACTTTCTTTGAGCTGATGACAGACTTTTGCCTCAACATGTAGCACTTTGTAGCCAGATTTCGAAAGGATCTCAACCCAAAGAACATCTTCATACCCCATACCAATGGCAGGGAATGGTTGAGCAAGAAGCATGCTCTTAGGTAGGGCAAAAGCCATTGAAATAAAGGACTGATAAGGATTTTGCTTTCGCTCAGACAGAGAGCTTTCTTCCAAGTAAGTCCCATAGAGGTAACGCAAGCGATTATCCTGCCTCAAATCCTTTGGATTATAATAGAAGCCTCCACAGATTAGAGCCTCGCGATGTTCTCGGAGCATGCGTAAATAGTGTAGAATCGTACCATCATCAGGATAAACATCTGAATCGAAAAAGAGCAATTGCTCCGAAGATGCCTGCTCTGCCAAGGCATTACGCATCCAAGAAGCACCTCTGTTTTTGTCAAAATTAAGGACAATGCAATGTGGATAGAGCTTTGGATACGCCTCATACAAGCGAGTAAAGTCTACAGACGAGCAATCATTTCCTAGAATTATTTCGTAGCGAAGTCCTACTTCTTGCTCTAACTCTTGAGTAATCTTAGCTAGAAGCCGAGAGCAATCATAGTTGTATAAGGGAATAAGTATTGATAAATCCATCAACTCTGAGGTCTTAGCTCAAGACATAGACAGCTCCAGGGAGAGCTTTGATCACTCCGTCTAGTTCCAAATCAAAGAGCTTATTACTAAGTGCAAGCATGTCTTCGCCCAACTGACGGGCAAGGTCATTGATATGTATAGGTTGCTTCTCCTTAATTAAACGTAAGATTGGATCATCAAGAGGCTCTTCTTCTGCAAATTGAAGGCTCTGCATGAAGCATCCGTCCTGCCGTTCCCAACCCATCAAGCGAACAATGTCGTCTGCGGAGCTTACAAGAGATGCCTTCATCGAAGCAATCAGATGATTACAGCCTTCGCTGTATCGATCTCCTACCCTACCTGGGATTGCAAGCACCTCACGATCATAGTCTACGGCAAGGTTAGCCGTGGAGAGAGATCCGCTCTTTGCTCCAGCTTCGACCACAAGAGTTGCATCACTCAAGCCAGCAATGATTCGGTTGCGTGCAATGAAGTTATAGCGTTCAGGCTTCGTATTCGGTGGATATTCGCTAATCCATGCTCCATGTTCTAGAATCTCTTGAGCAGTCCTTTGATGAACAGCAGGGTAAATACGGTCTAAACCATGAGCCAAGACCGATAAAGTGGGTAAGCCCTTAGCCAAAGCTTGACGATGTGCTGTAATATCTACACCATAAGCTAAGCCACTAGTTATAAGAGCTGAGGGGAAAAGTTCCGCCAGATCTCCCAAAATTCTCTCTGTACACTGCTGACCATAGTGGCTGATGTTCCTTGTGCCGACAACACTTAGAGCGAAGGGCTGATTCCATTGGTCAAATAAACCCTTTGTATAGATGAGAATCGGAGCATCAGGACATTGCTTCAAACGATGGGGGTAATCCTCATCATCAATGAAACGAAGCTGAACATTCTGCTTTTCTGCCCAAGCAACAATTGATTTAGCTTCATCAATTAGTTCAGAGCGTCGCAATTCGTCTAAGATTTTCTTCTGAAGCTTTGGAAAATTACTGAGAAGACGTTCTCGCTCTGTGAAGATTGCTTCAGCAGAACCCATGCGTTCAAGCAGAAGTTTGGCACTGATAGGTCCAATATATTTTGCCCTAGAAAGAGCGACAGCATAGGTTTTATTTTCGTAATTCATAGCTCTGAGTCTTGTAGTTCTTCTTACCAAAGCAAAGAAGTTCAAGCCAAGTATTTTTACGAAGTATACGAATAACGATTAAGCTTAACGCGATAACCCAAGAAGCATATAGGACTGAGAACAGCACTTCTACGGCAAAGAGATTATCCACTCGAGCATGAAGTTCTCTTAAATAATCGCCTACACTTGGGATTGAGAAGAGAAAAAAGAAATGAACGAAGTAAAGGCTTCGGCTCTCTCGTCCCAAATAGGCTAAAAACTTATTCGTTCGATTCTGCTCAATGACAAGACGATGTACAATCCCCCAAGCGGTCAAAATGCCCAAGAGTGAGGCAAGCATACTCTCATTGTTGTTGTACGAAAAGCCAGATCCTTGCATAAGCTGATACATCTGGAAGAAATAAAGTAAAGCTGTCGTAGCCCAAACAGAATCCTTCTTAAAGAAGTCTCCAAATCGAGGGAAGCGACGAAAGAAATAGCCCAATACGAAACAATGGTACAAGTAATCCATCTTAATCCACGAAAACATCGCATAAGTATCAGGATCTGCAAGCCTCCAGTGGGGATTAAGTTCCCGTACAAATACAATAGAGATTAGGGCAAAAGCAAGCTCTCCATAGCTACGAAACTTCTCTGGCAAGGTTTGAGCTAATAGCCTCACAAGGAAGAAGAGCAAGAACATTTCAAAAAGTACCCAAGTAAACCAGTAACCACCATGAAAGGGATCACGCAGAAGAGTATCCCATGTCAGCCCCTTTACCATTGCATACAAGAAAGGAAGCAACAGAAGTGGTAGGAGGAGCTGAATAGCTTTCTTCTTCCAATAAGCCAAAATGCCCTGAACTGTAAACTGAATCTCCGAAGCAGAGAAAAAGCCCGCAAGAAGGACAAAAATAGGCATATCAATACTTAGCAAAATTGGTCGCCAAGCAGAAAAACAAGCATTCTCAAAGCCAAAATAAAAGCTATGGCTAATAACCACAAAAGCAATGGTTAAGCCTTTCAAAACATCTAAAGGAAGGGAATGCTTCTTCTCCATAAACTAAACGTGTCGTTCGGCATGATAACTTGAACGTACGAGAGGACCACTCTCGATACGTTCGATCTTTTTCTCCAGTCCAAGGATACGAAGCTTAGCAAACTGCCTAGGTGGCACATATTCCACAACTGGGAGATGTTTCCTTGTAGGCTGAAGGTACTGACCAATCGTGAGAACAGCTACGCCAATCTTCTTAATATCATCCATAAGTTCAAGCACCTCATCTTCAGTTTCTCCCAAGCCCAGCATCAATCCTGTCTTAGCACGTACGCCAGACGAAGCGATACGCTCAAGGACACTGAGGCTCGTATCATACGTTGCCGTGTGACGAACCTTTGGAGTTAAACGACGAATTGTTTCTAAGTTATGTGAGATAACCTTTGGTTTCAAAGCTATAATCTGATCAACCAAAGCCAAATCTCCATTAAAATCTGGGATTAAAACTTCAATAGTAACCTCAGGAGTTAGTTCTTGTATCGCCTGAATTGTTTTCACCCAATGCCCAGCTCCGTAATCAGGCAAGTCATCTCTATCCACACTTGTCAGCACGGCATGTTTGAGTCCCATCTTCTTTATACTCTGTGCAACCTTGATTGGTTCGAATGGGTCAAGAGGAGGGGGAGTTTTGCTACTCTGAGTATTGCAGAATCGACAGGCACGTGTGCAGACAGCTCCCCCAATCATGAAGGTTGCTGTCCCAGCACTCCAACACTCTCCTTGGTTAGGACATCGACCACTTGAGCAAATTGTATTCAATCCATGCCCTTGAATCGTGGTCTTCGTATCAGTAAACGTACTATTGTCTCCAAGACGAATTTTCAGCCACTCAGGCTTACGTACTCGCTCTGTTTTGTTCTCTTTCAAATTATTGAGTCTTTAATCTTTTCGTTTTGAAGTTCACAAATAATCAACTACAAGTTATCAATCAAATAGTTTGCCATCTTAGTATAAAGATGTAGTCGTGTATTTCCGCCATATATTCCATGATTCTTGTCCGAATAGATCGCCATATCGAATGGAATATTTGCTTGAACTAATTTCTCTGTAAACTGCATACTATTCTGTAAATGCACATTGTCATCTGCACTTCCGTGAATAAGTAATAGCTTACCTTGGAGCTTATCCGCCACTTCTAGCACCGAACTAGCCTTGTAGCCCTTAGGGTTCTCTTGGGGCGTACGCATATAACGCTCAGTATATATGGTATCATAGAATGCCCAGTCCGTAACAGGAGCGACAGCTATACCAAGCTTGAAGACACCCTTACCATGACAGAGGCTCATTAGTGTGTTATAACCGCCGAAGCTCCAGCCCCAAATTGCCATTCTTGTCTCATCAATATAAGGAAGCTCTCCCAATGTCTTAGCGGCTTCTATCTGATCATGGCATTCCATTACGCCTAGATTTAGATACGTTTGCTTACGCCATTGCTCGCCTCTAGCTCCAGTTCCGCGACCATCAACGCAGGCTACAATGATGCCCTTGCTAGCGAGGTAATATTCCCAGCCAAAGCTGTAGCGATCCATGACTTGCTGTGAGTTAGGTCCACTATACTGTACCATCAAGAGTGGGTACTTTTTGTATTTGTCGAAGTTAGCAGGCTTCACAATCCACGCATTAAGCTTGAGACCATCTGCCGTTGTAACTGTTGTTAGCTCCTTCGGACTGAACGAAGTGCTGTTCAGACGGATATTTAAGAAGCGGTTCGTCTCAAGATTTCGAAGCGGTTTTGTATCCCCTGTTTTGTAGATTCCTGTAATTGTTGGGGTATTCAAACTCGAATATGAGCCAAGGAAGTAGTCGAAGCTATCCGAGAAAACGGCATTCTGTACCCCACCCTCTGTCATAAGCTCTTGCATCTTTCCACGAGGGCTACACTTATAAATGTGACGCTTCGTGGGACTAAGGTCTGCAGTCTGAATGTAAGCATTGCCTTTTTCATCCAAACCATAGAAATGTGTTACGTCCCAATCGCCCTTAGTTATACGACGAATCAATTGACCTTTATGCCCAAAAAGGTAGAGTTGTGAGTAAGCAGAGCGTTCACTGATATAGGCAAATCCGTCCTTCGTGAAGCGAAGACTCTGGATATTGTCGCTATCAATGTATGTACGGCTCTCTTCACTGAAAATACGCTTAGGCACAAGCGACTTATAATCTAAGTAGAAGATTGAGAAGTGATTCTGATGACGATTTAAGGTCATCACGGCAAGTTTATTATGTCCATTAAACTCAATGCGAGGAATGTAGTAAGCATCTTCTTGTTTAATTGGTACAGACTTATTCTGTCTTTTGTTCACATAATAAATATGTGTACTGACAGTAGAATTATCTCCCCCTGGAATTGGATACTTATAGACATAATCCTCTGGATAATCATGGAAGAGATACATCGGCATTCGGTACTCTTTAACCAGACTTTCGTTTGTTTTCACATAGGCAAGAGCTTCCGAATCATCACTCCAAGCCATCAACTTAGTAGCCGTAAGCTCCTCCTCATACACCCAATCCGTAATACCATTCATCACCTTGTTAGGAATGGCATCATTTGTAACTTGAACTTCGGTATTGAAGTCGAACTTTTTAATAAAAATATCCCCATTTCTAACGAAAGCAACCATTCGTCCATTTGGGCTAAAGGTAGGAATCATAACCTTGCCAGCCTCCTCACTTAGAGGGTTAAGCAAGTTCCTGCGTACATCGTAATGATAAACCGTTGCTTTTGACGAACGGCGGTAAATAGCTTCAACCTCACGATAGATGAGTATATGCTTATTATCCTTGGAAATTTGGTAATTATCAAAGCTCTTGAACTCACAGTTACGAGCTTTCTCACAAGAGAAAAGCGTATCCACGACCTGACCTGTAGAGAAATCATAACGAAGGATCGCATCACGTTCATGCGACATCATGCTGTAATATTTCCCATCAGGGAGCGAACGAATCCCATAACCTGCAGAGCGTGCATAGTACTGCCCATGAACAATTTCCTCTAGTTTTGGATTCTCTCTCCCCATCTGTGCAAACATATTTAGACTAAGGCAACAAAGACCTAGTAAACAAGTGATTTTCTTTAACATAATACATGATTATTAATTTGCACAAATATACACATTTATTCTGAAATCAAAGGGGCAAACAGCCTTGAATAGCCAAGGAATAAGCTCGCCCAAGACAGGCTTCAACGACAAATCTAATCAACCTTTCCGAAGAGAACTTTTCTATTCTAATAAGAGCTTGTTCTTCATCAGCAAAAGAAACGATTAAATTCCCCTCAAGAGGAGATGACTAGCCGTAGGGACGAACTGCAAGTTTGCGAAAAGCGACACGGCTAGACAGAAAGTTTCTGCTTTCTGCCCCCTCACAGAGTTAGAAATTCTTGGGAAGAAATTTTCAAACCTTAGGGAACATTTTTTTAATTCCTAGGGAAGAGATCAAAAAGTCTTCCCTAGGATTTTGCAACAAGATCACAAAAGGCTTAACAAACAAAGCCTAAAAGCCTGCCGACCTATAGCTCGAAACGAGAGAAACCAAGCTCCATACTTAAGAGGTCAAATATAAAATCCGTATCTTTGCTCTATACATTATTAATACAAAAACAGATAAAGATGAAAAAAGTAGTTCTATATAGTAGCATTATTCTAGCAAGTGTAAGCCTTAGCTCTTGCTCACTCCTTCAGTCAAAAAGCACACAAGCTACAGCTAATCAAGTAGCAACAAATGTAGGAGCTCAGGTTGTTGGGGATTTGATGACAGGACAAAAAATTAGTGGTTCAAAGATGCTTGCACAAAACCTACCACAACTTATTAGCCTAATCTCACAAGCCTCTCAAAATGGCAGTGCAACAGATGTCCTCAAGTATCTGAGCATTTTCAAAGGTCTAGGCTTGGAGCAAAAGGCTCTTCAATATATCTTGCCCAATATTTTCAGTAGCGGTCTGGCAAACAATAGTGCCGTTTCAGGGCAACTTGTCAACATTTTAGCGAAAAGCTTTGGAAAACAACAAGCAAGTGGGCTATTCAATCAAGCCGTTCAAAGCATTGACCTCTCAAATATTACGAATGTGATTGGAGGAAAGAAAAGCACAACAAAGGATTTTGCGATGGATTTTCTAGGACAGAAATTGCCAGTAGGCAAACTGCTCAAGGCTAAAGTCTCTAGCCCCAAGCAAGCTAAACAACAAATTCAAAAAGAAGTTCTTAATACTGTCTTCGCAAAATTACTCACAAAGTAAAAAGAAGACTTCGAACTCCTAAGAGCAAAGACATCAACAGTAGTCTAAGCTCTCAACAAAAAGAAGCTTGAACCAATATAACAAATAGGAGGCAAATCAAATGATTTGCCTCCTATTGTATTAATATATACGCAAGTTAATGCTTGTCAAAGCCTAACAGACTAAAAAACCACAAAGAACTAAAAGATTTACTTATCCCAATAATTGATTGTCCTTAGGCAACTTTTTTAGATTTTGAAGCTAAATCAATTGCACTCTTCACCTATCTTCCTGTATATTTGTAGGATAAGATAATAATAAATTAAAGCTATGAAACATATAGTTGTACTGACAGGTGCGGGAATAAGTGCAGAGAGTGGCATCAATACCTTTCGAGATTCAAATGGACTTTGGGAAGGGTATGACGTAATGGAAGTAGCTTCGCCCGAAGGTTGGGCAAGAAATCCCGAACTTGTCTTAGACTTTTACAACAAACGTCGAAGACAACTCTTTGAAGTTGAGCCCAACCTCGCACACCACTGCCTCAAAGACCTTGAAAAATACTTCAAGGTAAGTATCATTACTCAGAATGTAGATAACCTACACGAGCGAGCAGGTTCAAGCAAGGTGCTACATCTTCATGGCGAACTTCTGAAAGTTCGCAGCAGCCGTAACGAAAATCTAATTTACCACTGGGAAAAAGACCTAGAACTTGGAGACTTGGCTGAAGATAATGCTCAGTTACGTCCACATATTGTTTGGTTCGGCGAAGCAGTTCCTGCCATTGAAGAAGCAATAAACCTTGTAGAAACTGCGGACATGCTCCTCATCATTGGAACATCTATGCAGGTCTATCCTGCAGCGGGCTTGATAAATTATCTACCATCTGGTCGATCAATTTATCTCATTGATCCGAAACGTCCACAAGGCTCTCTCCCAGCCCAAGCCCACTTCATCGAAGCCACTGCCTGCGAAGGTATGCCCCAATTCCTCCAACTCCTCCGATAAGAGGTAGAGTAAAAACTATAATTTTCCCTCAATTATCATAATAAGCAATGGTCTTATTATGATTTTTTCTATATATCATTGAGAGGGCTCCCTCAACACATTCTGGGAGTTGGGATTTGCCGTATCCTAATAGAAGCTTACAAAGAAAAGAGACTTACTTTAGATCAAATCTTATATCTTTGTATTCATATTATATTAAAAATATAGTAAGTTTGGATTACGAAAGATATGGCAATTACAGAAAATAGAAAATTCACACACCAACAAGTAATAGAAATACTTGACAAGGCTTTAAACAAGACGTTAAAAGAGGTTGATAAGAGTAACCAATTTGACCGTACAATAAATAGTCCTAAAATCACAGGTATCGCAGGTGATATTATAGAACAGTCTGTTTTTGGTTATGAACGAGATTCTAATCAAGAATGTGATATGATAATTGATGATTGTCCAGCTGAACTTAAAACAACTGGACTAAAAATCCCTAAAAAGGACTTCAAAAAGGTTCAGAATTTATCAAGAAAAGAACGCAATAAATATCTTGTAGCAAAAGAGCCTATAAGCATAACACAAGTAACTCTTAATCCAAATATAGAAACTGATTTTTATTCATCTCATTTTTGGACAAAAACTCAACATATTCTTTTTGTATTCTATGAATACCTGTCATACACCACTGTGCCTGCAAGAGAATATGCCAACTTTCCTATTGTTGGCTATTGCTGGAATTTATTCTCTGACACAGAAAGGAGACAATTACAAAATGATTGGGAAGTAGTCAGAGACTATCTAATACCATTCTATCAAAAACACAATAATATAGATGATTGCTTAAAAGAGTTAGAGTATTTTACAGGTAAAATTCGAAAGAATCTATTATTAATAGACCTTGCTCCAACTCTAAAAATCAAGTCTTCAAGTAATGGGAGCAATACTTATCAATGGCCTCGTTACAGACTTAAACAAACCTTTGTCAATACAATTATTAAAGGATATTTTAATAATTGTAGGCAAGAAGTTAGTCTTCCAAAAGCAAGCTCATTTAATAGTTTTTTAGAACTTGAAAGACAGTGTTCTGAACTAACGAAGAAATACAAAGGCAAATCTTTTTCTGAGTTGAAGCAGATACTAGATATAGACTCTGAAATTACGCAAAAAAACTTTGGGGCAATCTGTGTTTTAAAGATGTTCAATGCCAATACAACTAACGAAAAGAATATACGAGACTTTAATAGCTCTGGTATAATACTTAAAACAATCAAAATAAATAACAAAGGTAAACGGACTGAAGATATGAAATTAGAAGCTGTTGATTTTAATGAATTGACGGACTCTGAAAGCATATTTGAGAACTCAACACTATATACTTACTTTAACGAACATTCATTCCTATTTGCAATTTTCAGGGAAGATTCCTCCACAGCTCCAGAGAACATTCAATTTGAAGGCTTTAAACGTTTTAGCTTTAATGACGAGTTTATCAATAGTCATGTTAAAAAAACTTGGAACGATACTCGCAAATTAATACTAGAAGAAAGATTAAGATTTGAATATGAATACATAGATAAAGAGAAGAAAATAAAACGAAAAAATAAATCTGGCTCCTACCAAGGAGCTCCAAATTTTCCTAAAAGTAAAGATTATACTATTTTCCTTAGGGGGTGTGCTCCAAACTCAAGTGAGAAATATCAAACAGAAGAAGTAAATGGAATCAAGATGATACCTCAATATTTTTGGATTAATATGAATGATTTACTTCAATATATTGATGAACAAAATTATTTATAATCAGATATAAAGATTTAGATGAAAAATAATAAAGTCATACGTGTTGTTGAGCTATTCGCTGGCGTTGGAGGATTTAGAATTGGTCTAGAGGCAGCCTCTCCTGTGTTCCAAACTATTTGGAACAACCAATGGGAACCGTCAACAGTTAAACAAGATGCATCCTTAGTTTATAGAGCCAGATTTGGAGATGAAGGACATATAAATACCGATATTAATAAAATTAAAACAGACGATATACCTGACCACGACCTCTTAGTAGGAGGATTCCCTTGTCAAGACTATTCTGTAGCATCAACACTAAGCCGTTCTGGAGGTATAGAAGGGAAAAAGGGCGTATTATGGTGGCAAATATATAGGATATTACTCGAGAAAGGAGAGAAATGTCCTAATTATATATTTTTGGAAAATGTTGACCGCCTACTTAGCTCGCCAGCTAAACAACGAGGACGAGATTTTGCTATTATACTTGCTTCCTTATCTGATTTAGGTTATACTGTAGAATGGAGAGTAATCAATGCTGCTGAATACGGAATGCCTCAACGTCGTAGACGCACGTATATAGTTGGTTATAGGAACTCTACTCCTATAAGCGAGGAGATTAGTGACTTTAAGAAATGGATTCTTTATGATGGTGTAATGGCTAAATCATTTCCTGTAAAAATTAAGGCAGGAGGTTTTAGTCAGTTTAATATTGAAGGTAACCTAAAGTCTATCAGCGACAATTTTAATAAGCAAGGAAAGACTTCTCCCTTTCTTAATGCAGGAATAATAAATAATCGCAAGGTCTATACTGTAAGTACAGAAGCTGTATATAATGGGACATACATGACTTTAGGAAGCTGTTTAATTGATGACTGCTTTGTTCCAGAAGAATTCTTTATATCAGATGAAAGCCTAGAAAAGTGGAAATACGAAAAAAGCTCAAAAAAAATAGATCGCATATCTAAAGAAGGATTTAAATATACATTTTCAGAAGGAGCAATGAACTTTCCTGATGATTTAGATAAAGCCTCAAGGACAATCATTACAGGAGAAGGTGGAGTTTCTCCTTCAAGATTTAAGCACATTATTTATACGCACTCTAAACGGTACAGAAGACTAACACCCCTAGAGTTAGAACGTCTAAATATGTTCCCAGACAACCACACCTTACATTCAGAGGTAAGTGATGGAAAAAGAGCATTCCTAATGGGAAATGCATTAGTATGTGGTATCGTAAGAGAAGTTGGAAGAAGTTTATATCGCTTTATTTATAAGGAGGAGCCTATTTCCCTAAAGCCGATGGAAATTGAACGAAATTCCCAACCCCTCCTAGATTTAGGACTTTTTGATAATTCAACATCTAATTTGGTCGTCAATAAGCCAATCAAAAAACTGAATCTAGACCTTACCAAAGCCCTACTAATCGGCTTGGTAAAAACTGATAATGAAAATTATTTTCTAGATATTCAATCTGAAAAGATTTATTATACAGGGAAAACAAAATCTTTTCCCTCAACAATATCTCTTAATAAACTATATTTCTTTATGCCATACATAAAAGGAAAAGGTGTAAGAGACTTATATCTAATACGTAAAGCTAGAATAGGTAATAAACAAGAAATATATCCAAGCTCAAATGATAAAGCACCTCGTTTAATCTTTGAGCTAGAATACTTACAAAGTTTAGATAACTACAAACCTGTCAAATTAAATATACTTAGAACTTATAGAGACACAATACTTGGAGCTATCTTGAGTAAAAACGAAACTCTTACATAACAATCATAAAATTAAACAGAGCGTGCCGATGACGACACGCTCTGTTTTTTATCTTGAAGCGAGTGGGTACTACCAGCTTGCTTTCTTAACCCCTGGGATAAGTCCCTTAGAAGCCATTTCACGGAACTGAATACGAGAGATACCAAACTGACGAATATATCCCT
>PDWI01004514.1_pt1 | contig 18610 bp, 17 predicted proteins | sample 1430891 | NCBI WGS metagenome assembly PDWI01 (sample SAMN01162508, study PRJNA174530) | Oral metagenome, whole genome shotgun sequencing project. | biome: Marine environment; feature: Marine mammal; material: Swab sample of the gingival sulcus; isolation source: swab sample of gingival sulcus...
TTCTGATAAATTAGACCAATTTTTTTTCATAATGTTTTTCGTCAGTCATCATATGTTTTTATTAATTGGGTACTCCTATCAAATATTTGTTACAAATTGTTTCAATTCAGAATTTAGCATCGATTTTGGCACAGAGTTTTTTACAATATCAATGATGCATTTTTGCATTGCTACTTTTGCATTGTTTTTGTTCACGACCATACATACTTCACGCACCGCTGTCGTATCTTTAAACGCTCTTAGAGAGTCCTGTTTGTCTTCTGGGAGTGCCATTGCGTGCATCTCTGGGATAATAGTTAATCCGGGGTTTATATCAACGACATTCAATAAGGTATTGATGCTCCCTGATTCAAATTTTATAGTTGAGTGTTTTGAAGTGCTATTTGCCTTACAAATTCGCTCTATTTGTCCTCGAAAGCAGTGTACGTTTTCCAACAACCACACTTTAGATAGGTCTATTTTTGAAATATCTATTGTTTTTTCTTTATATAATTTGTCGAGAGGCGATACATAAGCATAGAATTTTTCGTAATATATCGGATAAGTGTCGAGTTCATCATATGATATTGGACCTGCCAGAATAGCACCATCTAAATTTTCTGCCAAAAGTTGTTCGATAATCTGTTTGGTGGTTAGTTCTTTTACAATAAGTTGGAGTTCAGGCACTTCTTTGTATTGTTTGGAGAGTAAAAGCGGTACGAGAAATGTTGCTATCGTTGGTATGACGCCCAATTTGAATTCTCCAGCAATAGATGTCTGTTCGGCTGTTGCAATCTTTTTGATTCTATTGAATTGATGGAGCGAAGCACGAGCCTGTTCTATGATTCGTTCGCCTATCTCTGTCGGCTCTATGGGATGTTTAGACCTATTGAATATTTTGACACTCAATTCGTCTTCCATCTTTTGTATCATAGTGCTGAGTGTCGGTTGTGTAACATTACATTTTTCGGCTGCTTTGGCAAAATGCCCCAACTCATCGACTGCTAAAAGGTATTCAAGTTGTTGTATATTCATATCGCTATTTGTTGATTATTTAGTGTTGTTATTGTGTGTTGCTTTTTGTTTTGAGCAACTCTTTTGGTTTCTGTTCTACGACATCAAATTCAAGATAATCCCAATACTCTTCGGCGTCCCACATTTGCCTGATTTTGAAGGAGGAAGGGTAGTAGTATACTTTTTCTGGTTCGATATTTTTTTTGTAATCGCCTGTGTCCCAAATACTATTGCCATTCTCATCAATGAAAAGACGGGCGTAATATATGCCTTCGTCAAGGAATTCGAATGTGATTTTGGATTTGTCAGCAGGTATCTGTTTTATGACTTTATCGTCTTTGTCTAATAGTTCTACAATCTCATTTTCTCCAAAACGCCCCATCTCTAATGTCAGAGATGAATAGCTATCTTTGGGCTTACACCGAAAAGTAATATCTGACTTATTGTTGTGTTTGCCATAAATATCCACAAATGTAGCCGAGTCTATTGTGAGACGATAGGTCTTTGATGGTGTTATTTCTGTCTTAATATAAAATTTAAATACAGAAGAGTCTATGGGTAATATCTTTGCGGAGATGGGCTTCCATACTGTGTCTATTTGCTCCTCTAAATGTATGAAAGATGCCCTACAACTATCTATCGGTGTAGGTGATGTGATTTCTATCTTGTCAAAAAAGTTGATGGTGGTAGAGAGATTGGTTGTGATATTAAGAAAATCAGTTTTAGAGCGGGAACTTCTTCGGTCTTTTTTTGGGGTTTTTTGAGTTTTTTTTGCAACTAAATTTAGCGTATCCGTTGTCTGTACTAATTGTTGTAAGGAGTCGCTTTTCATATATGTTATCTTCAATTGTAGCGTATCCATTTGCCATAGCGTTGAGTCTTTTAGCCAATAGGTGATGGTATCTTGTCGCTTGTTTGTTTGCATAAATAGATTGTTTTCTAGGTTGCAATTGATACCCTCTATTTTGGGTAGGGATATATTTTTGTTTTTGAAAAATAGAGAAAAACTATTGCGACTCACACGAGTACTTTTGTCTAAATACTGAATGTTGTTTTTTTCTAAAAATGCCCGTAGCAATATGTTGTTCGGATAAAAATGCGTTTTGTTGCTAATGCCAATAGAGTCTATCACCTTGATGGTGTCTTGTTGGTTTTTTGTGGTGATAATAGAGTCTCTGAAAACGGTGTCTATATGCTCTTTGACTTCAAATGTTGGAGTGATGATGGAGTCTATGAAAGCGATTTGTTCGTTTGGCATATCAAATGTGTAATTACCTCCAATATCTTCCAAGGCATAGATGTGATATTTGCCATCTTTTATGTTGCTTATAGTGAATTTTCCGTTGTTGTCTGTGCGAGTGATACGGTCAAAAGGCTTTTCTCTAAACGCAGAGTCCGACAAATCGCTATGAATACCAACTAATATGTTGCTTATCGGATTAAGATTTTCGGCACTTAATACAACTCCTGATATTTTCAACGAGTCGATGTCGTTGCCAGACGAGAAGGCAAAAGAGTAGCCTTTTAGTATGTTTTTTTCATTGTTGTCCACTATGGCATTGCCGAAATCGATAGTGTATGTAGTGTTCTCTTTGATGGAATCTTTAATGTCCACTATCACTTTTCGCCCCAACGCTTTGACTGTTGGGGGTTGCTTTTGTGGGGGTGAGACGATGACATTGTCGAAGGCTTTTTCTATTTGAACAATCTCATCGAAAACTATCTCGATACGATTTTTTTTGTAATGGACAGCATATTGGCTCGGTTCACTTTTTAGTGGTTTGGGAGGTTCTGTATCTTTGGGTCCTCCTTGCGGTCCTCCTCCTCTATTGGCACACGACAGTGCTATGAAATATGCAATCAAAACTATTGTTGCAATAGATATGATAGAACCAATATTACTCTTTTTCATAAAAAAAACAACCTTATTTGTCTCTATTTACAAAAATCCGAAAAAGTTGGTAATATAGCGTCTTTTTCTGATACTATCATTTTGTCAGTAGGCACTTTCCAGTCAATGTTTAGGGTTGTATCGTTGTATATTATTCCGCCTTCCGATGCTTTGTGGTAGGCGTTGTCGCATTTATAACTAAACAAAGCATTTGGGCTCAATACAGCAAATCCGTGTGCAAAGTCTCTTGGTATAAGAAATTGCCAGTGGTTTTCGTCCGACAACTCTACGCCAAACCATTGCCCATAAGTAGGTGAGCCATTTCTTAAATCTACTGCCACATCAAAGACCTTGCCTACAAGTACTTGCACTAATTTTGCCTGTGAGTGCTCGCCTTTTTGTAAGTGCAATCCTCTGACTACTCCATAGGAGGACATCGACATATTGTCTTGTATGAACTCCTGTGTGATGCCCATTTGTTTGTATCGTTCTGCATTATACGATTCTGTAAAATAGCCCCTTGCATCAGCAAATACAATAGGTTTGATTATTTTTAAGCCATCTATTGGCGTATTAACTATTTCCATAATTTTAGTTGGTGTTTTTTATTTATCTTTCAATAATTCTAACAGATATTGACCATAATCTGTTTTATCCAGTTTACTTCCGAGTTCTTGTAGTTTATCATCTGTTATCCAGCCATTTCTCCAAGCTATCTCTTCGATGCAACTTATATAGAATCCTTGTCGGTTTTGAATGGTCTCTACAAAGTTAGAGGCTTCGAGCAGACTGTTGCAGTTGCCTGTGTCTAGCCAAGTAAATCCACGCCCAAAGGTCTCTACCTGCAATGTTCCCTCTTCAAGGTATATTTTGTTAAGGTCTGTTATTTCGTATTCGCCTCTTGCTGATGGTTTTAAGTCTTTTGCTTTTTGAGAAACGGTCTTGTCGTAGAAATATAAGCCAGGCACGGCAAACTCACTTTTTGGGTTTGAGGGTTTTTCCTCTAGACTAATGACTTTGCCTGTTTCGTCAAACTCTACCACTCCATATGCACGAGGGTCTTTGACTGCATAACCAAACACACAAGCACCTTTTTCTATCTCTGCGGCACGGCGGAGCATTTTAGAAAATCCTTGTCCGTAAAAGAGATTGTCTCCAAGTATAAGGCAACCCTTCTCTCCTGCTAAAAAATTCTCACCAAGGACAAAAGCTTGTGCCAGTCCGTTTGGTTGATGTTGTATGATATATTCAAACCTCATACCTAAATCTTCGCCAGAGCCGAGCAACTCTTTGAACATAGGTAGGTCTCGAGGCGTAGAGATTATAAGCACCTCACTGATGCCTGCCAACATCAATGTTGAAAGAGGGTAGTAGATCATAGGTTTGTCATAGACAGGCATTATTTGTTTAGATATCGCTTTGGACAGAGGGAAAAGGCGTGTTGCACTGCCTCCGGCAAGAATTATTCCTTTCATAAATTGTTTTGTTTTAAAATTAAAAAAATATTTGCAAAGATAATAAATAATTGGGGAATTGTAATTGTTCTATTCCTTTCTTTACTATGCTAATCTTTATTGATATTGTAGGTTGTTGTCATTATTCTTTCTTCTCGTGTGAGTATTTGATTGGTTATTGTTTTAAATAATGTTTTTCAAAGAGTTAGTTTTTGCGATATGCTTTTGTTTTGTGGAATATAAGCAATTAATATTTGGGCTGTTGGTGTGGTAGGACTGACTATTACAGACCTGATAGTAGCCGGTATTAATGTTGCTTCCCACTCTTGCAATTCTACTTTGTATGATGGTATATTGATGTTGATACTACCCGCTACGGTTGTCATAATAGCAAAAGAATCTAACTCTGACAGGTCTATCTCTTGCGTCTTGTCTACCTCTAAAAGTAGAATCTTGAAATACTCGTTTTGCTCTAATGCTTTGGCTTCGTTTGGTGTTGTCTTTGAACTACGACACTCTTGTTTCCAATGTTTGAAGTCAATGGCTTCTAATGCTTGTGAGGTGTGCAACTCACGGAGGTTGCCGCTATTGTCTTTCCTGTCGTAGTCATATATTCGGTATGTGATGTTGGAAGATTGTTGCACTTCCAAAATAGTACAGCCATTGCCAATGGCGTGAACACAGCCAGAGGGGATATTTATATAGTCGCCTTTTTTTACCGTGTGTTTTTGTAGGAGATTTTCCAAGGTATTGTTCTCTACCGCATTTAGATACTCCTCTTTCGTAATCTCTCTATTGAAACCTGCATATACAAAAGCATTATCATCACAGTCAAGTATGTACCAGAACTCATTTTTGCCCATACTCCCATTTTGTCTCTTGGCTATCTCATCGTTGGGGTGTACTTGTATTGATAATTTGTCCGCTGCATCAATTAGTTTTACTAAAAGCGGGAATCGGTCGCCATATCTATCATATACACTATCGCCTACAAGGTCGTTGAGATATACCTCTTGTAATTCTGGGATATTATTTTCTGCCAAAAAGCCATCGGCAACGATTGATTCAGAACTTTCAATTGCTGATATAAGCCAACTTTCACCTATATTTTTGAGGTGTTCAGATGAAGGGTATAGCGATTTTAGTTTCTGTCCGCCCCAGATTTTTTCTATTAAAATGGGATTGAATTTTAATGGATAAAGCATATTGTTATAATGTTTTTCTATTGTTGAAAAAAGATTTTATTGTGGAGTGTAATTCTTTAATTATTTGTATGCCTGTGATATATGTGGCGAGGTAGTAAAATGCTCCTCCAACTAATATTTGTACAATAAGTTTTGATATTATATTTGTTGTTTGGCAGTCGAATAGAGTAATGTTTATTTTGTCTATAAGCATTGTCATACAATACATTACGGTAGATATTAAGGCGTATGGCATAATGTCTTTGATGTGATATATTATAGAGTATCCCAAATAGTATTTTATTACAAAAATATTTATGCAGTATGAAATGAATGTGGCGATAGCAAGTCCTATTAGCATCTGTTTGACCGTTGCCGACATTAATAAAAATAATAATATCGTAATGCTATTGCGTATTATTTCGAGCGTGAAGTTGATGTTTGATTTGCCTATGGCATTTAGGATTGTTAGCGAGAGGTTTTGAAAAGGGAAAAATATTCCTACAATACATAATGTTTGAAAATATGGTATCATGGGTAACCATTTTTCTGTTAGTACGACAATTGTCAGATTTTTGATGATTGCGATGATGCCAAGCATTATTGGAAATATGAGGAAGGCACTTATCTGCATTGTTTTTCTTGCGAATGCTAATTGCTCTTGCCTGTCGTTATTAAGTTTGGACAGTATTGGGTATGCCACTGATTGTATTGCACTTGCTACCACCATAGAAGGTATTTCTTGGAATTTTCTCGCACGGTCGTAGTATCCTAATTCACTTTTGGGTAGTATTATAGGGATTTTTAGGTTGTATATGTATTTTACTATAATATTTATTATGCTTGTAGCCAGAAGAAATGCAGAGAAAGAGAATGTTGAGGTGATGACAGAGAAATCGGGCTTTGCTTTTGGAGTCCAATGGCTTAATGCCCATAGCATTAGAGTTCTTGTAGTGGCAAAACTGACTTGTTGCCATGCGATAGCCCAATATGTGTAACCCATTACAATAAGCGTTATGGTAACAACAGACGACACAATAGCTGAAGTCAGATTGGCTATGGAAATCTTTTTGAATTCCATATTGCGAGTCAGTATTACATTTTGTACTATCCCAAGTGAGTTGATGACGATAGATACGAAAACCAATCGAGCCAATGGGTTTATCTCTGGCATTTTAAGATATTTTGCCAAAAATGCAGACGAGAAACAAAGAAATATATATAATATTAGACCAACGATAATATTGAATATCATTGCAGCACTATACTCCGATTCGGTGTTTGCGTTGCGTCTTATTAATGCTGCCGACAGTCCACTATCGACAATTATATTACTCAAAGCAGTGAAAATAGCCAAAGATGCTATCACCGCAAAATCCTCAGGCGAAAGCATTCGTGCCGTAAATATACTTACAAAAAGTGCAAATGTCTGCACACCAAATTTATCAATAGTACTCCAAAATAGCGATTTAGAGGTTGTCATAGTCAGTTGCCTTAATGTTTAATTGTAATGACAAAGGTAGTAAAAAAATAGTATTTTAATACATGCTTTTATTTTGCTTTTTTGTATAAAAAGTTAAAATTATTTTGTGGTTTGCCGAAAAAGGATTAACTTTGCAAACTTTTAATAAAATCTTAAAAAACAGAGAGAAAGATGAAAGTAAGAACATCTGTAAAGAAACGCAATGACGACTGTAAGATTGTCCGTCGTAAAGGGCGTTTGTATGTTATTAACAAGAAAGAGCCAAAGATGAAACTTCGTCAAGGCTAATTCATTAAATTATTTTTTAATTACTTATGGCAATAAGAATTGTAGGAGTAGATTTGCCCCAAGCAAAAAGAGGGGAGGTTGGACTGACTTATATCTACGGAATAGGTCGCAGTACTGCACGAAAGATTTTACTTGAAGCTGGTATTGACTTTGACACGAAAGTGCAAGATTGGTCAGATGAACAAGCTGGTAAGATTCGCGAGATTATCGGAGCAAAGTATCGCGTAGAAGGCGAGCTTCGAAGTGAGGTGCAACTTAACATCAAGCGATTGATGGATATTGGTTGTTACAGAGGTGTGCGTCATAGAAATGGTTTGCCCGTCAGAGGTCAAAGCACTAAAAACAATGCACGTACTCGTAAAGGTAAAAAGAAAACAGTTGCAAACAAGAAAATGGCAACTAAATAAGGTTTAATGCTAAAATAACAAGTTAGAAATGGCAAAAAAAACAGTATCAACCAAAAAAAGAGTGGTTAAGGTAGAAGCTGTAGGGCAGTTTCATGTACACTCTTCGTTTAATAATATTATAGTATCCTTTACCAATAACGAAGGTCAAGTAATATCTTGGTCGTCTGCTGGTAAAATGGGTTTTAGAGGTTCGAAAAAGAATACCCCTTATGCTGCACAGATGGCTGCACAAGATTGTGCAAAAGTGGCATTCGATTTAGGTCTTCGTAAAGTGAAAGCTTATGTGAAAGGTCCAGGTAATGGTCGTGAGTCGGCTATTCGTACCATACACGGTGCAGGAATAGAAGTAACCGAAATCATAGATGTTACACCACTTCCACATAATGGTTGTCGTCCTGCAAAACGCAGAAGAGTTTAATGTTTAATCGAAAAAAAAATATAAAATGGCAAGATATACAGGACCAAAGTCTAAGATAGCACGTAAATTCGGAGAAGCAATTTTCGGACCAGATAAAGTATTGGCTAAAAGGAATTTTCCTCCAGGTCAGCACGGTCAAAGTCGTGGTAAAAAGAAGTCTGAATATGCAATTCAGTTGAAAGAAAAGCAAAAAGCAAAATATACTTACGGCGTATTAGAGAAACAGTTTAGAAACTTATTCGTAAAAGCTCAAAGTAAAAAAGGTATTACCGGTGCTATCCTTCTTCAGTTGTTGGAGTGCCGACTCGACAATGTAGTTTATCGTTTGGGTATTGCCCCTACACGTGCTGCAGCTCGTCAACTGGTTGGGCATAAGCACATTACAGTGAATGGAGAGGTGCTTAACATACCTTCATATTCAGTGAAACAAGGTGATATTATCGGAGTGAGAGAACGTGATAAATCTATGGGTGTTATCACCGAATCATTGGCTGCTCACAACCATTCTAAATATGCTTGGTTGGAGTGGGACAATAGCCTTATGGCTGGGAAATTCCTACATGTTCCTGAAAGAGAGGATATTCCTGAAAACATAGCGGAACAACTAATTGTGGAACTTTACTCAAAAGCATAATCTTAATGGCAATATTAGCATTCCAAAGACCAAACCAAGTACACATGGTGGACTCAAATAACTATAACGGAAAGTTTGAGTTTGCACCGTTAGAGCCAGGTTTTGGTATAACTATCGGAAATGCACTCCGCCGAGTATTGCTCTCTTCTCTTGAAGGGTATGCAATTACTTCATTGAAAATTAGTGGTGTAGTGCATGAGTTTGACACAATACCGGGAGTGATAGATGATGTTACAAATATCATACTCAATCTGAAAGAGGTTCGCTTTGCTCATAACGAAGATACCGATACAACAGAGACTATATCATTTACCGTTGCAAAAAAAGAAGTGCTGACTGCTGGTGAGTTTAATGCACATCTTTCTAATTTTACTGTTCTCAACAAAGACCATGTGATATGCAGAATGGATAGCGATGCAAGTTTCACTATGGAGATTACAGTGGAAAAAGGACGAGGCTATCTTCCCGCTGATGAGAATAAAAATTCGTCAAAAGATATAGGTACTATAGCATTGGACGCAATCTTTACTCCTATCAAAAATGTGATGTATGTAGTTGAACCAGAGCGTGTAGAACAGAAAACAGACTATGATAAACTTGTTTTAGAAATAGTTACAGATGGTTCGATAACTCCTAAACAGGCGTTGAAGGAAGCATCTAAAATTCTTATTCAGCACTTTATGTTGTTTACTGATGAGAAAATCACACTTGACGAGGAAGAGTTGGTAGAGGAAGAAAATTTCGATGATGAATTTTTTAAGAAGCGTCAAATGCTCAAAATGCAATTGTCGGATTTAGACCTCTCGGTAAGAGCCTTGAACTGTTTGAAATCCGCTAACTTGGAGACTCTTGGTGATTTGGCTTGTATCCCAAAATCTGAATTGTTGAAGTTCAGAAACTTCGGTAAAAAATCGTTGAATGAATTAGAAGAAAAATTAGAAAGTCTTGACCTATATTTTGGTATGGATATTTCAAAGTATAAACTTGATAAAGAATTGTAAAAAAAATGAGACATAATAGAACAGTAAATCATTTAGGACGCACAGCCTCGCATCGTTCGGCGATGTTGTCGAATATGGCATGTTCGTTGATAAAGCATAAAAGAATTAATACAACGGTGGCAAAAGCAAAGGCTCTTCGTAAGTTTGTAGAACCTATTTTGACTAAATCAAAAAATGAATCTATGCACTCTCGCCGTGTTGTATTCTCTTATCTGAAAGATAAGTATGCTGTTAAAGAACTTTTTTCTGAAATATCGACTAAGATTGCAGACCGCCCAGGAGGGTACACTCGTATCTTGAAAACAGGAAATCGTCTTGGCGATGCTGCCGAAATGTGTATTATAGAATTGGTTGACTACAACGAAAATATGCTGAAAGAAAAAGCAACCAAAAAGTCTACTCGTACTCGCCGTAGTAGAAAAACTACTACTAAACCAGTTGAACAGAATAGTGCAACAGCACCTGAAACAGCACAAGGTGGCGACAAAGAGTAATATAATACCTCTTTTAATAAAAAGTGAATCGCTTGTTTGGGCGATTCATTTTTTTTGTTTTTGTAAAAGTATTAACTTTGTTGCAAAAAAATCGTATTATTAATATTTATAGAAAATGAATAAAATAGCATTAATTACAGGAGCAACGGCAGGTATTGGCAAGGCAACTGCCGAGATATTTGCCGAAAATGGTTATAATATTATAATCACTGGTAGACGAAAAGAGAGATTGGAAGAGTTGTCGAAACAGTTGATAGACCAATTCGGTTGTGAGGTCCTTACTTTATGTTTTGATGTCAGAGATAGGATGCAAGTGCAAGGTAGTATAGAGGCTATTCCACAAGAGTGGCGTAGGGTAGATGTGTTGGTCAATAATGCAGGACTTGCAGTTGGTCTCAATCATATACAAGAGGGAATTTTAGACGATTGGGAGCGTATGATAGATACTAATATTAAGGGGCTGTTGTATGTAACTCGTGCTATCGCTCCGTTGATGGTATCTAATAATACGGGGCATATTATCAATGTCTGTTCGATTGCTGGCAAGGAAGTTTATGAGAATGGCAATGTGTATTGTGCTACAAAACACGCTGTTGATGCATTGAGCAAGGGTATGAGAGTTGATATGCTTAAGCATAATATTAGAGTTACTAATATATCTCCGGGAGCAGTCGAAACAGAGTTTTCGATAGTGAGGTTCAAGGGAGACGAGCAACGAGCCAGTAATACTTATAAAGGCATAGAGCCTCTTACAGGTAAAGATATAGCAGAGTGTATATATTTTGTTACCTCGCTTCCTAGTCGAGTCTGTGTGAATGATATGTTGGTAATGCCTACGGCACAGGCAAATAGTAGTGCTTTTTATCGTAAATAGAGCATTGTGGGAAACATAATAGAACTAATTAATGTGTAAAAAAATTAGTTCTATTATACTTTTTATAGTTGATTAATTTGTTTTGTCGTATGCTACTCTGAAACCGTAATTGACTAATCCCATAGATGCTTTGTAGTAACTGCGAAATGCTACTTTACAGTAACTTGAAATATAGTTCCAACTACCACCACGAAGTATTTTCATCGTTCCATTTGCAGCTCCTTGTGGATTATATTGTGCCTCTGCATTGTAGTCACTAAACCAGTCATTGCACCATTCAAACTGATTGCCACTCATATCATATACGCCTAACTCATTTGGTTGTTTGGTGCCTACCTGATGCGAACTATTTTCTGAATTATTGTTATACCAAGCAATGTCGTCGATGGTATTGCTACCAGAATAAATGTATCCTTTAGATTTACATCCTCCACGAGCCACATATTCCCATTCAGCCTCTGTCGGCAGACGCCCTCCTACCCATTGGCAATAGGCTTTTGCTCCATACCAATTGACAAAAGATACTGGGAAATTCTCTTTGCCGGCTTTGGGTTTAAATTTGCCATCTGTCTCTTCTATCTCGCACAAATGGGCTTGAATGTTGATGTATGGTACTCCCTCTTCCAATAAGTTGCCATTGGCATTTAAGAAGTTGGCAAATTGGGCATTGGATATTTCATATTTACTGATATAAAAATCGTTGAGAGTAACCTCATGTTGAGGATGTTCTGTTGGTAAACCAATATCATCAGGACTTCCCATCAAAAAAGTGCCGCCAGCAACAAAAACTCTACTGTCATCTTTTTTTGTAGTAAAAGACAATTCGTCTCCATATACAGTAAATTTGCTACTAACAGCGTATGCTCTTACATAATACTTTGTTTCTTCTTTTAGTCCAGTTAGATTGCAACTAAACACCTCTTTGCCTTTGCCTTGATGTATGATGTTGTTTTTAGCTGTCGTAGTGGGCGAAGGAGTTTCTGAATAGCATATTCCTTTGTCGGTGATTTCCTCTGTTCCATTATAGGAAATCACACCTCCAGTTTCAGCCGTTGTAGTACCAATATTGGTGATTTCGGTGGTTTTTACTGTTATTGTCTCGTTGATATCTATTTTATCTTTTTTACAAGCATTCAATAATACTATTGCTACAATAACGATTAACCAATTAAAATAATGTGTTTTCATTTTTCTCTTTTGTATTTATTTTTAACTACTTCTGTTTAATGTCTTTTTTAGGTTTATTCAGACCATACTTTATTGTGTGCTTATTTTATGTCCCACACGGCACGAAATCCTGTATTTCTACCAGAATCGTCTATCCCTACTATATTTCTGTTTGCAGAGCGACAAGGGTGTAGATAATCGTTCCAACTACCACCACGCACAACTCTATATATAGTCTCACCGCTCTCCCACGAACTACCGTCAGTAGGGGCATTATTGTAGTTGTCGTGGTATTTGTCGCTACACCATTCGTATAGATTGCCACTCATATCATATATGCCTAACTCATTTGGTTGTTTTGAGCCTACTATATGAGAACCTCTGCCTTCAAACAAATCATTGTCTGGATTTTTGGAGTTGTCAAGATACCATGCAACCTCATTGATTCTATTACTGCCCGAATATATGAAGTGTTTAGTTGCATTGCCTCCTATGGCAGCATACTCCCATTCAGCCTCTGTAGGCAGACGCCCTCCGGCCCATTGGCAATATGCTTTCGCTCCATACCAATTGACAAGTATGACAGGGTAATGCTCTTTTCCTGCTTTGACATTAAATGTGCCATCTATACTCTTTTCTATCTGACAATATGGGTCATCAATTGCTATCCAAGTATATTTGCCCTCTTTCTGATTGCCTTTTTCGTTTAGAAACTTAACAAACTGAGCATTGGTTATTTCATATTTGCTGATATAAAAATCGTTGAGAGTAACCTCATGTTGAGGGCGTTCGTCATCGTCTCCGACTTTTGCGGGACTTCCCATCATATAACTGCCTCCTTTTACTAATACTTTGGTAGAGTCGTTAGTATCGGAAGGTTCTATTGCTAATGGTTTATCTTTCTTACAAGAGACCAATGATGTAGATGTCAAAAATAGTATTGACAATAGATAAAAATTGAATTTCCCCATATTTGTTAATTTTTATTTGGTTGAACTATTTTGCATTTTATATAAGCCCATAAGGGATATAATATGATTTTATACTAAAAATCGTTGTGTATAGGCGACAAAGTTAGAATAAAAAAAAGACAAAAACAAATATTTTTAATTGTTATAAAAAAAGTCGCAAGAGATAATTTTCTCCTACGACTCTTTTTTTTGTAAAATAATACAAATAATCTTATTTAATATTGAGTTTTTTGCGTATTGATTTTGGAATAGCGTTTTTGTGAAGTACAATATTCATTGTTTTGTAAGCAACAAATGCTTCTGATGCATACCAATAACCTTTATATTTGCCCGATAGTCCCCAAGAATTTTTTACCATAAAATAAGGTTTTCCATTTTGGTCTTTGGCGATGCCGTATATGAGCATTCCGTGGTCATCGGTTGTTTCCCAATTGTCATAAGCCTCTTGGCGCATCTCTTGTGTTATTTGCATTTCTGGCAAAGGACGAGAAGTTAATTCTTCTCTTTTGTCGGCACTTGATAGTCCAAGCCAATGTGCCATATCCGACCCGGTTAGTTCAGCTCCTTTTTTTGCATCAGGCATCACAGCGATACCATTTCGAGTAAATCCTGCTTCGCTGACATCAGAACCCCAAGCAATTGTATATCCAGTATTGATAGCATTTCTCATCACTTCCATAAACTCATCTAATGGCAAATTGTATACCAAAGCGTTACGCCAATTGTCTTGTATGGCAAGAGGGAAAGCAGTATAGAAAGGGTGGTGAGTATAACTTGTGAGCGACACATAGTCGTCAGGGTTCAAGCCAAAACTATCAGCAAAAGAGCGTGGAGTGTATTTTTTGCCTTTATAGGTAAACTCTTTTGGTAGTTTGCCAAGGTAAGTCTCATATATTGCATTTAGAGGATGTTTCCACAACGAAGGTAATTTTTTAGCATTGCTTTTTGCAATAACATCAACATAGGCTTTGGCAGCGGCATCAAGGTTGTTGTGTACGGGGAGTGTATCGCCATACATAACTCCTGCCGGCATTTCGGTGTCTGGCACTATGCCGTAGTGTTTCCAACAATAAAGCACATCATAGAAACTACCGCCTGGCGAAAAACTACCATCGCCGTGAAGTCTGACATAGTTTACGGCACGGTCCATCATAGTGTGATATACAACAAACATTTCCGAGAAATCGTGTTCGCCTTTGTTCATTCTAAGCAACTCTGCTTCGATGAAACCAAGAGCCGAAAAAGACCAACAAGTTGATGACCTATTTTGGTTTTTGATAGATGTGATTTTGTTCTCTTTAACAGTGGTAAAAACAAAACCTGTTGTTGGTTTTTGTGCAAAACCTGTAGCAATACAAATTGCTAAAAGGATTAAAATTGTGATTTTTTTCATTAATTTAATGAGATTTTATGTGTTAAAAAAATATTTATTTATTCTCTATGAAAACATTTTGCAAATTTAACATATTTATTTTGATTGATAAAATTACGGAATGAATAAAATAGAAAAAAAATAGTAACTTTGCAGATAAATTATTTTACAATTAATATATTACATAAAAATATAAATATGGGTTTAGCAGATTTTATATCCAAGATATTTGGAAATAAGGCATCGCGTGATATGCGAGATATTCAACCAGTGGTGGAACTTATAAAACAACGATATGAAGAGTTTAAGTCGCTTGACGCTAATGAGTTGCGTTGTAGGTTGCAAGAGATAAAAGCCTCTGTTCGTTCTTATGTGCAGAGCGAAAAAGATGAAGTAATCAATATCAAGGCTTCTATCGAACAGGCTAGTATAGAAGATAGAGAGCAGTTGTATTCTCAAATAGATAGTATCGAAAAAAATATTACAAAAAAATATGAAGATAAGTTGGAAGAGGTGCTCCCTGAAGTCTTTGCAATAATGAAACATACGGCACGACTATTTGCCGAAAACGATAATATTGAGGTTGATGCTACAGATTTTGATAAGAAACTTGCTACTACACACGATTTTGTAAATATATCAGGCTCAAAAGCCATATATCAAAACCACTGGGAGGCTGGTGGCAACGAAATTGTATGGGATATGATTCATTATGATGTTCAGTTGTTTGGCGGAGTAGTGCTTCACAAAGGCAAGATAGCAGAGATGGCAACCGGAGAGGGTAAAACACTTGTGGCTACGCTACCGGTATTCCTCAATGCACTGACAGGTAATGGTGTGCATGTGGTAACGGTGAACGACTATCTCTCTAAACGAGACTCTGAATGGATGGGTCCTTTGTATATGTTTCACGGTCTGTCTGTCGATTGTATTGATAGGCATCAACCGAATTCTGACGAACGCCGTCAAGCATACAATGCGGATATAACATTTGGTACAAATAATGAATTTGGGTTTGACTATTTGAGAGATAATATGGCAACCTCTCCGTTAGATTTAGTACAGAGACCGCACAACTATGCAATTGTCGATGAGGTGGATAGTGTGCTTATTGACGATGCTCGTACTCCTCTTATCATATCGGGTCCAGTGCCGAAAGGAGAAGACCAACTATTTGACGATTATCGCCCAAAAGTAGAACGTTTGGTCAAAGAACAGGCTATTATGGCGACAAAATATCTTGCCGAGGCAAGGCAAAAAATGGCTTCTGATGATAAAAAAGTGATAGAAGAGGGCTGTATTGCTCTATTCCGTTCGTATAAAGCATTACCGAAATCAAAAGCACTTATTAAATATCTCTCCGAGCCTGGAATAAAAACAGCAATGTTGAAGACAGAGGAACATTATATGCAAGAAAATAACAAACATATGCATATAATTACAGACCCATTGTTGTTTGTGATTGACGAAAAAAATAATCAGATAGAACTGACTGATAAAGGTATAGATACTTTAACAGGAAATTCTGAAGACCCAAAATTCTTTGTGTTGCCTGATGTTGCAGCCGAGTTGGCAGAGTTGGAGAATGACAATAGTACTGCCGAAGAGAGACAGAGCAAGAAAGATGACATTATGCAGAATTATTCTATCAAAACAGAGCGTGTACATACTGTCAATCAATTGCTTAAAGCATATACCCTTTTCGATAGAGACGACCAATATGTGGTAATAGACAATAAGGTTAAAATAGTAGATGAGCAGACCGGACGTATAATGGAAGGTAGACGATATTCTGACGGACTACACCAAGCCATAGAGGCAAAAGAGCGAGTGCAAGTAGAGGCGGCTACACAGACTTTTGCGACCATTACTCTACAAAACTATTTTCGTATGTACAACAAACTCTCTGGTATGACTGGTACAGCCATCACAGAGGCAGGAGAGTTGTGGGATATATACAAACTTGATGTTGTAGAGATACCAACTAATAGACCAATACTTCGTAAAGACCTTGAAGATAGAATATATAAGACAAAAAGAGAAAAATACCAAGCCGTAATAGATGAAATAGTTGCTTTGGTTGAGCAAAAACGCCCTGTGTTGGTAGGTACTACTTCTGTGGATATATCTGAATTGCTATCTCGAATGTTGACGATGCGTAAGATAAAGCACAATGTGCTTAACGCTAAGTTGCATCAAAAAGAGGCAGACGTGGTAGCGGAAGCAGGTAGAGTAGGAACAGTTACTATCGCTACAAATATGGCAGGTCGTGGTACGGATATTAAACTTACCTCAGAGGTCAAAGAGGCAGGAGGTTTGGCTATTATTGGTACAGAAAGACATGAGTCGAGGCGTGTTGATAGGCAGTTGAGAGGGCGTTCGGGTCGTCAAGGAGATCCAGGTAGTTCGGTCTTTTTTGTGTCGCTCGAAGATAATCTTATGAGACTTTTCGGTTCTGAAAGAATCGCAAAGATTATGGATAGAATGGGCTTTGAGGCAGGAGAGATGATAGAACATTCAATGATTTCTAAATCTATTGAAAGAGCCCAAAAGAAAGTAGAAGAAAATAATTTCGGAGTGCGTAAGAGATTGCTCGAATACGATGATGTGATGAACTCTCAAAGGACTGTTATCTATAAGAAACGCTACAATGCTCTTAAAGGCGAAAGAACAAGTGTTGATATAATAAATACGCTTTACGATACAGTCGAAAAAGTTGTTGATGACCACTACTCTAATAGCGACTATGAAAGTCTCGAGTTGGAAGTGATGCGTGTTTTTGCTTTGGAGTTGCCATTCTCTGAACAAGAATTTAAGGCAAAAAAACAGCAAGAGGTAGTCGAAATACTTGTTAATACTGTTGTAGATGCATTTAAGAGAAAGATGGACAAGTTGCAACAGACTGCCTATCCTGTGATAAAGCGAGTTTTTGAGGAGCAAGGAAATCAGTTTGAGCGTATAGTCGTGCCAATCACAGATGGTAAACGGACTTATAACATTCCTGTTAGCCTTGAGAAAGCATATCAAACAGAGGGAAAAGAGATTGTTCTTGCATTCGAGAAGGCGATAATGCTTCATAATATAGATGAGGCGTGGAAAGAAAACCTCAGAGAGTTAGATGACCTTCGTCAATCGGTTCAAAATGCTTCGTACGAACAGAAAGATCCACTGTTGATATATAAACTCGAAAGTTTTAATCTCTTCAAAAATATGGTGGAAAATATAAATTCTAAGATAACATCAATTTTGATGAGAGGACAAATCCCTATTAGTGAGCCAGAGCAAGTAAGAAAAGCCGAATCGCAAAAGAGAAATGATTATAGTAATTACCGCACTCAAAAAGATGAATATAGCGGACAGGATACAAATAATCAAGCCACTCGTCAAGATACACGAGAACGACAGGTAACACAGCCCATTCGTTCTGAAAAGGTTGTAGGACGAAATGACGCTTGTCCTTGTGGTAGTGGCAAAAAGTATAAAAGTTGCTGTATGTAAACATCGGTTTATTTTGGACATTGCTGTTGTATTTATTTAAAAGTATTGTTTTAAGGTTCAGTTGCTTATGCTCACAAATAGATACGTATTAGCAAAATCCGATTTAGGATAAATTGTTTTAATATAAAAAATAACTCCCAAAAGTGTTTAACCTATGGGAGTTGTTTTTTATGTTATATATATACCTATATCTACTCTACTTAACCATTATTTTCCCTGTTTGTATCTTATTTGCTGTTTCAATAGAATACAAGTAAACACCTTTTTCTGATGGACTTTTTATTTTCTGATTGTCAGATATTTGTTGGACAAGGATTAGTTTTCCATTTGGAGAGTAAATCCTCAAAATACTGTTAGGAGTAATACCCTTAAATGAGAAACTTCCATCTATTTTCATAGGGTTCGGATACAATAAAATATCATATTGTTGTGGTTTATTTATATTGGTAGGTATCTCATTGGTTGATTTTAGATAAAATTG